>ERZ791914.1274-NODE-1274-length-17585-cov-3.150029_pt1 | contig 17585 bp, 16 predicted proteins | sample MGYA00510140_ERZ791914 | MGnify/ENA primary metagenome ERZ791914 (study PRJEB30046, sample SAMN00792079) | human gut metagenome | study: EMG produced TPA metagenomics assembly of the A metagenome-wide association study of gut microbiota in type 2... | reverse complement strand
AAGATTGTATTGCTCAGCTGATGCAGTGTATTCGCTTTTATTTGAATTTCGTGAAAAACTAATGGAAAGAGATTGCTTGTCATTTTCGAGAAGACGATATTTGAACTTAGCGACCTGCGGTAAATTCCTTATTGAGTCGGCCAAGTCGACTTCCGCGCTGAAATCCAATTCATTACCAGAAAAAATCTGTCCTGACAGAGGGTCTTTAACTTTCAGGGGATCTATCAAAGACCATCTGTAATCAAAAGAGATTTTGTTTTTAGGATTACGATGAAAGACCATTTCCTGATAAGAGCCTAGCTGAACAGCGGAGTTCTTCCCCCCAGGATAAAACACAGCTTTTCGATCCTGTGATTCAACGGTTTGTTTCAGCATAATCAGAAACTGTCCGATGCTGGATTTGCCAGAACTATTGGCACCGAAAAAAAGCGAGATGGGAGCTAGACGGATGGTGCCGGTATCTTTCCACCCTTTGAAGTTTTGTATCCGTAATTCTTTGAGCATATTTATTCTCCTCCCATCCGTGTTACCGTCTAATCGGACAGTAAACTCCGTATAGTGGTGTAAATTCCAGTAGCAAAAAGTTGAGCCCATGGGAGCTCCTTCGGTATGTTTGGAATAGCAAAAGACACCAAAACCGAAAGGAGAACACCATGGCTCAGGTCATCCTTAACTTAGAATTCGATGAATTTCTACGGACGTTTACGGCAGAGGCGAAAAAGGAAAGATTCTGTCTGCTGCTCCAAGGGCTCAATGCCATGCCCGGGGAGTCCATTGGATTACAGAGCAAAGCGCTATGAGCGCACAGAGAGGCGCACAGACAGCCGGAGCGGCGTGCGCACAATGAGCTAAAACCCAGCCAGGCAGATACCCCTGAATGTCCCCAGACACCTGAATCAGCTATTCAGGACGATGATCTTTGAAAACTATCCGCGCAGTGAACAGTCCATTTTCACAGCAATGGCTGCTATGGTTCCGGAGGGCATTTCCACCAGGAAGATCACCCGTATAACGGAAGACCTGTGCGGAACGTCTTTTTCGAAATCGTCTGTTTCCGAAGTCTGCAAAAGCCTGGATACTTACGTGGATGAATTCAGAACTGTCCTCTGACATCCTCCTGTTCATTTCTCATTGTCGATGCCGCGTATTTTAAGGTGAGGGCGAAGCACCGGGAGACTCTCGGTGAAAAAGATATCCGCCAGGAACAGGAATGCCGCCTTTGGGGCCTGCTTACGTTATCGGACGGAACCGGACTTTTTGATTCCGAGCTTGCGCAGGCGGTATTGCAGAGTGCTGCGCGGTATGCCGAGAAGCGCGGCCGCTCCTCCTGGGCCGGCTACTTTGCCGCCACAGCGCTCCAGGGCTTCCAGAATATGACGGTTTTCCATGTCTCTGAGGCTTCCGAAATCCCGGGGATTCGGCAGGGGAACCGGTTTTGAATCCCCAGAATTGACAGGGGCAGTGGTACTGAGTCCCCGGCGTACGCTTGCCGCGGATTCGGCAATGCTGGCAGAGTTCCTGAGGCTCTCCCGCACAAAGGATTCCGTCACGTCTCCTTCCATTGACCGCAGGAGGAGGCTTGTGACCGCATTGCGCAGTTCCCGGATATTGCCCGGCCAGAGGTATGTGCGCAGAGGATGTCCAGAATGCTGTCCCTGAGGTGGGGAGGGCGGATTTTATATTCCTCGGAAAAGCGCTTGATAAAATGGCTGATGAAAAGGGGAATATCCTTCCGCCTTTCGCGTAAGGGAGGAAGGTGGAGCATCACGGTTCCCAGGCGGTAGAAGAGGTCGGCGCGCAGGGTGCCGCGGCGTATAGCGTCCTGAATATTGATATTGGTGGCTGAGATGATGCGGATATCGACGTTGATAGGCTGCGATTCTCCAACGCGTTCGAAGGCACTGTCCTCGAGGACCTGCAGGAGTTTGCTCTGCATGGCGGCCGAGAGATCGCCGATTTCGTCAAGGAAGAGTGTCCCGTTGTCAGCGAGTTCGATGCGGCCAATACGTTTGGTATTGGCGCCTGTGAAGGCGCCGCGGACATAGCCGAACATTTCGCTCTCGAAAAGAGTGGGAGCCAGGGAAGGACAGTTCACCTTGATAAAATTTTTGTCGCGGCGGGGTCCGTGAAAATGCACCCAGCGCGCGAGCATACTCTTGCCTGTTCCTGTTTCGCCAGTAATGAGCAGGGGAATCTTGAATTTGGCTACGTTCCGGGCTGTCTCCATGATTTGCGCCATGCTTGGCGTGTTCAGGAGCTGATCCGCCAAACCGTGTTTTTCGTCATCACTTTCCGCGCTGTTGCTGGATCCTCTTTTCAGAGTCTCGCTCTGATTTTCACCGACGAGGAGCACATAGAGGAATGACGCTACAATGGGACTCAGGCTCAGCAGAAAATTGAGAATTTCCACGACATTGTCAGGCTGACGTTTGAAAGACACATGCAGTGTGCCAATAACTTCGCGCCTGATGATCAGCGGCAGGGCTATGGTTGCGTTCAGTCCCACGGTGGCCATGGTTTGCGCTGAGCGGCTTTTGTTCAGGGCAGAGAGATCATTGATAACAACGGGTTTGCGCGAGCTGATGGCCATGCCAGCGACGGTGTTGGAAGCAACGCGGGTGTTGGAGAGCGACTCCACGACTGTCCCGTCGGCGGCAGTGAAGAGGTTCAGGACTTCCCTGTCCCTGTCGTAAAGGTTGATGCAGAATCTGTTGTAGTGAAAAAGTTCACGCAGCCGGCTCGAGAGGATCTGGAAGAACGCGTTCCGATCCATGCGTGTGCTTACAGAAACGGCCAGTTTCTGGGCCAGCCTGCCGACGGAGTTTTCAGGATTTTCCAGGTTTTCGTTTTCTTCAGGTGCCATCTTGTGCCCATCTCTGCTTAATTTTAGTCATTTATTTGCCCAAATTTAACTAAATTTGGGCACCATGGCAATCCTGAAATGAGCTTGTTCTGAAAAAAACAAAGATAAATTCAGTGGGTTGTGAAAAGAACGACGAGTGGCATGGGAATTGCTTTTTTATAAACAAACAGCATGCAGATTACTGTTTAATTCCTGTCATGCCGTTTTATGTTAGTGGTGGTTTTATTTATATACGTTAGTTAAGGAGTACGAAATGACAACTCATTTCATCGTACACGAGCCCGGCGATTCAGTTGGTGTCATCGTGGTTGAAGGAGTCAAAAAGGGAGACAAGCTTAACGGCTGGATCATGGATGGTGATTCAGATATTCAGATCACAACTCTTGATGATATTCCGATCGGCCATAAGATTGCCCTTAAGGATCTCAATGTTGGTGATACCGTTATTAAATATGGTACCGATATCGGCAGAGTTGTTAAGCCCATCAAGCGTGGCGAACATCTGCATGTTCACAATGTAAAAACGAAGAGGTGGTAGAAATGCAGAAGACATTTATGGGTTATCGCCGTGACAACGGCCGTGTCGGTATCCGCAATCATGTTGTTATCCTTCCCCTTGACGACCTTTCCAACGCTGCCTGTGAGGCCGTTGCCAACAACGTCAAGGGAACCATTGCCCTGCCTCATGCCTACGGGCGTCTGCAGTTCGGCGCCGACCTTGACCTCCATTTCCGTACGCTGATCGGCACCGGTTCCAATCCGAACGTTGCTGCCTGCGTGGTTATCGGTATTGAGCCCCAGTGGACCCAGCGTGTGGTCGACGGTATCGCCAAGACCGGCAAGCCGGTTGCCGGCTTCGGCATTGAAAAGCACGGCGACTTTGACACCATCAACGCCGCTTCCAAGAAGGCCAAGGAATTCGTGCAGTACGCCACGGCTCTGCAGCGTACCGAGTGCCCCATCAAGGACCTCTGGGTTTCCTGCAAATGCGGTGAATCCGACACCACTTCCGGCATTTCTGCCAACCCGACCGTTGGCAATGCTTTTGACAAACTTTACGAAGCCGGCTGCACTACCGCTTTCGGCGAAACGACGGAACTGACCGGCGGTGAGCATCTCGTTGCCGCCCGCTGCGCCAATGATGACGTCCGCAAGAAGTTCCAGGCTTTCTTCGACCGTTACCAGAAGGTTGTCGAGGATCACAAGACCAATGACCTTTGCGACTCCCAGCCGACCAAGGGCAACATCGAAGGCGGCCTGACCACCATCGAAGAAAAGGCTCTTGGCAACATTCAGAAGATTGGCCGCAAGGCTCCCATTGTCGGCTGCCTCGACAAGGCTGAAACGCCCACCGGCCCCGGTCTCTGGTTCATGGACACCTCTTCCGCTGCCGCTGAGGCCGTGACGCTTTTCTGCGCCGGCGGTTATGTTGCCCACTTCTTCCCCACGGGACAGGGCAACATTATCGGCAACCCGATTGAGCCTGTTATCAAGCTGACCGGCAACCCGCGTACCCTGCGTACCATGAGCGAGCACATCGATGTCGACGTGACCGGCATCCTCCGCCGCGAGATGAACTACGATCAGGCCGGCGACAAGCTGCTTGATATGCTCATCAGCACCTGCAACGGCCGTATGACGAGCGCTGAAGTCCTCGGACACCGCGAATTCATCATGACCCGTCTGTACGAGAGCGCCTAACTCCCGCCAGTAATATCGGCCAGGGCTCTCCTGGCCGATATTTACCCCCCCCCATTCAAAAGGATACGGAGGCACCAATGCGCCCATTTAAGTTCTTAACCTCACTTGCCATGGCCGTCACTCTCGCCTTTGCCGTCAGCAGTCCGGCCCGGGCTGCCTATCCTGAAAAACCGGTCAATCTGATCATTGCCTTTACAGCCGGTGGGTCCAGTGACGTACAGGCCCGCATCATGCAGAAATACTGGAACAAGTACGTCAAGCAGCCCTGGGTATTTGTCTACAAGCCCGGCGCCGGCGGAATGATTGGCTTCACGGAAATCGCCAAAGCCAGCAAAGACGGATACACATTCGGCGGAATGAATCTTCCGCACATGGTGCTGCAGGAACTCTCCCAGAAGGCGGCTTTTACTTCCGGCAGTTATGAATACCTGGCGCAGGTCGTCAATGATCCTCAGTGCGTGGCCGTTCTTAAGACCAGCAAGTTCAAGAATTTCAAGGAAATTCTTGATTTCGCGAAGAGCAATCCCAATAAGCTGAAGGTCGGCCTCGTGGGACCCCTCAGCGGCCATCATCTGATGTACCTGGAGTTCTGCAAGCTCTTCCCTGAAGCCAAGATAACAAAGGTTTTTTATAAGGGAGCTGCTGACCAGAACGCGGCGCTCCTGGGTGGAGAGGTTGATCTTATTTTCGGCAACATCAACGACATCATGCGTTCCATCAGCGAGTTCCGCATCCTGAACGTTGCCAGTGAGAAGCGCAACGCTTTCCTTCCCGATGTGCCCACCCTGAAAGAACAGGGCATAAACCTGGTTTCCGATATCCGCCGCATCTTCGCCTGCCCGAAGGGAACTGATCCCGAGGCAGTGCAGTTCCTGCGCGTCACGCTCAAGAAAATCTGCAGTGATCCGGACTACCTTGAGGATATGAAGAAGGCTGGTCAGCCTGCTGAATATCTCGACCCCGCTTCCCTCGAAGCCTATATTCGCTCGCTCGAAGTTGTCGATAAAAAGCTGCTGCAGGAAAACGGCCTCATCAAGTAGACTTTGTGAAGTTGCGGGCTGGTTCTTCGGTCCGCAACTTTTTTATCAACGGGTTCCCTGGACTTTATTGAACGTAATATAGCACGCTAGGAGCCTCTCGCATGATTGATTATGTTCTTCCTTCCTTACTCAACCTGATTGATCTATTTAATATCGGTCTCATGCTCCTGGGGCTTACGGGCGGCATTATTACCGGAGCACTTCCCGGCCTTTCTGCCACCATGGGTGTCGCTCTTATGGTCCCCGTTACCTTTGCCATGAATCCCACGTCGGGCCTTATCATGCTCGGCGCCATTTACGTGGGGGCTATCTATGGTGGAGCAAACTCGGCCATTCTCATCTGTACACCGGGCACTCCCTCATCCGTCGCAACGACATTCGACGGATGGCCGCTCACGCAGCGGGGCGAAGCTGATGTCGGCCTCTACACCTCCCTTATCTCCTCGGGCATAGGTGGTTTCATAGGTGTCATCTTCCTTCTCTGTCTGGCCAGGCCGCTCGCTCACTTCGCGCTCAGTTTCGGAGGTTCTGAAAATTTCTGGCTCTGTCTTTTCGGTCTGAGCACCATCGCCGTCATGAGCCCCGGCAATATGGGAAAGGGCATTGTTTCCGGCGCCATCGGCCTTCTGGTTTCGACCATTGGCCTCGATCCGAATACCGGAACGCCGCGCTTCACTTTTGGATCGTATTCCCTTTCACAGGGTATTTCCGTCATCCCCTGTATGATTGGCCTTTTCTCCTTCTCACAGGTCCTCTTCCTGCTCGGATCCAACAAAAAATTCGTGGCGGAATACCATCCCCATAAGGGTGTGTTTTATAAAACGTTCAAACATCTTGTCACGCGCTGCAAGACGATTCTCCTTCGTTCCTCCCTCATCGGCACGGCAATCGGCATGCTGCCAGGTGCTGGCGGCGAAATCGCTTCCATCATTGCCTATAACGAAAGCAAGCGCTGGGCCAAGGATCCGTCAAAGTACGGTACCGGCATCATTGAAGGCGTTGCTTCTTCTGAAAGTGCCAATAACGCGGTCATCGGCGGCTCCCTCATTCCCATGCTGACGCTGGGCATTCCCGGCAGCGCAGTGGCCGCAGTTATCCTCGGCGCTCTCATGGCGCATGGCATTCAGCCCGGCTTCAAGATTTTCACGGCAACTCCCGATCTTACCTATACTTTCATTTTCTCACAGTTTGCCGTCAATATTCTCCTTATTCCCATTGGTTACCTGCTCTGCCGCATCATGGCCAGGCTTCTGACCATCAGGCTGACTTTCATCGCTGTAGGCATCGTTGTTCTCTCCTTCATAGGCGCGTACGCCATTGCCAACTCCATGGTTGATATCTGGACCGTCGTGGCCTTCGGTTTTGTCGGGTATTCTGGCGGCAGGTTGGGTATGGACACGGGTGCCATGGCTCTTGGTGTAATCCTGGGTCCCATGATTGAGGAAAACCTTGGTAAGTGTCTGGATCTCTCTGTCTCTGTCAGCGGCGGCCTCCTGGAAGTTCTGACGGAAGGCGTCATTAATAAAGTCCTGATAGCCGCGCTTGTTCTTTCTGTGGCCACGCCTTTGTTTATCATCTTCAGAAAAAGAATCGGCTCCGGAAAAAGCAGCGGGGGAGTGCCGACAGATGCATAAGAGTACGAATGATATTCTCTGTGGATTAAGTTTTCTTGCCATTACTCTTGTTTTTTATATCCAGCTTGAAGAACTGTCTGGTATCAGCCGCGTGTTTCCTGAATCCCTGCTTGCCCTCATCGCCATCGGGGGGCTGTGGTTCGTCATCAAGGGTTTCTGGGAACGCAGGAAGCTTTCCTGTGATTCCCTCTCGGATGAACACGTAGCCTGGAAGCGCGTTGCCTATATTTCGGCAGCGGGCATCATCTATGCCTTCTGTGTGAGCTTCATCGGGTTCTTCGTCAGCACGGTGGTATTCATGATCATAAGCATGTTCACTCTGTGCGATAAATCCCGGGGAAAGCTACATGTTTTAGGCGTGAGTTCTCTCTTCGGTGTTGTCTTCACTGTGCTTGTGTGGGTTGTCTTCTGCAAACTGCTCAGTGTGCCGACGCCCACGGGCGTTCTCTTTTAAGCTGGCTTCCCCTCCTTCATGAGGTTACGCATGCAGTACATCCTGAAATACGGCAAAGGGAAAATCGCGCTTTCCCTGCCTGAAAACGCGAACGTGACAGTTATTGAACCCAGGCACGCCCAGCCTCTGGAAGATCCCCTCGGGGAATTCTCCAGGGCGCTGAATTCTCCCCTGTCCTGTCCCCGGTTTGAGGACATGACGGCTCCTGGTTCCATTGCCATCGCCGTTCCTGATGAAACGCGTCCCTTTCCAACGAAACTTCTTCTTCCTCCGCTCTTAGAGAAGATTTTCAGGACGTATCCCGATCTTCCTCATGAACGCGTGACCATCGTCGTGGGCGGGGGGCTGCATCCCCGCCCCGATGAGGCGCAGCTTTCCCGTATCCTTCCAGAGGATCTCCAGGGCTGCCGCGTAGTTTCCCATGACGCCCAGACTTCGCCCATGCGTCACATGGGCGTGACGAGCCGGGGAACGCCTGTTGAAATCAATGCGGCTTACGCTGATGCTGATTTGAAAATCGTCATGGGCATGGTCGATATTCATCAGTTTGTGGGATGCACGGGCGGTGCCAAGGGCGTTGTTGTTGGCTGCGCTTCCGCGAACATGATAACCCACAGTCACAGCATGATGACCAGGGATGAGGCGTATGCCGGCAACATCGCCACAAACCCTGTACGGCTGGATATGAACGAGGCCGGGGAAATCGCCGGCGTCCGGGTGGCTGTCAACGTGGTCCTCACCTCTGACAAGCAGATCGCAGCGCTTTTTGTTGGCAATCCGGCCGCGGTTCTCGAAAAGGCCGCATTGATGACGAAGTCGCTGTACGGGCAGCGTCTTGAAAGGCCTTTTGATATCGTCATCGCTTCCTGTGGAGGATATCCCAAGGATATCTGCCTCTATCAGGCCCAGAAGGCCCTTGATGCCTGCCGTCACTGCGTCGCTCCGCATGGGAAGATTCTGCTTCTCGCGCAGTGCGCCCAGGGGATCGGCGATGAGCGATATGAAAAGTACGTTGAACGCTTCCACAGTCAGGAAGAGCTTATGGAAAACTTCCGGCACAGCAAGTTCGTCATGGGTGCGCACAAGGCCTTTCTCTTTGCGAGAGCCGCTCTGAATCATGAAGTCATTCTCCACACGGATCTCCCGGAATCTGATCTGAAGCGCTGTCTCCTCCGCAAGGGTGACGCGCAGACTGCGGTTGATGCCTGGCTGGAAGAAAATCCGAAAATGACGGTCGGGATCCTCACGTACGCAAATTCGACGTTTTTTCTGCAGGACTGAAAATCATGAGATACACCATCAATACACAAATTTCCCGTCCGGATAGCGCTCTGGTGAACCGGTTCGCCCATCTGGCTGTCCCGGATATCTGCGATGCCCTCGGGCGAAATGCCGCGCTCCCTTCTTCGATCAAGCCCCTCAACTGTACGCCTATTCTGGGAATCGCGTACACGGTGAACCTCCCCGCCAGTGAGAATCTCCTTCTTTATTATGCTGCAGAAAAAGCGCAGCCCGGTGATGTCATCGTTGCTTCCTGTGCAGGGTACACAGAACGCGCCGTGACCGGTGACGTCATGGCCAGCTACTGCATGAAACGCGGTCTCGCCGGTTTTGTCATCGACGGCGCTGTGCGTGATCTCGCCGGCCTCAGAGAGCTGGATTTTCCCGTGTACGCACGTGCGGTCAATCCTAATGGTCCGTACAAGGACGCATGCGGTGAAATCAATGTTCCCGTTGCTCTGGGAAATGTTGTTGTCGAACCGGGTGACATTATTGTTGGAGATCTGGACGGCCTGGTTGCCATTCATCCGGGAGAAGCCTGCAGGGTGGCGGAAAAGGCCACGGAAATAGCCAACAGAGCACAAAAGAAAATTGAAGCCATCCACAGATCCGGAACGATGGATCTGTCCTGGCTTCATGCAAAACTCGATGAGACGGGCTGTCGTATCAGATGATTCCGCACCACTGCGGATGCCTTTTCCTGCCAGCAAATTGAACAGCCACAGGGTGGATACCCCTTAACAATACGATAACTTAGTCTCCCTCAAAGCCATCCTCCGTCCTCCAGCCTGTGGCTGGCCCGCAGAGTTACCTCTGCGGAAGGGGAGGGGCACAGTCTACTCTCCCTGTGCCTCCTCCCCTTGTTTTTTATCCTTAAAAAGATACTTCGCCGGAATGTGCCAGACAGGGAACAGCCAGCAGGTGGCGGCTGCGCTCTGCGGCATGCGGAGTCTTCCTCTCCAGGTTTTGTGAGGGAATGAGCCTGTCCACATACCGTGGCACTCCTGCTGAACCTTCTATCTCTCTGCATTGGAATCTTCCCGGCAAAGAGCTCCGGAGCCCTCACTATAAAATACGTAACCCTGAAAAAAGGGATTTTATAATGGAAATTCTCATGCTTGGTACCGGCCGCGCCATGGTCACCCGCTGTTTCAACACCTGTTTCCTGCTCAGCGAAAGCGGGCAGCGCCTGCTTGTGGACGGTGGCGGCGGCAATGGAATACTGGCGCAGCTCAGGCGGATCAGCGTGTCACCGGACGAAATCCATACCATTTATGTCACCCACAGGCATCTCGACCACATCCTCGGGATACTCTGGATGGTGCGCGCCATCTGCCAGGATATCAACAGCGGCATCTATACGGGCGATCTCACTGTATACGCCCACGCAGAGCTCCTGGACACCATCCGCACCCTTGTGATGATGCTGATTCGGGAGAAGGAGACGCGGCTCATCGGATCCCGTGTGCATCTTCTTCCGGTTGGTGACGGTGAAGAAAAAGAGATCCTGGGACACAGGACCGTCTTCTTTGACATTCACTCCGTGAAGGCGAAGCAGTTTGGCTTTTCCATGGAACTCCCCTGCGGCAACCTCACCTGCCTCGGGGACGAACCTCTGAATTCGTTCGGGGAGAAATATGCCAGGGGGAGTGCATGGCTCATGCACGAGGCTTTCTGCCTTGAGTCACAGAGCTCTTTGTATAACCCGCATGAGAAAAAGCATTCCACGGTAAAGGAAGCCTGCGAAAACGCGGCCCGCATGGGCGTGCGCAATTTGATCCTTTACCATACGGAAGATGATTCCCTGGAGCAGCGCCGGAGGCTGTATACAGAAGAAGGCCGGCGTTATTTTGATGGGAATCTGTATGTTCCGGACGACCTTGAGCGTATCGCCGTTTGCCGGAGCTGCTGACAGCATCCGCCCGGCTCAGCCCGTGAATATAACCGTGGCCAGCTGCGCTCCGTATAAAGTATAAAGGCAGACAGCAGCGTGGCAGCATTGGCGGGCAGTGTGCCGGGATGTTTCCTGGACACATCCTTATGCAGACTCCGCAGTCAGACCTGTGGGGATGTCCCCGTATCTGACAGAAGAAGAGAAAAAATTATCCCCGCCCCTGACAGATAAAGGGTTTGCCTTCATCGCCAGGGACGGGGAACAGTTTTCTGTTGTCTTTTTTGGCTACTGGGCCTGGGCGGCCGGCTTTTCAGCAAAACCGGCGCGCAGCTTCTCGGTGAGGGGCTTCATCCCGCGTCCCGAAAAGATCTGGTCTTTCGTAGCGTTGAGGGCGAGGGGCAGGACATCAGTAACGTGTTCCACGTAGATGATGTTCATGCCCTTGACCACCTCGGCAGGCACTTCCTTGATGTCCCGCTCATTGTCCTTGGGGACGATGACGGTGTAGACACCGGCGCGTTTGGCGCCGAGCAGCTTTTCACGGAGGCCTCCGATGGGCAGCACGCGGCCGCGCAGGGAGATTTCGCCGGTCATGGCGATATCGTTGCGCACCGGGATCCCCAGGAGGGCACTGGTGATGGCCGTGGCGATGGTGATGCCGGCTGAGGGGCCGTCCTTCGGGGTGGCGCCGTCCGGTACGTGCACGTGGATGTCGATCTTCTTATGGAAGTCGTCAGCCAGGCCGAGCAGTTCGGAGTGGGCGCGCACGTAGCTGAGTGCCGCCTTGGCAGATTCCTGCATGACCTCGCCGAGCTTGCCCGTGGTGACCACCTGTCCGGTGCCGGGCATGATGGAAGTTTCCACGAGGAGGAGCTCGCCGCCGCTGCTGGTCCAGGCGAGACCGTTGCAGACGCCGACGGTCGACGTGGTCTCGGGCTTGTCGTGGCGGTAGATCTGCTGACCAAGATAGGTAGGCAGAGTCTGGCAGGTAATAATGATGCGTTTGTCGAGATGTTTGGATTCCAGGAGTTTCACGGCAACCTTGCGGCAGATCTTGGCGATGCGGCGCTCGAGGTTGCGGACGCCGGCCTCCCCGGTGTAGTCGCGGATAATGGAGATGATGGCGTTATCCGTGAACTTGATATTGGAATCCTTCAGGCCGTTTTCCTTAATCTGACGGGGAATAAGGAAATTCTTGGCAATGTGATATTTCTCTGTCTCGAGGTAGCTGTGCAGCTCGATGATCTCCATGCGGTCGAGCAGGGGGGCGGGGATGTCCTCCAGGGAGTTGGCCGTGGTGATGAAGAAGACCTTGCTGAGGTCGTAATCGAGATCAAGGTAGTGATCCATGAAGGCGTTGTTCTGCTCGGGGTCGAGGACTTCCAGCAGGGCAGCCGCGGGATCGCCGCGGTAGTCGCTGGTCATCTTGTCCACCTCGTCAAGGCAGAGCAGGGGATTATTGTACTTCACGCGCTTCAGGGACTGGATGATCTTGCCGGGCAGGGCGCCGATGTAGGTGCGGCGGTGGCCCCTGATTTCGGCCTCATCGCGCACGCCGCCGAGGGAGAGGCGCAGGTAGTCGCGTCCGGTGGCCAGGGCCACGGACTTGGCGAGTGAGGTCTTGCCAACGCCTGGCGGGCCGACAAGGCAGAGGATGGGGCCGTGGAGGCCGCCGGAGAGCTTCTGCACGGCGAGGTACTCAAGGATGCGTTCCTTGGGTTTCTCGAGGCCGTAATGGTTGGCGTCGAGGATCCTGCGGGCCTTTTCGATGTCGATATCGACGTCCTTGAGGCTGTTCCAGGGCAGATCCATGATCCAGTCCACGTAGCCGCGCACGATGGTGTACTCGGCTGCCTGGGGGGTCATGATGCGCAGCTTGCGGATTTCGCTTTCGACCTTGTCCTTGACCTTCTGGGGCATGTCGCGCTTCTTGAGCTCTTCAAGAATGCGGTCGAGCTCGCGCATGGGATCCTCTTCGCGTCCCAGTTCCTTGTTAATGGCCTTGAGCTGTTCGTTGAGGTAGTAGTCGCGCTGGCTTTTTTCCATGGCCTCGCGCACGCGGGTCTTGATGCGCTGCTCGATGGTCGCGAGGGAATTCTCACCGTGGAGGCAGACGAAGACCTCCTCCATGCGCTTCGCGACATCCAGGATTTCGAGGATCTCCTGCTTGCGCGGGAAGGGCACGTTGACGCGGGCCATGACGGAGTCGCAGAGCGCGGAAGCGTCCCTGATGGATTCAAGAGGCTGGGAAGCGTCCTGGTTGAGGGCACCCCTGCCGGATTTGATATAGGTCTGAAGCTCGGAAGAGAGGAGGTTGGCGGCAGCGGTGAAGCTCTGCTGGTCGCCCATCACGTCTTCGGCCGGGGTGACCACGACAGAGGGATAGTCGCCGTCAAGGGCGTAGTCCGAGAAAGTCGCCCGGTAAAGTCCTTCCACTACGGCTTTCACATTGCCGTCGGGCAGGTGCAGAAGCTGCAGGACCTGGCAGACGCAGCCCATGGTGAAGAGTCCGTCGCTCCCGTGGATTTCTTCCTGGCTGCTGTCTTTCTGGGTGACCATGAAGATGAGCCTGGGGCTTTTGGCGGTAAAGGCGGACTCGACAGCCCGGATGGAGCTTTCGCGCCCCACGAGAAGCGGCACGATGGCGTGCGGAAAGATGACCACATCGCGGAGAGGCATGACAGGACAGGAAATGACCCGTCTGGGCTTGGATGGACTGAAAGACAGTGCGGACATGCAAACCTCATGTTAAGAGTGATTTGGAAAAGGAAAGAAACGCCCGGAAGGAAAGCCGTGAATACGTGAAAACAACAGGGGGCGCGGCACGCGCGCCTGGGGCTTTTATCCTGCTTCAGGGAGGGATTTCATTACGTCATACGCGGGTGTTTAGCAAGACGAAAACGAAACGGCAGGGCACGACGTCCCGTCAGAAGGAAAAAAACATCTTAAAGGGATACTTTAAATAACAACCAGCAGGGGCCGCATCCGGGTTATTTTTCATGGACACTAACCACGTTTTTCATTAAGTGAAGGGTATGTCAGAAGAAAACAGCACGGCCGAACTGGTAGAATTTGACGATCCCATGGTCGCCAACCAGCTGTTCGGACCCAACAATGCCCACCTGCATCTCCTTGCTTCGGCCAGCGGCGCGCACATCGCGAGCCGGGGGGCGAAGGTTCTGGTCGACACCCCGGATCTCCGCGTCCGGCAGGCGCTCTGCAATGTTTTTCTGCAGCTCTACGGGCTCTTCAAGAGTGGCGTGAATGTGACCCAGGAAGATATCGCGCGGGCCTATGAGATGGTCCGCAGTGATCCCGGTGTCGTCCTTTCGGAAGTCTACCGCGACGCGGTCTTCATTCATACCCCGAGAAAGACGGTTACGGCACGCAACGTGGCCCAGAAGGCCTATCTCGACGCGCTCCGGCGCTGTGCCATGGTATTCGCCGTGGGACCGGCCGGTACGGGCAAGACCTATCTCGCCGTGGCCATGGCCCTTTCCATGTTCGCCCAGCACCAGGTGAAGCGCATTGTCCTTACCCGTCCGGCTGTGGAGGCCGGCGAGAAGCTCGGTTTCCTGCCGGGCGATCTTACGGAAAAGGTGAACCCCTATCTGCGCCCGCTCTACGACGCCCTGAACGACATGCTGCCCGCGGCCCGCGTGGCCTCCATGATGGAGGCGGGGGCCATCGAGGTGGCCCCGCTCGCTTTTATGCGCGGCCGCACCCTCAATGACGCGTTCATCATCCTGGACGAGGCCCAGAACACCACCCAGGAACAGATGAAGATGTTTCTGACCCGCATGGGCTTCGGCTCGCGCATGGTTATCACCGGCGACGTGACGCAGATAGATCTGCCCCAGTTCCCCGGCGGCTTCAATCATGCCCAGTCAGGGCTTGTGCAGGCTCTGAAGATTCTGCGCGGCGTGCCAGGCATCGCCTTCCACCGTTTCTCGAAGGGAGACGTTGTCCGCCATCCTCTCGTCGGGGCCATAGTCCACGCTTATGATGCAGCAGCAGAAGATCACTAACGCGAGACCCTGTTTCCTGGCCATAAGCCGGGCCATCAGGGCGCATCTCGGATGCGGGCGCGGCTGCGCCGTCTTCGCGTGCGTTCTTCTGGCTGTGTCGCTTTTCTCGGGATTCAATTTCGATACGGGCCACAGACTGTATGTGGCGGGACAGGTGGCCGAGTCCAACGTCGTCGCGGACCGGTACCTCCTCGTGGAGGACGCCCAGGCCACGGCTGCGCGGCGCAAGCAGGTCATGCTCCTGCAGCCCTCGGTCTATGATCTGAGTCTCGAGCCCTATATCGCCTTCGAGACGCGTTTAATCGACCTCATGCGCGAGCTCAACGGCGCGCCGCCGAAGAACGGGCGCGAGGATCCGAGCGTGCTCTTTTCGAGCGAGATCGGCCCTGAGCTCGCCCGCGAGATTCTGCCGGAGCTCGGCGTTCCCACGACCCAGAAATTCGTGCTCCACAAACTGCTTCCCCTCCTGCGCGAACGCATGTCCGAAGGCCTCGTGGGCGATATCCGCACGGCCCGTGTGGGCAGGAGCGGCGTCATCATCCGCAATCTGGACACGGGCCAGGAGGTTCTGCGTCCTGATGTGACCGTGCTTCCGGACGTGCAGTCCTTCCTGACGGAAATTTCGACCATGGCCCGCGGTGAGCAGGAACTTTCCCACAACGCGCGCAGGGCCGTGAATGTGCTTCTCTCCGCTTCCCTGCCGGCCACGCTGACCCTGAACCGCGAGGCCACGCAGCGGCGCGCGAGCCAGGTCATGGATAAGGTCGAGCCCGTCTACTACCAGATACAGAAGGGCGAGCTCATCGTGCGCCGCGGCGACCGCGTGAGCCGCGAGCAGCAGATTAAGCTCCAGGCCCTGTACCAGACCACGGCCATGCCGCTCGACTGGCAGCGCTCCCTCGGGCTCCTCATCCTCTCGCTTTTCATTTCCCTGGGCTTTTTCCTGTCCCCGAGCGGACGTCCGGGATCGTCCATCCGCAACAAGGATCTCTATCTCATCAGCATCGTGGTGGCCTTCACGACCCTGGCCGCCCGCGGCGTCTACGCGCTGGGCGCGCTCATCGAGAGTTCCACTCTGGCCGGCGCCTTCAGCGTCGCCTTTCCCATGGCCGGAGCCTGCGGCTTTGTGGCCATGGTTTTCGCGGCCCGCCGCTATGTGACCATGGGCCTTCTGCTCTCGCTTTTTACGGCGGTGAACCTGCATCTCGGCGTGTCTCTCGGCCTCTTTCATTTTCTCTCGGCCATGCTGACCACCTGGCTTGTGGTATCGGCCATGAGCCGTCAGGACGCCGTGTGGAACCTCATTCCGCTCATCCTCGGCGAGAGCTTCCTTCTCGTGGGCGCGACCTTCCTTGAAGGCACGGCCCTGAATGAGATGCCCATGCTGTTCACGGCTGTGTGCATCAACTCTCTTCTGACGCTCATTCTCTTCTTCTCCCTGAGTCCCGTGCTCGAGACCGTGTTCGGCTACTCCACGCGCTTCAGGCTCATGGAGTTCATCAGCCTCGAGCAGCCCCTCATGCAGGAGATCATGGTCACCATTCCGGGCACCTATCATCACTCCATCGTGGTGGCCAACATGGTCGAGGCCGGAGCCAGGGCCATAGGCGCCAACGCGCTTCTCTGCAAAGTGGCTGCCCTCTATCACGATTCGGGCAAGCTGGCCTATCCGCAGTACTACATTGAGAACCAGTTCGGCGGCCCCAACAAGCACGACAAGCTCTCGCCCTCCATGAGCGCGCTCATCATCATGAATCACGTGAAGAAGGGCATCGAGCTCTGCCAGCGCTACCGGCTGGGCCAGGAAATCACGGATATCATCGCCCAGCACCACGGCACCCGCGTGATCCGCTGCTTCTACCAGAAGGCCATTGCTCTCGGCGAGAACCCGAACGAGTCGGACTACAGCTATCCCGGACCCAAGCCCCAGACGAAGGAGGCCGCCATTCTCATGCTGGCCGACTCGGTCGAGGCTTCGAGCAGAACGTTAACTGATCCCACGCCGGCGCGCCTCAAGGCGCATGTCGATAAAATCATCAAGGGAATTTTTGCCGAGGGCCAGCTCGACGAATCCGAGCTTACCTTCAGGGATCTCCACTATCTCAGTGAGAGCTTCCAGCGCGTGCTCACCGGCATCTTCCATCAGCGCATCGCCTATCCGGAACCTGTGAAGGGGATGAAAGGCGCAGAAGCGGCAGCCCCGGAACAGCACTTTTTCCAGAAGGAACCCGCGGCGCCGTCCCCCGCGAAGGACGCGGGACAGGGCGGGGAGAAACCTTCCGTATTCCAGCGCCTTGTGGGATGCCGCAGGAACAGCGGCCTGAAAACCGGGGCGCCCAGGAAGGACGCCGGGGCTGAGGCTGCGCAGGAGCAGGCCTTCATCGGCCCACTGCGCCCGGGCGAGGCGGGCGGCCACTCCGCTTCCGTGGAAGACGAGCATCTCATGGACGGCTGTCCGCTGAGCATGGACGCGGGCGCCCATGAGCCGGCGAAGCCGGAGCACGGGTCCGGGGCCGGCCTCGACATCGATATGCCGGACACCGGGGAACGGCGTTAGGGGACTCTCATTTTCAGAAGTCGGTCGTATGTTCCTTGCCGGAGAAAACGATGATGGAAAATAACGGGGGGGCCCTGCGGGCTCCCTTTAGTGTAACACTGGACGCGGACAGTCCTCTCGCCTGCGTGTTTCT
>ERZ791914.1257-NODE-1257-length-17870-cov-3.175695_pt1 | contig 17870 bp, 10 predicted proteins | sample MGYA00510140_ERZ791914 | MGnify/ENA primary metagenome ERZ791914 (study PRJEB30046, sample SAMN00792079) | human gut metagenome | study: EMG produced TPA metagenomics assembly of the A metagenome-wide association study of gut microbiota in type 2... | reverse complement strand
GATCATCGGATCGGCCCCGGGCGGCAGAGCCGCTCCCGGACAGGCCGGGAACGGTGGGTACGGCTTAGAAATCGGCCCGGAAGGTCACGCCGAAGGAGCGCGGGGCCCCCACCTGCGCGAGCGCCGACGAGCCGGAGAAGGCGAAGGCCACGCAATTGTACTTTTTGTCGAACACGTTCTTCGCCCAGAACGTGATGGAATAATTGTCCGTTTCCAGCCCCGTGCGCAGGTTCACCAGCTCATACGGATCCTGCTTGAGGGTGTTGGCGTCGTTCCAGTAGAACTTGCCGACGCCCTGCAGTTCGGCGCGGGTGATCCACGTGAGCGAGTCCTCCTTGTGGAAGAAGTCGAAGGACTCCAGCAGCGGCAGACTGTACTGCAACGCGAGGTTGTAGGTGTATTCGGGGGCCAGAGGCGTGCGGTTGCCCGCGTAGTCCATGCCGGAAACCTTGTCCGAATAGCGGCGGTACTTGGCGTCCGTATACCCGAAGCTGCCCTCGAAAAGCAGGCCCTCCGTGATCAGCGCGGAGGCTTCCACTTCAAAGCCCATGCTTCTGGATTTGCCCGCGTTGCGGATGACCGTGTTCGCGGTGGGCAGCACCTGCGTCACCTGCTGGTCGCTCAGGTCGATGTAGAACAGCGAGGTGTTGAAGTTGACGCGGTTGTTGAACCACGAGGACTTGAAGCCAACCTCGTAGTTCCAGCTGTATTCGGGATCAAAGGCCAGATCCGACACATCGAGGAAACTCGTGTTGAAACCGCCGCTGCGGTAGCCGCGCGACACCCCGGCGTAGGTCATGAAGTCCGGCGTCCAGCGATAGGCGATCTGCGCCTTGGGCAGAAACACGTCGTCGTGCTTCCGGCCTCTGATGTCCGAGCTCATGCCGGGGACGACCATCCCGCCCGCGAGATAGTCCGAGGCGTAGTCCAGCTTGTTCTTCTCATACTCGTAGCGGAGCCCGGCGGTCAGATCGAGCTTGTCGAACAGCGTATAGGTGGCTTGCCCGAACACGGCGTAACCATAGGTCTTGATGTCCGAATCCGCCGCGTTGGTCATCGCCATCGGAACCATGCCCATGTCGGCGGCACCCTGCCCGTAGTTCAAATCCAGCGTGTGATCCTGATGTTTCTTGTAGAGGTACAGCCCGCCGAGCCACTTGAGCGGCCCGGAGCCTTCGGGCGATGCGAACCGGAATTCCTGCGTGAACTGGCGATCCTTGATATCCTCCCTGGCGGTGATGAGGTCATAGGGCGTGAAGTCCTGATCGTTCCGGGTCACGTCGTTGTATCCCCGGTAGGCGGTGATGGAGGTCACCTTGAACCACGGCGCGTCGTAGGCCACGCGCAGCGAGGAGCCGAGCGTGTCGCGCTTGTCCCTGCCCTCGTAGTTATAGGAGACGTGGTGCGGGTTCTTGTCGGCCTGATCCATGTCCGTCAGCGGGAATACGCCGTCGTTGACCTTTTCCCCGTCCACGTTGGCCGTGACGTCCAGCTTGTCCGTGGGCATCCAGCGCAGCTGCATCCTGCCGTTGAGGCCCCGGCGGCGATCCACCTTCTTGTCCAGAAAGTCGTTTGTGTTGTAGCCGTCCATCTGCTCCGACGTGCCGGATACGCCGAAGAAGAGCTTGTCCTTGATGAGCGGCGCGCGCATGTAGAGCGTCGTCTCGTAGAGGTTTTCATTGCCGACCGTCTGCTCAAGACCATAATGAAATTCATTGTCAGGTTTTTTCGTGACGATGTTGACGACGCCGCCAAGGCTGTTCCTTCCGTACAACGTCCCCTGCGGCCCGCGCAGCACTTCGATCCGCTCGATGTCGAACAGGTTGGTGTCGAACACGCGGGAGTCCATATAGTTCACGTCGTCCACATAAAAGCCGATGGCCGGGTCGTTGTTGACGGCCCCGATGCCGCGTATGAAGGCGTACGAGTTGCCTCGGAACCCCCAATTGGCGATGAACAGGTTCGGAACCTGCCGGGCGACATCCTGAATCGAGCGGATGCCCGAGTCCTTGATCTGCTGCTCGGAAATGGCGGTCACGCTGACCGGCACGTCCTGCACGTTTTCCGTGCGCTTTTCGGCCGTGACCAGCACGGGATCGAGTTTATAGGTTTCCTCCGCCCCAGCGGGCAGCGACCACGCCGACAGCAAAACCGCCGCAAGGATACCCGCTATGCCGTTTCTCTTCATGCCTTCCCTTCCCTTTTCAACAGCTCGTTCATGAAATGCCTGACCTTCCCGGCCAGTTCCTCCGGATGCGTCTTGATCAGCATGTGCGCGCCTTCCGTCCGGTCATGGGACGGGTTGGCGAACACCGCGTTCCACGCCTCGGCCATCGTCTTCAGCTCTTCTTCCTCTTCAAGCGTGCCGACGAGATTCAGCATGGGGGCTTCCACGACGGCCCCGAAAGCGAAATCAAGCATCGCCTGCGTGTCCACCCGGAGCGTGTTCAGATAGTCCCGGCGCTCGGCTTCGGTCATCTCCGCGAAATCGTAATGATAGACCTCCTTCGAGACGCGCACGATCTCGTCCTCCGAGCTGTCGATGATTGCCCGCAGGCCGCCGATCACGCCCGGAGGCGGGCTCGCCACCAGCACGACCCCGGCGACGGGGCGCCCCTTTTCCTCAAGCCGCCGCGCGATCTCGTAGGCGAGGAACCCGCCGAACGAGTAGCCGAGCAGGAACAGCGGCGTGCCGTCGTTGAAGGCCGCAAGCTGCTCCACGCACAGGGCCGCCATTTCGGGAATGGAGCGCATGGGCTCCCCGGCCTTGCCGTGTCCGGGCAGGTTCGCGGCGAGCACGGCGTAGGATGCGGGCAGCAGCCTGCCGAACTGCCGGTACATGGTGGGGTTGCCGCACGCGTAGGGCAGGCAAAAGAGCCTTGCTTCAGGGCGTTCCACATCCGTCAGCGCCACGATGCCCGCCTCTTCCGCCTTGCCTTCGCCCTTGCGGAGGATGCGGCTCACGATGGAGGCGACCGTCTGGTATTCGAAGGCCTCCTTGAGGCCGAAGTCGATGAAGCCTTCCTTCTTCATGCGCATGATGAGGCGCATGGCCTTGAGCGAGTCGCCGCCCACGTCCCAGAAATTGCTGGTCATGCCGAGATCCGTGACGCCGAGCACATCCTCCCAGATGGCGGTGATGCGCTTTTCCAGTTCCGTCACCGGGCGGATCACGGCGGCGTCTCGTTTCCCGGCCTCGATCACCACGTCGGGGAGCCGGTTCTTGTCCAGCTTGCCGCTCGGCGTGCACGGCATTTCGCCGAGCAGCTCGAAGTGGGCCGGGATCATGTATTCGGGCAGCCGTTTGGCGAGATGGTCACGCAGGGCCGCCGCGGGAACCTCGGAACCGGTATGGAAGGCCACCAGTGTGAGGCTTCCCGCCGTGTCCTTGCGGGGCACGACCACGGCCTCGGTCACGGACTCGTGCTCGCGCAGCGCGCTTTCGATCTCGCCCGCCTCGATGCGGTAGCCGCGCAGGTTGATCTGGTGATCCTCGCGGCCGAGGAATTCGAGGTCGCCGGTGTCGAGCATCCGCACCACGTCTCCGGTGCGGTAGAGCCTGTCGGACGGATCAGCCGGGTTGAAGGGATTGGGCACGAAGGCTTCGGCGTTCTTCTCCGGCTTGTTGTGGTAGCCCCTGCTCACGCCCATGCCGCCGATGTACAGTTCGCCGGGCACGCCGGGCATGCAATGCTCGCGGAAACGGTTCAGGATGTAGATCTGGGTGTTGTAGACGGGCTTGCCGATGGGCACCACGGGCAGATCCACCTGATTGTCCGCGTTGACCGGGATCCTGAAGTACGTCGAGGCCACGGTCGCCTCGGTGGGGCCGTATTCGTTGATGAACCGGTGGCCGGGGTAAAACTTCAACCACTGGTTGAGGTCTTTGGTGCTGATCACCTCGCCGCCGAGCATAACCCGCATGGACTCCGGCAGGGGGATGTCCGCATCGGCGAGGAATTCCCGCGCGCTGGAGAGCAGCGAGAAATGCGAAGGCGTGATGTTCAGGAACGTGATGCCCTTCTCGCTGATGAAGCGCAGCAGATTGTTGACGTCCTTGGTCTTTTCCTCGGACAGCACATGCAGCGAGGCCCCGACGAGGAACGGCGTCCAGTTGCTGGTCATGGTCATGTCGAAGGCGTAGGAGGTCACGAAGGCCAGCCGTTCCGCCGCCGTGATGCCTAGTTCCTCCTTCACCCACGTCAGGAAGTTGACGATGTTCCGGTGGGTGATCATGGCCCCCTTGGGCTTGCCCGTGGAACCGGAGGTATAGATCATGTACGCGAGGTCGTCCGGCGATCCGGCGGGCAGGGCCACGTCCGGGCGGTCAACATAGATGCCTGACGGCATGACGACCCGTTCCCGGAGCGATTCCGGGATGGCGGCGGCGCTTGCGCCCTCGTCCATGACGAGGATGTGCTCCACCCTGCCGAGCGCGCCTTCCAGTTCCTTGAGGTGTGCGGACTGGGTGAGCAGTACCCGCGCCCCGGAGTCCTCCAGCATGTAGGCGACGCGATCCGTGGGATAGTCAACCCCGATGGGCAGGTAGGCGGCCCCGGCCTTCATGATGCCGAGCTGCCCCGCTAGCGTGTCGAAGCTGCGGTTCAGGAACAGCGCGACGAACTCGTTGGAAGAGACGCCGAGGTGCCGCAGCAGCCCGGCCACCTGATCGGCCCGCTTCCCGAAGGCCGCGTAGGAGAGGCTCCGCCCTTCGTAGGTCAGGGCCTCGCTGTCCGGGGTACGCCGGATCTGCTCTTCGATCAGGCCGTGCAGCGTGGACTCGGGAATAGCCGCTTCGGTACGGTTGAGCGACGCGATGAGCGAACGGTACCGCTCCGGCACGATGTCCTCGCCGGAGAACGGATGATCCGGCTCATTCCGATAACGGATGAGCTGTTCGAGCAGGATGTGGTACTGCTTCGCCAGCGTCTCGATGAATTCGCGGTCGAAGAGATCGCGGATATAGTTCCAGTTGAAGTAGAAGACGTCGTTGTCGTTGCGGCGCACGCGGTAGTCGTAGATCACGAGATCGATGAACGTGCCCGGCGCGCCGGTACGGAATTCGGGCGTCTCCAGCTTGATGGTCTTCATGCCGCTGACTTCGCCCGCGTACATCCCGATGGAGTTGCTGAAGATGATCGAGCTCATGGACGTGGCGCGCAGGCCCTGCCGCTCGAACAGCTCGCGGGAGAGCTCGATGGAGGAGACGGGCACCTCAAGGAGCTTGCGGGTGAACGCCTCGGCCTTGCGGGCGATCTGGACGATGGGCTCGTCGAAGTGGGTCTGCAGGCGTACCGGGAAGATGTCGATGAAGCTGCCCACGGTCTTGCGGGCCCCGGCGAAATACTGTTCGCGGTTGAACACCGGCATGTTGATGATCATGTCGTCCTGATGGCACCACACGTTCATCAGTTTGAAGTAGGCCGCGAGCAGCAGGGCGTTGAGGCTGATCTGCTCCTCGGCGGCAATGGCGTTGAGGCCCTCGATGATTTCGGGCCGGATCTCCTGATAGAAGGTGTCGAAATACACTTCTTTCAACAGGGCCGGGTTGCGCTTGGTGGGCAGGAGCGCCTTGGAGGGCAGATCCTTGAACAGCCCGAGCTGGAACTCCAGCGCGTTCTTGTATTCCTGCGTGCGCTGGCGCAGGTTTTCCACACGCACATAGTCGCCGAAGGTCATGGCCGCTTCGGGCAATTCCCACGGCTCGCCGAGCACCATGCGGTCGTAGGTGTTGAACAGTTCGTCGAACACCTGCATGTAGCTGAAGCCGTCCACGAGCATGTGGTCGATGTTCATGGCGAACACATAGCGATCATTGGCGAATTTCGTGATCTCGCAGAAGAACAGGGGCCATTCGCCCAGATCGAAACGGTAGTCGTTGAGTTCGAGGCCGCGCTGCAGGATGTAGGCCCGTTCCTCCGAAGGCGGCAGATGCGACACGTCGATATGTCTGGCGTGCACTTCGGGCACCGTTTTGAAGACCTTGAAACGGGGCTTCTCGCGTTCCTCGTCGATGACCGAGCGCATGATGGGATGGCGGCCGACCACATAGTTCAGCGCCTTGTCAAACACGTCGGGCCGGAAGTCGCCGTCCATGCGGGCGTTGAGGTAGATGTAGCAGCTCAGGCCGCTCGGCTCGTTCTGCACGAAGCCTTTGCGGTGGAAATACAGCGTTTCCTGAAAATGCATCAGCGGAAAGTAGGCCACGTCGCCGTCCGCGTGCGTTTCGCAAAAGACGCGGGGCCACAGGTAGTCCGCCATCTGCCGGATGGTGGTCAGACGCAGGAAGTCCTCGCCGATCTCCGCTTCCGCAAACACCTCGCGGATAGCGTCGAACAGGGCGAACGCCTTGGAGATGTCCCCGATGAGGGGCATGAGTTCCGCGCTGACGCTCACGGCTTCGGCTTTGATGCCGAGGCTGGAAGCCACGATCTTCTGAAGGAGCGCCTCGATCTCGTTCTGAGGCGGCTCGATGCTGAAGTCGCGGGTGCGGAAATACTGCACCTGCTGCTCCACCGTGGGGAACAGGTAGCAGAAATTGCTTTCCATCTTGGCCCGGTAGATGTCCTCAAGCCGCGCCTGCATACGCATGGCCCGGATGGAATCCCCGCCGAGGCGGAACAGGTTCTTCTTCGTGCCGATGGCGTCAACGGGCAGTTCAAGCACGTCGCTCCACACGCCGAGCACGATCTGCTCGTGATCCATCGAAGCGGGATCGAGGACGGGCTCCTCATGCTCAAGCACGGTGATCTTGCCGTCGAAATCGCCGTTGAGGTAGCCCTCGCACAGCGCCTTGCGCATGACCTTTCCGCTGGACGTGCGCGGGATGTCGCCCTGCCGCGCGGCTATGAAGCGGTCGACGGAGAACCCGGCGAGTGTGGAAACCTGTTCGTTCATGCGGTGCAGGAGCTGCGCCAGTTCCGCATCAGCGCCCTTTTTCGCCGGGATGTAGAACATCAGGATGATCTCGCGGCCTTCCCGGGGATCGTACACGCCGCACGCCACCACGAGCCGGAACGCCTTTTCCATGCCGGACAGGGCGATGTGCTCGATGTCGGCGGGATAATAGTTCTGCCCGCGCACGATGATGATTTCCTTGGAACGGCCCACGATGCACAGGTCGCCCTCGGCGTCCATGAAGCCCATGTCCCCGGTGGAGAACCACTCCCCGTTGAACGAGGACTCGGTCGCTTCGGGATTGTCGAAATAGTCGGAGATGACGTTGTCCCCCCGGATTTCCACCACGCCCACACGGTCGGCGGGCAGGGGCTTGCCGTCCTTGTCGGCAATGCGGACTTCGCAATACTGGACGGGCTTGCCCACGCTGGTGAACTCGGCCGCGTCTTCGCCTTTGGGCACGTAGCGGACAACCTGCTCCGACACCATGAGCCTGCGGTCGAGGGTGAACGTCTTCACCGGGGTATTGCGCGGGTGGCACGTCGCCACCAGCGTCGTCTCGGTAAGCCCGTAGCCGGGCATGAGCAGGTGCGGGGCGAGGCCCATCGGCGCGAGCTGCTCCTGCAGAATGCGGCACGATTCGGCGGAAATCATTTCCGCGCCCACCGTCCACACTTTGAGGCACGAGAGATCCACTTCGGGCAGCCGGTCGGCACGCAAGCCTATGTATGCGGAAAGATGCTCGATGCCGGTATTGGTGGCGGAGGTGATGGTGCCCCGGTGCTCGTGGATTTTTTCCATCCACAGGAACGGACGCTGAGCAAACTGGAACGGGTCCATCTTGATCTGATCCATGCCCGCGAGCATAGGCATGAGGTGGCATCCGAACAGCCCGAAATCATGGAAGTACGGCAACCACGTCACCAGCCTGTCCTCGGATGTGCCGCCTTCGATGGCCCGCAGGGCGCGGATGTTCGCAATGAGGTTGCGGTGCGTGAGGCGCGCGCCCTTGGGCATACCCGTGCTGCCGGAGGAGAACTGGAGCACGGCGGAATCGTCATGCTGCGGGATGTAGCGGTCGTCCTCCTGGAAATCGACGATGCGGGCCTCCGTGATGAGGTCTTCGCTGGCTATGAGCGTGGCCCCCGTCCCTTTGAACATGTCCGTCAGCACGGCAAAGGCCCGCTCGTTGGACGAATCGGCCACGATGGGAGCCTTGATTGCCTCCCAGACGTGAAAAATCTTCTGCGCCTCCATCGAATCCGCTTTGGGCGTACGCATGTGGGCGAGCGGCGCTGGCAGGACGCCGCTGAACAGGCATCCCCAAAAGATTTCAAGGAACGTGCGCGAAGCGTCCACCGAAAGGATCAGCGGCGTACGGGGCCGGAGCCCGCGCCGGTACAGCACCTGCGCCATCTCCTTGGCGTTGCGCAGCAATTCGGGGTAGCTCTGGAACTCCTCCGAGGTGTCCCCCGACGCGACATGGAAAATGCCATGTTCGGGCCGCCGTCTCCTCCAGAATGTCGACGAGCGTGCCCGAAAGCGGTTCGGGATGGATCTGGTTCATCATTGTCCTCTCGTAAAATGGTTAAACAAATACGGCTATATGATAGACCGCGCACGCCATGCCCATCGCCAAGGCGAACATGGCTGCCAGCAACGCCAGCGTCCTGCCCCAGCTCCCCAGTTCACTGCGCAGGACGCTGATGGAGGCGATGCACGGAATGTACAGGTTGGAAGCCACGATGAAGGCCAGCGCTCCCGCCGGGGTGATGGAAGCCCGCAGAGCCTGCACGACGGCCTCATGGTCGGTCGCTCCCACGGAGAACAGGACCGCCAGCGTCCCCGCCGTCGTTTCCTTGGCGACGAAGGAACTCAGCAGCGCGACCGTAAACCGCCAGTCAAACCCCAGAAACGAACCGAGGGGTTCCAGCCACCGCCCGAAACGGTACAGCCAGCTCGTCTCCACCGTGCCGCCGGGGAACGTGCTGATCGCCCAGACGACGATCAGCGCCGCGAAGATGTTGACCGCAGCGCCGCGCAGGAACAGCACGGCACGGGTGCACACGTTGCCGAAGATCGTCCTGAAATTGGGGCGGTGGTACAGCGGAAGCTCCATGATGAGGCCGTTGGCGTAGCGGCCGGGAAGCGTTGCGTGCATGATCCTGCCCACAACCCCGGCCATGAACAGGTTAAGGCAACTCACGCCGAGCACCACGAGCAGGGCCGTACCCGCAGGGAACAGGGCAAAGGCGAACAGGAAGGCCACGCCCATCTGCCCGCTGCACGGGATAAACGGCAGCATACATAAGGTAATGAGGCGGCGGCGCGGCGAATCCACGACCCGGCTCCCGGCGATGGACACCGTGTTGCACAGGAATCCCATCATCAGAGGGATGGCGGATTTCCCGTCAATGCCCAGACCGCTGAGGAAGGAATCCATGAGGTACGCCACCCGCGCGAGGTAGCCGGTGTCCTCCAGAAAAGAAAAAATGGCGTAGAGCGCGCTGATCATGCTCAACAGGGCGACCACCCACCCAAAGGCGGGCATCGGCGGCGAGGCTCCCCAGCGGGCCGGGGTAGGCCGCCTTGAGATCGGGAGCCCACGCCAGCACCGCGAACAGCACAAGGCCGCCGGTCATCATGCCAAGCGCAGCGCCAAGCACGCAACCCGCCGGGATGACCAGAAACGCGGCCAACCGTCCCCATAGCGGATGAAGGAGAACCCGGTCCCAGCGCTCGGTCAGCCCCCGGCCCGTACCGGATGTACGGACGGCCTTGCCACATGCGGCGTCGATCCATGCCTGCCGGGACGCGTACAGCTCCGGTGCGACCGAGGGGTCGCCCAGCAGCACACGGATCGCCTCCCGCTTCTCCCCGGAAAGGGTTTCCGTCCGGGCCAGCAGCCCCTCGTCGCCCTCGAACAGCTTGCACGCCGCCCAGAGCGGGGCGTACGGCAGGGCCGCCCCGATGATCTCCGCGAGCAACGCCACCTTGGCGGGCACGGCGGGCATACTGGCTGGGCGAGATGCCTCCGTAAGCGCCCGGAGCAGCGCATCCACGGCGGTCCCGTCCGCCGACGTGCCCACCAGCGGGATCACGGGCAGGCCAAGGGCCGAAGACAACGCAACGGCATCCACAGCCCTGCCCTCCTGCTCCGCAACGTCGGTCATGTTGAGCGCAACGACCACAGGCAGGCCGAGCGCCACCAGCTCGGACACGATATACAGGCTCCGTTCCACGCTCGCCGCGTTGACCACGGCGAGCACGGCGTCGGGTCCGCCGGAAAGCAGGTAGTCGCGGGCAACTTCCTCTTCAGGCGAATGCGGGGTCATCCCGTAGCAGCCGGGCAGATCCACGAAGGTAAAGGCCACGCCATTCCAAAGGGCCGCGCCTTCCTTGCGATCCACGGTCTTCCCCGTCCAGTTGCCTACACGCTGGTTCAGCCCGGTCAGCCGGTTGAACAGTGTAGACTTCCCGGTGTTGGGCTGGCCCGCCACCGCGACAGTCAAGGATTTCCCCGCCGGATGATTCCGTAAAGCGCCCATGCTCAGCCCTTCCTCGCCACAACGATGCCCGACGCGATCTCTCGCCCGAGGGCCACCCGCGTATGCCTCGCCAGCACGAGCAACGGCCCACGCTTGGCGTTACGCAGCATCCGTACGGCGACGCCCGGCAGAAAGCCGAGAGAGGCAAGGCGCCCGGCAAGGCATGGATCATCCGCCCGCTCATACAGGCAGGTTTCACCCGTCCGCACGGCGTCCAGCGTGGCGGCACGTTCCTTTTCCTTTCCGGGGCGGCGGTTCCGTCCCAAAAGCAGGTGAATTCCTGTCACGCACAGCAGAATGAACAACGGCTGAAAGGAAAGCTTGAGCCCGGCCCCCAGTTCAGGGCTGAGCCACGCCAGCCCGTTCTTTTCTTCGACCAGTTTGACCGAATCAAAGGCCCGCTCACGCGCCTCACCAGTACGGACGTCGTAGGTCACGGACACGTACCGCCCGGCGTCGCGGACAACCCACGAACCCTCCTTCGGTAAAAAAGTCACCGTATCGGGCGTCAACGGTTCGCCGTCCACCCGTTCGTGACTGAAGCGATCCAGCACATCCTGTACGGACACCGCAGGCGTTCCCACGGAGGATACGGCGGGGGATGGGGACGCAACCTCGAACCGCGGCTCGTAGACAGCGGGCAGGAGCGCCATTTCGCCCAGCCAAAGCAGGGTGACGGCGCTCAGATAAACGCCCGCCCAACAGTGGGATTTGCGGGACCAGAACAACAGGGAGTGCTTCATGACCGTTCCAAAAACTGGTGTAAAAAAAAAAATGAATTTGAATTTCATTTTCATTATAAACAGGGCTTACGCCGTCCGATGGGGCCAACTTAAGACAACTCACGCCCGCTTACTTTCATCTGCGTATCTTTTTTTTGTATTTGCGGCAGAAAAAACGCCCGATTATAAGGCCACCCGCTTCTCCAGCCGTGCGGTTCTGTTGCTGTAACAGGTAAATTTCACTGAGAAAAACCATCCCCCTTTGTCAGCTTTTGATCCCGTTTCTGCATGTACAAAAATTTTTCGGGAAGTTTGACAGCGTTCCCCGTCCTTTATTATCAGATATTGAAATTCAAATTCAATAATGAGGTTTCTCCGTGTTCCCTCCCTCCGCCCTTTCTACAAAGACCGTGGCAGCCCCGCCACCCACGCCCCCTTGCGGGTACGGCAAGCCTTCGGACGGGTTCCGGCTCCTGCACCTTTCCGGGGACGCCGCTGCCCCGCCTGCGGATTCCGATTGCGTCCATGTCTGGAGCCGCCCCTTAACCGGCCCGACACAGTCCGGTTTCCGGGATCTGCTCTCCGAGGAGGAATGCGCGGCCGCTTCCCGCTTCCACACCCCGGAGCTGGCGGAACGGTACCGGCAGGCCCACGGCTGGATGCGCTCCGTGCTGTCCCGCTATCTGGATACCCCGCCCGAAACGCTCCGGTTCCGTTCCGGTCCGGACGGCAAACCCCGGCTTGCGCACGGTTCGCTGCACTTCAACCTGGCGCATTCGGATTCGCTGGCCCTGCTCGCCGTGCGCCAAGACGCCCCGGTAGGCGTGGACGTCGAACCCGTGCGCCCTCTGCCCGAGGCCATGCTCATCGCCTGCCGCTGGTTCTCGGCCCCCGAGATCCGTTGGATCGCCGCGTCCGACGATCGGGATCGCGCCTTCCTGCGTTGTTGGGTCTGCCGCGAAGCCTTCCTCAAGGCCACGGGCGAAGGCCTTGGGCGGCCTCTGGACAGCTTCGCGCTCCACCCATGCGGCGATACGCTCCGTCTGGACGGGGCGGCCCTCGCGGAATGCACTCCCCTTGCAGGCCACGTCGCCGCCGTGGCCTGCGAAACCCTTTTTCCTTCATGCTGATACGAGGAGATTCCATGCAGTTCATGTTTTCACGGAAATCCGGCATCGTCCTCGCCGCCCTGCTCGGCGTCCAGCTCATCCTCCCCGCCTCGGGCTGGGCGCTCACCGGCAGGGATGTGGCGCTCAAGGCGGATCAGGTGGACACCAGCCGTACCTCCGACATGTCTATGGCGATGATCATCAAACGCGGCGATCAGCAGCTTGTCCGCTTCATGGCCATGAAGAAAAAGAAGTTCCCCGATTCGGAAAAGCAGCACATCCGCTTTCTCGAACCGGGGGACATTCGGAATACGGCCTATCTCACGTGGAGTTACAGGGATATCAACAAAGACGATGACATGTGGGTCTACATGCCCGCCGAGTCGCTGGTCCGCCGCATCAGCGGAGGCAGCAAAAAGGGCTCCTTCATGCGCAGCGACTACGCCAATGAGGACATTTCACGGCGGGAAGTCGACAAGGACACCTATACCCTGTTGCCCGACGAAGCCCTCTCCGGCGTGGACTGCCACGTGCTGGAGGCGAAAGCTGTCTTCCCAGAAAAGACGAACTATTCCAAACGGATTATCTGGATCAGGAAAGATATCTGGCTGCCCGCGAAAATCGACTTCTACGATCAGGGCGGGAACCGGTGCAAGGAGCTGGTTTTCGGCGGCTACAAAGAGATACAGGGCATCTGGACCGCCACCCGCCAGCGCATGCGCACCGTGGGATCGGATTCGGAAACGATCATGGAAATACGGGAAGTGGCCTACAACACGCCGATCGCCGAAGATATCTTTCTGCCGCAGGATCTCAAGAGGTAGGCATGAAAACCCTGTTCCGGGCCTGCGCCGTCTGCCTCTTCTGGTTCGGTTTCGCCCATGCCGCCGTGGAGGGCGATCCCTTTTCGGACGGAAAGGCCTTTTCCGATCTGCATGCGATTGAGGCTTCCGATACGTTCCTGCTCGGAGGGTTCGCGGAATCGCGCAACCAATTTTCCCTGAACGATCCAGAAACCCCGATTTCCCTGCGGCAGAAAGTGCAGGTCGAGGCGCTCTGGCGGCGCGATGTCTTGTCGCTTTTCGGCAGCCTTGAAGGCAGCTACGAAGGGGCCGCCCACACGTGGCCGGGCGACCATTCCCCGTGGAAAGCCGATCTCCGGGAATTGTATCTGACCTATGATACAGATAATATAGATATTTTTCTCGGGCGGAAGACCCACCGATGGGGGACGGGCGACGGCATCAACCCCATGGATCTCATCAATCCGCTGGATACGCGGGACCCGGTCACGACCGGGCGTGCCGACAACCGGCTCCCGGTATGGCTGTTCAGCGGCACGGTTTCGGGGAACGGGATCAGTTTCGAGGGAGTGTTCCTTCCCAAGGCCGAGGTCAACGCCCTGCCCCGCTCCGGCAACCCGTGGGAACCGCGCGCCCTGCGCGAACTCCGGCGGCAGCGGGACGACGGCCTCTTCACGATCACGGCTCCCGACGAACCGGACAGATGGTTCCGGGATGTGGAATACGGCGGGCGCCTCTCCGCCAATCTCGGGGGGTGGGATCTGGCGCTCATGGCCTTCCACGGTTTTGTCGACAACCCGATGTTCGTAAGCAGGAACAACGGCGGCGGGATGCGCTGGACCGCCGAATACCCCCGCTTCACGGCTTTCGGAACTTCCTTCGCGAAAGGCTTCGGCAGCCAGACCGTCCGGGGCGAGGTCGCCTATAAGCCGCGTTTTCCGGTACAGGGGAGCTTCGGTTTTCACCGGGCCGATCTGTGGCAGGGCGTCCTCGGCTGGGACTACGACATCGACAGCAAGTATTACCTGAACTTCCAGCTTTTCGGGGACGTTCAGGAAGGCTCGGAAGCTTCCGGCAGCCGGACATGGCACGGCGCGACCTATGAAATCAGCGGCAAATGGTTCCGGGACGCGCTCAAAACGGGGGTCCGGGGCAAACTCTACACCAGCGGGGAGGGTACGCTTACCGAAGTATTCCTCGAATACGAACTCGATGATCATTGGAAGGCATCCACGGGCGTCATGTTCTGGACAGGCGGGGAGGACACCATCCTCGGCGAATACACGGACAACGATTTCGTCTACCTGACCCTGCGCTACGCCTTCTGACGTATCCCGACACGGCGCGGCGACGCGCCTTTCTTCGGAACATCTCCGAAACCGAGTGAGACTGATGACGCCTACGAGTATCCACTCCACCTGCACCTGCCGCTTTTTCCATCAGGGGCAGTGCTCCTGCCCTGACGTGACCCTGTTCGTCATTGATGACGACTCGCACGCCGCGGGCCCGTTCCGCCTGCAACAGGACGGGGCACGCATGACCTTCTTCTATTGCCTGAACGGACAGGCACGCATCGACGCGCAGGCCGCCGATGGGGAGGCCTTTTCCGAAGAAATCGGCAAGGGAAACAGCCTGCTTTTTTGCCTGAACGGAGGCTTTTCCATCTCACGCGCCGGGAAGCGGATTCAGGCCGTGGGGCTCCAGCTCCGTCCGGAATGCCTGCGCCTGTTTGCCTGCCAGCTCGGTTTTGTCCACGATGGGCTCAGGAAAAGCTCATCCCGGACGCTCAAAGGAGACATCCCGCTGCACCTTCGCATTCTCCTCGAGCAGATCCTCAACTGCCGGGACGACGGCCTCTTGCGAGACGTATTCCTGGCGCACAAGAAATACGAACTGCTCTATCAGCAGATCGAACTCTTGGACAGGGAAAACAGCCACAAATGCGTCAGCCCGGCGGAGTGCCGGGCCGCGCACCGAGCCTATGCCATACTGCTCCAGGATATCGGAAAGCCGCCGAGCTTGCCCGAACTGGCAGCCGCCGTGGGGGTCAACCGCACACGGCTGACGGCCTTGTTCAGGATGCTCTTCGAGGACACTGTCTTCGGCATCCTGCGCCGGGAGCGTCTGGAGTGCGCCCGAAGGCTTCTCAACGAAAAGGGAAAAAACATCACCGAAATAGCGTATCTGTGCGGATTTTCCAGTCCGAGCCATCTCACCAAGGCTTTTTCCGCCCAATTCGGGATCTCCCCAAAGCAATACCAGATTGCCAGGCGGCACGGGCACCCTGCCGCTTCCGTTTCATGCGGCGAGCAGCATACATGAGCCCATCCTGCCGATTTCTGACCTACCATACACCTTATATTGGATCTTCGTCGGCTTTCCCGCTTGCAAAGCCCCCTCCCCATCCCGTTGTTCCGCGCAAGCGGAATTTCCGGAAGAGGAAACGCCGAAGCGGCCTACACGATGGTATAGCCTCCGTCAGCCATCCACAACGCTCCCGTGACGAAACTGGCTTCATCGCTGGCAAGGAAGGCGATCACCGAGGCGATTTCCTCCGGTTTGCCGAAACGCTTGAGCGGCTGCAGGGCCAGAAAGCTCGCCATACCTTTGGCCTCGTCGCCGGTATCCCTTGCGCCATCGTGCAATCCGGGGGTTTCCGTGGTCCCGGGGCCGACGGCGTTGACGCGGATATTGTGCGGCATCAGGGAAATCGCCGCCGCCCGCGTAAACGAGGCCACCCCGCCCTTGGAAGCATGGTAGGCGACGTATCCCGGAGATCCCACCACCGCGAAGGTCGAGCAGACGTTGACGATGGCCCCGCCCGTCTTCTGGGCAATGAACATATTCGCCGCCCCTTTCGTGAACAGGAACATGCTGGTCAGATTCGTATTCAGTACGGCGTTGAATTCTTCAGCCGTCGTTTCCAAAAGCGTCTTGTTGAGCTGCCATCCGGCATTGTTCACCACAATGTCCAGCTTCCCGTATGTACGGGCCGCCGTGTCCAAGGCCGCCTGCACATCGGCTTCATTTCCCACATCGCACAGGCAGAATGCAGCTTCGCCTCCCTCTTTGACAATGGCTTTTGCTACCTCATGCCCATTGGCTTCATCCTTGTCGGCCAAGACGATCCGAGCGCCTTCGGCGGCGAAACGGCGGGCGGCGGCAGCGCCGATGCCTTTGGCCGCTCCGGTGATGATGGCTGTTTTCCCTTGCAGTTTCATGGCTCTCTCATTGTTTGTTGCTGTATCCGGAAAGTTTTTTCCTTATACGCGTTCGGATATCCCTGACAAGCGCGGCTCCAAAACGAAAATCCGCAGGAAAGCCCCTACCGCTTGGCCCCCTGTCCCTTCAACCGGCGGCCGGGGCGTATCGGCCCCGGCGCTGCCGGAACATCTTCTCCAATAAAGAAAATGGATTGGCAAAGCGGGCAGCGCCCCAATGCTGTCATCGGCAATGGCATCTCGCTTTGGCCCTCCTTATCCTCCTATGGCAAAACATCTTTTCCGATACGTTGTTGTGCAAACGTCACCCAATCGCCGGCAGAACCCCACCGCCGGCTCTTGCGCGGATCGCCCGGCTGGATTAAGCAGCAAGAGAGATTCAGCCCGGACAGACCGGGCGTTAGGAGAAAAACAATATGGGTAAGATTCTCGTCACCGGCGGAACCGGCTATCTCGGCACGCACATGCTTGTGGAGCTCGTCAAGCAGGGCTACGAGCCCCTGTGCGTGGACAACCTCCACAACAGCAATCCGTCCGTCCTCCTCGCCGTGAAGGAAATTTGCGGCAAAGAAATCCCCTTCATCAAGGCCGACGCGGGCGACGTCGCCGCCATGCGCGCCTTGTTCGCCGAATACCAGATCGACGCGGTCATCCACTTCGCAGGGCACAAGGCCGTAGGCGAATCCGTGGCGCACCCGCTCATGTACTACCGCAACAACTATGACTCCGCGCTGACCATTCTTGAAATGTGCCTCAAGCACGGCAGCGCCCTCGTCTTCAGCTCGTCCGCCACGGTGTACGGCGTGCCCCACTTCCTCCCCCTCACCGAGGACCATCCCCTCAGCGCGGTCAATCCCTACGGCCGCACCAAGCTGTACATCGAAGAGACCATCCGTGACGTGGCGCTGGCGCATCCCGAGTTCAACGTCTCCATCCTGCGCTACTTCAACCCGGTCGGCGCGCACGAGTCCGGGCTCATCGGCGAAAACCCCAACGGCATCCCCAACAACCTCATGCCGTTCGTCTGCCAGACGGCGGCGGGCATCCGCAAGGAATTGCAGGTGTTCGGCGACGACTACGACACGCCGGACGGCACGGGCGTGCGCGACTACATCCATGTGACCGACCTCATCTCCGGGCACATCGCCGCACTGAAAAAGCTGGAAACAAAACCCGGCTGCATCATCCACAACCTCGGCACGGGCAACGGAACCAGCGTCCTCGAAATGGTCCACCGCTTCGAAGCCGTCAACGGTGTAAGCGTACCCTACCGCATCGTTGCCAGACGTCCCGGCGACGTGGCGAGCTGCTACGCCGATCCGTCCAAGGCGTTTGAGGAGCTGGGCTGGAAAGCCGTGAAAACCCTCGACGACATGGTCCGCGACAGCTGGATGTGGCAGTTGAAGGGCGCGAAGAACTAACCCGGACGCGATCGAACCGACGTAAGGAGGGGATTCCCATGCATTGCCACTTCCACAACCCCGTCAGCATCCATTCCGGCCCCGGTATGCGCCGCCAGATCGGGGCGCTGGCCGCGAAATACGGGAAAAAGGCGCTCATCGTCACCACC
>ERZ791914.1253-NODE-1253-length-17919-cov-3.211263_pt1 | contig 17919 bp, 29 predicted proteins | sample MGYA00510140_ERZ791914 | MGnify/ENA primary metagenome ERZ791914 (study PRJEB30046, sample SAMN00792079) | human gut metagenome | study: EMG produced TPA metagenomics assembly of the A metagenome-wide association study of gut microbiota in type 2... | reverse complement strand
GACAATGACTGACTTGAAGCCGTGCCCGTTCTGTGGTAGAAATGCAAAAATATCATTCAAGGATTATCGCTTTATCGGATATAACGGAATTGGCGACAAAAAAGTGATGTACCGTGTGCAAATAATCTGCAATAAATGTCGAAGTCGTGGCAAGCCGATTATAACGCCCGGCCTTGTGAATCCAAATCCATACGTTAGCAAATGGGGAAACTGTTTTTTCGAAAAATCGGAACGATGCAAAAAAGAAACGGAAATGTTTGAACCGTATGTACAAGAAGCAATCGAAGCATGGAACCGGAGGGCTGACAATGGCAAGGCTGATTGACGCGAATGCGCTGTCGAAAAAATGGCAGGATATGCTTGATATTAAAACCGGAGAAAAAGAAGAAATCGCAGTATATAAAATTTTCGAGATACTCATCAAAAGGTTGAGCCAAGAACCAACCATCGACCCAGTGCACGCTTCTGGCGCGTGCTACTGTCGGGAGTGTAAATACCAAGATGAGTGTATCTGTAGAATTGAATTTATCGGCAGAAACCCAATTTTAGAGCAAAACACATACGAATACCACCCTTTACACTTTTGCAGCAACGGACAGCGCCGGGAGGATACGAAGTGAAAATTTTAGTAGCCTGCGAAGAAAGCCAGGCAGTAACGATTGAACTGCGGAGGATAGGTCATGAAGCTTACAGCTGCGACATTGAGCCATGCAGCGGAGGGCACCCTGAGTGGCATTTGCAGGTGGACGCCCTGGAACTTTTGAAAATGAAATGGGATATGATTCTTGCGTTTCCTCCTTGTACCCATTTGGCTGTGAGTGGTGCAAGGTATTTTGAGCAAAAGCGCAAAGACGGACGGCAGCAGGCGGCAATTGATTTCTTCATGCAATTTGCAAATGCTGACTGTTCAAAAATTGCAATCGAAAATCCGGTTGGAATCATGTCAACGGTTTGGAAAAAACCAGACCAGATTATTCAGCCATGGCAATTTGGTCATGGCGAAACAAAGAAAACGTGCCTTTGGCTGAAAGGCTTGCCGCCGCTCATATCGACAGAAATTGTTGAAGGACGGGAGCAGAGGATATGGAAAATGCCGCCGAGCGAAGACAGAGCAAAAAACCGGGCAAAGACATTCCCGGGAATAGCCCGTGCCATGGCAGAGCAGTGGGCTGGAGACATACGGGAGGGTTCACAATGCGAGAAATAGCAGTACATGAGTTTAAAAAAGTGCCGCGGAATTGCTCCACATGCCTGTATGGCGGAGGCATTGGCTGCGGGAATGCGAATGTAGGAAAAGATTATCTGGCGTATTTGTACGGATTACGAGAATGCCCGCATTATTGGCTCGACCAGAATCGCTTTGAACCTGTTGATGGTCGCAGATGGTAGGAGGATTTACATGGAAAGATATACATACTTTGACAGTGGAAAATTTCGGCTTAAAATCGACGATACAGAATACAGTGGAGACTGGGTTGACCGCCTCGCTGCCTACGAGGAAACCGGGCTGGAACCGGAGGAAATCGAGCGCATTTTAGATTCATACGGGCGCGGCATGACCTTGCGAACTGAAAACGCTCAGCGGTTGGAAATCATCAAGGAAATTCCTATTGACCGCCTATACGAGCTGGCGCAGGCGTACCGGTTGCTTGGAAATACCGTATATGAGCCAAATAAGAGAGGGGTTATCTCTACATACAAGGTGATTTCTGTGCATTTTTCTGGGAGTTCGATTCTTGTAGGGTGGGATTTACTAGACGGTATTTATTCAAATCTGAATGGATTTGAAATATCTGCTCTCGGCAAAACCGTCTTTCTAACCCGAGAAGCCGCCGAGGCCGCGCTGAAGGAAAGGGAGGCAGAGCATGACAGATAAAGAGCTTGTGGAGCGATTAAACGCATACTCCGCTCAATACCAAAATCATGGAGGCATTACAGCGGAAGCGGCAGACCGCATTGAACAATTGCGCGCCGAATTAACCAACGAAAGAATCGCCAACACGAATCTCATAGGCGAACTTGCCACGGTGGCCGCAGAGCGCGACCGATACAAGGCGGAACGCGAGAACCCTCAGCCGCTGACCTTGGAGGAATTACGGCGGATGGACGGGGAGGTAGTCTATATACCAGAATCAGAAGAATATTTTGGTGGAATGGGCATAGTTTCTGTATCACAAGAAAGGGTTGTGGATGTCGGAGATCCTAAATTTGGGTATTGGCCGTTTCGTGAATATGGCGAAGGTTGGAGAGCCTACCGCTCAAAGCCGAAGGAGGGAAACAGGTGAAAGGCTGTAAGAACTGCCCGGCGTTTGCGAAATGCACCTTAACGTATCGTGGTCCGGGTTGTGTTGCTTTAAGAAGTACATACGGTGTTGAAACTGACCCGGAGATTATCACCAACGCCGACCGCATCCGGGGAATGGATGATAATGAACTGGCGGAGTTTTTGATGGAATGCAATCCGGCTAATTGTCAGCAGTGTGCGTTTTCATCTGGATGGAGGTGCGACCCAGATCGGGAAGACTATTCGGACGCTGAAAAATGCACTGAAGGACGCAAAAGATGGCTCCAGCAGCCAGCAGAGGAGGCGCAGTGATGAAGTGTGAAAACTGTACCAAGTACGATGACTGCCGGACAGGCTCTGGCTTGACATGGCCGTGCGGGGCGTATGTGCCGAAAAATATTGAAAGATGCGGCATTTTAAAGCGTGTGGAAACGTACACGGACACACGGACTTGCACCAGCTGCCCGCTTGATGGGCATTGCGAATTTGTGAAGTGTAAAGAAAAGGAGATTTGAGATTATGACGAACGTTGTACTTGTAAGGCATGAAGCCGACTATGGATTCGGTAATTATCTTTTTGAAACGCCTGTTGACTTGAAAAAAGGGCAGCGCGTGCGTGTGAAAACGCGCAGGGGCGAATCGGATGCTATTGTCATGCATGACAGCGCCAAAGTTGACGAAAATGCGCTTGCCATGATAGTGACTGCCTGTCATGCGAGCCTGCCGCTTGCGCCTGTGATTGGCGTGTATTCGTTCATTCCGGTGGGCAGAGGCGTAAAAAATGTGTGAGGAGGAAAACCAGTGAAAGAAGTATTTGAAAAGGCAATCCTTACATACGGCCAGACCGCGCAGGAGGACGTAGCCATCGTTGACGAGATCGCGGACGTGTCTATTATGATGGAGCAACTCTGCATGATGTACGAGTGCTTTGAAGCTGTTGAAAATCGCAGAAGGTACAAGGTGCGCAGGCTTGAAAACAGGCTCAAGGAGGCCCCGGCATGCTCGAAATAATTATATCATTTTTGAAAGCTGTTGGCATCACCTTTTTGCTGCTCTGCCCTGTTATTGTGTGGGCGTGTCTTGTGGTGAGTGGGAGGACGGACGATGATGCGGATAAGTGAAACAGATAAAAACGAAATGTGCCGAATGCGCAGGCTTGGCTTTACGCTGGACTATATCGCCAAGGCGACAGGATATTCAGCTTCCAGCGTTGCAAACGTGACCGCATGCGTGGAACGGCCATTGGCAAGCAGCGTGAAGGATAAGCAGATCGAAGCAATGATACATAAGCTTGTGCGGTATCGGCCACCGGGCGCTGGTACGCACCGCGAAAAGCGTTCGTGCGAGCACTGTCAATGGCGAATGAACAAGGAGGACCCTGTTGTCTGCGGAGTTTGTTATCGGGAGGTGTTCGGGTGACATTCAAGGAGTACAAAAAGTTGTGGGCTCTCCCTGCTGACATAAAAGCCCGGGAAAGCCGGATTGAAAAACTGCTCCGGCGGAAAGAAGCCATTGCGCAGGACGCAGTGCATGGCAGTGCGGAAAACTTTCCGTACACAAAGCATACGGTCATTATCCGCGGGGTGGAAACCGATGCCGACGTTTTGGCCATGCAGGAAAGACTGAAAAAGCTCAACGATGAATACGACCGGCTGTACGGCAGGGCACTGATCGAGATAGAGGATATCACAGATCCCGAGGTGCGTGTGGCAATCAGCCGCAGAAGCTTTGACGGCTGGAGCTGGGCGGAGGTTGCGCAGGAGCTTAGCCCGTCTCGAGATGCGGAAACCGTGAGGATGGTCGTAAACCGATATTTCAAAGAAAATAATTCTTCTCGGTAGTTTGTAGCGGAATGTTCGTTTTTGATGCGTTATACTTAGAATTGAGAAAGTGCATCGGGAAACCGGTGCGCTTTTTCCTTATGCTCGGTAATGTAGGGCACAATTTCGTCGATTTGGAGATTGACTAGACGTGTTACCGTACAGTCTTGGGGAGAATCGTCCAATTAACGCAATGAATTGCGAAACCATTTGTCTTGTGGCAAAGGTATTTGTTTGCCACTAAGATTTGAGTGATTTGCAACGCTTATGTTGATTATATTTTCTTTTTGGATGGGATAAAGGACTTCTTGCTCTTGCTCGTACCGCAAGAGATTTTTAATCGGCATATGCGATGGGATACCGTTTAACAAACTATTCTTCAAAAAGAAATGAAGTAGTCCGAACACATCAATGGCATCAGTAGCGTGACCTTCTAAAAGAATAACGTCTCCAGATAGGTTTGACACCTGTTGAAGCCCTTCTAAGCTCTTAGACCAAGACTGATAAAAAGGCAAGGGGCAAACATGGGCGACCCTTCGTTTGTAGTATTGTTGGATTCGGAATATGAGACCTGTGTACAACACCTCAGAAAGAAATTCCTCCTGTGTTTCAGTGATTTGCTCAAAGGCTCTTATTTGCTGAACTTGTTTTATAATAGGCATACAAATTTTGTTGCTATAATTTTTTAACGAGGATTTTGTCTGATATTCACCTGGTGTTTGGCTACAAAGCCAAGAGTATATCGTTTTATATATCTCGTGTGCGGTAACTTCATTAAAAAACATGCATCTCACCTCATTGTCATTATATCATACATTTGTAGAAAAGAGGGTGGTCCAATGACCGCAAAGCAAGAACACTTCTGCGCTGAATACGCTGTCGACTACAACGGTACGCAAGCTGCTATCCGGGCTGGGTATAGCGAGAAAAACGCGGCAAATCAGGCTAGTCGGATGCTGAGAAATGCCGAGGTTCTTGCGCGCGTACGAGAACTGCAGCGCGAACAGGTGGAACGATTGGCGGTATCGACAGACTTTGTTGTGCTGAGGCTACTGGATACGCTTGAAAGATGTTCGAAGCCTGTGCCTGTACTTGATATGACCGGCGAGTCTATAGGGGAATACACATTCGATAGCAAGGGCGCGCTGCGTGCTCTTGAGCTATTGGGCAAGCATTTGGGCATGTTCGAGGACCGGCTGAAAGTGGCCGCGAAGGTGGACACAGGCAAACTGGACGGCATCCTCGCGCAGTTGAGAGGCGGGCCGCCGGATGGCTGACCTGATCCTCTCGGAGAAGTATAAGGCATTCCTGCGCTGCACGGCGCCGGTGGAGTTTCTGGAAGGCACGACGGCCGCAGGCAAAACGACCGTGGGGCTGTTCAAATTTATTCTCCGGTGTGCGGAGAGCGAGAAGCGCATCCATGTTTTGAGCGGCCTGGATCAGGGGACCATCGAAAAGAACATTATCACAAAGGAACTTGGCATCCTGGATGACTTCGGCGGATTGGTGGAGTATTGGCCCAGCGGACGTGGCGACGACCGTATGGCGCATTTGATACTCCATACCACGGACGAGGACAAGAAGATTTATGTGCTTGGCTACGCGGACAAGGCGCGCTGGAAAAAGGCGTTGGGCGGACAGTACGGATGTTTGTATATTGACGAAATAAACATTGCGGACATGGATTTTGTGCGGGAGGCGTCCATGCGCTGCGACTATCTGCTGGCTACATTGAACCCGGACGACCCGGGCCTGCCCGTGTACGAGGAATACATCAACCACAGCCGGCCTATGCCGGAATGGGAGAACGACACGCCGCGTGAAATATTGGAGCTTTTGAACCGTGAACCCAAGCAGGGATGGGTGCACTGGTTCTTTTCTTTTGAGCACAATGCCGGGCTTTCCACAGATAAAGTCGAGAAGATCATCAGCATGGTTCCTCCCGGCACAAAGCTGTATAAAAACAAGATTCTTGGCCTGCGCGGGCGGGCCACAGGGCTGGTGTTCAACTTAGAGGACAAAAGCCTTATCACGGTGCAGCAGGCGCGGCAATTTAAGTATCTGCTGTTTACAGCGGGGCTTGATACGGCTTACAGCCAGAACTCGGCGGACACGTTTGCGTTTACCTTCTGGGGCGTTACCACATGCCGGCGCCTGGTGGGGCTGGACGTGCGCGTGTACAACAACCGCGACTTGTCCCGCCCGCTGACGCCAAGCGACATCCCGCCGCTGTTTGAACAATTCCTGGAGGCGAACCGGAGCCGGTGGGGATTTGCGCGCGACGCTTTTGTGGACAGCGCAGACCAGGCCACTCTGCTGGAGTGCCGGAAGTACAAGCAGCTGCATGGCAGTGTGTACAATTATCTGGACGCCTGGAAGAAGACGAAGATTATCGACCGCATCAACCTGCAGGCCGGGTGGATGGCGCAGGGATATTATCTGCTGGTGCGCGAAGCGTGCCGGCCGCTTATTGATGAGCTCAACGTGTACAGCTGGAAAGAGGACAAATACGAGCCGGAAGACGGGAACGACCATTGCATCAACAGCGGACAGTATGCGTGGCTCCCGTTCAAGGACCGGATAGGAGGAACAGCGTGAAGATTGGAGAGAGGGTGCGCGACATGATACGGCATTGGCTGCAGATCCAGCCGGCAACAGGCCAGAACATCACGATAAGGGAGACCGCGAGCTTTGACGTGAACTGTATGCGAAACCGTGTGTGGTATCGTGGGGACGCGAGCGAAATCGAGCAGCTGTTCAAGGCCTTGGGGCAGGACGCGGTTGGATGCGCCCGGTTTTGGGCCGCCGCGCCGGCCACGAGCGACGTGCGCAAGGCGCACAGCGGCATCCCGGCCATATTGGTGGACACGCTGGCATACTTAGTCAAAAGCGACCTCAATGATGTGGACTTTGAAAGTCCGGACGGCGCCGGTGTATGGCCGGACATCGCGAGGGATTGCGGCTGGGAAGAAATTATAGGCGACGCAGTATCCGGCGTGCTGGCCATTGGTGACGGGGCTTTTAAGATTAGCATAGATCCGCATGTGAGCGAGTATCCGCTGCTTGAGTTCTGGACGGGAGACCGTGTAGACTTTATCCGGAGGCACGGCCGTATAACGGGTGTGGTATTCAAGAGCCTGTATCACGAGGGCGGGGCAGAATATGAGCTGCGGGAGATTTACGAGCCCGGAAGCATCCGCTATGAACTTTGGGAGGGCGAGAAGGTTGTGCCGTTGGGACGTGTGCCGGAGCTTTCCGCCTACAAGCCGGTGCATTATGACGCCGCTTTTCCTTTGGCCGTACCCTTGTGTGTGTTCAAAAGCCAGCGGTACCCGGGGCGCGGGCGCAGCGTGTTTGACGGCAAGACCGACGCCTTTGACGCGCATGACGAAGTAATAAGCCAGTGGATCGACGCGGTGAGGCATGGGCGCGTGAAGAATTATATCCCCGAGGACATGATCCCCCGCGACCCGGAAACCGGGAAGCTGCGCAGCGTGGACAGCTTCGGCACAAACTTTATACAGGTGCAAAGTTCAAACAAGGAAAACGCCACGGCACAGATCGACACCGTGCAGCCCGAGATCCGTTATGATGCGTTTGTGGAAAGCTATGCCGCCACGCTGAATATGTGTCTGCAAGGGATTGTGAGCCCGGCCACGCTTGGCATCGACGTCGGAAAAATGAGCAGCGCCGAGGCGCAGCGCGAAAAGAAAGATATTACAGGCATGACACGAAATGCCATTACGGATGCGCTGGAAAAGGTGCTTCCGCAGGTGGTGTGCTCCATGCTGATGACGTATGACCTGATGCACTCAAACCAGGCGGGTGCATATGAGCCGAAGGTGACCTTCGGCGAATACGGCGCACCGGACTTTGACAGCCGTGTGCAGACCATTGCCAGTGCGGCCACTGCCAGCGTGATGAGCGTGGAGGCGCAGGTGGACGAGCTTTGGGGGGCGAGCAAGGACGACGATTGGAAGCGAGCGGAGGTGCAGCGCATCCTGACCGAACGCGGCATCGAGGATACACCTGAACCCGGTATCTGGGAAAGCCTGTCGGCCGGGCAGGATACGGATATTCCGGGCAATGACGCCGTATGACGGCCCGGGAGATCGCCGCACTGTTTGAGGACCTGGAGCTTCGGCTGATTGCATCTCTCAAACGCAACCTTGCGCGGCATAAAGCCGAGGAAAAGGACGAGGGTTTCGACTGGCCCGCATGGCAGGCCGAGAAGCTGCACAGCCTGCAGCGTTTCCGGCGTGAAAACAAGTCGATCATGGCTGAATATTCCGACCAGATCGATGCGGAGACACGCGCGTTGATGCGCCGGCAGTTTGCGGAGGCGGACGGCAGCGCCGGTGCTTTTTTCGGCGTCAATGCCCGCAAGCTGGATGCGCTGATCGATGGGATCACGCACAGCGAGGCTAGAGTGGAGCGCGCGGCGCTGCGGTATATGGACGATGTGTACCGCAAAACAATTCTTCGTGCAGCTGCGGCGCTGGATGCGGGCGGCATGACGGTGCAGCAGGCCACGGACCTTGCAACAAAGGATTTTCTGGCGCAGGGCATCAACTGCGTGCGGTACAAGAACGGCCGGATGGTGAACATTGCGTCCTATGCTGAAATGGCGCTGCGGACGAACAGCACCCGGGCCATGCTGCTGGGCGAGGCGCAGCTGCGCGAACGCATGAACATCGACACGGTGCTGGTGAGCCAGTACGGCGGATGCAGTGAGACATGCCTGCCCTGGCAGGGGCTCGTATACATCGACGACGTGTGGCAGCCATACCGTGGCGGCGGCAGGAACTTTGGAGGCACATATGGGTACAGCCGAAACGGCCGCAGCTATCCGCTGCTGAGTGTGGCGGTGCGGGCCGGGCTGTTTCACCCCAACTGCCGCCACCATTTGACAACATGGGTAGAGGGCGTGAGCGTGAGGCCCGAACCAATGGACAGGGCCGCGGTGGAACGCACGGCGAGGCTGGAGGCAAGGCAGCGGGAGCTGGAGCGCCGGGTGCGCAAATACAAGCGGCTGGCAGAAGGCACGCTGGAGCCGGAAAAGGCGGCCGGATACCGCCGGGCCGTGCGGGCCGCGCAGAAGGATGTGCGCGAGTTCGTGGACGAACACGGGGATGTTCTGCGGCGGGATTATTGGAGAGAGCGGTATGATGGGACAGGTTCATTTACTTCTGCTTCAAAAAATGGTATAATAAATTCGCGGGGTGATGGTGTGGATATAGAAATTGATAAGTTTACGCCATGCCTTGAGGATGCGCGGACAGGTGAAATTCTGGAAACTGCTTATTCGTTGGCATCTGCCGATGATTTAGCGGGGCTGAAAGGCTGGAAATTCGACTGGACAGCGTCGGATTTGAATGGGTGCGAAATTTACAAATTAACGCTGGCTGGGGACGAGGAAATTCAGGGCTTGATTGCAATCAGCGACATGCCACACGATAGCGCGGTTTACGTCAATCTCGCGGAAAGCTCGCCGCAGAATCTTGGGCATAATAAAAAATATGCCGGTGTTGGCGGTCATCTATTCGCGATTGCAGCGAGGCGGTCGTACGATTTGGGGCATTCTTGCTTTTTCTTTCTCGACGCCAAAAACATTGAATTAGTTCACCATTATGAAAATCTTCTGAACGCCCGTTTGCTTGGACGCCCGCATCAATACCGTATGTATGTGGACGAGGAGAGCGCTTTTAAATTAATCGAAAAATATTCGCTGGAGGAGGTTTGAACGGCATGACTGAGCAGGAACGCAAGGATTGGGATGCTTTAGAGGAAGCTGCTGAGAAAGCAGGTGGATATGTGGATCCACATCCCAGTGACATTCACTATGATTTGAGAGCTATTGCGAAGTTCTGTAAGGAAAAAGGCATTGAGCCTCTGGATATGACACTTCGTGAGCTTAACCAATTCATTATCAAGAGCTAAGGCCGCTCCCTCATAGGGAAGCGCTGAGACTAAACCACCACCCACGAGGCGGTGGTTTTTTCATGCCAAAATTCAATAGCACAAGGTCCACCCTCAGGGGTGGGCCTTTTGTTATGCCCAAAACGCGGTGACGGCATAAAAAGCACCCGGCGGAAATAAGCCGACAGGCTATAAACGGAGGGAAAAAGCCATGAACAAGGACGATGAAAACAAGGCTGTCCAGCAGCCTGCGGCTGCCGAGGAGAGCAGCCAGCAGCCTGCGGCCGAGCAGGACAGCGGCCTGCCCAAAACACAGGAGGAACTGGATGCACTGATTGAAAAACGGCTGGCGCGGGAGCGAAAAAAGCTGGCAAAAGCTTCGCTGGGAACACAGGCATCCGGCGCTCCGGCGGCGGAAGGCAGTGCGGCACAGCCTGAGGCACAGAGCGCGCAGCCAGGCGTGGACGCTGCGGCTCTGGCGGAAAAGGACCGCGAACTGCTGATTGCCCGGGCGCAGCTGGACGCTTATCGTGAGGAGATCGTCCCCGGCGCGGTGGAGGACGCCGTCTGCCTCGCTGTGATGCAGGCCGAAAAGGCCGGAGAGGCGGATGAGGAGGGCGTGCGCGACGCTTTGAAAGAAGTGCTCAAGCGCCATCCGGAATGGAAGCCCCAGAAAAAGGAAGCCGCGAAGAACGGCTTCAAGGTTGGGGTGGATACGACCGGCGCCGATGGAAAAGACGGCGCGGGCAAGCGTGCCCTGCCTACGGGCACGGTGATTTTGTAAGCGAAAGGATGATTTGAAGTTATGGCAAGAACAAATGCAATCAGCCTGCTGGCAGGCGCCAGCACCCCGGCGACTTTGGCCGAGATTTACGGCCGCGTCATTGAGAACGTGCAGAAAAGCACGCTTTCCACCACGCTGAAAAGCCAGCTATACACGGGGAACCCCGCCGCCGGCAGCGTGGAGTTCAAGCGCTTTGTGAACAGCGCGTCCAAGGCCTACGGCACCGCACGCGCGGCAGCCAAGGGCGATAAGGTGACCGCTCCGCCCACCACGGTGAACCTGAACCAGCACAAGGAGATCGTGGAAGAGGTTGCGAAATTCGACCTTGACACATTTGGCGTGGCGGGCGTCATGCAGCGCCGGGCCGACAATCATGTGGTGAGCATGAGCGCGGAGCTTGACCGTGCATTTTTCGCACAGGCGGCAGCAGATGGAACGGCTTTTTCTCCAGCCAGCGGCGTTACGGCCATTCAGGAAATTGTAGAGAGCATGATCCAGACCCTGGAAACCGTGCACAACGACTATGTGGACGGCGTGGACCGCAGCATGATGGACCTTGTGCTGACGCCGGCCAAGTACGGCCTGCTGCGCACGTTCCTGGACACACAGAGCAATCCCAATGTGGATACGGCCGGTGAGGAGTTCGGGATGTACCACGGTGTGCGCGTATACAGCTGCACACGCATGCCCGTGACCACCGAAACGGTGGAGGAAACCAAAACAAAGACCACTGTGACCGACGCGCTGCTGATGGTGCGCGGCGCTGTGGCACAGCCCGTTGTGGTGAACCAGTACGGCGACCCGGAAAAAATTCAGCTGTCCAACGATTACGCCGTAAGCCTGTTCTATGACTACGGCACCAAGGCGCTGACGCCGGACCTGATCTTCAAACTGCAGACGTCCACCACGGCGTAAGAGAGGGGGGTGGACCGCATGGAGAAGTATGTGAACCGGAGCACCGGCGTGCTGCTCCAGCCTGCGCAGGAGAGCGTGGCCGCGATGCTGGCGCGCGACCCGATGTGGGCAATTTGTACACCTGAACCAGAGCCGGAGCCTGAGCCTAAACCGGAGCCGGAGTCTGAACCGGAGCCGGCAAAGACCCGCAAAGGCAAAGCTTCAAAGGAGGAATAACGGATGCAATACGCCAGCAGCGAGGACTACGCAAAATATTGCCCGGGCGGCACAGTGCCGCCGGAGGAGCAGGACGCAGCGTTGGACGCTGCCAGCCGTGACATCGACGGGCTGACCTTTGACCGTATCGTCGCGGTGGGATTCGACCGCCTGACGGCGTTTCAGCAGGAGCTGGTGAAGCGCGCCGTGTGCGAACAGGCGGAGTTCCGGTCTGTATATGCCGAGCTGCTGGCGAGCCCGTTTTCCTCTTACAGCATCAACGGCGTGGCCATGCAGTTTGACGGTGCGGGCATCGTGGAGCGCGGCGGCGTGAAAGCGCCCGCTCATGTGATGAGCCTGCTGCGCCAGACGGGGCTTACGTTTTTGGGGGTGCAGCAATGAAGTGGCCGGAGCTTGTGCCGCCGGCGGTGTGCAGGGTGCCGATTGCCGTAACGCTGACAAACGGAAACGACGAGGACGGTGCGCCGAGGGTGGCTGTGGTGGTGGAAACAATGTGCAATTACAACGGCAAAGGCGGATGGAGCGTGGACGAGCGGCGCCAGGCTGTACGATACACGGCGTCCGCGCTTTTCTCGGGCGATATTGCGCCGGAACTTGTGCATTTGACCGGATGGGCTGACGTGCTGGGCGCACGGCTTACCATTCACGCGGCAGACCGTGCGCGTAACCCGGACGGCACGGTGAACTATACCCGTTTGGAGCTGATGTAGTATGGTCGAGATCAAGCTGGATGAGGCGGCGCTGGCCCGGCTGGACGGGGCGGCGAAGGCCGCGGCGCTGGAGACGGTGGAAGCGGTAAAGACCGACCTTGTGAGCAGCCAGACAATGCCGTTTGACACAGGCGCGATGCAGGGCAGCCTGCACACGGAGCAGTTTGACGCGGCGGACGAAAGCCATACGGTGCTCCAGACGGACGGCCCGCAGGCCCGGCGGCTGTATTTTCATCCCGAGTACAATTTCCAGCGCGGGAAGAACCCAAACGCCGGGGCCGCCTGGTACGGGCCTTATGAAGCGGGCGGGGCAAAAGAAAGATTTATCCCCGACACTTTTGCGGCGCGGATGAAGGAGAAAATACCATGATGCTGGAAAGGTTGAAAAACTACATCAAAGCGAATACCGACGTGGGCGAGGGCATCCAGTTGGGCGGCATCGACGGGAATACGGAGAAATACATCGGCGTATATCCCGGGAAACCGCCGGCTGCGCAGCGCGTGTGCCTGGGTGGAGCAGAACAGACCCGCGCCGGCGAGTTTTATGCCACGGTGCTGGTGCATTGGGGCAGGAACATGCGGTCCGCACAGGCCAAAGCTGATGCGGTATACGCTTTGTTTTATGCCCGCGGGGCCTTCGACATGGACGGCTGCACCGTGTGCGCCGTGGAGCCCGGCGGCGGGCCCGTGCCTGTGGGGAAGGACGACCGGGGTGTGTGCGAGTTCGTGATAAACCTGAAAATGACTTACATGAAGGAGTGAGAGTATGGCGGCAAAGACGGGCGTATATCCCGTATTTGAAAACAAATTCAAGATCGGTGCCTCTGCCGAAAGCCTGAACACCATTGCCGAGATGGAAAACTTCAGCGTATCCATCGACGGGAATGTGGAGGAATGGAGCCCGATGGAGCAGGAGGGATGGCTGAAACGGATGGTGACGGGCAAGGCCCTGACCATCAGCCTGTCCGGCAAACGCTGCATCGGAGACCCGGGCAACGATTTTGTCGAGGCCAGTGCCTGGGGAACAGGTTCCGACTGCGAAGCGCATTTCGAATGGGAGTTCCCCAGCGGTGCGAAGCTGGCTTTCCCCTGTGTGCTGAGCGTGACCAATCCGGGCGGCGGCGAGAGCCGCAATGTTGCGGGATTGGAATTTGACGTAATGTCCAACGGCAAGCCGACGTTTACCCCCGCTGCCGGCGCCTGACATGCATAGGCCCCCGCTCTTTTGGGCGGGGGCTTTCTTTGAAATGAGAGGAGAAAACGACATGGGAAAATTGTACACGCTGGACGGTAAGCTGCTGACCGAGACGCCGGAGATCCGCATCGGTGAAAAGGTGTATCCGGTAGACAGCCGACAGAAAACCGTGAAAAAGATCCTTGCGCTGGCGGATGACGAAAGTGTGCCGATGGGCGAACGCATCGACGAGGCGCTGAAGCTTGCGCTGGGCGATGAAAACGCGGTTGAAATCGACCGGATGGACATGCCGTTCCCGGCTTATCAGCGGCTGTTTGAGCTTGTGATGAACGCAGTGACCGGGCAGGAGGACGAACCGGACAAGGCCCGATTTCAGACAGAAAAAGGCTGACGAGTGGTATGACCTGGACTATGACGCCGTGCTGATCGAGCAGAGCATCGCCAAACAGTACGGCATCCTGCCGGCTGCGCAGGGAGAGCTGGGCTGGGCCGAATGGGTAAAGCTCGTCGGCGGCCTGATGGATGACACGCCGCTGGGGCGCGTGGTTGCGGTGCGCAGCGAGAGCGACGCGAGCCTTGTGCGCAATATGCCGCAATGGCAGAAACAGCTGCGTACGGAGTGGGCGGCGTTCCGCGCAAAGAGGGATGTGATGCGCATGGGCGCGGCGGGGGTGCGAAGTGAAATGGATGCACTGGAGCGCATGATGGCGAAGATGTTTGGAGGTGGGTGATATGCCGGAGGGCACAGGCGTAGGCAGCGTATATCTTGACTTTGTTGTGCGCAACACGGTGGCGCAGCAGATACGGGATATCACAAGCCAGGCAGCCGCACAGGCACAGAAGGGGTTCGAGGCCGCCGGAAAAGCCTCCGGCGACGCCATGCAGCGCGCTTTCAGCGGGGGATACAACAAGACACTGGAGAAAGCGCGCGTCAAGGTGCGCGAGTTGGAAAGCCAGTTTGACAGCCTGGGCAGTAAGATGGACGGCATGCGGCAGAGCGCCAAAGGAATGTTCAAAGGGCTGAAAGACCCCGGACGCGCGGCCGATCAGTTTTTGGGGAACGACAAAGCGTTCAATGCCCTGACCGCACAGCAGGAGGCTGTCAGCCAGAAGCTTCTTCAGGCACAGGAAGTTTTGCGCATTGAGACAGAGGCGGCCTCGGCGAAAGCCGCGCAGGCGCAGCAGCGCGCGCAGGAAAAAATGGCGGCAGCGGCAGAACGCTCCAAGGCCAAGCAGGAGGCGGCCGAAGCCAAAGCAGCCGCGGCGGAGGAACGTGCGCGGCAGCGTGCTGTTGCCGCAGCAGAGCGGGCAGAAGCAAAAAAAACTGCGTCCGCTGAACGCGCCGCAGCGGCGGAAAAACGGGCGCAGGCGCAGGCCGCAAGGGAGAGCGAGAAGCAGTGGCAGAAAGCCACAAAGGGCATACGCGGCCTGTTCAAAACCGTCGGCAGCACCATGAAGGCGACCTTCCTTACGGCGGGGCTGTACGCGTTTTTCCGGGCAATGAAAAGCCTGATGTCCGGCGCGGCCGGGCAGAGCAAGGAGTTCAGCGCCGCATTGGAGGGCGTCAAAAGCAATCTCCGCACAGCGTTTGCCCCCATTCTCGACGCCGTCCTTCCGGCCCTGACGGCCCTGATGCAGGGGCTTGCGAACGCCACGCGCGCCGTGGCCGCTTTTATCGCTTCGATTTTCGGGCAGACCTTTGCGCAGGCGGAGGCCGCGGGCAAAAAGCTCCAAAGCGTGAGCAGCGCGGCGGGCGGCGCTGCCAAAAAGGCAAACGCCACGCTTGGCATTGACGAGCTGAACGTCGTTGATCCGGGCGGGAGCGGCGGTGGCGGTGGGGCCTCCGCTGCAATCGCAGATACCGGCGAGGAAATGACCGGGCTGATGAAGCCTTTGGAGGCGTTTTGGGCGCGTTTCAAAGAGCTTATGGCGCCTTCCATTGCCGCGTGGAGCGCTGCATGGGACCAGATACAAGGCAAGGCCGTGGAGGTATGGCCGCGGGTGCAGGCCGCTGCGCAAAACCTGTGGGATACCGGACTGAAACCGCTGGGCGATTATCTGCTGACGGATTTCGCGCCCAGCGTGGCGAATGCCTTTTCCGAGGCGTTCGCTCCCATTACGGGCGATGTGATCAGCGCGAAGCTGCAGATGTTTACTGATTTCTTTGTGTGGGCGTGCGGTATCGTGACAGATGCGGTCAACAGTGTATTGCTCCCCGCGCTGAACCTTGTAAAGCATATCTGGACCGGCCTGATGGACGGTATCAAAGCCACCTGGGAGCAGTACGGAGAGCCGATCTGCGACGGCGTGGTAGAGGCGTTCAACTGGATATTGGATATCCTTCAAAGCCTGTGGGATACCGCGGTGAAGCCGTTCCTGCAGTACTGCATTGAAAAAGGCACGGAGCTTTGGGACCAAACGCTCAAACCGCTGTGGGATAACTTTGTGGGCATGGCAGCGGATATCATCCAGTACATCCTTACCTGGTGGAATGAGGTTCTTCTGCCTTTTATCAACTGGATCGTTCAAGTGTTCGGGCCATACTGGGAGAAAATCTTCGAGGGCGTTGTCAATGTGGTAAAGTACGTTGTGCAGCGCATCGGCGACAGTATAAACATCGCCATCACTCTATTCCGCGGGCTGCTGCAATTTTTCACCGCAGTGTTTCGCGGGGATTGGGACGGCGCCTGGGAAGCGGTGCAGAACACGGTTGTAAAAGTGTGGGACGGCATCAAAAATGCCATCCGGAATACGGTGAACGGGATCATTGACATCGTGAACGGCATGATAGCGGGCATCTGCGCGGGCATCAACGCGATTTTACGGGCCGTGAGCAGTGTGGCCGGAAAGCTCGGGTTTGATATCTCGCCGCAGGTAACGCCGCCGCAGATCCCGCATCTGGCACAGGGCGGGTATGTGGCAGCCAATACGCCGCAGCTTGCCCTTATCGGCGACAACAAGCGCGAAGGCGAGATCGTGGCTCCGGAGAGCAAGATCGCGGAGGCCGTCGCCGCCGGAATGGCAGGGGGGCTGAACGGCGCGGAGCTGCTGGCGCTGCTGGGGCAGATACTGGAAATTCTTCGGGCGCTGCTGGAAAAAGACGAAAGCATCACCATCGGGGACGACACCATTTATCGAAGCTACGAGCGGGGAAAGCAGGCGCGCGGACGGCGCGTTGTGGGAAACCCTGCATTGTTATAAGGAGGCGATATATTTGGCATGGATCGAAACAGCGGGCGGCATTGCTCTGCCGCCTCCTGAGCTCGGGAGCTGCGGCGTTACGATCTCCACAATGGTGGACGGCGCACGCAATGGGAACGGCGATTTCATAGGGCAGGTGGTGGGCGACGACAAGCTCAAAATCGAGGTCTCGTTCGGTATGCTGACACCGTCGGAGATGCAAACACTGCTTTCCCTGTTCGACCGCAAGCGCGGCGGGAAGTTCATCAACACCTTTCGTGTGTTCGACCCCCGTGTGAATGATTTCGTATACATGGACATGTATGTGGGGGACCGGAGCGGTACGCCCGTCCGTATCGACGCCGCACGGTGGCTTCCGGGTGCATGGAAAAGCGTCAAGGCGAATCTGATCCAGGTGTAAAAGGAGGCGGAAGGATGTATCCAGTATCTGCGGCATACCGGCACGCGATGCGCCGGCAGGTGCGCGACCAGGGATATGTACGGCTGCAGTTCGGTATCTTTGATGCCAGCGCACCGGGGGACGCCGCGGTAACGGTACCGCCGGGCACATGGTACTCGGACGCTTCGGTGCTGGATGGCGGAGAAAGCCCGGTGCGCGTGAGTTATGCAACCTTTGAGGGGGACCGCATGCGGCTGGACGGCACGCAGCGGCTGTTGCCGGAGAGCGGCGCGGAGCTTGCGGCGCAGGGCTTTGTGAGCGCGGCGCTGTGCGGCGCGGACGGCGTTTTTGCATCGCCTCCGATGGTAAGCGTGGCGTTTGGTACGGTGCATTCCATGGCAGGCCTGACGCTGGATTTTGGGGACTGCGTGCCCGCGCAGATCACGGTGCGGGCCTATACGGCCGGCGCGCTTGCGGACACATTCGTTGTAACGGA
>ERZ791914.1251-NODE-1251-length-17940-cov-9.225999_pt1 | contig 17940 bp, 18 predicted proteins | sample MGYA00510140_ERZ791914 | MGnify/ENA primary metagenome ERZ791914 (study PRJEB30046, sample SAMN00792079) | human gut metagenome | study: EMG produced TPA metagenomics assembly of the A metagenome-wide association study of gut microbiota in type 2... | reverse complement strand
GGATGCGCTGGCGGCCCGCAGTCCCCGGCGGCTGTGCCGTACCGTCCAGCTGTCGGATACGGGGCTGATCCCCGGCTCCGGGGTGGGCAGCCACCGCACCGCCGTAGATCGAGAGACAGTGGGAATACCGGTCATCGCCGTGGGCGTGCCTACGGTCATCGACGGGGCGGCGCTGGGCAGCGACACCGAGGAGGTGCCGCAGGGGCTGTATGTGACCCCCAGAGACATCGACCGGCAGGTCCGACAACTGGGGCGGCTGCTGGGCTACGGCATCTCGCTGGCGGTGCAGCCGGGACTGACGGCGGAGGAGCTGGCGGCGCTGGCGGAATAGGCGGCGTTGCAATGGGGCGGCGTTTGTGGCATAATGGAAAAAAACGCAAAGGAGACGCCTATGGAAACCACAAAGCTCTATTATGAGGACGCCTATCTCCGGGAGTTCGACGCTGCGGTGCTGTCGTGCCGGGAGGAGCAGGGCCGGTATCTGGTGGTGCTGGACCGCACCGCCTTCTATCCGGAGGGAGGCGGGCAGCCCGCCGACCACGGCGTCCTGGGCGGTGTGGCGGTCACAGACGTGCAGGAGCGGGACGGGGTCGTCTGCCACACCTGCGCCGGGCCGCTGGCGGTGGGCAGCACCGTCCACGGCGCCATTGACTGGCAGCGGCGTTTTGACCATATGCAGCAGCACTCCGGGGAACACATCGTCAGCGGGATGCTATGCTCCGCCTTCCACTGTGACAACGTGGGCTTCCACATGGGGGCCGACATCGTGACCATCGACTATAACGCCGACATCCGCTGGGAGCAGGTTCTGGAGGTGGAGCGGCAGGCCAACCGATACATCTGGGAGGATCACCCCTGCCGGGTGACGTTCCCCTCCCCGGCGGAGCGGGAGGCCCTCCCCTACCGCAGCAAAAAGACCCTGACGGGGGCGGTGCGGCTGACGGAGTTTCCGGGGGCCGATCTGTGCGCCTGCTGCGGCACCCATGTCTCCGGAAGCGGACAGGTGGGGCTGGTGAAATTTCTCTCCTGCCAGAAATTCCGGGAGGGGGTGCGGCTGGAGCTGGTGTGCGGCGGCCGGGCCATGGCCCACCTGTGCCGCAGCTGGCAGCAGAACCGGTCCATCGGACAGCAGCTGTCGGTGAAGCCCGGCGACACCGCCGAAGCCGTGGAGCGGCAGGGTCGGGAGATTCTCTCCCTGAAGACCCGGTGCGCCGGACTGGAGGAGGAGCTGTTCCGGCTGCTGGCAGAGCAGTACCGGGACGCCGGAGAGGTGCTGCTGGTGCGGCACGATCTGGCAGGAGACGGCGCCCGGCGGCTGTGCGACGCCGTGAGCCGTACCTGCGGCGGGCGGTGCGCCGTGTTCTCCGGAGAGGGGGAGCGGTATCAGTACGCCGTCATCCATCCGGGAGCAGACCTGCGGGAGTTCGTGAAGCATATGAACGACGTCCTCCACGGCCGGGGCGGCGGACGCAGCGACTTCGCTCAGGGAAGCGTCGCCGCCGACGAGGCAGCCATCCGGGCCTTCTTCCGTGGCGTGTGACGTCCTGTCTGTCCGATCCGTCCAAAATTGTGCCGAGCCTGTCCGCATGGACAGGCTCGCCTGCCCCTTGAAAGGGAAAATCCATCCCCACGATCAGGCGAAAAAATGATTCCGACAGGGAGACGAAAATTCTTCTCGGCAAGCAGAGCCAAACATTTTTTCATCAGGCAGCCGAAAAAATCACTTGGTCAGGCAGGCCAAAATATCCCCCTGAAAAACGGACGCAAAAAGTTCCCCGACAAGCAGGGAAAATCTTTCCTTAAACAGAAAAACCTCTCCTTGAACAGAAAAGCCTCTCCTTGAACAGAAAAGCCTCTCCTTGAACAGAAAAATATTTTCTTGCAGGAGAGACGCAAAAACGCCAGCCCCAAGGGCTGGCGTTTTTGCTGTGTGTTTGTTAGGAGAGAGAGAAAATCACATAAGGAATGGTTCCTTTGTACGAGTAAGATAATACCCTGTAAAGATGGCAGAATCATGAAATCCACATGAACTTTCTGTGAATTTCTCAGAACCTCTTACTCTCCGCCACGGCCAGCTGGTCGCAGCGGTTGTTTTTTTCGTTGCTGGCGTGGCCCTTTACCCAGTGGTAGTGTACCTGATGGGTCTGGATCAGGGGCAGCAGCTGCTCCCACAGATCCACGTTCAAAGCGGGCTTTTTGTCGCTTTTCACCCAGCCCCGCTTCTTCCAGCCCCAGACCCAGCCCTTCTCCAGTGCGTCAATAACGTACTTGGAGTCGGAGTACAGCTCCACGGTGCAAGGCTCCTTTAGCAGAGCCAGCGACCGGATCACCGCCGTCAGCTCCATGCGGTTATTGGTGGTCTCCGGCTCACCGCCGGAGAGCTCCTTCTCGATACCGTTCCACTCCAGAATGGCTCCCCAGCCGCCGGGGCCGGGGTTGCCAGAACAGGCCCCGTCGGTGTAGATGGTTACAGTTTTCATAGGCGTTCTTGTGTTGCTCCCAGTGGTTTTATCGGGCGGCCCCCGTCCGACGGGGCCTGTCCGCCATGTTCTGCGGTTGCCCCGCAAGGGGCGAGCAGAACGGCATCACCGGTAAAACCGCACAGCGATTTTTATCCCGTCGGTATAGATGGTTACAGCCTTCATCGTTGTTCCTTATGCCGTTCTATATTGGCGTTACTTCTCCAGCGGGTCAATGGAATGCACGGTGAGAGTCTCCCCGTCCACGGTGAATCGCACGTTCTGCCCCGCAAAGCCCATGCCGTATACCCGCTGGGGGTCCTCCTGATACCGGGGACGGGGATCCCCCGCCAGCACGCCCAGCAGGCCCTCCCGGCTGTCCGCCGGGATGCGCTCCAGCAGCTGCGGCGGACACTCCACCCGCAGGCAGCGGCTCTCCAGTCCGTCGGTGAAGCCCCCCACGGCATCGGGATGGCTGTCGGTATAGGAGAGATAGGGCTTGATGTCGAAGATGGGCGTGCCGTCCATCAGATCTGCGCCGCAGATATGGAGCACCGGCCCCAGCGCCCCACTCTGCTCCATTCGCTCCAACCGCACTGAGGACAGACCCAGATGGTTGGGACGGAAGGGAGAACGGGTGGCAAAGACCCCCATGCGGTGATTGCCCCCCAGGCGGGGTGGCCGCACCGTAGGGGACCAGTCCTGCCGGATGGCCCCGGAGAACTGCCAGATGAGCCACAGGTGGGAGAAATCCTCCAGTCCCCGGACGGCGTCCGGGTTCCGGTAGGCCGGTTCAAAGACGATGCGGCCCCGCAGCTGTGGCACCAGCCCGCTCTGGCGTGGCACGCCGAACTTCTCCGGCAGCTCCGTATGGATGCGGGCGATGACCTGCAGAGCATCCATCACAGCTCCCTCCGTCCGGTGTCGGTGAGGTGGGACAGGATATCCTTGGGCAGACGGCTCAGCCGCAGAGCCTGCCCCGCCACGATCAGCAGGATGCCCGCCGCCAGCGGCATGGCGCTGCGGAAATAGGTAGCCAGCACAAAGGCCAGAAACATCAGGCCCACCAGCCCCATCTGGAGCCGGGAGTTTCGGCTCTCCACCGTCTGGAGGGCCTCGCTCTTGCGGTACACCACACCGTCATAGGTGAACTCCCCCGTGGAGGAGGGATCGTGGTACAGGGTCTTGGTGAAGTACCGCCACCGGGTCAGGGGGCAGTACTGCTCCTTTTTCTTCCCCATGGCTTACTCCTCTGTCGGGGCGGTTTCCTTCTCCGTCTCCCGGTCCGCCAGCGCCATGGAGATGACGTGGTCGCCCTCCTCCTTAAAGCGCATGACGATAACGCCCTGCGTGGCCCGGCCGGCGATGCGGATGCTGTCCACCGCCGTGCGGATCAGGATACCCGCCTGCGTCATCAGCAGCAGATCCTCCTGTCCGTCCACCACCTTGATGCCCACAATGGGGCCGGTCTTTTCCGTGACCATATAGTTGCGGATACCGAGACCGCCACGGCTGGTGATGCGGTACTCCTCCACCGGGGTGCGCTTGCCGTAGCCACGCTCCGTGATGGAGAGTACCGTCTTGCCGGCCTCGGCTCTGGCGGCGCCCACCACATAGTCCCCCTCCCGCAGGCGGATGCCCCGGACGCCCACGGCGGTGCGGCCCATGGCACGCACGTCCGTCTCGTCGAAGCACACCGCCTGACCGTCGTGGGTGGCAATGAGGATGCGCTGGCTGCCGTCGGTCTCCTGCACGTTGATCAACTCGTCGCCCTCGTCCAGCGTCAAGGCCCGGATGCCGTTGTTGCGGAGATTCTTCAGCGTCTCCACCGGCAGGCGCTTCACCGTACCGTTGCGGGTGGTCATGAAGAGGTACAGCTGGCCCTCCCCGGCCTCCCGGTAGTGGAGCATGGTCTGGATCCTCTCCCCCTGCTCCACCTGCAGGATGTTGACGATGTTGGTGCCTCTGGCGGTCTTGCCGCTCTCCGGGATCTGGTAGCCCTTCTTGCGGTAGACCTTGCCGGTATCGGTGAAGAACAGGAGATAGTCGTGGGTGGAGGCGGTGAACACATCCACCACGGTATCCTCGTCACGGGTGGTGATACCCTTCTTGCCCATGCCGCCCTTGCTCTGGGCGGTGTACTCGCTGACGGCGGTGCGCTTGATGTAGCCGTTCTCCGTCAGGGTAAAGACGCACTCCTCCTCCTCGATGAGGTCCTCGATGTCGATCTCGTCCTCCACGTCCTGAATTTCCGTCTTGCGGTCATCGCCGTACTTCTCGGCAATGGCGGACAGCTCCTCCTTCAGGATGGAGCGCACCAGAGCGTCGTCGGACAGCACCTTCAGGAAGTAGGCGATCTTCTCCTCCAGCTCCTTGTACTCTGCCTGCAGCTTCTCACGATCCAGCCCCTGCAGCGCCTTCAGGCGCATATCCAGAATGGCCTGTGCCTGCACGTCGTCCAGACCGAAGCGGGACATAAGGTTCTCCTTGGCGTTGTCGTAGCTGGTGCGGATGATGTGGATGACCTCGTCGATGTTGTCCTGTGCGATGAGCAGACCCTCCAGCAGATGAGCACGGGCCTGTGCGTCCTTCAGGTCATAGCGGGTGCGGCGGACGATGATCTCCTCCTGAAAGGCCAGATATTCGTCGATGATGTGCCGCAGGGAGAGGATCTTCGGCTGGGACTGGTTATTCACCAGCGCCAGCATATTGATGGCGAAGGTGGTTTGCAGCTGGGTCTGTGCAAACAGGCGGTTGAGTACCACCTGCGGATTGGCGTCCCGCTTCAGCTCGATGACGATCCGCATACCGTTGCGGTCCGTCTCGTCCCGGATATCGGAGATGCCCTCCAGACGCTTGTCCTCCACCTGATCGGCCATGCTCTTGATGAGCATCCGCTTATTCACCTGATACGGCAGCTCCGTGATGATGATGCGGGTGCGGTCATGGCCGAACTCCTCGAACTCGTGGCGGGCCCGCATCACCACCCGGCCACGGCCGGTGGCATAGGCGGCACGGATGCCGCTGCGGCCCATGATGAGGCCACGGGTGGGAAAGTCGGGACCCTTGATATAGGTCATCAGGTCCGCCAGCGTGGCATCGGGATCATCCAGCACATGGATGCAGGCTCCGATGACCTCCCGCAGGTTGTGGGGCGGGATGTTGGTGGCCATACCCACGGCGATACCGGAGGAGCCGTTGACCAGCAGATTGGGGAAGCGGCTGGGCAGCACACGGGGTTCCTTGCGGCTCTCGTCAAAGTTGGGGTCCCAGTCCACGGTGTCCTTTCGGATATCCCGCAGCATTTCATTGGAAATTTTGGAAAGACGGGCCTCCGTGTAACGGTAGGCAGCGGGGGGATCGCCATCCACGGAGCCAAAGTTGCCGTGGCCGTCCACCAGCATATAGCGCATGGAGAAATCCTGTGCCAGACGCACCAGAGCGTCGTAGACGGAGGCGTCGCCGTGGGGGTGATACCGGCCCAGCACGTCGCCCACGCAGGTGGCGGACTTCTTAAAGGGGCGGTCGCTGGTGAGGTTGTCCTCGTACATGGCGTAGAGAATACGCCGGTGGACAGGCTTCAGACCGTCCCGCACGTCGGGCAGCGCCCGGCCCACGATAACGGACATGGCGTATTCGATGTAGGACTTCTCCATCTCCGGCACCAGCGAGCGCTCGACGATGTGCTGGTCCGGGAAGCGGATCTCCTCGGGATCGTATTGGGGTTTCTTACTCATATATTGTTACTCCTTGTCAGAGGATTGGGGGGACAGATCGTGCCACATGGGGTTCATGCGTTGGATCAGCTCATTCTTCTTTCTTCGATTCCAAGACTTGAGCTGTTTTTCCCGTTCAAGGGCCGCTCGAATATCCGTCGTAGTTTCGTAGTAGACAAGCTTATCCACATGATATTTTGCTGTAAAGCTATATGGGTCTGTGTGATGGCGATGCTCCCAGAGTCTGCGCTCCAAATCATTGGTCACGCCCACATACACGGTCACATTCGTATAATTAGAGAGAATATAAACGTAGTACACGAGACATATCCTCCCTTTTATTCAGGAGAAAACGGATTCCCACGACCAGTCTGCGGACTGGTCTCGGAATGACACTCTTTATGATCGATAAACACTCTGTCATTGCGAAGCCAGTGCTCACACTGGCTGTGGCAATCCGTACTCCTCTTCTGCAAAATTTCATCAATAATCCAGATTCACAGCGTACTTGGCGTTTTTCTCGATGAACTCCTTCCGGGGCTCCACCTTCTCGCCCATGAGGACGGTGAAGGTCTCGTCCGCCTTGACGGCGTCGTCCAGAGTGATGCGGCGCAGAGTGCGCTTCTCCGGGTCCATGGTGGTCTCCCACAGCTCGTGGGGGTTCATCTCGCCAAGGCCCTTATAGCGGTTGATGTCGATCTTCACATTGGGGTTGCCGTCCCGCATCTCGGAGGAGATGGCGTCCCGCTCCTCGTCGGTGTAGGCCACCCGCTGCTGCTTGCCACGTGTCAGCTTATACAGCGGCGGCACGGCGGAATAGACGTAGCCCTCCTCGATGAGGGGCCGCATGAACCGGAAGAAGAAGGTCAGCAGCAGCGTCCGGATATGGGCGCCGTCCACGTCGGCATCGGCCATGATGATGATCTTGTGATACCGCAGCTTGTTCAGGTCGAACTCCTCCCCGATGCCGGCGCCCAGCGCCGTGATCACCGGCTGGAGCTTGTCGTTGCCGTACACCTTGTCGGCTCTGGCCTTCTCCACGTTCAGCATCTTGCCCCACAGGGGGAGAATGGCCTGAAACCGGGAGTCACGGCCCTGGGTGGCGGAGCCGCCTGCGGAGTCGCCCTCCACGATATAGATTTCCGTCAGCTCCGGATTGTTCTCATTGCAGTCCCGCAGCTTATCCGGCATGGCGGCGCCGCCCAGCGCCGTCTTGCGGCGGATGGACTCTCTGGCCTTGCGGGCGGCCTCTCTGGCGCGATTGGCCGTCAGCGCCTTATCCAGAATGGTGCGGGCCACCACCGGATGCTCCTCCAGATACACCGACAGCTGGTCGGAGACAAGGCCGTCCACCAGCGTGCGGATATAGGCGTTGCCCAGCTTGGCCTTGGTCTGGCCCTCAAACTGAGCCTCCGTCAGCTTCACGGAGATCACGGCGGTGATGCCCTCCCGGACGTCCTCGCCGGAGACCTTGTCTCCCTCCTTGATCATGCCGTACTTGATGCCGTAGGCGTTGAGGACACGGGTCAGGGCCGCCTTGAAGCCCGTCTCGTGCATACCGCCCTCCGGGGTGTGGATGTCATTGGCGAAGGAGACCATGGTCTCGGCGTAGCTGTCGTTATACTGCATGGCGATCTCCGCCGTGGAGTCCCCCTTGGCGCCGGCCATGTAGATGACCTCCTCGTGCAGCGGGGTCTTGTTGCGGTTGATCCAGGTAACGAACTCCCGGATGCCGCCCTCGTAGCACATGGTGTCCTCCTGCTCCTGTCCGGGGCGGCGGTCAGCGATGGAAATTCGCAGACCTGCGTTCAAAAACGCCTGCTCCCGCATCCGGGTGTGGAGGGTCTCGTAGTCGTACTCCAGCGTGTCAAACATCTCACCGTCGGGCTTGAAGCGGACGATGGTGCCGGTGTGATCGGTGTCACCGATGACGGTCATCTCCTGGGTGATGGCACCACGGGAGAACTTCATCTGATAGATCTTTCCGCCCTTGTGGACCTCCACCTCCAGCCACTCAGAGAGGGCGTTGACCACGCTGGCGCCCACGCCGTGGAGACCGCCGGAGACCTTATAGCCTCCGCCGCCGAACTTGCCGCCGGCGTGCAGCACGGTGTATACCACCTCCAGCGCCGGGCGGCCGGTCTGCTTCTGGATATCCACGGGGATACCACGTCCGTTATCGGTGACGGTGATGGTATTGCCCTCGTTGATGGTAACGGTGATATCCGTGCAGTAGCCCGCCAGCGCTTCATCGATGGCGTTGTCCACGATCTCGTAGACTAAATGGTGCAATCCGGAGGCGGAGGTGGAGCCGATATACATACCGGGGCGCTTGCGCACCGCCTCCAGTCCCTCCAGCACCTGAATTTCCGAAGCGTCATACTCCGTGGTGACGGCGGTTACTTTTTCCAGTTCAGACATGGGTTCTTTCCTTTCCTTGCCCGCCGGTGACGGCAGGTTGATCGTTTTCCGTGCGCTTCTGAAGCGTCTGTGTGTTCAGCTGGGAGATATAGACCAGCTGCTTATGGTAAGGGTGGTCGCACACCAGAAATGACTTGGGGATATCGTCGCAGGCGTCCAGCACCACGCCGTCCTTCTCCGCCCGGTCCAGAAACTCTCTGGTTCGGGGGGACTGGGAGGTGATGTCCAGATCGAACACGCCGATGATGCGGCGGCGGCTGACCATGACGTTCTTACCGATGTGCAGATAGCTCATGTCAGCACCTCCCCGCCACGGATATGGAACACCTTGCCGGAGAGCAGGGCGTCCAGCCGGTCGTTTTCGCAGCAGGTGATGAACACCTGCCCCCCGGCGATGCGGTTGAGGACATACTCCTGCCGCCGGGGATCCAGCTCCGACAGCACGTCGTCCAGCAGCATGATGGGGTATTCCCCCATGGTGTTTTTATGAATTTCCCGATCCGCCAGCTTCAGGGCCAGCGCCGCCGTGCGGACCTGTCCCTGTGAGCAGAACTGACGGGCGCTGCGGCCGTTGACCAGCACCTCCAGATCGTCCTTATGGGGGCCGGAGAGGCACAGCCGGGAGGCGATCTCCGCCTGCTCATGGCTCTGCTGATGCTCCATCAGGGCCGCAAACAGCTGCTCCTGCGGGAGAAAGGGGTCGTGAATGGTGCTGACCGTCTGATATCGCAGCTCCAACTCCTCCCGCTGGCCGGAGCACTCGTAGTGGGCCTGCGCCGCATACTCCGCCAGCGCCCGGCAGTAACGGGCCCGGTAGTGGATCAGCACCGCTCCCACCTGACACAGCCGCCGGTTGAAGTCCGGCAGGGTGGCCAGCAGCTGGGGGTAGTCGCCGCTGTCCCGGAGGATGCGGGTCTTGTGCTCATAGAGCCGGTGGTATTCCGCCAGTGCCTCCCCGTACCGGGGCCGCAGCTGGCAGAGGGACAGATCCATGAACCGCCGGCGGGCGGCAGCCCCCTCCCGGATGAGCATCAGATCCTCCGGGGAGAAGAACACGGTGTGCAGCACGTCGGAGAGGGCGGCGTTGTTCTTGGCGGGAACGCCGTTGACGCTGGCCTTGCGGCGGCGGCCACGGAACAGCTCCACCTCCGTGCGAAACTCCCGATCCCGTGTGAATATCTGCCCCAGAATGTATGCCTTGTCCCGGTCGAAGCCGATGAGCTCCCGGTCCGCTCTGGCCCGTGGCGACTTGCCGCAGGAGAGATAGACCATGGCCTCCAGCAGATTCGTCTTGCCCTGTGCGTTCTCGCCATAGATCACGTTGCAGCTGTCGTGAAAGGTCAGGGCCTGCCGGTCGTAGTTGCGGAAGCCCTCCAGCGTCAGGGCGTCAATCCGCATAGCGCACGCCGTAGTGCAGGCCCTCGGCCTCCACGTCGTCGCCGGGGCGGATTTTCTTGCCCCGCTGGGTGCAGACCTCGCCGTTGACCAGCACCTGGCCCTCCTGAATGAGGAGCTTGGCTTCGCCGCCGGTGGCGGTGACGGCCGCCAGCTTCAACAGGTCCTGAAGCTTGATGTATTCTGTGGTGATGGTGATGGTTTCCATAGATATCCTCCTGTGAGGTAATGAGGTGGGGTTTCTTTTTTTCCTCTGACGGGTCACTTTCTGCCAATAGCGGCAGAAAGTTTTCACCGTCGAAACCACCTCGCTTTATCCGCCACAGGCGGCGCTTCGGTGGTTTCCGCCAAAAACCTTTGTTTTTTGGATTTTCTTTCCCTTCAAGAGCCGTGTTCAATATGGGCCTGTAAAGGGAATTGACTCAGCAACAGACCCGCTGCCGCTCTGGTGGAGGAAATGTTGCGTTTACCGCTGGGGCAATCCGTTCCCCACGGTAGAACAGCACGTTCCTTCAAACTCCCAATGCAGCGGCAGCGTGAGTAGAAATACGTCAATTCCCTGCTTCGGCAGGACTTAGGCAGCAACTCTTGCACCCGCCAAAGGAAGTGCAGAAACCATGGGTTTCTGCTGGCGCTCTTTGGTAACTTTCTGCCGCTATTGGCAGAAAGTTACCCGCCGGAGGCATAAAAAAGGAGTTACTGCTGGGAAAAGTAGGCCGTCGGAGACAGCAAAGAAAAACTGCAAAGGGTATTACGGATTGCCACGGGTGCTTCGCACCCTCGCAATGACATTACTAAACGTAAGTAAGTGAAAACAAGCCCCGTTCAACAACTATCCGTATAATCCTCTCTCTATATTTCAGTTCGTTATCATGCCTTCAGCCGCACCGGCAGGACCATATAGAGAAAATTCTCCTCCCCTTCCACGGGGGTCATGATGCAGGGGGAGATGCCGGTGTTCAGCTCCATCTTCACCTTCTCCGCCGGGGCATAGCGCAGGGCGTCCATGAAGAAGCGGTTATTAAAGCCGATCTCCAGCCCCTGACCGTCGCCCTCCACGGGGCAGATGTCCTTAGCCTCGCCGTTGCCGGTCTTGGCGGACAGGTACACCCGGCCGGCATCAAAGATGCAGTGGACGGGGCTTTTCAGCTTCTCACTGATGACCACGCTGACACGGTCCAGACTGTTGAGCATGGCCTTGGTATCCACCAGAATGGAGATGGGATTGTTTCGGGGGATGGCATTGCGGTAATCCAGAAATTCGCCCTCCAGACGGCGGCAGATCAGCTGGGTGGAGCCGGTCTCGAACATCAGGTGGCGCTTGCCCTGAATGATGGTCATGAGATCGTCGCTGTCCTCGCAGATCTTCTCCACCTCGTTGAGGGCGGAGCCGGGGGCCACGAACCGAAAGGCGCCGCCGTCGATGCGCTCCAGCGGCTCCCGCCGCAGGGCCAGACGGAAGCCGTCTACGGACACCATGGTCAGGCCCTGCTCGTTGATCTCGAAGAGGGAGCCGGTGTGGATGGGACGGGTCTCGTTGGTGGAGACGGCGAAGCTGGTCTGGTTAATCATGGCCTTCAGGGTTCCCTGCTGGATGGCCACGGAGTACTCGTCGTCCACCTCCGGCAGCTCCGGGTAGTCCTCGGCGGACAGGCCCATGATCTCAAAGCTGGCATCGCCGCAGGTCAGGCGCACCATATATTTCTCATCCGCCGCAAACACCACCAGATCGTCCGGCAGCTTCCGGATGATCTCACCGAACAGGCGGGCGTTGAGGACGATGCGGCCCTCCTCGTGAACCTCAGCCTCGAAGGCGGTGCGGATACCGGTCTGCATATTGTAGCCCGACATGGTCAGCCGGTCGCTGCCCTCTACCAAAATGCCCTCCAGCGCAGGGATGGAGCTTTTGGCGGCCACGGCACGGGACACGGTATTGACGGCGCTTTGCAGCAGCGCTTTTTCGCAGGAGAAACGGAGCATATTCTTCTTCCTTTCTTGTCGAACGATTTCTGTCATGCTTCTCAGAAAGAGAACATAAACTAATCTTTTATTCAGTAACAGCCGCAGTAGAGAATTTTCTTGTGGAAAACCGCCGCAAACCCTTGCTGCGACACGGTTTTTTCTCCACCGCTGTTTGTGGACGTACCCTCCCCTTTTTCCACAGGGAACGACGGCATTTTCTTATCCCCAGCTTGTCCCTGTGGAATCCACAGAGTCTTGTGGAAAAGTGGGGTCAGCGCTTGGCGTTGATGTTGGTGGTGATCTCCTTCACCACCTCGGCAAAGGCGGGGTCGGTACGCATCTGCTTCTCCACCTTATCCAGCGAGTGCAGCACCGTGGTGTGATCCCGGTCACCAAATTCCTTGCCGATGTCGTTGAGGGAGAGATTGGTCATGCGGCGGATGAGGTACATGGCGATCTGCCGGGCGTTGACCTCGTTGCGGCCCCGGCGCTGGCCACGGAGCACGTCCTCCTCCACGCTGAAATACTTGCAGATATAGCTGATGATCACCGACGGCGAGGGGATGTACTCGTTGCTCTTTTGCAGCATATCCCGGACGGCCCGGCCCACGGATTGCTCATCTACCTGATCGCCCAGCAGATCCCGGTAGGCCAGCAGCTTATTCAGGGTCCCCTCGATCTGCCGCACGTTGGCGGTGACGTTCTCGGCGATGTAGCCGTAGATCTCGTCGGGGAGCTTTACCCCCAGCATGGCGGCCTTGTTCTTGATGATGGCCAGTCTCGTCTCGAAGTCGGGAGGGGCCACATCCACCATAAGGCCCGACACGAAGCGGCTTTGCAGCCGGTCCTCCAGTTGGGTCATCTCACGGGGCGGACGGTCGGAGGTCAGCACGATCTGCCGCCCGGATTCGTACAGAGTGTTGAAGGTGTGGAAGAACTCCTCCTGAGTCTGCTTCTTGCCGGCGATAAACTGGATATCGTCCACCAGCAGGATGCCCGCCTGCCGGTACTTCTCCCGGAACTCGGCGTTGCTGCCCTCCCGGATGGATGCGATCAGCTCGTTGGTAAAGTCGTCGCCCTTGATGTACACGATCCGCAGGTCCTCCCGCTTGCGCTTGACCTGATGGGCGATGGCGTAGAGCAGATGGGTCTTGCCCAGTCCGGAGTCGCCGTAGATGAACAGAGGGTTGAAGTTTTCCGCCGGCTTATCCGCCACGGCCCGTGCCGCCGCATAGGCCAGCTTGTTCTGCGGCCCCACCACATACGTCTCGAAGGTGAAGGCGTCGGAATCCAGCAGGGAACCGGGCTGATCCGGGGCCACACCGTGATAGGCAGCCAGCTGCTCATCGTTGAGGATCTTCACCTCCAGATCGGAGGAGAAGATGTCCTTCAGCGCCGCCTTGATGTGCTTCATGAAACGGGTCTCGATGGTGCTTTTTTTGAAGGAGTTGCTGCAATGCAGCACGAAGGCGGAGTCCTCCATGGTGACCACGTCCACCTCGTCGAACCATGTGCGGATGGTGGTCTCGCTGAGCTGCTCCTGTAATCGGCTTAGTACGCTCTGCCATACGTCAGAAATGGAATTCAATGAAAGCGCCCCTTTCCCCTGATGGATCTCTATCTCTGTATTTGAAAAAAATTTATCCGAGAATAGTATAGCAGAAACCCCCGGAAAAGTCTACACTTATTCTAATATAAGCTGCAAAAAATGGCGCACCGGAAGGCACAAGATGTAGGGAGAAAAACCGGAGGAAAACCACCAGATTTTAGGCTTTTGCCGAAAAAACACACCGCTTTTCATAAGAACCCGCTCTTTTCCCCTTCAGATTTTTGTTGACAGGCGGAAAAAGCTCATGTATAATGACAAATGCGCTAATTTTAGCGCCTGACGAATGTCAACTGCGGCCGTGGGAGAATGCTTCCCACCCGCCGTCGAGTATGTGCGGCAGAGGCTTTTTCTGCCGCCTGATCTTACAAAAGATGGAGGTGTCATGCAATGTTCCGTACCTATCAGCCCAAGAAGCGTCAGCGCTCCAAGGAGCACGGCTTCCGCAAGAGAATGGCCACCCGCAACGGCCGTAAGGTGCTGGCTCGCCGCCGTGCCAAGGGCCGTGCTCGCCTGACCCATTGAGGTCACGGAAAGTGCATCGGTCATAGATAATCAAACAGGGACGGTGGATGGGAAAAACCGCCGTCCCTATTGGTCTATGTAATTCAGATTGGTAAAAGAGGACGCTATGAAAGCAGCCGTCACGGTAAAAGAGAATTATGAGTTCCGCCGCATCTACCGCAAGGGTAAGAGTCTGGTGTCGCCGCAGATGGTGCTGTATTGGCAGAAAAACCGTCAGGGGCAGTCCCGTCTGGGGGTCACCGTCAGCACCAAGCTGGGCCACGCCGTGGTCCGCAATCGGGTGCGCCGCCGCTTCCGGGAGCTGTACCGGCTCCACAAGCCGGAGATGCAGCCGGGCTTCGACGTGATTTTGGTGGCCCGTGGGCGGGCCGTCCGCAGCACCTATCAGCAGCTGGACGAGACGTATCTCCACCTGCTGCGGCAGGCGGGCCTTGTGCCGGAGGAGACGGCATGAAGCGGGCGCTTTTGAAGCTGTTCCGGTTCTACCAGACCTCCGTCTCCCCTCTTTTTCCGCCCCGGTGCCGCTATATCCCCACCTGCTCGGAGTATGCCGTGGAGGCGGTGGAGAAATACGGCGCCGCCAAGGGAGGCCTTCTGGCCCTGCGCCGTCTGATGCGATGCCATCCTTTCCACAAGGGCGGGTATGACCCTGTCCCCTGACGCAACAGCCTCGTTTTTCCCATCCCATTATAAAACGGAGGTATCTACCCCATGTTTGCACAAATCGGCTATTACATCTGCGTGCCGTTTGCGTGGCTGACCCGGCTGTTTTACAGTCTCACCGGGTCCTACGGTCTGGCTCTGATCCTCTTCACTCTGGTGGTGAAGCTGGTGATCCTGCCCTTCCAGCTCAAGAGCAAGAAGAGTATGCTCCGGATGAACCGGATGCAGGGCAAGGTGAAGGATATCCAGACCCGCTTCGCCAACAATCGGGAGCGCCAGCAGCAGGAGATGGCGGAACTGTACGCCCGTGAGGGCGTGAACCCCATGTCCGGCTGCCTGTGGTCCTTCATTCCCTTCCCCATCCTGATCGCCCTGTACGCCATCATCCGTACCCCTCTGCGGTACTTCATGAGCCTGTCCACCTCCGTCATCGAGGAGATCGGCACGCTGGCAGGTACGCTGGGCTATGAGGCCAGCAACAACACCTATGACCAGATCTATCTGGCCAAGTTCATCCATGAGCACTGGGAGAGCTTCGCCGGGAAGTTCGATGGTCTGGTGGACCTGAACTACAGCTTCCTTGGGATGGATCTGGCGTCTCAGCCCTCCACGCTGCTGAGCCAGTTCCCCGGCGGCGGCTGGCCCGTGTGGGGCATCCTGCTGCTGCCTGTGATCTCGGCGGCGGCCCAGCTGGTGATGAGCATCATCACCATGCGCACCAACAGCACCGAGGGCGCAGGCTCCGCCAAGACCATGATGTACCTGATGCCCCTGATGACCCTGTGGATGGGCTATATGCTGCCCGCCGCACTGTGCATCTACTGGATCGCCAACACCGTGTTCTCCCTGATCCAGGAGGTAACTCTCAACAAGTACTTCAATAAGATCCTGGATCGTGAGGAGACCGAGAAGGAAAAGGCCGCCCGTGAAAAGCGCTACGCCAAGTACCAGAAGCAGAAGGAACTCATGGCCCAGCAGCAGATGAACGGCGGTGGCCGCAATGACCGTAAGCCCCAGCCCAAGAAGAAAAAGCAGGGCGGCGAGGAAAAGCGCAGCGGCACCAATGAAAACGGACGTGTGGGCCAGCGGCCTTATGCACGTGGCCGTGCCTATGATGAAAAGCACTACGAATAAGGAGTTTTGTCTATGAGCTATATCGAAGTAACGGGCAAGACCGAGGAGGAGGCTGTCCGTAAGGCGCTGACCCAGCTGGGTCTGGAGCGGGACGACGTGTCTCTGGAAATCTTGGAGCGTGCCAAGAGCGGCTTTCTGGGCATCGGCGGTTCGCCCGCCCGTATCCGTGTGACCTACGGCACCGACGAGCCGGAGGAGAAGAAGGCCGAGCCCACCAAAAAGGTGGAAAAGAAGCCGGAACCCAAGGCAGAGGTGAAAAAGCCGGAGGTAAAGCCCGAACCCAAGAAGCAGGAGCCTAAAAAGCCGGAGACGAAGCCGGTGGAGAAGGCTCCGGAGCAGAAGACTGTGGCTGCCGGGACCTGCGACGACGAGAATGCCCGCCGTATCCGGGAGTTTCTGGAGGGTCTGCTGCAGCACATGAACAGCCCCGCTCAGGTGAATGTGGCGCTGGAGGAGAAGGGCCGGTATCAGGTGACGCTGGAGGGCGAGAAGCTGGGCCAGCTCATCGGCCGCCGCGGCGAGACGCTGGACGCCATCCAGCAGCTGACCAACTACGCCGTCAACTCCGGTGCGGATAAGCGCATCCGGGTCCACGTGGACGCCGAGAACTATCGGGCCAAGCGGGAGCAGAGTCTGGAGTCTCTGGCCCGGAAGGTGGCCGGCAAGGTCACCAAGTATCGCCGCAGCGTGACGCTGGAGCCCATGAACGCCTATGAGCGCCATGTGATCCATGCCGCCCTGCAGGACGAGCCGGGCATCACCACCTACTCCATCGGCAGCGAGCCCAACCGCCGTGTGGTGGTGAGCTACGACCGGGAGAAGCGCCAGTAAGGCAGCGCTGTTCCATAGGAAATATGCCCCTGCCCCTACATAGGGGCGGGGGTGTTTTTGCTTTCGGGAGGGGGGATCCGTACTTCCCAATGGGAGACGTATCATTTTCTCCCTCCGACAGAAAGCGATCTGTCGAAGGCATCAGGTAAAAACGAAAAAAGAGTTCCCCATGCACTGCATGGGGAACTCTTTATACACAGAATCGTCCGATCCGTCCCGGAAAATTACTGGATCTTCTCCCCGGCGGCCTCCTTGGCCCGGATCTCCTTCATGGCGTCCTTGTGAGACAGGTTCCAGCGGCCCTTCTCATCGATCTCCATGAACTTGACCCACATCATGTCGCCCACCTTGCAGGCGTCCTCCACCTTCTCGATGCGCTTGTCGGCCAGCTTGGAGATATGCACCAGACCGTCCTTGCCGGGAGCGATCTCCACGAAGGCGCCGAAGGTCATCAGGCGCACGACACGGCCGTAGTACAGCTTGCCCACCTCCGGTACAAAGACGATGTCATCGATGCACTTCTTGGCGATGGCGCAGCTCTCGGCGTCGGGAGAGGCAATGTGGATGGTGCCGTCGTCGTCGATGTCGATCTTGGCGCCGGACTCGGCCACGATCTTCTGAATGACGCTGCCGCCCTTGCCGATGACCTCACGGATGCGGTCGGGATCGATGTGCATGGTGAGCATCTTGGGGGCGTACTTGCTGACCTCAGGCCGGGGCTCGGCAATGCAGGGCAGCATGATCTGATCCAGGATCTGGCACCGGGCATCGTAGGTGATGTCCAGAGCGTTGCGGATGATCTCCATGGTCAGGCCGTCGTTCTTCAGGTCCATCTGAATGGCGGTGATGCCCTTCTTGGTGCCGGCCACCTTGAAGTCCATCTCACCGTGGAAGTCCTCCACGCCCTGAATGTCGATGAAGGTGGTGAAGGAACCGTCGTCGTCCTGGATCAGACCGCAGGAAATACCGGCCACAGGGGCGGAGATGGGTACACCGGCATCCATCAGAGCCAGCGTAGAGCCGCAGATGGAGCCCTGAGAGGTGGAACCGTTGGAGGATACCACCTCAGACACCACACGGATGGCATAGGGGAACTCCTCCACCGGGGGGATCACAGGCAGCAGGGCCCGCTCCGCCAGAGCGCCGTGGCCGATCTCACGACGGCCGGGGCTGCGGGCGGGCTTGGCCTCGCCCACGGAGTAGCCGGGGAAGTTGTAGTGGTGCATAT
>ERZ791914.1245-NODE-1245-length-18020-cov-15.101586_pt1 | contig 18020 bp, 10 predicted proteins | sample MGYA00510140_ERZ791914 | MGnify/ENA primary metagenome ERZ791914 (study PRJEB30046, sample SAMN00792079) | human gut metagenome | study: EMG produced TPA metagenomics assembly of the A metagenome-wide association study of gut microbiota in type 2... | reverse complement strand
CCTCCGATCATCGAATCTGAATTTCTTCAGTCCAACAATCGGGGTGCGGTTCACAGCGAGCGCCGGGGCATTTTTATGTGGGGACTAGCGTATGAGTGCCGTAGCCGTCCGCGAGTTTCCTTGGGTTCCGATTTCGATTTTTGCCATGGCTCCGTTATCTGCTATGAGGTCGATGCATGTCGCGTTGCCCTGCAGATCTAGTGTTCCGATTTGATTGTGCCCCAGACTGACTTGCACGACTGGCGTTCCGTCAGTGACGTTCTTTCGGAATCTAACCCACAGCAATGTTCCGTCTGCATATTGGTCGATTGCGGCGGAGGATTCTTCGGTTAGGATTATCGGCGTCCTGTTGTTGCCGGTGATGTCTTTCTTGTGGGGCATTTTGTTTGCGGTGCCCCAGATGGACATGCATGTTTCGATATCATCTGTTTTGCCGCCTACCGCTTTAGCTGTTGTCGCGGGAGCCTTCGGTTGGGCGATTGGGCGGGCTTCGGCGAGGGCCATCTTGTATTCCTCGGATGCGGGTTCGGCTTTGGGCATTTCCACACGGACTTCGAGCTGCAGTGCGGCTTGCTTTCCTGATTTGGTGTGCGCAAGGGCCACACATCCTTCGGGCGGTACTTGGTGGTAGTGGCGTGATGTGTTGGTGGGGGTCATCCAGCCTATTTGTTCGCCGTCGAGGTAAGTGAATATGGTGGGTTCGCCCGCGTGCGATCCAACCGGGTTGGCCCCTCTTTTGAGCTCGACCCAGAACCACGCGCCGGCACCATATTCCGAGAGTTTGTCCTGATGGTTCTCTTCGCCTATTATCTCAACACCTCCGGCCGATGGGATGACTACGCCGTATGGTTTTTCATTGCGAACCTTAGCGTTTTGTCCCATGTATTTTGCCCTGAGTAGTTTGCTCGCTTTTTCCTGACGCTGTTTTGCCGCCACGGCAGCGTCTTCGTCATCGACATATATAGGCCGTTCCATGGCTGCCAGCTTCTTGTAGCAAGCCAGAGTGTCCAGCGCGTCGGCGAGCGCGCGATGTTCTTCTGTTTTGTCGATGCCGACGCGTCGCATGACATCCTGCAGCGAGTGGTGCGCTACGTTGCGATATAGCGATTTGCTGAGTTCCATAGTGTCGATTGTTTTCGATGCGATGAGAGGCAGTCCCGCATCTTCAAGGGCGGAGTTGAGAAAATCTACATCAAATTTGATGTGATGGCCGAGAATCGGCAAATCGCCAAGCCCTTTTCGAACCTCTTGGATGATGTCTGCTATGACCGGCTGCCCTTGAAGCATTTCATCGGCTATCCCCGTCAAAGCGATGATGTCGTGGGTCAACGTCTCACAGGGATTGACGAGTTGAGAGTATGTACCGATCGGCTCATCGTCTTTGACGTATACAATGCCCACGTCGATGATTTTGCATTTTTGCGGGTCTAGTCCGGTGGTTTCCAGATCCACTACCGCATAATCAGCCTGCATGGGATTCTTTAGTTCCGGCATCATGCCTCCAACCTCGTTGTTCGCTCGGCCGACTCGATGCGGCTTGATTAGATTCTACCGCCGTATATACGAAGCCGCCCCGGTCGCTCTCTGCGAGCACCGGGGCGGTCTAATATCGGTATAACGTTTTACACAAATCCCAACGTTTTGATTATAGCGACGATGGCAAGCCCAATGACCCCGGCGCTACCAATCAGAACGATAAACCAATCAAACCAGAAACATAGCCAGAATGTTCTCTTATGAGAGGTGATAAATCTATATGCTCGTTGCTTCGGATCGGGAAGAAATGCATATTTCATATCGGCGGTACGGTACAGAAACCTGAGGAACGGATGCCAACCGGTGATATAAGAGAACATAGCCGAATCATCGGCTCCGCTACGGCGGGAGTCGGTGCCGCTCATATCTTCATATTGAACCGCTTCATCTACTTGTGCAACCGCAGGAGGAACTTTTACATCCTGAGAGTAGTCACTGCTGCTGCGATACAGTTGATCCCAGATTACATCGTCATTACCATCCTCGATATCATTCCCCATTATTCATCCTTCGGTTTTTGGGGGTAGGGTGATTTTTCAAGGCTGCTAAACGATGGCGTACAGCAGATACAGAAACGTTGAATTTTTCCGCCATCTGTTCAGGAGTCATCCCTAGCTCTTTGAACTCATTGATTTTGACTTCTGGCATGAGTACGGCACCGGCAAATTCATCCGCAAAAAATTCATGAGGAAAATAATCCGAGCGACGTACGTTTTTTCTGTCGAAAAACTCGTCTTCAAAGCCGTATTCGGAATCATCAGCCATCATGCGCTCCCTGTAATGGCCGAGCTCATGAGCACAAGTAAACCTGCGTCGAACCTCAGGATCATTCCTGGCGATGTAGGATCTCGCCGATTTCTTATCCCTGCGTTTGATGAGCATACCGGATTTGGAATCCGGTAAATCCACCAGATACGGAATCACACCAGAAGCCCTGCTGATGCTGTCAATATCCACCGGAAGCGTCTGATCCCATGCGTCATCGAGAACTTGCCGCGCCTGTTCGCGCGCGTCCTCCCATACAAATCTTCCCATTGCTACCTCCCGCACCTGTTTCCATTAAACACCTCACGTCCATCCAAGAGCAAGACCTATCCACTCCGCGAAACATCACGCGAGACATGTTTCACGACATTAGGTTTCAGCGATTTGCTCAACTTACTTAGTTAAGCTATAATTATTATGTAAGCAAAAACAGAACAGTGAGAGGAGGTGAGACATGGATGAGGTCTGGAAAGCGATAGAAGCCATCGGCTCCCTGCTTGTCGGAATCGCCGCAGTCATCGCGGCGGTGAAATCCAAAGGCGATGAGCCGCCACCCGCACCGAAGCCCAAGCCGCCGCACATGCGGCGAAGGCCTCGCCGGTAGTACAAGAGCTGCAGATTCCGAATAGTCCTAGTATCCGGAGCTGCGGCTCCCTATCCCCAGATTAATCCATGGAGCATCATGAACACAACAAACGCATACAGGCTCGTCTCGCTGATATGTGGCGCGATGTGCCTCATTCTCGCCATCGGCGGTCAGGCCATCGCGGCCGGAACCTTCGGCATGGCGGCCGGAGTGTTCGGTTATCTGTCGGGAGGCCGGAAATGAGCACCGCAAGGTACCTCAGCCTCAAGGAGGTCGGCGAGCGCATCGGTACGAGCAATCCGGCCGCGAGGGGGTATCATCTGCCGGAACCGGACGCACTGATCGGCACGACTCGCGGCTGGCTTCCGGAGACAATCGATGCGTGGAACGCCGCCCGCCCCGGTCGTGGTGCGGGCGGCGGAAGGCCGCGCAAGAATCGCAATCAGGCCGATTCCCCCACCGCCTGACGAGCCTTGTCGGCGAGCGCCGCAAGGCTTGCGGCGGACCAGTGGGTGTATCCGGCCGTCGTGCTGATTTTTGCGTGCCCCATCATCGCTTTTCTCGCGTCTTCCGGGGCTCCGGCTTCGGCGAGGTGCGTGGAGAAGAAGTGGCGGGCGCTTCGGATGGTGACGCAGGGCAATCCGGCGTCTTCGAGAGAGCGTTTCCAGCGGCGGCGTTCCACGGTGTTGGTGAGTGGGTGTCCCTCGCGCGTGAATATGAGCTGGCCGGGCTGGCATTGCCTGCGTCCGACGAGCGCCCAGAGTCCGAGCCACGTCTGGTTGCTGACGGGCACGAACCGGTTGCCCTGCTTGCTTTTCGGTTCGACGAGCCAGAAGCATCCCTCGTAATGGCAGGAGCGGAGCCAGTTGGGCACTTCTGCATCGGATCTGAAGCGTTGGAGCTCCCACATGATCTGGATTCCGTGCACGCCGTCGACGGTGGCGAGCTCTTCGGGCAGGATGGCGAATCTTTCGGCCTCTCTCATGCCGGTCTCGAACATGATGTTCCACATGAGGCTCCACATTTCGCGGTCGTCGTCGGTATCTGCCAGGTGGCTGTATTTGCGACGCTTGGGGTCGAGTGCGGCCTGCGCCGCCCGGGCCGGCTGTCCGGGTTCGAGGATTTGGGTGGCCTGCGACTCGTAGCGCGGCGGCGTTGCGGCGAGCGCCGGGTTCGATGGGATGAGGCGTTCGCGGACCGCTGCGTCGAGCACCTGCCTGAGTCTGAGATAGTGGTTGTGGACGGTTTTGCTTCGGTGTTCCTTGGCGAGTTTGGCGCACATTCCGTCGATGGTGGCGGGGGTTATTCTGTCGAGTCGCATTCCGCCGATGACGCTGCGGATGGTGTTGCAGTCGGATCGATAGGTTTCGAGGGTGCGGGGTTTGACATTGGGCGCGATGGTATTGAGCCATCGCTCCATCCATTCGTCGAGCGTTGGGGTTCCGGCCAGGGGCATATCGCCCTCGCGCTGCAGTCTTTTGATTTTTTCTTGGAGCCGCTGCCGCGCGGCGGTCTTGGTGGGAGCCTGCGCCTCGACCATGCGGCGTTTGCCGGTGCGCGGGTTTGGTGCGATTTCTTTGCGCGCGTGCCAGGTTCCTCGTTGATCCTGCCATTCGCTGCCGCTTCCCCGCGGCCTGCGTGGAGGTGTTTTGGACGTCGTTGTTTGGTTCTGTGCGGGCATCATGCCTCTTCCTTGGTCATGCTATGTATCAGCTGGAGGTCATGCTATAGGTCATGCTATCGAGGTCACAATCAGGCACGTTTGGCCCAAATCTTGCAATCACGATGATTCGGCACCCGAATATGCGAAAGGCCGCAAACCCTTGGAATTGCTTGGGTTTGCGGCCTTTGTCAGTGGAGCGGATGACGGGAATCGAACCCGCGTAATCAGTTTGGAAGACTGAGGCTCTACCATTGAGCTACATCCGCGTTAAGCGTCGCTTTTGGCGACTTGAGTTATTATACATATTTCTTCGGGGATGGCAAACGCGTGTGGCTGCAGCAGGACCAGCCAATCTAGTTGATGGATTGCGGCTTTGCCGAGGACTCCCCTCAGTCACCTACGGCGACAGCTCCCCTCAAAGAGGGGAGCTAGAAACCGTCGAAATCACAAATGGATGAGCTGGGACTCGTATGGTTGGAGGTCGACGTCCATCGCGTTCAGAATGCCGTTGCAGGCGTTGAGGTGGGCGTGCTGCGGGTCGGGCGAGAAGTTGAACAGGCCGACCAGCGTCTTGCCTTCGTGCTGACGAATCACAGCGAGCACCGAATCATTGAACGTATCCCACGTGGACACCCAAGCGTCAGGCGCGAAGCAGGGATCGTTGCGCATCGCGCGCAAATCCTCCATGCCCTTCCACAGCTGGTTCTGCAACGTACCGGACTTCTTGCGCAGAGCGGCCTTGGTCCAGTCGAACTTACTACGGTGCAGATTGCGGCTGTCTTCCACGCGATCCGGGTCTTCCTTGTAATCCCAGCCGTTGAGCTGGGCGATTTCGTCGCCGCAGTTGAGCATCGGGAAACCGCGCAGGAAGCTCATGGCGTGGTGCATCATGAGGTCGCGATCCACCGAGGTCTCTAGCAGTGGCTTGTCGTGCGTGATGATGGCCTTTTCGATGCCGCACAGGCTGGCGGTGGTGCCGCAACTGCGGGCGTCGCGCGTGGCTTCGTCGTAGTTGTAGAGTTCGCCCATCGACCAGCTGCCGGGGGTTGCGCCCTCGTAGAAGTGGTACAGGAATTCCTTGTGCTTGAGCGGGTCGATGTCGAGGTAACGCTCCACGTCTTCGTCCAAGCCCCAGCCGATGTCGTCATGGCAGCGCAAATAATTCACGAACCAGCAGTTTTCGGGCAGCGAGTTGAGCTTGTCGATCTGGTTCTTGAGCAGACGCACGTCGCGGCTGGCGAGCGCGCTCCACAGGTTGACCATGATGGAGACGTTGTACAGCATGTGGCACTCGGGGGCCTCGGGCGTACCGAAGTAGGCGGCGAGCTCCTTGGGGGCCATGACCACCTCGCCCTTAAGCACCACGGCCGGGCAGACGCATTCCAAAATGATGCGCAGCATGCGCACGATGGTGTGGACCTGCGGCAGGTTGCGGCAATTGGTGCCAAGCTGCTTCCAGATGTACGGCACGGCGTCGATGCGGAATACCTCGACACCGAGGTTGGCCAGGCGCATCACGCTGCCCATCATGGCTACGAGCACCTTCGGGTTGCGGTAGTTGAGGTCCCACTGGAACGGGTAGAACTGGGTCATCACCCACTTGTTCATCTTCTCATTCCAAGTGAAGTTGCCGGGCGCGGTGTTCGGGAAGACCTGCGGCACATCCCGGTCGTAGCGGTCGGGGATGGTGCGGTCCGGGTAGCAGAAGTAATAGTCCTGATACTCGGGATCGCCGGCTTCGGCTGCCTTGGCCCAGCGGTGGGTGGAGGCGGTGTGGTTCATCACGAAGTCGATGCACAGACTGATGCCGGCGCGGCGCAGCTTCTTGGCCAGCGCGGCGAGGTCTTCGTTGGTGCCGAGCTTCGGGTCCACGGTGTCGAAGTCCTGGACCGCATAGCCACCGTCGTTGTTCGGGTGCGGCATGTCAAGCAGCGGCATCAAGTGCAGGTAGGTGAGCTTCTGCTCCTTCAAGTACGGAATCTTGTCGGCAAGTTTCTTGAGGTCGCCGGCGAACAGGTCGGTGTACATGGTCATGCCGAACATATCGCCGCGCTTGTACCAGCCCGGGTCCTGCTCGCGGGTTTTGTCGAGACGCTTCAAATCGGCGGGACGGTCAGCGTAGGCTGCGGCCATGCTTGCGACGAGTGCGTCGAAGGCGTCGTGATCGTTATATAGGCTCATGAAGAGCTGTTCGAGTTCGTCTTGATGAGCAGCAAGGCGAGCGTTGAACACGGCGCTCGAAGCGGGACGCTTGGCGGTTGCGGACTTGGTCGCCGCTGCCTTGGAGGTACGGGCCGAACGGACGGCAGTCGTCGCCTTAGTCGCTGTGGTTCTGGCCGTACGAGACGTCGTGCGCTTGGTTGCGGTTGTCTTGGTTGCCGTGGAAGTCGTAGCGGTTTTGGCCGCTCGGGTTGATGCTGTCTTGGCAGCCTTCTTCGCCACCTCGGTCTTCTCGACCGATTCCACTGCCTGTGCCGACTGGTTGCTTTGAGCCACCGGAAACTCCTTTGTCTCTATCCGTTGCCCGCGTCAATCGTTTGACGCTTTGTATTACAAAAGATCAAACCGGTTCGACAATCGCAACCCAAGACTCGCCGAGCCACCGGCGCTATTCCACAGAAATCGTCACCACCGCGGAGGCAATCGGACCATCGTGGCTCAGGGAAATATGGATATGCGGCATCGACCCCGCACCGAAAGCCGAGCGCTGCGCCGAACGCGCATTCCGCCGCTCCTGCATCACTGCATAAGGCCCGTTATCGGAAGCAGGGGAATAAGCAGAGGAATAGCGAGCGCCTGCAGCCGAATTCGCGTAATCAGTTTGGAAGACTGACGCCGTCCCCTTACCCAGAGACACATGCGGCACACCACGGGAATCATCCAAGATCTCGATTTCAGGCCACGGGAAATTATCAAGCGTGAACGGATAGGGGGCATCGCCAAGATAATCGCACCACGCTTTGAGGAACGCCTCCTTGCCTGCCCACTTGGCGGACAGATGCACGGCCTCGTCATCGTTCTTCAGCCGTGCACGATCCGCCGCCTGACGTACCTCACGAACGGAAAACAGCGAGCGCATGCGCGAGCCGGGTTCAGACAGCTGCTCGGCGAATGCGGCGACGTCAACCACGTCATGACCTAAACCAAATGTGCCCATAGCACCTATTATCAGCCATTCAACACGTTGACAACACATCCAGAATAACGAGGTTCACACGGAACGCGGCATCCACAAACGGAAACCCTCGGCCGCTCCGCAAGCCGAATCCTGAAAGTCAACACCAAGTCAAACTGTTGACTAACGGTGGACACGGCGTAAAATGTCGATATTCCACCCGACACTCCAATACGTAAATCGATTGACGTCAAACGTTTGACTTTTTAACGCGGTTAACACAATGATCCAATGAAGGATAACTTCACAACAACCAACCACAACCAGCCAATGAAGCCAGCAAGGAGGTAGAACCGTGGTCACGATGAAGCAAATCGCCAACCGCGCCGGCGTTTCCATCTCCACCGTCTCTCTGGTGCTCAACAACCGCGATATCGGCCGCGTCAGCCCCGATGTCGCCGAGCGAGTCCGCGACATCGCCGCCGAACTCGGTTACCTGACCAACCGTCTGGCCAGCGGGCTGCGCACCAGCAGTACCCGCACCATCGGATTCCTCAGCGACGAAGTGGCCACCACGCCGTTTGCCGGCCGCATGATTGAGGGCGCGCAAGACGCCGCCCGCATGCCCGCGTTCTTCGACAAGCACCCGGATGTCGACGGCTTCTTCTGCTTCAACGACACCCGCGCTTGGGCCATCTACACCGAGGCCACCCGTCGCGGGCTGATTATCGGCAAAGATATCGCGGTGGTTGGCGTCGACAACCACCAGGTTGTGGCCGAAGCGCTGGATCCGCCGCTTTCCACTGTGGAACTGCCGCATTACGAGATGGGCTACTGGGCAGTCGGTAAGCTGGTCTCGCTCATCGAAGGCGAGGTACCCGATCCCTTTCCTCGTGCCGGATACCCGGTCGAGAAGGTTCAGCCGCCGCCACTGAGCGAGCAGTCACCCCAGCTTGAATGCCAGCTGCGCATCAAGCAATCCTGGGTCCGACCCCGCTCCCAGCGATAGCCTGCCCAAAAATCACGCATCTATCCTACTTGACCCGGTTTCGACTGTATATCGAAGGCGCTATTGCTGTTTTCGTGGGTGGTGGTTCGTTGTTGAACCGTTGCGGGAGTAAGAGACGACGAACCGACATCCACGAAAACAGCAATAGCGTCAAAAAACAATAGGGTCGGGAAGAACACCGTAAATGACGTTCTTCCCGACCCTAATCGCGAGACACTCCCCTCAGCCGGCATTCACCGACCGGGGGGAGCCAGAGAATATCAGGCCTCGTAGTAGCCGTCGGCACCGAGGCGGGCGTCCGGGTTGAGGAGCATCGCCTTTTCGACCTCGTGGTGGTCGTAGCCACGGTGATCCTCGCGGAAGCGACGGTTGTCGATCGGCTCGTAGAGCGCGGCGCGACCCATCATGCCTTCCTCAAGGTGACGCTGGCCGGCAGCCAGGCGGGCGTTGGCACGCTCACGCCAAGCTTCCAGTGCGGCCTCACCATCGGCCTTGGCCACGGCCGCCTCGAAGGCACCCGGATGGACCAGAGCCACGAAGCCGGAAACATGTCCGAAGCCGAGCGAGGTGGCCAGACCGGCCTTGACCGGGCGACCAGCGGTCTCGCGACCGAACTCGTCCTCACCACCGCCGATGCGCAGGGGCTTCCTAACCCAGACCATGTGGTCGTCGCGCTGGAGCTTCGGATCCACGCAGTCGAGCGCCGCGTTCGCCGGAATCACGCCGGACTTGAACAGCTGCGTCAGACCGTTGACCTGGAAGATGCAGGCACCACCCTTGGCGTGGCCGGTAAGCGTCTTCTGCGAGATCACGAACAGCGGGTTGCCGTCGGTGCGGCCGATGGCGTGGGCCAGCGTGTTGTGCAGCTCGGATTCGTTCGGGTCGTTGGCGTTGGTGGACGTGTCGTGCTTGGAGACCACGGCGATGTCGTCGGCTGAGACGCCGAGCTTAGCCAGGTCGTGCACGAGCTTGGAGTCCTTGCCACCGAGGCCGGCAGCCAGGGCACCGAGGCCCGGAGCCGGGATCGAGGTGTGAGCACCATCCGCGTAGGAGTGGATGAAGCCGACCACGGCCGCAACCGGCAGGCCGAGCTTTTCGGCGATGTCACCGCGGGTCACGAGGATCGTGCCGCCGCCCTGGGATTCCAGGAAGCCGCCACGGCGACGATCGTTCGCGCGGCTGAAGAAGCGCGCGTCGATGCCCTTGCCGTACATTTCCTCCGAGTTGGCGGTGGCGTTCATGTTGCCGAAGCCGATCACGGATTCCACGCCGATGTCGTCGATCGCACCGGTGACCACGAAGTCGGCCTTGCCGAGGGCGATCTTGTCGACGCCTTCTTCAAGGGAGACGGCCGCGGTGGCGCAGGCGGAGACCGGCTGAATCATGTTGCCGTAGCCGCCGATGTAGGACTGCATCACGTGAGCCGCGACCACGTTCGGCAGGGCTTCCTGCAGGATGTCGGTCGGGATCTCGTGGTTGAGGAAGCGGTCGAGGTACAGCTTGCGCATCGACATCATGCCACCGAAGCCGGTGCCCTGGGTCGAAGCCACCAGCGAGGGGTGGATGGACTCGAGGATTTCGGCCGGGGTGAAGCCGGCGCCCAGGTAGGCGTCCACAGTGGTGACGATGTTCCACAGGGCGATCTTGTCGACGTCGCCGACCATCGAGGCGGGAATGCCCCATCGGGTCGGGTCGAAGCCCTTCGGGAACTGGCCGCCGACTGTGCGGGTCATGGTGGCGCGGCGCGGCACGCGGATCATCGAGCCGGCGTGGCGGGTCACGTTCCATTCGCCGGATTCCTCATCCGGGGCGATGGTGGTGTGAGCCTCGTCCAGCTTGACGTATTCGGTGGCGACTTCGCGGGTGGGCACAGAGAAGGTGACGTCGTGGTCGAGGAAGACCTCGGCTTCCTCTTCGTCAGCACCGTCCTTGTAGTCGTTGCCCATGCCTTCCTCGAACGGGCGGATGCCGGAGCGGGCCACGACCTCGTCGTGGTAGCGCTCGGCGATGTCCTCTTCGGGCACGAGGTTGCCGTCGGTGTCGTACCAGCCGGGCTTCGGGCTGTCGGCCCAAGTCAGCAGGCCCATGTTCCACGCAAGTTCGAGCACTGCGCCGGCGCTCAGGTCGACGGTGCCGTCCGAGTGGATGCCGAGTTCGGCCTGGGCGCGCGTACGACCGGAGCCCCACGGGCCCAGCTCACCGACGGAAACGATGACGATTTCGTCTTCCGGCTTGGCGGTGACGTTGGTCCAATCGTTCAAGTCGACCGAAGCCTGCTTGGTGACGATCGGTGTGGGCAGCGCCTTGATTTGCTGCCCACGCGAGGAGTCGGACAGTCCAGTGGACCGTCCGGCGACGGAGCCATCCGTTTCCTGAGACGAGGCCGCAGCAGCTTCCTTCTCGGCGTCGGCCATGGCCTCCGCACGCAGGGCCTTGATGTCGATGGGCTCGGAGCCGAGGCCACCGGTCAGGTCCACATCGAGCGGGGCCTTGAGGGCCTGCTCGCGCGATTCGGCAGTGCACAGGTCGAGCAGCTTGGCCGCAATCTGTGCGGTGGAGTAGGTGCGGATGCCGTGACGTTCAACGACGGCGACCAGCGGGTCGTTACCGCCCATCAGGCCGGTGCCACGCACCCAGCCGATCTTCGGGTGAGCGAAGGTGACGCGGCTCGACCACACCTTTTCAGCGCGGGCACGGTTGACGATGGCGTCAAAGGCGCTCTTGACTTCGCCGTAGGCACCGTCGCCGCCGAATACGCCGCGGTTCGGGGAACCGGGCAGCACCACGTGGAGCTTGTGCTGCACGTTGGTGTCGGCACCGATGTGGCTGAAGCCGGCGATGGCGCGTTCCACGCCCCACAGCATCAGTCGGGCCTGCGATTCGAACAGGTCGCCGGAGTCGGCGAGCGTGCCATGGACCGGCGGAGCGGCGAACGGGAAGAACAGGGTCGGCTCCCACGCGGGCTTCAGAATCGTGGTGGTAGCACCGGAGGTCTTCTTCTGCTCGTGGCCCACCCAGTCGACCAGTGCGTCGACGTCGCGGTAGCTGGAGAGGTTGGCCGGAACCAGCCACAGCTTGGCGTTGCCGGTAGCGTGCTCGCGGTAGGCCTGCTTAGCCCAAGCCTTAATGGACGGCTTGAAGCTGTGCGAGGTGGCCACCACAGTGGCACCGCCTGCGAGCAGGCCTTCGACCACCTGAGCGGCAATCGAGTTCGGGCTCACGCCGGTGACGATGGCGATATCATTCGCGTAACGGGAGGCGTTCTTGTTGGACGCAACCTGTTCGAGGGCCTCGGAGCCGGCCTTCTGGAAGACGGCCTTGAGTTCTTCGCTCTCCGACTCGTTGGCGAACCACTGGGCTTCGGCGGCGATGGTCTTGCCAAGGCCGATGAAGCTGCCGTTCAGGGCGGCGGGATCGTTGTCGTAGTAGGCGCGGGCGAGGTCTTCGCGGGCGGAAGCCCACCGATCATCGAAGAGGATGGCCTTGTTGGCGTCGAAGCGCGGAGCGACCTGCTTAGGCCAGTCGGAGCCAAGTTCGGCTTCAACCGCGGCCACGACGGCGGCGTTCTCGTCCTCGGATTCTTCCGGAGCCGGAGCGGCCACGCCGAGCTCGTTCAGCACGAAGCGGGCGGTGGCGGCGAGCACGCCGTTGGAACCGGTGACCTTCTCGGCGAAGGCGTCGAGCGCGGCGGAATCGACCACAGCGCCACCAGCGGCACCACCGGCGGACGGCAGGGCCACGGCAACACCCTTGAGCTGGGCGACGACCTCAACGGCCGCATCAATCAGCTTGTCGGCTTCCGGCTTGTTCTGCACGGCGGCGGTGGGCAGCTTGGCCAGGTCGCCGCCACGGGAGCTGGCACCCTCGCGAGTGTCGAGCAGCAGTGCGGCGAGCACGCTGGCCACCCAGCCTTCGCCGAGCTGCCATACGTTGGTCACGCGGTCGCGGATGTGCTGCTGTTTGACGCCGGCGGCACCGAACAGCGAGCGCAGGCGGTCGCGCAGCGCCTCGGAGAGCACGGCACCGAACGGCTTGTAGTTCGGGGCGGCCTTGTTGACGATTTGGGCGAGCTTGTCGAGCGTCGCTTCAGCAGCACCGTCCACGCTGGCGACTCCCAGCTCGGAGCTGATGTCCATGAGCAGCTGGTTGCGGCGAGAAGAGACACCGTTGGTCAGGGTGTCGGTGGTGTCGTTGCTGCCGATCTGGTCGAGGCGCACCTTGGCGGAGTAGGCCATGAGCACGCCGATGGCATCGGAAGCCTTGAAGGGCAGGTCGGCGACGGCGGCACCGGACGGTGCGCCGGCCGCGGCCTGCCCTGATTGCAGGCCGCGCGAGGAGTCGGACAGTCCAGTGGACTGTCCGGCGACGGAGCCATCCGTTGTCTGAGCAGCCTCAGTCACGGCATTTGCCGGAGCGGCACCGGAACCGAGCTTGGCGACGGCGGAACCACCGGCAGGAGCGGTTTCGACCGGGGCCGAGGCCGCAGCCTCTTCCGGCTCATCGTCGGGAACCAGCGAATCGGTGTCGGTCATGTAGACGCGGCCTTCATCGCGGCCGACGTTGTAGACGACCGTATCGTTGCCGGCGAACTCGGGTAGACGCAGGGTCTTGGCACCGAGGTTGGCCAGGGTCGGGGCGTTGCCGAGGCCGACTTCGACGTATTCCTCCACGCCGAGGCCGCCCTGTTCGCGCTGACCGAAGAGCAGCGCCTGGGTTTCAATCCAACGCACCGGGGAGGCGAACTGCCAGGAGAGCAGTTCGGTCAAGAGCAGACGGCCGAGCTTCTGGTCGTCATCGGCGTAGGAATCCCACACGGCCGGGTCGTCGAGCACGGCCTTGATACGCTCGGACGGCACGACTTCGAGGATCTTGGCGGCGAATTCCTTGGTCATCTCGAACGGGGTGGCCACCAGGTTCGGGATGTAGCGGTCCACCAGACGGCCACGGTAGTCGATGTAAGCGGGAAGCAGCGCGTCGAGCTTGTCGCGGAATTCCGGCACGCCCTTGCGCAGCAGTGTGGAGTGGAACGGCACATCGATGCCGGGCACCAGCATGAACGCGGGCTTGCCACCGAATGCGGCCACGCGGCGGGCGGAATCGGCCTTCAGAGCCTTGAGTCCGGCGATCGTACCGGCGATGGCGTACTGCTGGCCGGCGAGGTTGTAGTTCACGATCTCCAGGAATTCGCCGGACGCCTTGGCCACGGATTCCACATATTCCTTGACGTGCGCGTCGTCCACACCGAACTGGTTCGGGCGCAGGGCACCCATGCGGTAGTTGGAGCGACCCTGTGCGTCACGCTCGATGAGGTGGTGCATGGTGGAACCACGGTGGAACACGAGCTCCAGCACGGTTTCCAGCGGAATCACGTCGGCGAACGCGGACAGCGCGTTGTATTCGCCGAGCGAGTGGCCGGCGAAGTAGGCGGGCCAGATGTCGGCGCCGGCTTCGCGCAGACGAGCGGTCTGGGCGAAGGCCACGGTGGCGAGCGCCACCTGCGTGAACTGCGTCAGGTTGAGCAGGCCTTCGGGGTGACGGTAGGTCACGCCGTTGGCGGTGAGCTCCTTCGGGTTGTCACGCACGAGGCCCAGGATCGAGAAGCCGAGCTTGGAGCGGGTGAGCTTGTCGGCGCGCTCCCACACGTCGCGGGCGGCGGCGGACTTGGCACGCTCGTCCAGAACCATGCCCTGCTTCTGGATGCCCTGGCCGGGGTAGACGAAGGCGGCGCGCGGCGCGCGGACCAGTGCGGTGCCGCGGGAGACGAGCTGGCCGTCGATACGGCAGGTGACTTCGAGGGTCATGCCGCCGTGGCGCACCTTGCCGACGCGCTCGACGGAGATTTCGACGGTGTCGTCAAGCTGAACCATGCCGTACATGTTGTAGGTCCAGCCGGCAATCTCGTAGTGGGCACCCTTCTCGTCGGTCGCCTGCACGGCGTGCTGGGCGGTGGCGGACAGCCACATGCCGTGCACGAGCGGGGCGGCCAGGCCGGAGATGCGAGCGCCACGAGTGGAGGTGTGGATCGGGTTGAAGTCGCCGGAAGTGCGGGCGAAGGCGGTCATGTCGTGTGGGGCGACGACCTTCACGCGGCGCAGCAGACGGCGCGGCGTGGGCGCGATCTCCTCGTGCTCGGCGTCGCCGAACTCGGGGGCGTCTGCCGGCAAAGCATCGGAGTAGACGCGGCCGCGAATCGCGAAACGCTCGGTTTCGCGGGCAAGCAGCGTGCCGTCGGCAGCGGTGTGGGTCACGTGGATGGTGACCACGCGGCCGGAGGCGGACTCGAAGTAATCCTCAGCCCAAGACTTCAGGGTGATGGTTTCACCGGTGTGCTTAAGCAGGTCCTCCTCGTTCACCTCAAGTTCGATGAGGTGGTCGAGGTGAACGGCGTTGAGCAGGCCTTCAATCACCGGGTAGCCCTTGACGTACACGGAGCCGAGCGCCGTGTAAATCGCCGGCCAGGCCGGGCCGACCAGCGCATCGGGAGCGATGCGGCTGGGCTGCAGGGTCGTCGGCAGAGCGGCGCCGGTGGCCGCTTCGTGGTCGAAGCCGAGGTTGGCGGAGAGGGTGTAGGCGGCGGTGGCGGTAGCAAACGGACGCTCGTCAGAGGTCTTGCCGTCAAGCTGCGGCATCTCGGTGAGCTTGTCGCCGGTGATGGCGGTGTTGCCGATGCCTGCGGTGGCGGCGAGCATCGCGTAGACGTCCGGAATCAGGCGTTCGCGGTCCACGACCGGCACACGGCCGGGCTCGGCGCCTTCCACGATGAGCGGGATGACGATATCGCGCACGGCGTGCTTGGAGGTGCCGCCGTCCGGGTCGTTGTCCCAGTAGGTGTCGAGGTGGATGTCCAGATCGTACTTGCCGGCCGCGGCGTCAAACGCGCGGATCTCGTAGTACTGGTCGCCCAGGGCGGTGCCGTAGGCCGGGTTGTCGGTGATGTGGCCGACCCAGGAGATGTTCGGGGACTTGCGGATGAAGTCCTCGGCGCTGGTGGCCTCGCCAAGTGCGGCGAAATCGTCGTTCTCAGCGGCATCGGCGGCCTGCTGTTCGTCCTGCACGCGCTTGATGGCGGCGGTTTCGAAGCGGCCGAGGATGTCGGCGATCGGCTCGTCGATGGTGGTGATGCCGGCCACGGAGATCGGGCCGGGGATGGCACGCACGGAATCGGCGGAGTAGCGCTGGTCTTCGGACTGCCAGAGCTGGTCCTGACCCCACCAACGCAGCAGGTCGTTGTCGATGACGGGCACGAACGGCATGGGCTTGGGGTATTCGCGCACGAGCACCGGGAACCAAGCCACGTCGGCCGGAACCACCTTGAGTTCGGCGGTCTGCGGGTAGGCCAGTGCGAGCTTTTCGAGCGCGGGGGCCGGATCGGAGAGAATGTCGTCGTGGGTCAGCAGGTCAGCGGCAGCTGCCTCTTCAGCAGAAACGCCATCAGCGGTGAACAGCTTGGAGGTGAATTCGCCGGAGTCCGTGTCGTTCACACGGGCTTCGATGCGCTGCAGTAGGTGCTGGAAGCGGTCGGCGTAAGTCGGGTCGACCCACGGGAAGGCGAGTTCGGCGAAGCGCTGCGCCCACTCAAGGTAGGTCATGGAGGCCAGGTCTCCGAAGTAAGGCTTGGCGGTCTTGTTCAGGGCTTCGATGATTTCCTTGCGGCGGGAGTCGAGCTCTTCGGGGTGCTTCATGACGCGCACGAGCAGACGGCCGCATTCGGCGGAGTCGTTCTCGAGCTCGTAAATGTCGGCGTGCAGGTGGCTCAGGCCGGAGGACATGCCGCCGACGGACTTGCCGGACGGCACCCAGTGGGCGGCCTGCGGGGCGAACACGTCGTCGGACTTGGCGTCGGCCGGAATGCCGGGCGTCTTGACGAGCAGCTGCTTGACTTCGGGGCTGGTGTGAGCCTCCTTGGCGGTCATCGCGGCGGTGCCGATAAGCACACCGTCGACCGGCATGTCGGGCAGGCCGTAGGCGTGGGCCCACTGGCCGGAAATGTAGTCGGCAGCGCGTTCAGGGGTGCCGATGCCGCCGCCGGCGACCAGCACGAGGTTGTCGCAGGCGCGCACTTCGGCGTAGGTGGCGGCTAGCAGGTCATCCAGCGCTTCCCAGCTGTGGTGGCCGCCGGCTTCACCGCCCTCAACCTGAACCATGATGGTGGTGGGGGCCACGGCCTTGGCGATACGCACAACCTGGCGAATCTGGTCAACGGTGCCGGGCTTGAAGCTCACGTACGGCAGGCCGTCAGCCTGCAGGTTCTTGATGAGCTCCACGGCTTCGTCCAGCTCAGGGATGCCGGCGGAGACGACCACGCCGTCGATCGGCGCGCCGGATGCGCGCTTCTTGGGCACGATGCGGGAGGAGCCGAACTGCAGGTTCCACAGGTAACGGTCCATGAACATCGCGTTGAATTCGACCGTGCGGCCTTCCTCCAGCTCGTCTTCGAGGGCAGCGATGTGGCGGTCGAATACTTCGGCGGTCACCTGGCCGCCGCCGGCGAGCTCGGCCCAGTAGCCGGCGTTGGCCGCTGCGGCCACGATTTCCGGTTCCACGGTGGTGGGGGTCATGCCGGGCAGCAGCACCGGCGGCTTGCCGGTGAGCTTGGAGAACTTGGTGACCAGCTTGGCGCCGGCCGGGGTGTTGATGACGCGCGGGGCGAACGCCTTCCAGTTCTGGGTGCGCTCAGGCTCGCTTTCCAGCATGGAGAGCGTGGAGCGCTCGGCCAGCGTAGTGGCTTCGACCACGCCGATGCCGGTGCCCTGCACCACGTTGCCGATCAGCTTGCCGAGCGTGTTGCCGGGGCCGAGGTCCACGATCCACAGCTTGGACGGGTCGGCGTCGTCGAACAGCGCCTTGACGCGGGCGTTCCAGTCCACGTGGTTCAGGAGCACTTCCTCGGCGAGTGCACGGGTGCGCTTCTGGTCGAAGCCGCAGGCGCCGGCCCAGGCCACGGTCTGTTCGACGGCGTCGGCCATGAGCGGCGAGTGGAAGGGCAGGGTGACCTCAAGGTATTCGAGGGTCGGGTTGAACACGGTGCCGCCGTGGAGCTTCTGCTCGCGCAGCTTGGCCTGATGCTGGTGTTCGCGCTCGGCTTCGAGGGCGAAAGCGGCCAGGTCTTCCGGGTAGCCGGACAGCACGTGGTGGTTGTCGGAGTTGGTGACGGCGATGGAGATCGGGCCGCGAGCGTTGTTGACGCGGGCCACCAGCGCCTCGACCTGGGCGCGGGTGGCGCCCTTGACGGAGAGCATCGGGCTGGCTTCGCCGTACTTGGGGTTCAGGCCCAGTTCGCGCACGCGGCGGGTTCCGGCGGCGCCGATCAGGGCGGCCACGGCCAGAATCTCGTCAAGCGTGGTGC
>ERZ791914.1235-NODE-1235-length-18093-cov-4.021732_pt1 | contig 18093 bp, 11 predicted proteins | sample MGYA00510140_ERZ791914 | MGnify/ENA primary metagenome ERZ791914 (study PRJEB30046, sample SAMN00792079) | human gut metagenome | study: EMG produced TPA metagenomics assembly of the A metagenome-wide association study of gut microbiota in type 2... | reverse complement strand
TTAAATGGCTACAACAGGAGTATGCACGACTGACGGATCTCAACGATAATCAGACTGAGCAGATACAGACATTTCTTAACCAGCTGGCTGAGCCTTCTGTGCGGGAACGAATCTTCTCTATCGCTGATGCTTTGATTGGCGGACGGCCCGTCACTGTTTCATCCGGCGGAGGCGGTGGCAACGCAAACTCCGACCTTCGCTGGGACGGAAGAAGGCCGGATGAGGAGGAAGAGGCGTATCGGAGGCGATGTTTGCTTTATGCAAAAGCCATTGTAATAGGAAACAAAAAGTCTTCAATGAAAAGAAGGCTGTGATCTAAATTATCAAGCAAATATATAATATCTCATAAAATGATATTTTTATCATGTTGTTTTGGATATTATCTTTTTATGTTTAACTTCGTGTGTTAATCATGTAACATGAAGCAATATGGCGAAAATAGAATGTTCAAACCGGTTACGTGTAATTTTGGCTGAAAAAGAAATTACCAATCGCTGGTTGGCAGAACAGATGGGGGTTACAGACATGACTGTTTCACGATGGAAAACTAATAAAGTACAACCATCAATGGCTCAGTTTGTCGAAATTGCCCAACTGCTGAAAGTGGATATTAAAGACCTTATAGAGACTAATTTTAATTATGACGTAGAATAATTTATTCTATCAATAATGAAATACTAATTTTACAAGAAACCTTGTCCATATAAGATTTGCTATGATCAATAATAAGGTTCAAATTATACGCGATAATGGCATTTTGGCTGATGCCCAAGCTCCTATTATAGTCTCTGCTAGTCGTGCTACAGATATTCCGGCCTTCTATTCAGATTGGTTTCTCTATCGTCTCAAGAGAGGATATTCAGCATGGACTAATCCTTTTAATGGAGTACGTAGTTTCGTGTCTTATGAGAAGACCCGTCTAATAGTATTTTGGTCCAAGAATCCTCGCCATCTACTTGATGAAGACGGCTGTCTTGATTATTTGCAGACAAAGAAGATAAACTGTTATGTTCAGTTCACTCTAAATGATTATGTGCGCGAAGGTCTAGAAAGAGGAGTGCCAGCAGTTGATGAAAGAATTGGAACATTCAAAGCTCTTGTTGATAGGCTTGGATTTGGTCGCGTAATTTGGCGTTTTGATCCATTAATTCTAACGAATGAGATTAGTATCGAAGATCTCCTTGCAAAGATTGAATATATTGGAGATAGGCTTAAAGGCTATACAGAAAAATTGGTTTTCAGTTATGCCGACATCAAAAGTTATAAGAAAGTTCTCAATAATCTCATAAAAAATAATGTCCATTATCAAGAATTCTCGGAATCAGATATGAATAATTTCGCCGCCAGGTTGGCTGCTATGAATACGAAATGGGGATATGCTCTTGCTACTTGTGGTGAAAAAATCGACATAAGCCAATATGGGATTCAACACAACAAATGCATAGATGATGACTTGATAATTAAATATTTTCACAAAGATTCAGTCCTCATGAACCACCTTGGTGTGGAAATAAGACCCGCTGGTCTTTTTTCAGAGGAAATGACGATTTTCAAGAAAAAAAATAATAAGGATAAAGGGCAAAGACTTTACTGTGGTTGTATTGCGAGTAAAGATATTGGAGAATATAATACTTGTCCTCACCTTTGCGAATATTGCTATGCAAATTCAAGTAAAGAAGTAGCCGTTAAAAACTGGAATAAACATCGTAATAATGATATAAGTGAAACAATAACTGGAGAATAATTATGCCTGGATATTATTTCAATCTTCCACAGATAACAGATCTAACTACTGTGCAACAGGTAGCGTTAGATGAGCCGAACCCGATTGCCATTTCTGGTGGTCCAGGTACTGGAAAAAGTGTTGTGTCCCTATGGCGTCATATTAGCAACTATGTGGATTCGAGTACAAACAATCAATCACATACAAAGCCGCGCAAAAAGAGTCTGCTTTTGACATTTACCACTACGTTAACTCAATACCTCACAGGATGCTGCCGTACCATAAGTCCTGTAGCAGCAGACAATGTGAGAACTTCTGTGAAAGGGAAACCAAGATCGAGTGAGCATTGGGATGAAATAATAATAGACGAGGCTCAGGACTTGCCTACTTCATACTATGAAGATATAAAGGACATGGCTCCAGTTTCTTATGGAGCAGATGATTCGCAGATACTTTATCCCAGAGAATGTTCTACTCAAGCTGATTTACAGCAAATTTTTCCTGGCAACGAGAATTATGTGCTTGACAGAAACTTTAGAAGCACATACAATATAATGCAATTTGCTCGATGTCAGTTTCCTAATGCAGTTATTCCGGGGGCTTTGATGAATGCTTTACGCAATAATATGGGCGACAAGCCCTCTTTGATGATTTCAGGTGGAGACAAATATGACAAGACAAATAATAAACAGGATCAAGCTATTATAAAAATCATTGAAGCATTTCATGAGGATACCCATAACATTGCCATTCTTGTGCCGTGGAAATCTGACGTACAAACCTTTGAAGGGGTGCTTAACCAAAATAATATTCATGATTTCAGCGTGTATTATGAGGATCAGAATCGCTTCCCTTCCGGTGCAGAAACGATAAAGAATATTCATATTACAACATTTAAATCTGCGAAAGGCTTGGAATTTGATACTGTCATAATTCCCAACTTCCATAGGATTAATGAAATACTTGGTCGATTCAATACGGAATGGCAGGATTTCTATGTTGCTGTTACTAGAGCAAAGAGTAATTTGTATTTAATCAGTAATTATAACATGCCACAGTTGTCAACTGTAGCAGATATATCAACACTTTAATATGGAAAAGAAGAGTTTGTTCATGCCAATAAATGCCACATCTTTGGCGCATTATTTTGGTGGGGCGTGCATCCTCCCATCGTGTTATTATACAAATAAACCGGAGGACCTACAAGATAGGTTTAATGGATTATTGCTTCTTTCCACTCACTTAGGTACCAAGCAAGCTAATTGCTGTTTGGAAATCGTTCTCGATGAAGAAGAACGAGATGACCTTATTGATGTCAAGAATGGGTGGTATTTATATGAGAAGCCTATACCGATATCTAGAGTAAAGCAGATTCTGTTTACGAATAAAGAGCAAAAAGATACCACCATTACAAATATTCGTCTTGGAACTGCATTCATTCCAGAAAACATTATCAGCATTGTAAATACATTTGAGTCTGTAGATGTTTCTAATGTAGTATGTCCTGGTGATATTGTTATAAACGACTTATCTGTAAAACAAAAAACTTTTGATAAAATTTTGGGCGGACTTGCTGTTATGAAGGTTGCGCATCCTGTGTATATGAATTATTCAGAGAATTATTTTTCGACTCTCTCCTATTTTAACAGAGTGATTTTTAATTGTCTGATTGATGCAAATGTAAGGATAAATGATAAACTCCAACCAATTCTTGTTGATAGCAAGTCAAATAAGCTTCATATGTATCTGTATGAGACTATTACTGACACATTGTTAGAAAAAGTTGCTGCAGAAGAGGGGCAGATCATTCAAAAAGATCCGATTACAAAATTGGTAAATTTGGAGGCGTTGGATAAGCACGCTTATATTCTTGCTGTGTTAAACACGTATGGGACTGATAAAGAATCTAAGAAGAAAAGAGTTGACAATTTGTTTCTTTCCAGATTTTCTGATGGGATCAAAAAAGGAAAGGAAGAAGGCATAGCTCTTAGTTATGGTATTAGTAGAGGCTATTTTGCATTCCGAAATTCTTATGAGCATAATGGTGTCAAGGTAGATGTGAAATATAAATTGGACTCTTTGCTTGATTACTACACCATAGAAAGCGTTTATCAATATGTATATAATAATAAAATATCTGGAGAGTTGCCAATACTAAGTTGGGTGAAACGTAAAAATACGAAGACGCCTCAATATAAAACTGATTACCTTGTAATGGACGAATATGTAATCGGGAAGAAGAAGCCACGTGTCACTACTATTGAATATCTCCAAAATCTCATTTCGCGTTTTTTTCAAGATGCGGCTTCTGGGTATTTTGAGAAATTTATAGCTGTCATTAGAGATACCGTATATGCTGACACAAAAATAGAGATTGAAGAAAAACAAGCAGATACAATTATGCGCTACAAAGAGCAGCTAGAAGTTCAACATGCAGAAGAAGTCGCAAAAAAACAAGCAGAGATTGATTCTTTGATGCAGCAACTCAAAGACGCTAAAGGAGATGATATTATTGGAGTTCAATATAACAGGATTGTTGGATGTGGCATGCTACAATCAAAGCTTGAAGAACCCAAAGAAGATTCTGTAAGCCAAAACATTTCAAAAAAACAGAAGATTGAGCTTATAAAGGAGGCATTTGCGTTGAGAGATTTAAAGAAAGAAGGTCTTATACGCCGTGGACAAGAACTTAATATCACATTTAGCAAAAAAGAAAAGATTGATGATATGGTAATTAAGATTATGACCAGCCATATTGATGACCCTAAGATTTTTTAATCAATGGCACTTTTTGACGAGATTTTTGATATAGCAAAGACAAGGGATAGTCTTGATGAGTATTTGAAGTATCATATGGCGGATATAAATGATTTTTATAATTCGCCATATGAAAATCTTAGGCATGAGATTGACTCTATAGAACTTTTTATTTTAAAGAATCGACAGATCTTACGCTCATTATCTTATGATAAGACATATGCGCGCTCCTTTCTTCTTATTCTTTTAGATTTATGTACAAGGTTTAATCTTTTAGCTGCAACCTCTACTGTACATCAGATAATGATACAGCATAACATTCCTTGTAATAAAAGAATGTCTGCTGCGTTAGCTTATATAGATCCGAAGCCGTCTTCCAATGATGAGTATATCAATCGTTTCACAAGCATCTGTGACCTTTTGGAGTCTGCAATTCAAGAAGAGGAAGATTCATCTACAAATTCGATAGCTACGTTCTTGAATTATTTGGGGACAATCGTTCAAGATACAAATGATATATATATCAAGCGAATCAAGGAGCAGATTCAATCTGCAAGTTCCTCTGCAACATATCAGTTCATCAACCATCCGGCTATAATAGCGGCAATTCAAATTGATACATCAGATCAAGAACGAGCTTCTGTTCAAATACAAACTATTGTAGACGATCTTTTGGGTAATGTACACTCGGACCTAAAATCGAACTATAAAGATACTCCATCTTTAATTGAAGATACTACGGACTATGCGGAAGAAATTAGATGCATTGGACCACACTATAAACGCATCAGGAAAGTTTCTGTAGATAAAAGTAATGGTGAAGCCAAAACTAATAGGGGCGTAGCAATATTAGAGAATGAAGCCGAACTCTATGAATATATGAAACGTTTCGGCAATATGCATAAAGCTAAACTTGATTCCGCATTGCAATCACCATTTCCTCAAAAGTGGTACCAACCTATCAATCTTTATGACTGGGGATGCGGACAAGGTATAGCGTCGATGGTTTTTCTTGAAAAGTACCAGACTGCGAATATAAATCGAGTAACGTTAATTGAACCATCTGAAATTGCAATTTCACGTGCTGCACTTCACGTTTCTGTCTATCGTCCTGAAGTTGAGATAAGAACAGTTTGCAAAAAATTAGATGATTTAGATCCTACCGATTTCAATTTGTCTGGAGCTGATACTCACATCCACATGTTCGCCAATATTCTTGATATTGATGATTATAGCCCATCACATCTATTAGAACTGATGGATAAGGCGTTTCCTGGAGTGAATTATTTTGTATGTACAAGCCCTTACATTGATGATATTAAAGCAGAACGGTTGGATTCGTATATGCGGTATTTTCAAAACAATTACGATTCGTTTGTGGAAATATCACGAGCGACAAATCAGAAAACTCCCGGTGCAACATTTTGGAGCTGCAACAATATGTACAAGGGAAATCCGTGTGATACGCATAATGACAATGCTTTATTTTGCATGAATAGATGGTCAAGAATTACGCGAGTATTCTGCATTGAAAATAAACTTTGTTAAAAACGTCTTCATTTTCAGTAAAGATTATAGTGTTTATATTTACAAATTACCATTACCAAATATAAAATTTTCACATGGAAGATAAAAAAGATTTATTCCCTGTTTTGTCCCTCAATCAAAATATTACGCATGCTATTAAACAGATAATTAGTGCTGATATTTCTGGGGCAGTTCATTCTGGATTAAATAATGAAATAAAATATACCGATTTAAATAGTCGAGTTCACACACCTGCTGAAATTGTTGAAGATCCTTTGTGTGGAGGATGTTATGTTAAATTATCAGCATCATACTGTCAATATTATTGGTTGTTAAGTGATGTGATATTGAAGTGGATTGATTATAATGTGATGAATGAAATATGTATATCAAATGGCATCTCCATGCAAGATTTAAGTAAACAATTCGAACAAGCAATAACTCTTTTTTCTGATGTCGAAAAACAATATGGAGATAAATTTCTAGGGAATTATTTAAATTTTGCAGAAAGTGTAAAGGATTTTATTGTTGATCCACATTTTATAGATAAAATATCCAAGGAGTTTTCGCATGCATTAGAACTTGTTAATTGTAGTAATGAAAAAATTGACACAAAAGATTACTATTGTTACGATATGAATTTACCTTATGAGCAAAGAGTGAATGCTGTTTATTGTTACGGTATAGCATTCATTCTGTTGCATGAGGCTGCGCATTTTCAATTAGGACATTTGTCAGAAAAAGAAAATTATCAGCAAGAAATAGACGCAGATGAATCTGCAATGTGGTCTATAATAAACGATTTAAAAGGACAAGAAAAATTTACTGCAACTTGTGCGATAATTCTAATGTTTTTTTCATTAATGTTAATAAATCCTTCTTTAGAAGGAGATGGAATTCATCCAAGAGAGGATATTCGATTGTTTTCTGCGTATGATAAACTCAAAGAAGAAAATGATAAATATCGATTACTTATAATTGGTCTATTTAAATTATGGAGTATAAATGATCCTAGTTTCCCTAAAAATCTGATAAATTCTGATGCGTCAATAACGGAAATTCGTAATTATCTTGAAAGAAAATATTCACGTATTAAGGCTTGAAGTATTCTCCATAATTAAACAATTCAATATAATAAATACTCTTTCTTCAGACCGTCTTAGGCGGTGCGGTTTGTTTGCGCAAATTTCATTGATTATTGTATAATATATTGATAATCAATATAGATAATTTTCTTCAACGAGGAAGGGTACTGAAAAGAATTTTGGGCTGAAATGGCTCAAAATGACATAGTTAAATACTTCACGGCGCGATTTCTCAATCGCGCCGTGGCATTTAAGGGAAACTTCCGGTTAAATAAACTTCACAAAAACTTCACAAAAATTGTGATTCATCTTTTTGAAGTAATAGTTTATGGGAAGAATTAAATCGGAATATCCTACGGGGATTTTCGCGGCTCGTAATAAGCCGAATGCAAAAGGAGAGATCACCATTTATTTGGTGTATTATGTAAATGGCGAAGGTGTCCCGCGGTCTACGGGCATACGTGTCAATTTTGCTGGTTGGGATAAAGTAAAAGGCCGTGTCCGGCTGAAAAACCCGAATGCCGGGCGATTTCAATAAATTGCTAAAAACTTGATATATTAGAATGGCGGCCAAATGTCCGCCCGGTCGGGGATCGTCTGCTATGACGCGCATTTGCTCGGCTGTAGACGAATAAAACGGCCGCTCCCGAAAGAAGCGGCCGTTCTGTTTGCTGTCCGATCCCGTTTACTGAACGATCGAGATCGTAGGGTTGATGTTGTTTTGTACGGATATGCGGTGCGTACCGCCGTTGGGTGCGGCTAAGGCTCCCTTTCCGCTGGCCTGCCAGTTGGCCATGCAACGGAGCCGGATCAGAATATCCCCGTTATTGATGGCATGCTCGAACGTCATGTTGCGGTCGATCAGGCAATGGTCCGTATTCATCATTTCGTAATTGTAAGAGAACGTCTGCGCCTGATCGCCCTCTCCGACGGTCGTCGTCTGCAAGGGCGCTCCGGGCTTCCATTCACCGCCGTCGTAGTACTCCAGCATCCAGTATTTCATACCGGTTCCGGATGCGCGTGCGTGGAACTTGGCGTTGATGACCGTTCCGGCCTTTATGGTCATTTCCGGAATGGTGAACAGCCACCAGTCGCCCGGCCATCCGCCCGTGATATAAGGCTCGCCGGCCGTATTGGCACGGGCTATCTTGTTGTTTACGTCGAGAGCCGGATCGCAGTTGCTGATATAGCTGATATAGCCCTTTCCGGTCGCTGACGGCATTTTGTTGTCCACCACGAACTCATCGACATTGACACCCTTTGTAAATACCCATTGCGCCGGCAGATTCGAAGGAATTTCCCGTACGATCGTCTTCTCGTAGACGCCGCCGAACGGATCCGTTACGACAACCTTGATCGTCGAGCCGGGAACCTGCGCTATGGCGGAGAACATATGGGCATTGTAGCCCGTGAGGTAGGTGCTGTTGGGCGAGCCGGGGGCATGGGCCGGTTCCAGTACGTCTTTCTGCCATGTGTAGTGCGTCGGGTCCTTACGGTATACGCGGGTCGCCGTGAGCGGCTGTCCGTTTTCGGTCACGGATACCGTCCAGTCCTCGTCCCAGTTCCATACATTGACCAACACTTCGTTGGCCTTGGCGCCCACGGCGCTCTTGTAGTCGCTCTTCACGAAATTCATGTCGTATACGGCGAACTGCTCGTTGCGGGCCACCTCGATCCCCTTATAGTACCACTGCACGGCCGTTCCGTTGAATTTGAATACGCCGTATCCCGTCGGGGAGCCGTCCTTGCACAAGTCGTAGTCGGCGCCTCCGTTGGCGCTTTTCACATTGAACCACCACGTGCCGCATACGGCCGCTACGTTATGCTCGCGTACGCCTTCGGCGATCTTCGCGTGGTGATTGTTGTGCGTATGTCCGGTGAGGAATTCCACCTGATACCCCTGCAGCAGACCGAGCAGGTCGTTTCCGCCCGAAAGCGTCACGATCGGGTTCAGGCCGGCCGAGGTCATCGGGGCATGCATGGCGACCACGATCTTCTTGGACTTGTCCACGTATTTCAGGTCTTCGGCCACCCACGCCATCTGCCATTTCTGCGGGTCGGAGTCGCCGAGCAGCCCGATCCGCTCGATGCGGCTGCCGCCGTTGTAATTGTCGTACTGGTCGTTGTCCAGAACGATGTAGTGTACGTCGCCGATGTTGAACGAATAGTAGGTGGGGGCTATGTGCTGCTTGAAAGGCAGCTCCGTGAAATAGTCTCCGACCACCTTCGGATCGTTGTCGTGGTTGCCGATCACGTTGAAAACCGGGCAGGGGAAGTTCTTCATCAAGTCCTTGTAGTTCGGCAGCTGGTAGCGTACCTCCACCATGTTCTCAGGACCCTGATTCATTGTTTTGTACCAGAACGCATCCCACGTGATGTCGCCCAGACAGAGCGCATACACGTTCGCATACTGCGCCATTTCGGCCGTGATGTCGGGCATGAACTTGTTCTTGTACTGGTCGATGTCGGCATATTTGCCTGCCGTGTTCGGGGTTTTGCTCGCCAGATGAAGGTCGGTGAATACCATCATCACATGGTTCGTGTTTCCGCCGGGGATCTCCGTAAGCGCGAAATCGTGCTGCTCGTTGTCTTCGTTGAGCAGCTGCTGGCTCATGGCCGGGAAGGCCGGATAACCCGCTTCGCTCTCGATGTTGTATCCGGAGGGGATGGAAACGAATACGTACCCCATCTTCTTCTCCGAGGGCAGGTAATAGACGCCGTCCTTGTCGGTCTTGGTGACGATGACTCCGTCGGACACCACCACGTCTGCGACCGCCTTTTTCCCGCAGTAGACGCGGCCCTTGACGGTCATGCCCGCCTGATCGGGAATCGCGGGGAAGTGCGCCTTGTAGATGGTCATCGGACCCAGCACCTGCTGCTTGTTGTAACGCTTCAGGATAAGCTCGTACGAGCGCAGGTCGATCGTCTTGGGAACGGTTATTATGACATAATCCTCGGCCACCTCGCTGATCTCGGCCTGAAAATATTTGGTCTCCTCGGCAGGGTCTTCCGACGTGGAGCGGAACAGGAATACGTCGTATTTGTCGAATCCGGTTCCCATGATCTTGATGGGGTCCTCCGGGATGAAGATCTCCTCCGCATCGGGCATCACGAGATCTTCGATGAAGACGGCGGGGATAATTTCCTCCTGTTCGGGCGTCGGTTTGGTCCATGTCGGATCTTCCGAACAGCTGATTCCGATGCACAACAGCAGAAATGCGGCTGCGAACAGATACGGTAATCTGAATTTTATCAATCGTTTCATTTTTCTCATTGTTTAGATTTTTGTCTAATCCTGCCGAATCGCTCCGGGAGGGGAGCGGTCCGGCAAGATTATCCTGCGTTACACCGGATTAATTGACTTTTTTCTTCAGGCTCGTATAGATCATGCGGTTCGTACCCGTCGCGCTGTTGGCTGCCTTGCCGTCCACGCGCTCGTCGGAATTGACGCGGAACCGCAGCCAGAGCGAAGACTGGTTCTTGCAACCGTCGGGCAGTTTGAAGGCGAAGTTCTTGGGACCGGGTATTACCTCCCAGTTTCCGGCCTTGTAGTCGGTTACGAAGGTCCACGGACCGGCCTCGGCCGCAGCCCACTCGATCGAGAAGGGACCGGGGCCCGACTGCGAGCTGGTGGTGCAGAAGCATACGTAAAGGTCATCCGAAATGCCTGCCGTCGAAGTCTCGAAGTACCATGCCTTCTGGGTCGGCGTATAGGTGTCGTTCGACTGGGCGCCCCAGCCGCCGCAGTTGGCGGAATAGTATCCCTTCTCGGTGCCGTTGACTGACGCATCGACACGGACATAGGCGGCGCCGCTGTAAAGGCGGAAGGTGGTGCTCTGCGCGATGACGGCCTTGGGGGCGAAGTTCACGAACAGCTGTCCCGTGCCGACTTTGGGAACGAGTATCTCCTTGTCGGGAAGCGTTTCGGGCCAGTAGAATTCGGTGATGGGCACGTAACGCCGGGCTTCGGTCAGTTTGTCGCGGTCGTTGATGTTGCGCATGCGGATCGCCCATTCGTTTTCGACCTTGATCAGAATACCCGTTATATCCAGCATCGGATCGTCCGTCAGCAGTTCGTAATGCTTGAACATGGCGCCCGTCTCGACGCTCGTGCCGCCGTAGACGTAGTGGCTGATCGTGTTGCCGTCGCGGTCCAGAAGCAGCTGGGCGAGGTCGGTAGGACGTCCGCCGCTGTAAATGGAGTCTTCGTTGGCGTTGTAGTAGGTTCCGTGCGGGAATACGAACTGGAGATTTCGGATCGTTACCAGCGTACCGAGCATTTCGTCCGTCAGGCCCTGCGTGCTTTCCATCACCTTCGGTTCGATCGGAGCGCCGCCCGTGGTGATGACGTCGCGGATGCGTTCCGTCGAAATGGTGATGTAGGGCTGTCCGTCGTCGTCGATCACCGACTGCGTGTTCATGAGCGGTATGGTCACCAGCGAATTGAGCTGGAGCGAGTGCGAGCCTTCCTGAACGCGGAACTGAATGGCGCGTCCGCTGGCGTCCTGAACGAAGAACGCGGCGGGATTCGGGCAGTTGCCGGATACGCGGTCGCTGATCACGGTGCCCTGTATCTTGACGTTCTCACGAACGGTTCCCTGCAGGCCGCCCAGTTTCTCGTATACCTCGGCAATGGTTTTGAGTTCGGCGTTTTCGCCGATATCCAGCGGAATGCTCTGGTAGACGATCAGCTCTACCGTCGTCATACGCTCGGTGGTGGCGTTGAATTCGATACGTCCCGTGCGGGGCACCGTTCCCGCATATTTGGGTACGGAGAACTTGATTTCGTTGTCGCTGATCTCGTCGATCGTGATCCAACCCTCGCCGGAGTCGCCGACCTTGGCCGTCCACTCCACGTTGCAGGTGACGCCGACCGAATATTTCTCCTCGCCGTTGCTGTTGATAACCACCTTGGGAGGCGTCGTGGTCACTCCGAGTTTGAGCGCCGGATCGACGTCCCGCTGCGAAATCGTGATTTCCTGAATGATGTTGTCATGCTCGTGCTTGCCCACGACGCGGAAGCGGGCCTCCCGCAGTACGGGGTCTTTGGACGGCTGTTTGGATACCTTCACGGCGAAAACGCCGTCGTCGGAACCCTCCTTGGGCCAGATATTGACCCACGTCTGGGAGGTGTCCGCCATTTCGACCTTCCAGTCGATATTGGAATACACGGTGAAACTGTGCGTCTCTCCGGCTGCGTTATACAGGAAAGCGTCTTCCGACAGCGTGATATGGGGATCCCGGACAACGTCGGTCTCGTCGTCCTTGCAGGCGACGAATGCCGTTGCCGCCATCGCGCAGAGAGCGAGCGCCTTCAGGCCGGGCCATCTTCCGGAGATGAATTGTTTTATTTTCATATGAATTGTTTTTTCGTTATTTACGGGTTAAATTCAAAACTCGACCGGGATGCTGCGTTGCCTTTCCGGTTGCGATTCGTTTTACGGACACTCTTACCATTTGATGTCCGCATCCCATTTGTGGCCGGTGTAACCGAGGTTGTTGTCCTCCTCCGGATTCTCCAGCTTGACGGCCTTGCGGCTCCACCACACCGGCGTTTTCATGTTGTCTTCGCCCATTTTGGCCAGCTGGGCCGCATAGTTCTTGTTGGACGAACGCAGCACCAGCGGGTAGGGGAAACGGGTCGGATGCACGCCGTCGTTGCGGATGGCTTCGCCCATCACCAGCAGGGGATAACCCGTCCGGCGGTACTCGTGCCAAGACTCGTAGCCCACCGTGAACAGCGAAACGTATTTCTGGGTGATGATGATTTCGGTCGTAGCGTCGTAAGCCACGGCTCCGTTCTGCAGGAAGGTTTCGACGGCCGATTCTGAGATGTCGGGAATCCACTGCTTGAGCGACGCCGTGACCGCAGCATAGTAGGTCTCCGACGCTTCGCCGTCCATCATTCCGCGCTGAATGGCCTCGGCCTTGATGAACAGCACCTCCGAATAGGTCATGAACGTGTACGGGGAGGTGTACTGCCTGAAAGTCGTATTGTTGCTGTTGGACGCGCCGTCGGCCGACTGTTTGGAGATGACCGAAGCCGGGGCGCCGCTCGTGATTCCCACGTAACCGCCCGCGTTGGCTCCGGAGCTTACGCGGTTGCAGTAAACCGAGATGCGGGGGTCGCTTGAGTCCACCATGATGTTGATGAAACGTTCGCCCATCGCGCTGTCGTCGGTGGCGTTGTCGCCGAAATCATTGACGAACGGGCGCGTGCCGCTGTATTTCAGCGTGGCGTTGTCGTCGTTGCTCTCGAATATGGGGTACTGCGAGGGGTTCTCGAATACGGTCTTGATGCGTTCCGCCGAATTCATGTCCCTGCGGTTGCTCACGCGCATCAGCAGGCGCAGATAGAGCGAGTTGGTAAACTTCCGCCATTTGGTCACGTCGCCGTTGTAGAGCAGGTCGCGCTTGGCGTCTATCGTGGAGGTCTTCGTGTAAAGCGTGTTGGCCCTTTCGAGGTCCATCAGCAGCGAGTCGTAGATGACTTTCTGATCGTCGAATTTCGGCTGCATGATATTCTCCTCGATTCCCTTGAACGCCTCCTTGAAGGGCATGTCGCCGAACAGGTCGGTCATGTTCGAAAGGTAGAGCGCCTTCATGGTCAGGGCGATGGCCTGCGCGTTGGTATTCTCCTCCTTCTCCGCGAGCTTATACATCTCTATGGCATTGACGGCCCAGCGTCCGCAGAAGTTCCACGCGCCCTTGAATTCGCTGTCGGTGAGCACGAAGCGGTGCAGCTGATTCAGCGTGCTGGTCTCCACCGTATACTGCATGAACTCGTTGTTGTGGCGCCACGTGCGGTATTTCATGCTTCCGGCGCCCTCGAAAATCAGGTCTTCGAGCATCTGGGAGGAGTTGGCCTTGCCGACCTCCGCCCGGTTGGGGTCCTTGTTGTAATCGTCGAAATTGCTCGTACAGCCGCACAATCCCAAGATTATCACTCCCCCGGTCAATATATATGAATTGATTCGTTTCATCGTCTTATTAGAATTGAAGTTTAAGATTAACGCCATACGTGCGTGTCATCGGGAACGCCGCGGTTTCGAAACCCTTGGTGATTTCCGAACCGTTCATCGTCGCGATCTCCGGGTCGAACTGCGGCCAGTTGGTCCAGCAGAAGAGGTTCGTGGCGAAGAAGGCGATCGAAGCGCCCTGCAGCACCTTGGTCTTGGCCGCGATCTTCTTGGGAAGCGAATATTCGAGACGTATGTCCTTCATCTTCAGGAACGACGTGCTGAAGGTGTTGTTCACCACGTTGTCGCGGTTGAACACGCGCAGGTTGTAGTAGCTCTCGATGCTGGCCGTCACGGTCTTGTTGATCGAGTAGGTGCCGTCGGCGTTCTGGTTCACGCCCTTGTGGATCAGACCGTCGTAACGGCCGGGGAGCGTCGCCTTTATCTTACCCTGATAGCCCAGCATGGCGTTGGTGAAGGAGTAGGCCTGCCCGCCCCATTGCGCCGAGAACGAGAAGCTCAGGCGGAAATTCTTGTAGGAGATCGAGTTCATCCAGCCCGCCTTCCAGTCGGCCTGCGTGTTGCCGAGGTTCTCGAATTCCGAAGCCAGTACGGGATAACCGTCCGAATCGACGATGTCCCAGCCCGATACATCGATCGTCGATCCGTCGTCGGCCGTGACGTAGGAACCCTTGGGGGCCTTCTCGTAGCCCGAACCGTACAGGTCGCCCAGCGATCCGCCCGGAACGGCGCGGATTTCGCCGCGGGGACCGGTTGCGATGGTCCAAGAATCCAGATTCGGAGCCAGCTCCACGACCTTGTTGCGGTTGCGCGACCACGTGAAGTTCATGTCCCAGCGGATGTTCTTGTTCCTCACGGGCTGTATGCGGGCCGATACCTCCCAGCCGCGGTTGTTGATTTCGCCCGCGTTCACGATCGTATTGTAGACGCCGGTGGTGATGTCTACGGGCACCGAAATGATCTGGTTCGTGGTGGTCGCGTTGTAGAACGCCACGTCGAACGTCAGACGGCTGTCGAAGAAGCGGCCCTCGACGCCGAACTCCCAGCTCTCGACGTTTTCGGGTTTGAGGTTGTAGTTCGCCTTGTTGGTCGGCATGTTGAAGCCGCCGGTGAAGGAGGAGTTGTTGTAGTAGTTGAGCAGCTGATAGGGCGACGTGTCGTTACCCACGTTGGCCCACGAAGCCCGCACCTTGAGGAAATTGACCATCGGGGTGTCGATGTGCAGCAGGTCGCTGAGAATGACGCTGCCGCTGACCGAAGGATAGAAATAGGAGTTGTTGCCCGGAGCCAGCGTACTCGACCAGTCGTTGCGGCCGGTGACGTCGAGGAATATCATGTTGCGCCAGCTGGCCGATATGAGTCCGTAGAAGCTGTTGATCGACTTCTGACGGCGTATGGAAGTCACTTTGGGACGGTCCACCGAGTTGCTCAGGCGGTAGTCGCGGTCCACGACCAGACTCTCGGCCAGCGAGGTGTTCGAACGGTAGGACTGCATCATGTTGTTGCCGCCGAACGATGCGCTCAGGTCGAAGTCGTTCAGTTTCTTGGTATAGCGCAGCAGGAAGTCGTTGTTCATCTCGTAGTCGAACACGGTCTGCTCCTTGTACATACCGTTGATGTAGGTCTTGGCGCCCTTGGGTTTCTGCTGGGTGCGGAAATCGTTGTTGAGGTCCATGCCGCATCGCAGGATCAGCGAAAGCTCTTCGGTGAAGTTGATCGTCGCTGCCAGATTGCCGAACACGCGGTCGCGGTCCAGTTTGTTGAGCTGCTCGTAAGCCGTGTAGTAGGGGTTGTTGCCGTTGGCCGATACGTGCTGGGTGCTCTTGCTCAGGTCGCCGCCTTCGCGCACCCACTTCTTGTAGTCCGCCTTGAACCACTGGGCGTCCACGTTGGGCGTATTCCACAGCAGCGGATACATGATCGACGAGCCGCCGTAACCGGTCATCGGCAGGTTGTCGCTGTCCTTGCGGTAGTAGTTCACCTTGGCGTCCAGCTTGATGTACTTGTTGATCTGCTGCGAGAGCGATATCGAGAAGGTCTGCTGTTTGTAACCGGTGTTGGGAACGATCCAGTCGTTGCGCACGTCGGTTACCGAAACCCGGACCGAGGTGCCTTTGCCGTTGTTGCCGCTGACCGAGATGTTGTTGTTCCACGTTACGCCGGTGTCGAAGAATCCTGCGAAGAAGTTGCGCGGACGCCACTCCATCATCGTATAGGTGCCGTCGTCGTTCAGCGAGGGCCACTCGTAGGTCAGATGGCCGTCGAACTTGTCGCCGAAGGCATAGGACGACCAGTTGCGCGACACGCCGTCTACGCTGTAGAACGAATAGGGGTTGCCGCCGAAGCGTCCTGCGCCGTATTCATACTGGAAATCGGGCCAGAATCCGGCTTTCTCGAACGAAACCGACGAGCTGAACGTAACGCCTATGCCTTTGGTGGTGCGACCCGACTTGGTCGTGATGATGATGGCGCCGTTTGCGGCGCGCGATCCGTACAATGCCGTTGCGGCGGGACCTTTCAGTACGGATACGTTCTCGATGTCTTCGGGGTTGATGTCGCCCGCGGCGTTACCGAAGTCGACGGCGCCGTCGGTCGAGTTGTATGCGCTTTCCGACGTGCTGGAGGTGGAACTGCTGGTGATGGGCACTCCGTCGACCACGAACAGGGCCGTGCCGCCGTTCATGTTGATGGATGTTTCGCCGCGGAGGGTCACGCGCATCGATCCTCCGGGACCCGTAGACGCCTGATCGAAGTTCAGACCGGCGACCTTGCCTGACAGGGCGTTCATCCAGTTGCTCGATACCGTGCTGGTGAGTACGTCGTTGTCCACCTTCGTAACGGCATAACCGAGCGCTTTTTCGTCTCGCTTGATACCGAGTGCGGTTACGACGACGCCTTCGATTTCCTGACTGTCGGCCTCCAGCGTGACGTCTATCCGCGTTTTAGGGCCTATTAGTATCTTCTGGGTCTTATAACCCAGCGAAGAAAAAACGAGGGTCTGGTTTTCCCCCCCCCTTATTTTGTACTTGCCGTTGATGTCCGTGATAACACCTGTCGGCGTTCCCTCGATCGTTACGGCGCAGCCTACCGCCGGGGTAGTGCCGTCCGAATCGTAGACGGTTCCTGTGATATCCGCTTTCTTCTGGGCGTAGAGCATCGTCGATGCCAGCACCAGAAACAGGGATAACAAAAACCTCTTAACGTAGAATTTAAAATTCATAAGCATTTGTTTTTGGTTAGATGTTTAAGTTGTTTGAATGTTCCGGAATAAATATATATAGGTATAATCTCCCTGCGCGGTACGGAAAGCGCAGGGAGCGATCAGCGGATTCAGGATTCGATTCGGTTTTTTCCGGCAGGGAATGTTGCCGGTCCGGGGGAGGTGCAGTCCGAAACACCGTCTCCGACGGTTGCCGCAGGGCCGTGGCGGCGGCATTTCGCGGCGGGTGCATGTGCCGTCGCATCGGCGGCGGCCATCGCTGTTGTTCTTATTCCGGAGAGTTCCGGAATCCGGTTTGGCGGCAGTTTCGATTTCATGGTCAGTTGTTTAGGGGCCGGCTGATTTCTGCGTTCATTGCAATGTCCATTCTCCGTTCCCGAAGCCTCTTTTTAATTTCAATATGAAAATAATGCCTTTCGTTTCAAAACAAAAATACGAATTAGTTTTTACTATGCAAAATATTTCGTATTTTTTTTAGTTTACAAAACGAAAAATATCCTGTTACGAAGGTTTCATGTAATAAGGGCGCCGAACCGGGTGGAAAAACGGAGACTTTTTTATTATTTACCCTGCTGAATTTCAAATATTTGTCAAATGTCGCCCCGCAGTTGACCGCCGCGGCCTTCCCGCGGCCTTCCCGTGGCCTTTCCGCCGGCTCCCTGCCGGTCCGAAGGAAACGGGACGAACGCAGGGACCGGACGGCGGTTTTTCCAAGGATCCGTTTTCACCGAACAGATCGAAAGTCGGTCTGCCGAACCGGGGCGGGGGACGCTTTTGTCTAAAAGCTGGGCGGCGGATTCC
>ERZ791914.1224-NODE-1224-length-18358-cov-19.815222_pt1 | contig 18358 bp, 18 predicted proteins | sample MGYA00510140_ERZ791914 | MGnify/ENA primary metagenome ERZ791914 (study PRJEB30046, sample SAMN00792079) | human gut metagenome | study: EMG produced TPA metagenomics assembly of the A metagenome-wide association study of gut microbiota in type 2... | reverse complement strand
TGATCGTGGCCACCATGGTCGTGGGCATCGTCGGCGCGTTCTTCGGCGTGCTGGCCTAGGGCTCGACGGAATAGAAATTTCTGCAATCTTGCAAGGGGATGGAGTGGGTCTGTGCCTTCCGTCCCCTTTTGGTATAGAAGGAGTTCGCATGTTCGCGAAGGATCGCGAAGCAATGCGCCTGACGCCGGCAGAAGTCAGGCTGATTCTCATTGAGTCGCTGCAGTGGTGCGCTAATAATGCGGTGTACTTTCTGGGGCTTATTGGTGCTGCTACGTATGACCTTGCGGGAACTGCCTTTTTGGTTGCCGCTATTACGCTCGTGCGCAATCTTATGACTTCGCTCGGCAATGTGGTATCGGGGTCGGTCATCGATCGGTTTGGTCCGCGACGGACATCGTTTGCGACGTGCGCAATCACGGCAGCGCTGTCTTTGGGCATAGGGCTTGCGCCGTTGTCGGTGCCAAGCCTCGTGTTTGCTGCGTGCTTTTTGGGGCTTGCGGGCGGCTTTATCAATACCTGCACGCACGCATTTCCGGGCTATTTGGAATCGACCACCGAGGGCCGTACCCGCGTGAACGGGCTGATGGTCTTCTATAGCAACATCGCCTATACTGCCGGTCCGCTGCTTGGCGGAGCGCTGGTGAGCTGCTTTGCCACGCAGTCCGTATACTTGCTTATGGCGGCTATGATGGGGATCGCTGCCGTTCTTTCTTTAGGCTGCTACGAGAGCGTCGCTCCGGCAAGGGGAGAGAAGCGGAGCGAAGGCATTTTGGCAGGTATGGTCGATGGGGCTCGGTTGACCTTCCGTGATCGCGATCTGCGGATCATTTTTATCTCGGGCTTCTTGGGCTTCTTTGCGTTTGGCGCCTTCGACTCGCTCGAGTCGCTTTTCTATCGCGATGTGCTTAGAGTCGATATCGTCTGGCTGGGATGGCTCTCGTCTGTCGTGGGCCTTACATCGTCGGTCGGAGCGTTCGCTCTCACTAAGCTGTCCGGTCGTCAAATCAACCTGCGCTTATTGCTTGGGGCGCTGATGACCGTCGGATTGGGATCCATGATTTATGTGGGCACCGATTTGCTGGGAGTGGCAATTGTGGGCCAAGCGATCAATGGCCTGGCTTGGGGATTCCTGGAGCCGCTGCAGATGATTCTTATACAGGAGCGCGCAGACATTGCCTATCTGGGCCGCATCACGGGATTCGTGCGCTTTGGTCTTATGAGCGCTGGCGTGTTGCCACTGCTCGCGGCTCCCTTCTTGGCAGAAGCGTTTGGCGTCCAGGCGGTTTTGTTTGGAGCCTCGACGATAATTGCGCTGGTGGGAACGTTGTTTTTCATCACAGGCGGATGTCGCGGAGAAGCTCGCTAGGCAATTGCTTTTTATCTGGTACCACTCGCCTGTCGATTTCGACCGTTCGCCGAGGATTCTGATGCATTGCTAAGTGGTATTAAATAGTAGCCATGTGTATGCCTATAATTGGTATCGAAAATAAAAGCGATGTATACAATCGTCCAAGACAGAAAGGAAGATCGATGAAGGAAACCGAGAAGATCGAGATCATGCATTTCGACCAGGAGGGCTACCTCGAGGACGGCAAGGCGCTCTACGAGACCGGCAAGAAGATGACCGCCCTCGCCGACAAGGTCGCCGACGAGGGCTACGACGCCGTGTTCCTGATGGGCGTCGGCGGCACCTGGGACGAGCTCATGCAGCTCGAGTACCTCATGAACAAGTTCGGCGACCGCGACCTCGAGGTCTACCTGATCCACGCCGCCGAGTGGAATGTCATGGGCCACAAGCGCATGACCGAGCGCTCCGTCGTGCTCACCGCCTCCGAGTCCGGCACCACCCCCGAGGTGCTCGAGGCCGTCAAGAAGATGAAGGACATGGGCGTGCGCGTCTACGCCATGACCAAGCCCGAGGGCCCCATCGGCAAGGCCGTGGGCGCCGAGAACTGCGTCGCCATGGCGAGCGATCATGGCTCCGGCGGCTGCGAGATGGGCTACTACCTCGCCGACTGCTTCGGCCTGCGCCTGCTCAACCGCCGCGGCTGCTTCCCCAAGTTCGACCTGTTTATCGAGCAGACCAAGGACATCTGGAAGGACATGCTTGATATCCGCAAGCGCTTCGAGCCGCGCGCCGAGGAGCTCGCCAAGAAGTACGCCCTGGCCCCCTACACCATGTTCATCGGCTCCGGCGCCCTGTGGGGCGAGACGATCCTGTTCTCGATGTGCATCCTGGAGGAGATGCAGTGGAAGCGCACCCGCTACATCACCTCGGCCGACTTCTTCCACGGCACCCTCGAGCTCGTGGAGCCGGGCGTCCCCGTGTTCCTGTTCATGGGCGAGGACGAGAGCCGCAAGCTCGACGAGCGAGCCCGCGCGTTCCTGACCCGCGGCGTGACCGGCGACACCGACATCAACATCATCGACACCGCCGAGTTCGCGATCCCCGGCCTTGACGACGAGTTCCGCGTCATCGTCTCCCCGTGGATTCTGACGGTGCTCGTGACCGACCGCCTGGCTCGCTACTACGAGACGGTCACCAAGCACAACCTCAAGTATCGTCGCTACTACCACCAGTTCGACTACTAAGAGCAAATAACGTTTGTGCAATTGTGCCTCGCTCCTATATGGAGCGGGGCCTCGTTTAGGTTGGAGAGTAACTATGAGCTATCCCCAGCTTGCCGTTATGAATATCAGCCATCGCTACTTTAGCCTTGAAGAGTTCTTTTCTTCGGCGGCGGCCTCGGGCTACACGTGCTGCGAACTTTGGACGGGGGCGATGCACCTGTATGTGGACTGCCATGGTTACGATTCGCTCGAGCAGGTGCGTGAGCTGTCACAGCGGTATGGGGTTCGGATTGTGGGGCTTTGTCCCGAACAGAACAACCCCAAGCCGTGGAATATCGCGGCGCGCGGGAATGAGGCGCGTGCCCGCACGCTCGCGTACTTTAAGAACGTTGTAGATATCGCGGCGGAACTTGGAGCCGAGCAGGTCATGGTCTCGAGCGGCTGGGCATTTTTGAACGAGCCGATCGAGGACGCGTGGGGTCGCAGCGCCTCGATGCTGCGTGCGATTGCCGAGCATGCGGGAGAGCGCGGCGTGCGACTGGTGCTCGAGGCCCTGCAGCCAGTTGAGTCGATGATCGTGAACTCGGCGGCCGACACGAAGCGCATGATCGAGGCAGTTGATCATCCGGCACTTAAGGCATGTCTGGATATGGGCGCCATGGCGGTGGCGGGGGATACCATCGACGATTATTTCGATCTGCTTGGCGATGATGTCGCCCACGTACATTTTGTCGATGTTGCGGCAGACGGCACCACGCACCTTGCCTGGGGTGACGGCGGTCGCGATATGCGCGCCGACTTGGATAGACTGGTGGCGCGCGGCTATCGCGGAGTTGTTTCGGCCGAGACCTATGACGGGCGCTATTTTGCCGACCCCGCAGCTGCCGATGCGCAGGTAATGGCAGAGTATCGTCGTGCGATTGGCGCCTAGGTGGGGTCGGGCTGCGGCAACCTACCCTATGTTTCCAAATGAATACGGTGTGAGCGGCTGCGACGTATTTTCCCCGCAAGCACTCTAGTATGCTAAAGTACCCAGAAGACCGGCGGAGCTATGCCGGTCTTCTGTTCTATATGAAACACAGCATGAGGAGACTCACCAGATGACGGCCACACCGTGGGGATTCCGGGACATATTGCCCGAGGAGGCTCAGGCACGCGAGGAGATCGCATGTACGGTGAAGGGCTGCTTTAGGGAGCATCATTACCTGCCGGTTGAGACGCCGCTGCTCGAGGACAAGGGTTCGCTCGAGGAAGGTGGCCGCATTGCGGACACGCCGTTTAAGCTCTTTGACGATGATGGGCGTTTGCTGGTGGTCCGTCCCGACAACACGTTGCCGATCGTGCGCTTGGTTTCGACCCGCATGCGCGCGGCCGATCTGCCACTGCGTCTTCGCTACGAGGCGCCGGTGGTTCGTGAGTGCCAGCGCAATGCCGGCGGCTCGCGCCAGTTTACACAGCTGGGCTTTGAGCTTATCGGTGCGGGAGATACCGCGGGCGATGTCGAGATTGTCTCGCTGGTAGCCGATGCCGTGCGCAAGCTGGCGTTGCCCGATGCGCGCATTATCGCAGGTAGCGTGCGTCCTTTTAAGGAGCTGCTCGCGGCGTGCGAGGATCGCGAGCTGGCTGCCGAGGCCCTGCGCTGCGTGCACGCCAATGACTTTGTGGGCCTCGATGCCCGCGTGGCGGCAAGCGCCGAGTCCGAGGCCGTCAAGGCCGCCATTAGCGAGCTGCCGCGCTTGCACGGCGGTGCCGAGATACTCGACCGTGTGGATGCGCTGCTGGAAGCTGCCGGTATCGTCGCGCCGCTGACGCGCGAGCTGCGTGCCCTGGTCGAGGGCCTGGCTCCCGAGGACGCCCAGGTGCTGTCCTTCGACTTCTCCATCATGAACTCTTTTTATTACTACACGGGCCTGGTCTTTAAGGCCTATGCCGGTGGCCTGCCCGATCCGGTGGGTTCGGGCGGTCGCTACGACTCCATCTTTACCGGCGCGTTCGGCGATGGCATCGAGGTACCGGCGGCGGGATTTGCCTTTTCGCTCGAGCGTCTGGAGGCCGCGCACACTTCGGCTGAGGACGCCGCTTCCGACGGCGACCACGCCGCGGGCCGTGGTGCCGAGGGTCCGCTGCGCATCGCCGTTCCCAAGGGCTCGCTTAAGGCCGACACGCTCGACGTGCTCGAGGCCGCGGGCCTGGACGTCTCCGAGCTGCGCGACCCCGGCCGTCACCTGATCGTGCGCGGTCGCGATACGCGTGCCGGCGAGGGCGCGGTCGGCGATATCGAGTTTGTCATCGTGCGCCCCAGCGATGCGCCCGCTTTTGTGGGCTGCGGTGGTGCCGATTGCGGCATCTGCGGCTGGGATTCGCTTATCGAGGCCGACCTCAACCTGCTGCAGCTGGTCGATTTGGGTTACGGCCTGTGCACCTTTATTGAGGCTGAGCCCGTTTGGCGCGCCGGTCAGGCCGAGCGCAACTATGCCCGCCGCGGTTCGCTTCGCGTGGCAACCAAGTACCCGCGCATCGCGAGTGCCTGGTATGCCGAGTGCGGCGTGAACGCCGACATTGTTTCGCTGCACGGCAACATCGAGCTGGGACCCATCGTCGGTATGACCGATCGCATCGTGGATATCACCGCCACGGGCGCCACGCTGCGCGACAACGACCTGGTCATCACCGGCCGCATTATGGACTGCACGGCCCGCTTCTTCGTCAACCCGGGTGCCGCGCGCCTGGATCCGCGCGTTCGCAACCTGGCCGATCGCCTGGCGGCTGCCGTGAAGGACAAGCATTTTGAGCCCGTCGCGGGCTCGGCACAATAGCGCGAGCGCGCACGGGCGCCCCCATATCCGGACTGCGGGCCGATTGGTGCCGCTGCCCGGCATCTCGTTTTCCAAACGCAACCTCGACCGATAGGGGATACCGATATGAAGACCATCAAGCTTGCTCCCGGTGAGCGCCTCGTTACCAACCAGCTCAACCGCAAGGGTGTGCTGCCGCAAAACATCGTCGACGCCGCCCGCGATATCGTGGCCAACGTGCGTGCCAACGGCGATGCTGCGGTGCGCGATTACTGCCAGCGTTTTGACGGTGTCGAGCTGCAAAGCTTTCGTCTGCCGCAAGAGCAGATCGATGCTGCGCTCGAAGGCCTCGACCCGGCCTTTGTCGCCGCGCTCGAGAAGGCTGCGCGCCAGATCCGTGAGTTTCACCAGCGCGAGGTCGAGCAGAGCTGGTTTACCACGCGCCCGGACGGCACGATGCTCGGCGTTAAGGTGACCCCGCTTGCCGCGGCCGGCATCTACGTGCCGGGCGGTCGCGCGCAGTATCCCTCCACCGTGCTCATGAACGCTATCCCTGCCAAGGTGGCCGGCGTTAAGCGCGTGGTCATGGTGACGCCGCCACAAAAGGACGGCCTGATCAGCCCCTATACGCTCGCCGCGGCCAAGCTCGGCGGCGTGGACGAGATCTATATGGTGGGCGGCGCCCAGGCCGTGGCCGCGCTGGCGTACGGTACCGAGACCATTCCGCGTGTCGACAAGATCGCCGGACCGGGCAACGCCTTTGTCGCCGCAGCCAAGCAGATTGTCTCGGGCGACGTGGGCATCGACATGGTCGCCGGCCCCTCCGAGGTTTGCGTGCTGGCCGATGCCACGGCCAAACCCATGGTGGTCGCGGCCGACCTGATGGCCCAGGCCGAGCACGATCCGCTGGCCGCCTGCTATCTGGTGACCTGCGACGAGCAGTTTGCGCGCGAGGTCGAGGCGGGTATCGACATTCTGGTGGCGCAGTCGCCGCGTGCCGAGATTACGCGCGCCTCGCTCGACAACGAGGGCACCATCGTGGTGGCCGCCGATATGGCTGCCGCCGTCGAGGCCGTGAACACCGTGGCGCCCGAGCACCTGGAGCTGCACTGCAAGGATGCAATGGGCCTGCTTGGCGGCATTCGCAACGCCGGCGCCATCTTTGTGGGCGCTTGGAGCTCCGAGCCGCTCGGCGATTACGTTGCCGGCCCCAACCACACGCTGCCGACCGGCGGCACGGCCATGTTCTCCAACCCGCTTTCGGTGGAGGAGTTCGTTAAGCGCTCAAGCGTTATCTGCTATACGCCCGAGGGCCTGCTCTCCGACGCTCCCGCTACGCAGCGTTTGGCCGAGGCCGAGGGCCTGTGGGCGCACGCGCTTTCTGCCGCCCTGCGTCGTCGCGTGCTGGAACAGGGCGAGGATTCCGTGAGCGCCGAGTCGCTGGCGGCGGCCGACCTGACCAAGGTTGCCTGGCCGGGCGACGCCGCGGCGACGGTCGCCGAGGGTGTGGACTTGGCGGCTGCGGGCGCGGATGGCGCTAACGCGACCGGCGGGGAGGCCTAATATGGCCGAGCTGACGCCTCGCATGAAGGAACTCGTCCAGCCCTACTTGGCCGGCATTGAGCCCTACGATCCCAACTTTACGCCCACGCGCATCAACCTTTCGGCCAACGAGAACACCTATCCCGTGCCGGCTGGCGTGCGCGAGGCGATCGACGCGGCACTCGCCGCCACGCCGCTCAACCGCTATCCCGACCCCATGTCCAACGACCTGCGCGACGAGCTTGCCGCTTGGCATGGCGTGGCACGCGAGAACATCTGCGTGGGCAACGGCGGCGACGAGCTGCTCTATAACTACCTGCTGGCGTTTGGCGGCGCGGGGCGGACCCTGCTCAACTGCCCGCCATGCTTTAGCGAGTATGCGTTCTTTGCGTCGCTCTGCCAGACCGAGGTGCGCGACGTGTGGCGCGATCCGGTGACCTTTGAGCTCGATCAGGCTGCCGTGCTTGCGGCAGCGCCCGAGTGCAACCTGGCGATTGTGACCTCGCCCAACAATCCCACGGGCGACGTGGCGCCGCTCGACTTTATCGCGGCTCTGTGCGATGCGTGTCCCGGCATGGTGATGGTCGACGAGGCCTACGTGGAGTTTGCTGACGATTCGTTTGGCGCGGCCACCACGGCGCAAGGGCTTATCGCCGAGCATTCCAACCTGGTGATTCTGCATACGCTGTCCAAGGCGTTCGGCGCCGCCGGCACGCGTCTGGGCTATGTGATTGCGTCACCCGAGGTTATTGACGTGTTCGCGGCGATTCGCCAGATCTATTCAGTCAACGTGCTGAGCCAGGCCGCGGCGCTTGCCTGCGTGCGTGCCCGCGATGCGTACGCGCCCGTGGTGGCACGGGTTGCATCTGAGCGCGTGCGCGAGCTGTGCGCCCTGCGCGCAATGGCTGCCGAGGGCCTGCCCGTGGAGGCGTGGCCGAGCGCGGCGAACTTTGTGCTCGTGCGCACGCCGCACGCCACGCGCGTGCGCGAGCGTCTGCGCGATGAGTATTCGATTTTGGTGCGTGACTTTAGCTACGCGCCGGGGCTTGCGGACTGTCTGCGCATTACCGTGGGTACCCCGCAGGAAAACGACGAGGTGCTGGCAGCGTTTGCCGCGCTGGTGAAGGAGGAGATGTAGATGGGCCGTTATGTCGAGGTGACCCGCAAGACGGGCGAGACCGACATTGTCGTTAGGCTCGATCTGGACGGATCCGGCGTGTGCGATATCTCGACCGGCGTGCCGTTTTTCGACCACATGCTCAACGCCCTTGGCCGCCATGGCCTGTTCGATTTGACGGTACATGCGATGGGCGATGTGGAGGTCGACGCGCACCACACCGTCGAGGACACGGGCATTGTGCTGGGCGAGGCGTTTTGCCAGGCACTGGGTGACAAGGCGGGCATTGCGCGCTTTGCCGATGCGGCGATTGCCATGGACGAGACGCTCGTGATGGCCGCCGTTGATATCTCGGGTCGCGGGCAGGCCTATTGCGATCTGCCCGTGCCGACCGAGCGCGTGGGCAGCTTTGATACCGAGCTGGCCGTCGAGTTCTTCTATGCCTTTGCGCGCGATGCTAAGCTCACGCTGCATGTGCGCGAGCTGGCGGGCGGCAACTCGCATCACATTATCGAGGCCGCCTTTAAGGCCGTGGGACGCACGATGCGCCACGCCTGCGAGCTTGATCCCCGCGTCCAAGGAATCCCCAGCACCAAGGGCTCACTGTAACCGCCATATAGGCAGAAACCACCACAAAGGTGCCTGTCCCCTTTGTGGTGGTTTTGGATGATGGAAAAAGGAGGGTCGCGTGGGCGAACCGAAGATCGTGGTGGTCGACTACCACAAGGGCAACTTGTCGAGCGTCGTGCGCGGGCTTGCGCGCGCCGGTGCCGCTGCCTGCACATCGGATGATCCGGAACAGATCCGCAACGCCGACGGCCTGGTCATCCCGGGCGTGGGTGCGTTCTATGACGCGATCGCCTTTATGCGCCAGAGCGGCGAGGAGGCGGCCGTGCTTGACGCCGTTGCCGCCGGAACTCCTCTGCTCGGCATCTGCCTGGGCCTTCAGCTGTTTTTTGAACGCGGCGACGAGGGCGTGCCGGCGGACGAGGGCGCGGACGACGATGCCTCCGAGCAGGCCGGCGGTCCCTGGGTCGATGGCCTGGGCATTATGCGCGGCTCGTGCACGCGCTTGGAATCGAGTCGCCTGAAGGTGCCGCACGTGGGCTGGGACCAGGTGCACATGACGCCCGCCGGCGCGGCCGATCCATTGCTCGCCGGTTTTGCCGAGGGCGCCAACATGTACTTCACCCACAGCTATGCGGTGGCCGACGATGTCGATGCCGCCGATGTTCTGGCGCGCACGCACTACACGCGGAGCTTCCCGTGCATCGTGCGCCACGGCAACGTGTGGGGCTGCCAGTTCCATCCCGAGAAATCCTCCGCGCTGGGACAGCGCATCCTTAAGAACTTCGTCAACATCGTCGAGGAGGCCGGCCGATGATCCTGTTCCCCGCAATCGATCTGATCGGCGGCAAGGTCGTGCGCTTGGAGCGCGGCGATCGCAGCCGCTGCAAGGTATATTCCGACGACCCCGTCGCCGTCGCCCGCTCGTTTGCCGAGCAAGGTGCAAGCTGGGTGCACGTCGTCGATCTGTCCGCTGCCTTTGGCGAGGATGAGGACGCATGCGCTGCCAACTCGACGGCGATCAAGGCTATCTGCGGCGTCGACGGTCTGTCCGTGGACGTGGGCGGCGGCGTCCGCTCGCTCGCACGCATCGACGAGCTGGCCGGCTATGGCGCGCGCCGTATTGCGCTGGGGACCGTGCTGGTGACCGAGCCGGGTTTTGCCGAGGTGGCAGCGCGCGGCTTTGGCGAGCTGCTGGTGGCAGACATCGCCGCCCGTGACGGCCAGGTCAAGGTGAACGGTTGGCGCGATGGCGCGGGCGTGGCGCTCGATGATGCGGTGGCGCAGCTTTCCGAGTTGGGCTTTAAGCATTTGGTGTACACCGACATCGCGCGCGATGGCATGCAGACGGGCATCGACGTGGCGGCGTATCGCCATGTGGCCGAGGTCGCGGGTTTTCCCGTCGTGGCTTCGGGTGGCATCTCGACACTCGACGATATCTGCGCGCTTGCCGCGGTGGGTGAGGATGCTATTGAGGGTGCGATCACCGGTCGCGCACTCTACGAGGGCAACTTTACGCTGGTACAGGCGCTGGCCGCCGCCCGAGGGGAGGAGTAACCCATGCTTACCAAGCGTGTGATTCCCTGTCTGGACGTTAAGGACGGCCGCGTGGTCAAGGGCGTCAACTTTGTGAGCCTGCGCGATGCGGGCGATCCGGTGGAGCTGGCGCGCGTCTACGACCGCGAGGGCGCGGACGAAGTCGTGTTCCTGGACATCACTGCGACGAGCGACAACCGTGCGACGACCATTGAGATGGCGGCGCATGCGGCCGAGGAGCTGGCCATTCCCTATACCGTGGGCGGCGGTTTTCGTGACCTGGCGGGCATGCGAACCATGGTGGCTGCCGGTGCCGATAAGGTGTCGCTCAACTCTGCTGCCGTGCGCGATCCGTCGCTGGTCAGCCAAGCTGCTGCTGCATTTGGCAGCCAGGCCGTGGTCGTGGCGATCGATGCCAAGCGTGTTGGTTTGCCCGGTGAGCCGGGAGCCGACAAGTGGGAGGTCTTTACCGCGGGCGGCCGTAACGCCACGGGTATCGATGCGGTGGCGTGGGCCGAGGAAGCGGCTCGTCGCGGCGCCGGTGAGATCTTGCTCACCAGCATGGATCGCGACGGCACCAAGGCTGGCTTCGACCTGGCACTCACCCGCGCCGTGGCGCGCGCGGTGCCGATCCCGGTGATCGCAAGCGGCGGCGTGGGCACGCTCGAGCATTTTGCCGAGGGCGTGATCGAGGGCGAGGCCGACGCCGTGCTGGCAGCAAGTGTCTTTCACTTTGGGACCTTCAGTATTCGCGAAGTCAAAGAATACATGGCCAGCCAGGGAATACCTGTGAGATTGGACTTCTAAATGGAGCAAGTGACAACCGCGGCAGAGCTCAAATACGACGACCGTGGGCTGATTCCTTGTGTGGTTCAGCAGTATGACACCGGTGAGGTGCTTATGGTTGCTTGGATGAACGAGGAATCGGTGGGGCTGACGCTCAAGACCGGGACCACGTGGTTTTGGAGCCGCAGCCGTCAGGAGCTCTGGAACAAGGGCGCGACGAGCGGCAATATGCAGGAGGTCAAGGAGCTCTGGGCCGACTGCGATAGCGATACGCTGCTGGTCAAGGTCGACTCGCCGGGTCCGGCCTGCCATACCGGCAACCGTACCTGCTTCTTTAGAAAACTCGCGTAGGGCGGGCGCTCGACCAGGCGCTTGGCCAACCAGAAAGGATTGAACCATGGGTGTGCGCACCGCGAATGTTCAGGATGGAAATATCGGTGAGACGCTGACGGGGCTCGCCGGGGTGATTCACGGCCGTCGCGACGCATCGCCGCAGGAGAGCTATACCGCTCGCCTGCTGACCGATGTCGAGGACGAGCTGCTCAAGAAGCTTGCCGAGGAGGCGAGCGAGGTGATCATGGCCTGCAAGGATAACGACCACGATCACATCCGCTACGAGGCCGGCGACCTGATCTACCACCTGCTCGTGACGCTCGAGCGCTACGGCATCACCCTCGATGAGCTGGCCGGCGAACTCAACGCCCGCCGTCAATAGTTGTTTAAGAACGTCCCCAACGACTAGTCTTAGGCGAGGGGCGTGGGTTCCCATTCGCCGGTGGCGTGGGGGATATCGAAGGTTCGGTAGCCGCAGTCGTAGGCGTGGGCCTGAGCCTCACGGATGTTCCAGCAGATGTCGCGGGCACGGTGTGCGTCCGAGCCAAAAGTAATCGGCACCTCGGCGTGGGCAAAGCAACGCAGCAATCCGGTCGCGGGATAGTAGTCGTCCAAGCCCTTGCGCGGTGCGGCGGTCGAGACCTCAACGCGGCGGCCCGTGTCGTGGGCGCACTCGGCCATCTGCTCCCAAAAGGGCATGGGGTTAAAGTCGGGCGCAAAGCCCTCTTTCGAAAAACGCATGACTAGGTCGGGATGGGCCATCACGTCAAAGTTGAGCGAGCTCTCGCAGGCGCGGCACCAGTCGTCGACATAGCGCTCCCATACGCCGCGCACGCCTAAGTTTTCCCAAACATGCAGGTTGGTATCGTCGTCAATCCAGCCGCAGAGCGAATCGGGCGTGTCGGGGCGAGCGACGTCCTCTGTCCCCGCCGTGCTTGCGGCGCCTGCCGCAATATCGCCTGGGTTGCCAATCCAATGCACGCTACCCAGGCGTACGATGGCGCCCTGGGACCAGCTCTCAACCAAAGGCTCGCAACCTTGGTACCAATCGCATTCAAAGCCATAGATAAGCTCGAGCTCGGGTGCGATCTGCACGGCAAGCTTGCGGGCGTCCTCAAAAGCCAGGCGGTGCGCCGGCAAGTCGCCCTCGACGACCTGCACCTCGCAGTTAGCATCCATACTGGAAGGCAAGGTGAGGTGGTCGGTCGAGACCATGACACGGCATCCGGCAGCGGTGGCGGTGCGGACGTTGTCCTCAAACGAGGCATGGCCGTCCGAAAACGAGGTATGAGTATGGCAATCGACCAGCGGGCATGCGGGCATGGCGACTCCTTTGCATTTGGCGAATCCGCTCCATTGTAATGGCGCAACTCTCAAAACGCCGGGCACGTCGGAGGTCGAAATCGATTGGAAAGGCTGCGCGGCGCGCGGTGCGGTCTCGCTTGCTCTCAAAACGTGTACGTCAGCCTCCGAAACCGACAAAAAATGGCATGTTTGGAGGCTGACGTACACGTTTGGATAGGGGCGAGGGCGGCGATGGACGAAAGTCACGTCTGCGCCACGTCCGATGTGCTAGCGTTTGGATGAACAAAACGAGCCCGTGCGGAAAGGACCCGGACTGTATGCAATGCGATAGCAAATTCCCGCTGTCCCGCGAGATCGATGCGCCCGGAACCATCGTCAAGCTGGAATGCGACATCGACGATGCGTCGCCCGAGGTGCTCGCCTACGCCGCCGATCGCCTGCGCGAGGCGGGAGCGCGCGAGGTGCACTGGCTGCCCCTCTACTGCAAGAAAGGCCGCCCCGGCTGGCAGCTGCAGGTGATCTGCTCCCGCGAGGACATTGACCATCTGCAGACGATCATCTTTTTGGAAACCACGACTAATGGCATCCGGCGCCAGGTCATGGAGCGCGTTTGCCTGCCGCGCCGCTTTGAGCAGGTCGCAACGCCTTGGGGCGAGGTGTCCGTTAAAGTGGCCACCCTGCCCGATGGCAGCGAGCGCGCGGCGCCCGAGTACGAGGACTGCGCCCGCCTTGCCCGCGAGCACAACGTGCCGCTCCAACGCGTAATGCAGGCGGCTCAGGGCGCGGTACTACGATTTGAGTAACACGGTCAAGTAACGCGCCGCGCCAACCCTATTTGCCCCATCCCGAAAGGACTTCCCATGAAATACCTCATCGCCTCCGACATCCACGGCTCGGCATATTGGACCGAGTGCCTGTGCGACGCCATCGAGTCCGAGCAGCCCGACCGCATCGTGCTGCTGGGCGACCTGCTCTACCACGGCCCACGTAACGACCTGCCGCGCGATTACGCCCCCAAGCGCGTGATTCCGCTGCTCAACGCCCTGGCCGACCGCATCATCGCGGTGCGCGGCAACTGTGACGCCGAGGTCGACCAGATGGTGCTCGACTTTCCCGTCATGGCAGACTACGCCACGCTGTTCGACGAGGCCGGCCGCGAGCTGTTCCTGACGCATGGCCATGTCTTTGGCGCCGGCATGCACAACAGCGTCGACCACGCGCCTGCGCTGCCCGAGGGCTCTGCGCTCGTCTACGGTCACACGCATATCAAGGTTAACGAGGCAAGCGAGGCGCACCCGGGCCTGTGGCTGTTCAATCCCGGCAGCGTGAGCATTCCCAAGGACGGTACGCACGGCTACGGTATCTATGAGGGTGGTGCGTTCCGCCACGTGATCCTGGAGGAGGAGTAACCATGGCCGAGCATATGGCTCAGCAAAATGCCGAGGGTTCGCGCGACCTGTCGACGCTGGTAGATGCGTCGGCCGAGCTGCAGCATCTGGTGCAGACCATCTGGCGCCTGCGTCAGCCCGATGGCTGCCCGTGGGACCGCGAACAGACTCATCAGAGCATCGGCAAGAACATGATCGAGGAGGCCTACGAGGCGCTCGACTGCATTGAGGCCGACGACGCGGCACACCTGCGCGAGGAGCTGGGCGATGTGCTCATGCAGGTCGTGCTGCATGCGCAGATTGCGGCCGACGCCGGCGAGTTTACGCTGGCCGACGTGGCACGCGATATCGACGCCAAACTCATTCGCCGTCATCCGCACGTGTTTGGCGATGTGGATGCCGAGAACTCCGACGAGGTGCTCAAGATTTGGGACGAGGTCAAGCTTGCCGAGAGGGCCGTCAAGGACAAGGCCGTGGCAGCGGGCGAGGCAACGCCCGAGGGCCTGCTCGACGGCGTGCCCACGCATCTGCCGGCGCTGATGCAGGCTCAGAAGGTGTCGCGTAAGGCGGCTGCCGTGGGCTTTGAGTGGGAGACGGTCCAGGATGTGTGGGACGAGGTTGCCGAGGAGCGTGCCGAGTTTGAGGCCGAGGAGCCCGGCTCGCCCGAGCGCGAGATGGAGTTTGGCGACCTGCTCTTTGCCCTGGTCAACGTTGCGCGCAAGGAGGGGATTGACGCCGAGAGTGCCCTGCGCGCCAGTACGGCAAAGTTCCGCCGCCGCTGGGCCGCGATGGAGCAGATGGCAGCCGACGTTCACGTGGATCTTGCCGAGCTTTCGACCCACGGCCTCAACGACCTCTGGGATGCCGCCAAGGCGGAGGAGTAAGACTGCGGGAACGACGGGCTGACATGCCTCATCGTTCCCGCTAAATAATTCGAAAAACAATTGTATCCTTCGGCTAACTTAGGGCATAATGCAAAAAGTGCGACGGCTAACTTACGGAGGCGCACCGACGGTGCGCAGTCGGCCAGTCGCTTGCATCCACTACGTTTCCAAGTGAGAGGGAGACAACATGAGCGATATTTTGGACGTCTACGGTCGTGAGGTGCTCGACAGCCGCGGCAATCCCACCGTCGAGGTCGAGGTCGTGCTCGAGGACGGCAGCTTCGGCCGCGCAATGGTGCCTTCGGGTGCTTCGACCGGCGCCTTTGAGGCCTGCGAGCTGCGCGATGGCGACAAGGGCCGCTACCTGGGCAAGGGCGTTTCGCAGGCCGTCGAGCACGTCAACAACGAGTGCGCTAACGCCGTCGTGGGCCTCGACGCCTTCGACCAGCGCGCCGTCGATGCCGCGCTGATTGCCGCGGACGGTACCCCCAACAAGACCAGGCTCGGTGCCAACGCCATCCTGGGCGTGTCGCTGGCCGTTGCCCGCGCCGCTGCCGAGTCGGCGGGTCTGTCGCTGTACCAGTACCTGGGCGGCGTCAACGCCCACCTGCTGCCCACGCCCATGATGAACATCCTCAACGGCGGCGTGCATGCCGACAATAACGTCGACTTCCAGGAGTTCATGATCATGCCGGTGGGCGCCCCGAGCTTTGCCGAGGGCCTGCGTTGGTGCGCCGAGGTCTACCACACCCTCAAGGGCGTGCTGCACGAGGCCGGCCTGGGCGGCGGCGTGGGCGACGAGGGCGGCTTTGCCCCCAACCTTAAGACCAACGCCGAGCCGTTCGAGTACATCACCAAGGCCGTGGAGAAGGCCGGCTTTAAGCCCGGCGTCGACTTCATGTACGCCATGGATCCGGCCTCGACCGAGTTCTACAACGCCGAGACCGGCATGTACGAGCTCAAGGGCGAGGGTGTGGAGTACACGAGCGCCCAGATGGTTGATTACTGGGAGAAGCTTGTCGACACCTATCCCATCATCTCCATCGAAGACGGCATGGCCGAGGAGGATTGGGACGGTTGGGTCGAGCTTACCCGCCGCATTGGCAACAAAGTGCAGCTAGTGGGCGACGACCTGTTCGTCACCAACACCGAGCGCCTCAAGAAGGGCATCGAGCTGGGTGCCGCCAACGCGATCCTGGTCAAGGTCAACCAGATCGGTACGCTCACCGAGTCGCTCGAGGCCATCGAGACCGCCAAGGAGGCCGGTTACGCCTGCATCGTGAGCCACCGCTCCGGCGAGACCGAGGACTCCACGATCGCCGACCTGGTCGTGGGCGTCAACGCCGGCCAGATCAAGTCGGGCGCCCCGTGCCGCAGTGACCGTATCGCCAAGTACAACCAGCTCATCCGCATCGAGGACGAGCTTGAGGGCAGCGCGCGCTACGCCGGCAAGACCGCGTTTTACAACATTCGCTAGACAGACGAGCCTGGCGGGGAGGGGTTGACTCGGCTCCGCTCCACTTCTGATGGCCGCCATTGGGCGCTGGGCCACACGGCTCAGCGCCTTTTTTATGTCGAGCAAAGGCTGGCGAAGGCGGTGCGCATGCTCGTGCTATAACTAAAGGACTTAGCGCAAACAAACCTCAACCGCACAAGGCGCACATGGATCAGATTTACGACAACAGGTACTATTCCGCCGGTTCGCGTGAGCCGTCGCCTCGCCGTGCGCGCACGGTGCAGCTCGGTGGGTCCGCCTACGCCGGCGCCGACCGCTCCACGCAGCGCCCGACAAGTATCTCGCGCCCCAATGCTCAAGTGAATACTTCGACAGATGGACCAGTACGTCCGACACGTTCGCCGCATTCGTCGCGTCCCTCGGCCCAGACGCATGACAGGTCGAGCAGGCCCTCGAGCCGTCTTTCGGGCTCGGACTTTATGCGCTACGCCAACGACAATGCGGTGGTCAAGGCAATCTATGACTTTACGCATGGCTCTCTGCGCCTGCTGTTTATCGGTATCGTGGTGGCGCTGGCGCTCGTGAGCCTGTATTTCCCCGTGCGCGACCTGTACGTGGCAAAACGCTCGAGCGACATCTTGGCCAAGCAGGTTGAGATTCGCGAGCAATATAACGACGAGCTGCAAAAAAGCGTCGACAAGCTGCTCTCGGAGGAGGGCATCAAGGATGCGGCGTCCGAGGACCTGGGCCTGGTGATGCCTGGTGAGACTAGGATTGATGTCTTGGGCCTGGACGATGATTCGGACTCGTCGTCGGCTGAAAAGAAGTCGTCGAACGCCAAGAAGGCCAGCGAGGTGGCCAAGGAGATCGAAGAAGTCGGCAAGGACGCGCCGTGGTACATTCAGACGCTCGACATGCTGTTTGGATTTAACGGCGTCGAGGGTCAGACGGTCGCGTCCAGCGGCGAGTAGGCGAGTAACGCCCGGAGGGGAGCCCGCAATGGCAGAGTGCAAACGATATAAGGTGGCCGCGATCGACCTGGGAACGGTGTCGTCGCGACTGGTGCTGGCGCAGGTCGAGGCCGGGGCGATCGTGGAATCGTCCAAGCATACCGAGATCACCGACTTGGGCGAGGGCGTGGACGCGACGGGGCGCTTTTGCGAGGCGGCCGTTGAGCGCGTGCTCGCTGCGTGCCGCATGTTTGTGGACGAAGCCCGTGCCTTTGGGGCCGTGCGCATCTGCACCACATGCACGAGCGCCGCGCGTGATGCGTCCAACGCCGCCCTGCTGCTAGACGGCCTGCGCGAGCTGGGGCTCGAACCGCAGGTGATTCCGGGCGAGGTCGAGGCGCGCCTGACGTTTTTTGGCGTGGCACACGACTTTGCTGGCGAGCGCATCATCGTCGCCGATTCGGGCGGCGGGTCGACGGAGCTTGCGACGGGTGTATACGCTCCGGAGCGCGGGGTCTTTGCGCTGGAGGGCACGCGTTCGCTGGACATTGGCTGCCGTCGTGTAACGGAGCGGTTTTTCTCGGCGCTGCCGCCTTTGGCAGGTGAGCTTGCGGCTGCTGCCGACTGGGCAAACGAGCAGTTTACGGCGTACTTTGAGAGCCTGCCCAACAACTTTGAGCGCGCCGAGCGCTTGGTCGCGGTGGGTGGCACCGTCACCACGCTCGTTGCACTCGTTCACGAGCTGGAGCCGTACGATTCGAGCTTTGTGCACCTGCGCGAGCTTTCGATGGAGCAGGTCTCGACCGCTATCGAGTGCATGTCCGCGCTGGGTGTTACGGGCATTGCCGCATTGCCGGGCGTGCAGTCCAAGCGTGCGGGCGTGATTCTCGCTGGCGCCGTGGTGATTCGCGAACTCATGCGCGCCGGTGGCTACAGGGCGCTTACCGTGAGCGAGAACAGCCTCCTCGCCGGCATGGCAGCAACCATCAACGAGACTCTCGACGGCGCGACCCCCACCATCGCCTGGACCCCCACTCTCAGCACACTCTAAAAGTAGTCTTTTTGGGACGGGGCTTTTTTAGAGCCTTCGTGAGTTCGTGTGGGTAGCCCCTACGCCTCGCGCCCCGG
>ERZ791914.1177-NODE-1177-length-18936-cov-31.019596_pt1 | contig 18936 bp, 12 predicted proteins | sample MGYA00510140_ERZ791914 | MGnify/ENA primary metagenome ERZ791914 (study PRJEB30046, sample SAMN00792079) | human gut metagenome | study: EMG produced TPA metagenomics assembly of the A metagenome-wide association study of gut microbiota in type 2... | reverse complement strand
AAGAAAACACGGAGATACGGAAGGGCATTGCATGACACCCGGGTCTTGACATGTCTGACATCCGGGTCTCGGCACGTCTGACACCCGGGTCTCGGTATGCACGACACCCGGGTGTCGGACACAAGAAAAAGACTAACGGGAAAAATGACACAGGAAGGAAACAATACAGAAACATGCAACGAAAAGAAAGACAGAAAGAAAAACGGCAGAGGAAAGGATACAAAAAAACAACGACACAGTAAAAGAACAGACACAGAAAAAAGGAGAAAGGCGGCTGACAGCCAGGAAAACACGAAGCAAGCCACAACCCAACAAACCTGTTAAAGGAAGATGCACGTTGTATTAAATGTTAACAGAAGCAACTGTCTCATAAACCGTGTTACCAAACAATAGATTTCCAGAAAAAATATTGGATAATATCAGGAATAGAATAACTTTGCAATGTGTTTTTCATAGTATTAGATTTAAGGTTAACAAAAAGATTGGCTGTCTGGGAGAGATAGCCTTTTTTTATGGAATATGATAAAGAAATATGCAGCGCTCCTCTGTACATAATTTTTTTTCTTATATTTGCGAGAAACTCATTAAAAACCAATCAAATCTATGCTTACGAAACTTAACCACGTACTCCTTGCAGGTGTTGTAGCTTTGGCATGTTCTTCGTGCCAAACAGAAAAAAAGGCCGATTACCAAGTAATACCTCTCCCCCAAGAGGTTGTTCTGACACAAGAAAAGCCGTTTCTATTAAACAAAAATGTTTCCATTACCTATCCAGAAGGCAACCTCTTGCTGAAACGCAACGCTGAATTCTTATCCGGATACATCCGACAAGCCACAGGGTATACTCCTCCTGTAAAAGGCTTAAAGGACGGAGAAACGGCAAAGCATGCAATCAATTTAGGTTTAGATGCGAATATAGCCAATAAAGAAGGTTATGTGCTGACAACAACTTCGGAAGGTATTCAAATCAACGGGCAGACAGAGAACGGCGTGTTCTACGGTTGCCAGACATTACGGAAATCAATCCCTGCCGAGGCTCAGGGAGCTGATATTCTGCTACCGGCAGGCAGTATCAAAGACGAACCCCGCTTTACATATCGCGGTATGCATCTTGATGTATGCCGACATTTCTTCCCGCTGGAGTTCATAAAAGAATATATCGACTTACTGGCGCTACACAATATGAATACTTTCCATTGGCATCTGACAGATGACCAGGGATGGCGCATCGAAATAAAGAAATATCCGAAGTTGACGGAAGTCGGTTCAAAACGCAACTGCACCGTTGTCGGCAAGGCAAGAAGCGGAAAATATGACAACATTCCGTATGGCGGCTTCTACACGCAGGAACAAGCCAAAGAGATCGTGAAGTATGCACAAGAACGTTACATCACCGTAATTCCCGAAGTAGACCTGCCGGGACACATGCTTGCCGCTTTGGCCGCCTATCCTGATATGGGATGCACCGGAGGACCGTACAAAGTATCTCCCGACTGGGGTATCTTTGAAGATGTATTGTGCATCGGCAACGAACAGAGCATGCAGTTTCTTGAAGATGTAATGGCAGAAATCACTGAGATATTCCCTTCTAAGTTTGTACACATCGGTGGAGACGAAGCTCCCCGTACCCGCTGGGCCAAGTGCCCCAAATGTCAGGCACGCATCAAAGCGGAAGGCTTGAAAACAGACAAACAACATACAGCCGAGGACCGTCTGCAAAGCTATTGCATGACACGCATCGAAAAGTTCCTCAACAGTAAAGGAAGGCAGATTATCGGTTGGGACGAAATACTGGAAGGCGACGTGGCACCAAATGCCACCGTTATGTCCTGGCGTGGCACATCCGGCGGCATCAAGGCTGCACAAATGGGACATGACGTAATTATGACACCCAATCTTTACTGCTATTTTGACTATCTCCAAACTGCGGACAGTAAAGACGAACCTCTCGGCATAGGCGGATACGTACCGGTAGAGAAAGTATACAGTCTCGACCCTACCGCTGCGCTTACCGAAGAACAGGCCAAACATATCCTCGGTGCACAAGCCAACTTATGGACAGAGTATATCGCCACTACCGAACATGCAGAGTATATGATACTCCCACGCATGGCTGCCCTTGCCGAAGTGCAATGGACACAGCCTGAAAAGAAAGATTACGCGGACTTCACCCAACGCCTGCCGCGCCTCATCAAGTTCTACCAACGGGATAGCATGAATTATGCCAAACACATATTCGATATCCAAGCGGAATATACCACTACCCAAGAAGAGGACGGAAGCGGTAGCGGAGCTATAGTAGCCACGCTTCGCACCATTGACAATGCTCCCATTTACTACACCTTAGACGGTACTGAGCCCACTACAGCCTCCGAACAGTATAACGGAACCGGCATCGTTATCCGCCAGTCCGCCGACTTGCGTGCTGTTGCTATCCGCCCTGAAGGAAAAAGCAAGGTAACAGAAAAAAGCTTCTACATCAACAAAGCCACTTTCTGCCCGATTGAGCTGACAGGTACACAGCCCACTCCGAAATACGCCTTTAAAGGTGCTACCGCTTTAGTAGACGGAATGAGCGGAATTGACAATTATGCAACCGGCGAGTGGATTGGCTTTTTGGATGGAGACGTAACGGCTGTTATCGACCTCGGTGCGTCAAACGGCAATGCCGCAGGCAAGACAGTTGCCGAATTACCGGAGATAAAGCATGTCTCTACCCATGCCGTAATAGACATGGGCGCCTGGGTTGCAGGATGTACAGGCCTGACAGTATCAGTGTCTGACGATAACAAAAGCTTCCGCGAGGTGGCAGCCAAAGAGTTTCCCGTTGAAATGGACAGCCGTAAAAAAGCTGTGGCAAACTATGAAGTTACTTTCGAACCGGTGAAAGCACGCTATGTTAAAGTATTAATCAAGCGTACCCCTGCCCTGCCCAAAGGACATCCGGGAGAAGGAGGAACACCTTTCCTGTTTATCGATGAGATTGAAGTGGAATAAGGCAACTTATCAAAAACGGTAACATATACAACAACTATCATCCTGTCATTCGGAGGAATCTAATATCCAAGAACGACAGGATGATATTTTCTGCGAAAGTGCATCTAAAACATTTATTCAATCACGAAACTCCCACGTTGCAAATCCCGATCCTGCGAGCTTTTCCCCACCATCACATCGTACCTGCCTGCACAAACCCGCATCGTATTACTTTGAGCATCCCACCATTCCAATTCTTTGCCGTTCAAATCGAACGCTACCTCAACACTCTTTCCGGCAGGAATGCGGACACGTTTAAAAGCACGCAAAGTCTTGCCCGGTCCTTCTGCGTCATCTTGCTTCTTGAGGTAAACCTGCACCACCTCTTCACCGTCACGCTGACCGTTATTCGTAACGTTAACGGTCAACTTCAAAGGTTCTCCCACCTTAATCTGTTCCTTGGCCAAAGATAAGTTGCCATATTCAAAGGTAGTGTAGCTCAAGCCGTAACCAAACGGGAACAATGGTTGTTGAGTCATATAACGATAGGTACGTCCTGTCATATTATAGTCCTCAAAGTCGGGAAGCTGAGACATATTGCGATAAAAAGTTACAGGCAAGCGTCCACCCGGATTATAGTCACCGAACAATACATCTGCCACGGCAGTGCCGCCCGCCTGTCCCGGATACCAAGCCTGTAGGATAGCTTCACAATTCTTCGTTTCAGGCTCCAAAGCGATGGGCGAACCGGAACAATTCACCAAAATTATCTTCTTTCCGGCACGATGCAATGCGTGAATCAATTCACGCTGAACAGCCGGCAATTCAATGTCCGTACGGTCTCCGCCCCTGAAACCGGGAAGGTTCACTCCCATCTCCTCTCCTTCCAAAAGAGGAGATATACCACCGGCAAAAACTACAACATCGGCCTCTTTCACACAAGCTACAGATGCATCGATATTTACCTTTTGCTTGAAGCCGATATCGAAATTCAGTTGCGCATCGCTTCTGAAATACTCAAAGTCAAGTTCGATGTCGTAAGGAACACCCGCTTTTACCTGTAGCGTATAGTCCAGTGACCTGCCACCATGTGTATTGCGGAAACGCTTTACTTCTTCGCCATTGATACGCAGGCAACCGGAACCGTATGTATAAATTTCGAATACCACTTCGCCCGATTGTAGAGGGGTGAGCACGCTGTTGTAAGTTGCCGAGAAGTCTGTCAGGTTTACGCCCGGTGCAAAAACCGTAGCTCCCGAGGTACAGAAGCGGAAAGGAGTGGTTACTTGTGTAGTAGTCACCGGGGTGCCCTCATGCTTTACATTGTTCCAATAACGTGCCGTAAACCCCTGTCCGTCTGCCGACTTACACTGGTTGAACACACCTTGAATCAGTGTTCTTTCCACCCAACTGCAACCCTGTTCATAAATCAGCTCATCGTCCGCTCCCAACGCGTTCCGTATTCCATCCAGAATGGTGACTGTATGTGACGGCATACCGTTATAATTGCCCCATTGCATTACGGAGTCATTAGCATTAGGTCCCATGACAGCTACAGTCAGACCGCCACGTTTCAAGGGAAGGATATTGTCCTTGTTTTGCAGTAATGTCATGGACTTGCGGGCCATATCCAACGCCAATGAGTCGTGTGCAGCCGAAGCTACTACGGAGAAAGGAATCTTCGTCCAAGACACATCTTCCGGAGCGTCCATTTCTCCCAAAGCAAAACGGGCTTCCAACAGGCGGAGCACAGCCCTGTCTATGTCTTTCTCATCAATCTTGCCTTCTTGAGCTGCCTTTACCAATGCCTCATAACTGGAGCCACACTCCAGATCCGTTCCGTTCAGCACTGCGGCTGCCGAAGCAGACTCTGCATCGGAATATGCCTTATGCCCGTATTCATTATAAAAATCGGCAATAGCACCACAATCGGAAAGGACAATACCATCGAACCCCCAATCGTTACGGAGAATTTGCATCAGCAAACGGTTGCTGCCGCAACAAGGCTCTCCCTCGAAACTGTTATAGGCACACATCACCTCCTTTACACCGGCTTCCTTCACTAACGCCTCAAAAGGCGGCAGATAGGTTTCATACAAATCACGTGTGCTAAGGTTCTCCACGTTGAAAGAGTGACGGTTCCATTCCGGACCGGAATGTACGGCAAAGTGTTTGGCACAAGCATGCAACTTATCGTATCTTCCGTCATTGGTTCCTTGCAGACCTTTCACTACCATGACACCCATGCGACTGGTGAGATAAGGGTCTTCACCGTAGGTCTCAATACCCCGTCCCCAACGCGGATCACGGTAAATATTCACCGTAGGCGTCCACATGGTAAGTCCCTGATAACGCTCGTAACTGCCCTGCGATGCGTAATATGTATTTTTTGCACGCGCCTCATCCGATACGGCATTGAATACTTCATATACTGTTTGCGGCGAGAAAGAGGCTGCCATACCTATCGGTTGCGGAAAAACCGTAGCCAATCCGGCACGTGCCACACCGTGCAGCGCCTCGTTCCACCAGTTATAGGGTTTGATACCCAAGCGCTCCACCGGTTGGGAAGTGTCCATCATCAATGCTACTTTTTCTTCCAAAGTAAGTTCTTTCAATAAAAGTTCCGCCCGCTTATCCGGAGTCAAAGAGGTTGTTCTGTACGTAGGTTGGCTGCACCCTATCAGCAATAGAAGAGGCAACCAACAGATAAGTTTCCGTTTCATGGTTGTTGCTGTTTTAATGATAGTAATCAGATTTATTTACCGTACAAAGATACAGGGTTACCCGATATACCATTGTGCCAAATGTTTCATAAAGTTTACTGTATGTATCATGACATATACTATTTACACATATTAATCCGGTAGGAAAGAATAATACCGGCAGCATGCTAATAATGAAAGGGATACGTGTACCAAGATATTTCACGCCGTGGTACACGCCGTACCACACTGTGGTACGAGCAGTACCTTACTAAGGTACGAGACCTACCACCCTTTGGTACATGAGCTACCAAAGAGCGGTACAGGGAATACCAGCAGCCGGTACCGGCAGTACCACCCTTAGAACTGGAAGTAAATGAACGGTTGTATCTCCGAACTCTTCATCTGAATAACCAGATAGACTATGGCAACCAGCAGCAACGCCTTCCCTATCAACGGAAGGCGAACGACCGCCTTGCTGCAAGCGTGCTCCCAACTGTCAGGCACGAAATGCAGGAAAAAGCCGAGCGCCATCAAGGCAAACACTTCCCAATAGCCCACTATCAGTTGCGGGAAAAGCCCGGGACGGAAAGTCGTGAATATCTGCCTCAACATATCCAGCGAAGCGGAGAAATCGGCATTGCGGAAGAATATCCAGCAGAAGCAGACGAAGTGGAACGTAATGACGATACCGAAGAAGCGGCGGATGCCACGACTGCGTTCGCCCTTCTTCCGTCCGGTAACGCCCATCCAGAACTTATGGACAGCCAAAGCAACGCCATGCAACATGCCCCAAAACACAAAATTCCAGGAAGCCCCATGCCACAAACCGCCCAGGAACATGGTAATGATAAGGTTGGCATACTGGCGTATCTTGCCCTTACGGTTGCCGCCCAGGGATATATAGAGATAATCGCGCAGCCAACTGGAAAGCGAGATATGCCAACGACGCCAGAACTCCGTAATGGATGCCGACTTATAAGGCGAGTCGAAGTTTATGTTGAAGTGGAAGCCCAATAACAAGGCAATGCCGATAGCCATATCGCTATATCCGGAGAAGTCGCAATAGATTTGCAGTGCATAGCCGTAAACACCCATAAGGTTTTCCACACCCGAATACAAGGTAGGATTATCGAAGATGCGCTCCACAAAGTTGATACTGATATAGTCCGAGATAACCGCCTTCTTGAACAGTCCGCTCACAATAAGGAAAATCCCCCTGCCGAACATCTCTCTGGAAACAAACAACGGACGGCGGATTTGCGGAATAAAGTCGCGTGCACGCACAATGGGACCCGCCACCAACTGCGGGAAGAATGATACATAGAATGCGTAGTCCAACAAGTTGGTGAGAGGCGTTATCTCCTTGCGGTACACATCGATTGTATAGCTCAGCGACTGGAACGTAAAGAAGGATATACCCACAGGCAGGAAGATGTCCATTGCGGTAAACGTGCCGCCCGTGAGCGAAGCAAAGAAATCGCAGAGAAAGTTCGTATATTTAAAATAGCACAGCAGTCCCAGGTTTATCGCCAGACTGGCTGCAACCCACATTTTGCGTTGCCAATGCACGGTGGCACGCGCCATAAGGCGGGCTATGAAGAAATCGCTCACCGTAACGATAGCCAGCAGAAAGAAATAAGCACCGCTGCTTTTATAATAGAAATAGTAAGAAAACAGGGTGACGAACATCAGGCGGGCGGTGGTGCGGCGCTGCAAAAGCAGGTAGAACAGGATAAAGGCTGCAAACAGCCACAGGAAAATACCGCTGCTGAATATCATCGGTGCATGCGGATTGTACACCAGCAGGTCGTGCAGGCGGGTAGGGTCTATATTCAGTTTGTTCAAAAGTTCGCTAATATTCCACATCGGTCGGTTTACGGCTAAATGAGTTAACTACATTCACTGACTGCAATAGTCATTATACGCTTTCAGCAGAGCGCGATAGAACATCTCGCCCTGCAATGCATATCCTTCCGGAAGATAGTGCACATGGTCGGGACGCATCAGACGCGCTTCCTGCCAGTTGAGACAAGCCCGGCGGACACCGCCGAAAGTCTCGTACATATCCCACACCGCCAGTCCGTTGGCATCGGCAAAACGACGGATGGTCTGTGCGGCAACAGCAGTACGGGGATTAATCTTATAGGTACGCCGGCGACGGCGCTGACGGAAACTATCGTATGAACCGGGCGGAGTAGTCATCAGCATCGGAACATCGGGCAGACTCTTGCGAAGCATGCACACCAGTTCTTCCATCTGCCGGTAGTGCAGTATGGAGTTATAACGCCGGTTGTGGCTCTCGTTCGTTCCGAAAGAGAGAATGACAAGGTCGGGATGCAACGCAGCGATATCCGCCACACGGTCCGGACGGGTAAAGGTTGTACAAAACGCACCGTTTATCCCCATGTCCGTATAAGACAGTGCTCCGAATGTTCTTTGAAGCAACCCGCCCGTGGTTTCGGGAAAGATATGGCCACGGATATGGCTGTCGCCCACATGCACGATGCGTACCGTATCGGCAGCGATGCCCAGGCGGAGCATGCGCAGTTTCTCCCAAAAGGGTTTCAGGATGCCGATGCTGTCTATCAGCTCGTTCCCACCCAGTTGCCGAAAGGCTGCGGGCAGGTTGATGAGAGGAATGGGCAACGTATCCGTACGCTGTCCGTAGATTCTAAGCGTGTCGCAATCAAATGCCGTTTTCTGAAGCCGGGGACAACCCGGAAGCACATCTTGGGCATAGTTCCGTTGCACCGGCAGGAAGAGCAACGCCAATACCGCGCAGCAAACGGCAAACCGTAAATCGGCCAAGTACCGGCTCCTTTTATGGCTCCGCTTCATAGGCACGCCTCCTGTCGTATTGTTCTTTGCCATAAACCAGAGCCTCATAAAGCAGTTCCGCCAGATGCTTGCCGCCACGGAAGTTGATATGCGTATAATCGTAATTGGCTAAAGAAGGTTTGGCATGCACCATATCCGCCATACTGCCTTCACCGCCCATGGCTTCGAACATATTCCAGAAAGCCACCCCGCTGTCGGCCGCCAGATTCTGCTGGTAACGGATAAGGTTTTTAATGCCGGGCATGGTCTGCAGGCTGCCCTCTTCGGTTTTATACTCACGGTCGCCCACACCGACAATGAGAATTCCGGCTTGGGGGAAGGCTTGCTTCAAATGGGCAATGGTCGTCAGCATACCGTCGCGATAGCGGTCGTAATTATGCCCGCGTTCCGTAGCTACGTTCAGTCCGTACTGAAGGACTATCAAATCGTACGGACGCAGTTCGTTAAATTCGCGCATAGTCCGGACAGGTATGGAGCGCAAAGACAGACCAGAACTGCCCCGAAGCGAAAAATTATCGACGGCAATCCCTTGCGTGCCGTCCATAGCCACTCCGTAGAATAAGGTAGAATCGGCGCTCTCCACTTTCCAACGCACAGAGCCGATACGTCCTGTTACATCCATTTCACGAAGTCCGTCGGCAGGCGGGAATGTTCCGGTCTGCGGTTCGCCCTTGTTTACGGATGCCGAAAGGCGGGCTTCGCCTTTATTATAAAAGAAGATAGAAGCACGTTCGCAAGTATCGAGCCGGGAAGCATACTTCCTCTGTCCGCCAAGTTCTACGTACGCTCCGGGAGTCGGAATAAAATAATGGCCCGAAACACCTTGTTTGCCACGGTCGAAGAATACGGAGTCCGTAACGGAATGGCTCTGCCAACCGCCAAAGCTGTGCCGCACCGTAGGCCGATAGCCGTTGACCGGAGAAGTAATCGTCACGAAGCCTACCCCACAGCCACCATAACGCTCCTGCAACATCGCACGCAGGTCGGCTGTCAGGATATCTGCCTCAATGAAAGAATCTCCGAAATAGGCGATACGCACCGGACGGGGCTTTGCCGCCAGCTCATCCAGCGCGCGATAGAAAGGTGTCATGCCGCGCAGGGTGGAGTCGCTGTAATCCTCAATGCAGGTCATGCCGCTGCGACAGGTATCCACAAAGGCGGGCTTCACTTTCGGGGGCGGCGGCAACAGACTGTCCGGTTCGCTCACGACTTCCGGCACGGGACGCACATCGCCAAGTATGTCTACCCGCCTCAACACATGGCCCCCTATCGTGCCCCCCGGCAGCAAGTTCAGCAGCAGAAGTACCGCCAGCACAATAAGCATCAGCCAACCTGTATGTTTTAAAACGCTCTTTTCCATAACTAATCCGGACGCAAAGATAAAGAATCGGATGAAAATAAATATCGTCCTTCCTAAAAAGAAATCGTCAGGTTCATTTTAACACAGTCTTGACTGCTGTTTGTATGACAGAAACTTTAAACAGTCCGCTCTATGTTCCAGACAAATGCCCGGAGCCCCAATTGCTCGGTCTGCTTGTCCATGTTGTGAAGGACCTCCAGCAGGGGCTCTACCCGCTCGTCCTCTACCATTGTAAGAATGGCGGAGCACATGGAAGGCCAGGCGTGACTGCCGTAATGAGGCTCACCGGTCTTGGAACCGCGCCCGCGAACCTGCTCCCAATAAGTGAAGCCCCGGCAATTGAGCCGGTCGAGTGTAGCAATGATACGCTCGTAATATGCCTGATCGAATGTGATTAATACTGATTTCATTATTCAATTATTAAATGTCAACTATTAATTATTAGCCTGTTCCTCAAAGTAAGCATCCAATTGCTTGCGCATCTTGCGACGTTGGCGTTTGATGCCGACACCACCGAAGATACAATACATCGTAGGAACGTAAATCAAAGTCAGAATGGTGGAAACCGCCAGACCGCCGATTACGGCAATCGCCATAGGACTCCACATCTCAGAACCCTGACCGCTGCTGATGGCCATCGGAATCATACCGAGAATGGTAGTCATGGTCGTCATCAACACCGGACGGAGACGGCTCTTGCCTGCCGTAACCACGGCATTCAGCACCGACTGCCCGCGTTCGCGGCAGAGAATGGTGTAGTCGATGAGTACGATACCGTTCTTCACCACGATACCGATCAGCATAATACTGCCCAGCAGACTCATCACACTCAGCGTTGTATTGGTTATGAACAGCGCCATCAGCACACCGCTCATGGCAAACGGCACGGAGAGAATCAGAATAAACGGATAGGTAAGCGACTCGAACTGGGCTGCCATTACGATAAACACGAGGATGATAATCAATACGCCGAGTGTTCCCAAATCACGGAACGAATCCTGCTGGTCTTCAAAGGAACCCGCCACCTGAATGGTTATGTCGGACGGTTTCTCCATTCTATCGATAATGGCATTGCCCGCAGCCACTACGTCACCCAACGGAGCGCCGGAGATGACGGCAGACACCGTTACGATACGTTCACGGTCCTTACGCTCGATAGTAGGCGGAGCAAAACGTTCCACCACCTTTCCCAAATCCTTGATACGGACGCCCTCGCCTTTGGCATTGTATACCAATATGTTCTCGATACTTTCAAGACTGGTACGGTATTCGGGGGCGTAGCGCACCTTGATATCATACTCATCGCCGTCTTCACGATACTTGGAAGCCGTAGCGCCATTGATACGGTTGCGCAGATAGGTGGCGGCAGTAGAGAGGTTCAGTCCGTGAAGCGCCAGCTTCTCACGGTCGAAGTCCACCTGGTATTCGGGCTGGTAATCGCTGCGGCTGATGTTGACTTCGGACACGCCTTTTACGTTCAGCAGTTCGCGCTTCAGGCGGGCGGCAACGCTGTCGGTTTCTTCCATACTGTAGCCATATACCTCGAAATCGGCGGATGCCTGGGCCGACATACCCGTATTACTACCGCCGAAAATAACCTGTGCCTTACTGAATTCGGGATAAGCCTTCAGGTCTTCGCGCATTTCCTCGCAGACTGTCTCCAGCGTAACATCACGGTCTGCCGGATCTACCAAACTGATATTGAAGGAAATGATATGCGAACCGTTGTCCTGCATGGAAGCCCAGGTATTATCCGAATCGGCCTGCCCTACGGTATAGTTGCATATCTTCATGACGCCCTTATACTTCTGCAGCCACTGATTGGTAAGTTTCTGCGAAACCTCCTGCGCCACTTCTTTACGCGTACCGATAGGCAACTCCAACTGTACGGCAATACGGGCATTGTCCTGCGCCGGGAAGAACTCCGTACCAATGGTCTTTGCACAGAACAGGCTCAGAATAAAGAATATCACACAACCGACAAGCACGGCCATACGATGACGCACCGCCCAGTTGAGCATACGTGCATACCAGTTGTCCAAACCATCCAATGTGTGCTCTATCGGCCCGAAGAATATTCGGAACATCTTGGACTGTTTACGCTGCAAGCGGAGCAGTTGCGAACAGAGCATCGGCGTCAGCGTCAAAGCCGAAACGGTGGATACAAACATAATGGCGCACATCATCCAGCCCAACTGCTTGAACAGCACGCCGGACATACCGGTTACCATGGTCAGTGGGAAGAATACGGCAATCATCGTCAGCGTAGAAGCCACTACGGAAATAGCCACCTCGTTCGTTCCGTGAACTGCTGCCTGCTTCGGGTCGGAACCGCGCTCGATGTGTGTCGTGACATTCTCCAACACCACAATGGCGTCGTCCACCACCATACCGATGGCTATGGAGAGTGACGAAAGCGAAATGATATTAATCGTATTCCCCGATATTGCCAGGTATATGAACGAAGCAATCAGAGAAAGCGGAATCGTAATACAGATAATCAATGTAGCCCGCCAGCGTCCCAGGAACAGGAATACCACAATCACGACGAACAGCAGGGCGTACATCACCGTCTCCGTCAAACTGTCGATAGTGTTCAGGATGTTTTCGGACGTATCCACAATGACGCCCAACTTCACATCGCTCGGCAGGTTCTTCTGCAGACGGGGCAACGCCTCTTGTACTTTCCTGGAAATCTCCACCGAGTTGGCGCCCGACTGTTTCTGAACCACAATCATCGCACCCTGCACACCGTTGTTATAGGTTTCCTGCGCACGTTCCTCCACGGTATCCACAATCCGGGCTACGTCGCGCAGGTAAACGGTAGCACCGTTATAGGTGCCCACCACCACATCCGCCAGTTCACGGGAGTCGTCAAACTCACCCTCCACACGCAAAGAATAAGTCTCATTGCCGATGTCGAAATTACCGCCCGGTATGTTCTTGTTCTCCGCACCGATAATGGAACTGATTGTTTCGATACTCAAGTTGTACGCCTCCAGCTTATAGGGGTCGCAGTACACCTGGATTTCACGCTGCGGCGCACCACTGATAGACACCGTACCCACACCGGGAATACGCGCCAGAGGGTTTACCACACGGTCGTCCAGTATTTTGTAAAGTGCCGACTGGCTTTCGTTTGCCTGTACGGACAGCAGCACGATAGGAATCATATCCGTACTGAACTTGAAGATGATAGGATTCTCCACATCATCGGGCAGTTCGGAACTAACCATATCCAACTTGTCGCGTACATCGTTTGTCAGCACGTCAATATCATTACCGAACTCAAACTCCAGCGTAATCAGCGACATATTCTCCGAAGAACGGGAAGTGATGTGCTTCAAATCGCTGACTGAGTTCAAAACATTCTCCAACGGACGGGTCACGTTGTTCTCGATATCCGAAGCACTTGCTCCCGGATAGGCTGTCATCACCATAATCGTATTCGTATCAATGTCCGGATACAAATCAATAGGCAACTTGGACAACGAGAACAGACCAAATATCACCACTGCCAGGAAGCAGAGCGAAGTCATAATCGGTTTCTTAACCGCACCTTCATATAAACTCATATTATTAGGGATTAGGGATTAGCGTTTAATGATTAGGGATTAGTGATTAACGTTTAGTGTTTAGAGATTAGCAACTTATTTACCGGCAAACCACTAATCACGAATCACTAATCGCTAACCGCTATTTCTACTTCCATTCCGTTCACCAGTTTGGTTTGTCCGGCTATAACCACCCGGGAGTTGTCGGGCACACCGGAAATCAGCTCGTATTCGGCCCCCATGCGACGTCCGAGCTCTACCTTATTATAGGTAACCTTACCGTCCTTGTACACATATACATAACGGTCGCCGGAACCGGATTGCTTCACGATGGCCAAATCGGGTACAACCACATTGTTTTTGGTTCCGAAGTTAAGCGTGGCACGGGCAAACATTCCGGGATGTACCCTCCGGTCTTTATTGGCAAGTTTAATCTCTACCGGAAAAGTACGGGTGTTCGGGTCTACTGTAGGATACACCAGACTGATATAACCTTCAAAGGGTTCGTCTCCGTAAACATCCAGCTTCACGGCTACCGGAGCGCCTTTCTTCACTTGGGTGAAGTAAGTTTCGGAAACATTGATAAGCAGCTTCACCGGCATAATCTGCTCTACCACCAGCACGGGTTCGCCGCCGCTGTACATATCGCCGCTGTCATAGTTTCGGGCAGTTACAACCCCGTTTATCGGGCTGAGCAACGCGGTATTCTCCAGCAGATTGCGGTAGGCCGTTTCTTTTATGTCCAGCGCCATCTTGGCTGCATCCCACTCCGATTTGGATGCACCACCCACTTTATACAGTTCGTCCATACGCTTGAACTCAATCTCCTGATTGTCCAACTGGAACTTTGTCTGTTTCAGGTTCGCCTCATCCATGCTGACCAGCTTCTGACCTTTGGACACGCGGTCGCCCACTTCCACCAATATCCTGTCGATGCGTACCGGAGAGGAAGGAGCTATGTTGTTCTTTACCTCTGCTTCTACGGTAGCTGTGTACTCATGAATCTGCTCTACCGGACGTGCTTTTACATCCGCCAGCTTCACTCTCGGCTTTTCGTCCACCTGCTCAACGGCAACTTTGTCTTTTCCACCGCTGCAAGCGCCCAACAGTGCTACTGCAAGCAGGGCAATCAATTGAAAACGTTTCTTCATATCGTTGTTCTTGTTTTATTTCTGATTACTGATGATATAGTCTCTTCCCAATACCTGGTCAAGGTCGGCCTTAGCCACCAGGTAGTCATATATGGATTGGTTGTAAGTAAGCTCCGCCTCGGTGAGCTGAACCTGCGAAGTATTCAGTTCGAGTACCGTACCCTTGCCCACTTCATAACGCTTGCCGGCAATCTGCACCGCCTTTTCGGCCTGCATCACATTCTCCTTGTTACTGGATACCTGCTCCGAGCTGGCTGCCATATTATCCTGATAGCTTGTAATCTGCATGTTCAGCTTACGTTCCATATCGATACGGTTCTGGTCCAACTGGCGCATCTGGATGCGGTTGGATTTCAGTTTCGTAAAGTTGCTTGCCTTATATAAAGGAATACTCAGATTGAATACCAGCGAAGAGCTGCCGCTGTAATGGTAATCGAAGATGTTCCAACTGTCGTTGTTCATGGACTGGTACTGATAAGAATACCCCAATCCTATCGTCGGCATGAAGTTGGTGCGCAAGGACTTGATATTCTTCTGAAGCATCAGACGGTTTAACTCCAATTGCTTCATGGTAGTATTGTTCACCAAACCTTCGTGAGCGTCATTCTCCAACTGATTGGCAAACACGATGCTTTCATAGGCCGCCAAACTGTCGTCAATCTTAATCTCCACATCGGCGGTAACGCCCATCAGAACCTTAAGTTGCAGTTTGGAAAGCGTAACGGCATTTCCGGCGGAAATGACACTCGGCTTCACGCTACGCATCTGCACCTCGGCGGTGATTTTATCGAATTCGCTTACCGCTCCCTGCTGATATTTGGCATTGACAATATTATAGTTCTCTTCCGCCAGTTCATAGCTTTTCTGCAAAACTTCGTATGAGTCCTGCGACAGCATCAGCTGATAGTAGGCTTTGGTCACCTGGTTCACTAAATCCAGTTTGGAAGCCCGCGACTTCTCCACTGCCAGCTCTATATCCGTCTTTGTCATCGACATGGCGCGATAGACGGAAGGAGCAAACAATGGTAAACTGATATTCAATGTTCCCGCAGCGGTATTCGCCTTGTCCTGCCCCATTTTCACGATTTGGTCGCCGATACTGAACTGCGGAGCCGTGATGGTATGGCTCATACTTCCCGTAATACTTGCCTCGGGCAACAAGTTCTGCCAAGTTTCCTTACGACTCACTTTCTTGAGGGCAATCTCCTCTTCCGCCACTTTAATGGTGGGATTGTCGCTCAAAGCAATCTCCAAGGCTTTATCAAGGTTCAAGATCAGGGTATCCCTCGTCCCTTGCGCCCGTGCATGGCTGCCTGCCAAGACTATGGCAATAAGCAACAGCCATTTTTTATCCTCAAAAAATCTCTGCATCTTCATAAACTATTAATTGTTATTCTATTTGGTTTCCGTGTCATTGTCTGCAGGCACAACCTTTTTACGGTATTCCCGGATAAACGCTTCCAGCTCGTGCGCCCCCTGTTCCGTAGAGATTCCGCGCAGAAAAGTGAACATTATAGACTCATAGACTTCAAGGAAGGAATACTCTTTGCAGATGTCCGTATTCATCAACACGTCTATCTGCTCCCTTACCAACAGATTGATAATGGCAAAGTTTACATCATCACGGAAAATGCCCTGCTTCACACCTTCCTTAAAGAAGTTTACCGTTTCTTCCGAATCCTGGTTATGACGGTTCGTCATCAGCGCATAGGCTTTGGGATACTTCTTAATGTCTTCAAAGAATTTCTTATTGGTGGCATGGAACTGTTCGATGCTGCGCTGATAGCATTTCAGCAGAACTTCCAATACATTTCCGGAGGTGGCAAGTACATTCTTCAAAAATTCATCCCCTTCCTTCTGACCTTTCAGTATGCACTCTTCCAACAAAGTTTCCTTATCCGAAAAGACTTCATAAAGGGTACGTTTGGAAATGCCCAGTGAAGTGGCAATATCATCCATTGTAATACTCTTGATACCGTGCGCAGAAAAAGCTTCCACCGCAGTGTCAATTATCCGCTCTCTCAGTTCCGGACGGGGGACAAGATGCTTGGTATATTCGCTCATTTCTCTTTCTTTTAAAATTCAAAAACTCTTTTTATCCATTTTTCAAAATAAAAACAAGCAAATATAGAAAGAAAACTTAATTAAACAATTAAGTTTTCTTTCTTTTCTCAAATGGTTAATAAAAATTAGGGATATAACAGATATACAAGGAGAAATATCCTAATAATCAAATTTGGTGCGGCTGAGGAATGCCACTGTCTTATGAATTTCCTTGTACATTACAATATCGTCCTTCACAAAGGGGACTTCCTTGCGGTATTCGCACAGGAAACGTTCCAGAATGGGCGAAGTCTTTTGCGGACGGCGGAAGTCGATACCTTGTGCGGCATTCATTAATTCAATGGCAAGGATATGTTCCAGATTGTCCATGATGCGGAACAGTTTTGTTGCGGCATTGGCGCCCATACTCACATGGTCTTCCTGTCCGTTGCTGGATACGATGGAATCGCTGCTGGCGGCATAACAGTACATCTTGTTCTGGCTCACCATGGAAGCGGCGGCATATTGGGGAATCATGAAACCCGAATTCAGACCGGGATTGGCAACCAGGAACTCCGGCAGTCCGCGCAACCCCATGATGAGCTGGGCAATACGGCGTTCGGAGATATTACCCAACTCGGCAAGGGCTATGCCCAGAAAGTCGTACGAAATAGCCAACGGCTGCCCGTGGAAGTTTCCACCCGAAATGATGCGGTCTTCATCGGGGAAGATAGTAGGATTGTCTGTTACGGAATTGATTTCGGTCAGCAGTACCGAAGACACATACCTGATGGCATCTTTCGTGGCACCGTGCACCTGCGGAACACAACGGAAAGAGTACGGATCCTGCACATGCTTGCCGGGACGGGCGATGAGTTCGCTGCCTTCCAACAGCTTGCGGACGTTCTCGCCTGTCTCGATTTGTCCTTTGTGGGGACGGATTTGCTGGATACAATCCATGAAGGGGTCGATACGGCCGTCAAAGGCTTCCAACGAAAGGGCTGCTATCAAATCGGCTTTCTTGGAGAGGCGGAAGGCTTTGAGGATGGCAAAGACACCGTTGGCGCTCATAAACTGCGTACCGTTCAACAAAGCAAGTCCTTCCTTGCTCATCAGCTTGACGGGCTCCCAGCCGAACTCGTCGAGTACGCTGATTGCCTCGCGCTTCTTACCTTTATAATATACATCACCCACACCGATAAGCGGCAGGAAAAGATTGGCAAGCGGTGCAAGGTCGCCCGATGCTCCGAGCGAACCGCGGTCGTAGACGATAGGCATCACATCGTTATTGAAAAAGTCGAGGATGCGCTGTACGGTAATCACCTGCACACCGCTATGCCCCAAAGAAAGCGCATGTGCCTTGAGCAGCATCATCAGCTTAATGATGACCGGACGTATCTCCTCGCCCACGCTGCAAGCATGGCTCTTGATAAGGTTCTCCTGCAAGATGCCCACTTCGTCTTGCGATATATTCTTACTACACAACGAGCCGAACCCGGTAGTTATTCCATACAAAGGCTCTGCCGATTCAACGGTTTTCTTATCCAGATAGTCGCGGCATTTCTGTATGCGTTCCTTAGCTTCGGGAGCCAGCTCAAGTTTCAGATTCTCGTTAATGATGCGTTCGATAAGTTCGAAAGTCAGCTCGCCCGAACCGACATAATAGACATTCTTCATACTTTGAGCTCCTCATTGATTTCGTCCAACAATTCTTTTTCTTTGGCGCAGGCAAGGTGTTCCAGTTCATCGGCTTCGGCTTGCAGTTTGGCAACGAACTCCTTATCCTTCAGCGAACCGAGGTTAATGCGCACATTCATCAAGGCTCCCAACACGGCAGAGCGGGCCGACATCATTGCCACGCAGGCATCGGTTACGGCATTGCGGTTGCCCAGGCGGGCTACGTCCATAATGACGGTCATCAGTTCGAAGGCATTGCGCGCCACCTGCATAGGCACAAGTGCGGCAAACTTCGTAGCTTCCTGAATGGCTGCGCTGCGGGCGGCCTTTTCCTCATCGGTGGCCTTCGGCATCTTGAAGCAGGCAAATACGCTGTCGTAGGCCTCGGAGTCGCGGTCTATGTCGCCGATGAAGGTATCTTTCACTTGCAAAGCCACTTCGGAGATATGTTTCATCAGTTCTTCATGCTCCTCATAGCCTTTCTTGCCGATAGTGAGGTTGGCAACCATTGCCGCCAAAGCCGAAGCGACGGCTCCATTCAATGCGGCGATGCTTCCGCCGCCGGGGACGGGATCGCTGCCCGCCACTTTATTCAAAAACTCTTTGACTGTTAAATCGACTAACATGGGATT
>ERZ791914.1176-NODE-1176-length-18939-cov-4.165272_pt1 | contig 18939 bp, 8 predicted proteins | sample MGYA00510140_ERZ791914 | MGnify/ENA primary metagenome ERZ791914 (study PRJEB30046, sample SAMN00792079) | human gut metagenome | study: EMG produced TPA metagenomics assembly of the A metagenome-wide association study of gut microbiota in type 2... | reverse complement strand
TTGCCCTACGCTATATAATTAAGCCCTTTCAGGGCACTCCGCAAAATTATCATTTAGTGGTTATGCACTATTTAAGTATTAAACGATTAGAAAAAGTATCATGAAGAAGTTATTGCTGGCAGTTTTTAGTATAGCCACCACTTTCTCTCTGTATGCGCAACGGGAAGTTCCGCAGGAACGAATGGAGCAGATTTACGAGGAAGTAAAGACACCATACAAGTACGGGCTCGCAGTTGTCCCGACAGACAACTATCATAAGATTGATTGTCCTACCGTTTTTCGCCAGGGAGACAAGTGGCTGATGACTTATGTGGTTTACAACGGCAAAGGTGGAACCGATGGTCGTGGTTACGAAACGTGGATAGCAGAAAGTGATAATTTGCTCGAATGGCGCACTTTGGGACGGGTTCTTTCTTATCGGGATGGAAAATGGGACTGCAATCAGCGTGGCGGATTTCCTGCATTGCCGGATATGGAATGGGGTGGAAGCTATGAGCTTCAGACTTATAAAGGTCGCCATTGGATGACTTATATCGGTGGCGAAGGAACGGGCTACGAAGCTGTAAAAGCTCCGCTTTATGTCGGACTGGCATGGACGAAAGGAGATATTTCTACGTCACATGAATGGGAATCTCTGGACAAACCGATTTTGAGCATCCATGATAAAGATGCCCAATGGTGGGAAAAACTAACTCAATATAAGAGTACCGTTTATTGGGATAAAGATAAAACATTGGGAGCTCCGTTTGTGATGTATTACAACGCGGGCGGGCATCATCCGGAAACGAATTTAAAGGGCGAACGTGTCGGCATTGCGCTTTCCAAAGATATGAAAACATGGAAACGCTACTCCGGAAATCCGGTCTTTGCGCATGAAGCTGATGGAACCATTACAGGAGATGCGCATATCCAAAAGATGGGAGATGTGTATGTGATGTTTTATTTCTCTGCTTTTGAACCTTCGCGTAAATATAAAGCATTCAATACATTTGCTGCCAGCTATGATTTGGTGAACTGGACCGACTGGAAAGGGGCCGACCTGATTATTCCCTCCAAGAACTACGATGAATTGTTTGCTCATAAAAGCTATGTGGTGAAACATGACGGAGTGGTTTATCATTTCTATTGTGCGGTAAACAACGCAGAGCAACGTGGCATTGCCATTGCTACCAGTAAGCCGATGGGACGTTCGGTTGTCCGTTTCCCGAAACCGGAAATCAAGAACCGCCGGCAAATTATTGAATTAAATGAAGGCTGGAAAACTTGGAGAGTTGAGAATGGAAAGTTGAGAGTTGAGAGTGAAAAGACTGTGAATATACCTCATAACTGGGATGATTATTATGGGTATCGTCAATTGACTCACGGCAATCTTCACGGAACCGTTCTTTACAAAAAGGACTTCACCCTCAACAACTCTCAATTCTCAACTCTCAACTCTCAACTTAAAAAATATTTCCTTCGTTTTGAAGGAGTGGGTACATACGCCACCATTACAGTGAACGGAAAGGATTTCGGTCGTCACCCCATAGGACGCACTACGTTGACTTTGGATGTCACAGATGAATTGAAACAGGGAGTAAATAGCCTGGAAGTGAAAGCCGAGCATCCTGAAATGATTGCCGATATGCCTTGGGTATGTGGGGGATGTTCGTCGGAATGGGGATTCAGTGAGGGTTCCCAGCCGTTAGGTATCTTCCGTCCTGTGGTATTAGAAGTAACGGATGAGATTCGCATAGAACCTTTCGGTGTACATATTTGGAATGACGAAAAGGCTGCTAACGTATTTGTAGAAACAGAGGTTAAGAATTATAGTAAAACAACAGAAACGGTAGAGTTAGTCAATAAACTAAGCAATGCCGATGGAAAACAAGTTTTCCGTTTGGTTGAGAAAGTTACTTTAGCTCCGGGAGAAATGAAAGTGATCCGCCAGCAGGCTCCTGTTGAGAATCCTGTCTTGTGGAATACGGAAAATCCATATCTCTATAAATTGGTCAGCATGATAAAGCGTAATACGAAGACGACGGATGAAATTTCGACACCCTTCGGTATTCGTACCATTAGCTGGCCGGTAAAACGAAACGATGGAGACGGACGTTTTTACCTGAATGGAAAGCCGGTGTTTATCAATGGAGTATGTGAGTATGAGCATCAGTTCGGACAAAGCCATGCGTTCAGTAATGAACAGGTTGCCGCAAGGGTAAAACAGATACGTGCAGCCGGTTTCAATGCGTTCCGGGATGCTCATCAGCCCCATCATCTCGATTATCAAAAATACTGGGATGAAGAGGGAATCTTGTTTTGGACACAATTTTCCGCCCACGTGTGGTATGACACTCCGGAGTTTCGTGAGAACTTTAAAAAGTTGCTTCGTCAATGGGTGAAAGAACGTCGTAATTCTCCGTCAGTGGTGATGTGGGGACTGCAAAATGAGAGCACTTTGCCTCGTGAGTTTGCAAAGGAGTGCAGTGATCTTATTCGGGAGATGGACCCGACTGCAAAAACAATGCGTGTCATTACAACCTGTAATGGCGGTGAAGGTACAGACTGGAATGTAATTCAAAATTGGAGTGGTACGTATGGAGGAGATGTAACCAAATACGGCCGTGAACTCTCTCAAGCGAATCAATTATTGAATGGGGAATATGGAGCGTGGAGAAGCATCGGTCTGCATACGGAACCGGGGGATTTTCAAGTGAACGGAGTGTGGAGTGAAGACCGCATGTGTCAGTTGATGGAAACTAAAATCCGTTTGGCAGAACAGGCTAAAGATAGTGTTTGCGGACAATTCCAATGGATATACAGCAGTCATGACAATCCCGGACGCCGCCAACCGGATGAAGCGTATCGCAAGATAGATAAAGTAGGTCCGTTCAATTATAAAGGATTGGTTACTCCGTGGGAAGAACCGTTGGACGTATATTATATGTATCGCGCCAACTATGTTCCGGCTGCAAAAGACCCGATGGTTTACCTGGTATCACATACATGGGCCAACCGCTTTGAAAAAGGACGTCGCCGTGCCACTATCGAGGCTTACAGCAATTGTGATTCTGTATTGCTATACAACGATCTGACAAATGAAAAGGAAACCTTCCTCGGACGTAAAAAGAACAACGGAACAGGCACTCATTTTATGTGGGAAAACCGGGATATTCGTTATAACGTGCTTCGTGCAGTAGGCTATTATAAAGGTAAACCGGTGGCAGAAGACCTGATCCTATTGAATGGCCTGGAACAAGCCCCTAACTTCGAACTTCTTTATCAGGATGATAAAAAGATATTGAAAGGAGAGGCAGGATATAATTATCTGTATCGTCTCAACTGTGGAGGGGATGATTATACAGATAGTTTCGGACAGTTATGGTTGCAGGACAATACGAATTATTCCCGTTCATGGGCGGAGAATTTCAAGGACCTGAATCCTTATCTTGCCAGTCAACGTACCACCAATGATCCGATTCGCGGCACTCGTGACTGGACGTTATTCCAACATTTCCGCTTCGGACGTCATCAGCTGGAATATCGTTTCCCTGTGGCAGACGGAACATATCGTATTGAACTGTATTTCACAGAGCCTTGGCATGGTACGGGCGGAAGCGCTTCTACCGACTGTGAAGGGCTGCGCATATTTGATGTTGCCGTGAATGATTCTGTTGTATTAGACGACTTGGATATTTGGGCTGAAAGCGGTCATGACGGAGTTTGTAAGAAAGTAGTATATGCCACAGTGAAGGGGGGAATGTTGAAAATTCATTTCCCGGAAGTGAAAGCAGGACAAGCCTTGATTTCAGGCATTGCTATTGCCAGCACAGATCAGGAACTGAAACCGACGGTATTCCCTGCGTCCGGCTGGAGTTGGGAAAAGGCGGATAAAGAAGTAATGGAAAAGACTCCGAAAGAGTTACTTCCGGAAGACAAAAATGCTCGTGTCAGTATATCATACGAAGCAGAAACGGCTGTACTGAAAGGCAAATTCCAAAAGAAAGAACATCGCAAACAGATGGGAGTGTTTTTTGGTAAAGGAAAAGGCAACAGCATTGAATGGAATGTTTCTACCGGGTTGGCGCAAGTGTACGCCCTTCGCTTTAAATATATGAACACTACCGGAAAGCCAATACCTGTCTTAATGAAATTCATTGATTCAAAAGGAGTAGTATTGAAAGAGGACGTATTGAACTTCCCGGAAACACCGGATAAGTGGAAGATGATGAGCACTACTACCGGAACCTTTATCAATGCCGGACATTACAAAGTATTACTTTCGGCAGAAAATATGGACGGAATTGCTTTTGATGCATTGGATATTCAATAAATCTTTCTATCAATTGATTTCAATAAAACGGGATACGGATAAGGTAAACTTTCCGCATCCCGTTTCTTTTATATTCGGATCATTTTCTTAGAAATAGAATATAGATGTTATTTTTTTATGATTCAATGTTCCGATTTTAATTATTTAAAAGATAGGAATTAAATAATCTCTATCTTTGAGGACAAACAAAAAGAGCAATAATGGAAAGTAATATACCAAAGTATGATTTGCCGGTTGATTATATTGTAGGAGAGGGATTCGCAAAAGATTTACTGAAGAGCTATAAGAATTTTCCATGTAAGATTGAATCCGGCTTATTTATTCTTTGTATAAAAGGCACTATGGAGGTGACGATCAATACCAATACCCATCATATTAGTGAAAATGATTTAATAACTTTGCCGCCTAATTGCATATTAGAGGTGCACACATTCTCATCCGATATCCAGATTTATTATGCAGGCTTTTCATCTCATTTTATAGAAAGTATAAATTTGATGAAAGCTACCCAGCACCTTCTTCCGGTAATTATGGAGAATCCGATAGTTGCTTTATCTCCACTTCAGGCCTGTAGTTATAAAATGTTTTATGAATCATCTATTCTTTCATACGCTTCACTTAGGACGCGCGAAAATAAGGAGATAGTAAAAGCTGTTCTTACCATGTTTATCCAAGGGGCTACAGAAATATATAAGTTACAGAATAATTGGTATTTGTCTTCTCAATCAAGAAAGTATGAGATTTATCAGGAGTTTTTAAAATTAGTCATGAAACATTATACAATCCATCACGGAACATCTTTCTATGCTGATGAGTTAGGACTTAGCCTGCCCCATTTCTGTTCTACAATTAAAAAGGCGGCAGGAAATACTCCATTAGAGGTGATTGCTTCTGTCATTTTGATGGAAGCTAAATCCCGTTTAAAGTCGACCGATGAACCTGTAAAAAATATAGCTCTATCTTTAGGGTTTAATAATATCTCCTTCTTTAATAAGTTTTTTAAGCAGCATACTGGTATTACCCCTCAAGAATATAGAGGACGCTAATCTTCTGTTTTTCTATCAAATGGTAATGTAACGGTAAAACAACTACCTTTCCCAATCTCTGATTTAACGGAGATATCTCCTTGCAGGTGTTCTACAATCGTTTTACAGATAGAAAGTCCTAAACCGGTTCCCTGTTTAAAAGTATCTACTTTGTAAAAACGATCAAAGATTTCATTCAAACATTCTTGCGGAATTCCCGAACCGGTATCTTCTACAAATATTTGTACTGAATCCGCATTTCTGTTATCAAGCGTATACCCAAAATGAATATATCCTTTTTGGGTGAATTTCCGGGCATTATTAATGAAATTGCATATTACTTGTTTCAGGCGTGTAATATCTGTGTTGATATAAACATCTTCATCCGGTAATAATGACTTTATTTCAATTTCGGAAATAGGTTTCATTGCCTGTTCTTTCTCTATGTCCATCATTAAAGAGTTAAGGGAACAGTTGGAGAAAGTAAATTTAATCGTATTTGATTCAATCTTGGACAAATCAAGTATGTCGTCAATCAATCGTACTAAATGTTCGCTATTGATGCTGATTAGTCGCACGAAATCGGCACGTTCCTCTTCACTTAACTCATCATAAGTGGAACCTATAACATCAGAAAAGCCGACGATTGCATTCAGCGGCGTACGGATTTCATGACTCATATTGGCTAAAAACGCCATTTTAAGACGATCGCTTTCTTCTGCTTTTTTACGTGCCTCGATTAAGGTGTTTTCTATGTCTTTATATTCCTGAATACTCAAGCAGATTCCCACTAACCGATAGGGATGGCCGGATATGTTTGCAATATAAGTTGACTGCCCTTCAAACCATTCCCAAGTACCATCCCCCCGGCGCAAACGGAATGGAACTGTTTTGTCAAAAGTTGTATTACCACTAAGTTGTACAACAAAGGCATCAGCCATAGGTTGCCGATCGTCCGGATGAATCATATTCACATATTCCTCCATTGTCAAAGTATTATTTTCTCCTGCCGGAATACCTAAATGTTCAAAATAACGATCGTCAAGAGTAAATTCACTCCGACTTATATCATAATACCATGGATAGATTCTGGTTCTTTGCAAAGCAGTATTCAGAATATATTCCTGTGTAAGCTCTACTGTAATATTGCGGAAAAAGAATAAGATCTTGTTTAAATTAGTTCTATCCCTGATCGTTGCAAATTCTCCTCTTATGGGAAATTGTGTGTAATCAACCTGTTCTTGCATGAAGGTATGTTCAGGTAATGAATACGTATTTTCTCCCTGACGAATCTTTTCCAGAATAGTCGAAAGTATATCTTCCTTTTTATTTAGCAGTTTAAATAAACGATTGGTAGGAAAGGGAAGCATATCATTGACCGACGGATGAACATGCAGTTCTGCAAAAGCCTGCTGATTGAGTTGTATAACTTCTCCATTTGTATCAAATATAATCACTCCGTCGGGTAAAATGTTTAATAATTCATCGTTATAGAGTGTCTGTTTGTAATCTTCCATTTCTTTTATTGTTTTGTACTGAATATAAGATATATGAGACATATCTTATAACAAAGAAAACCATTTCTGTGAAGATTATAACATATTTACAGCTCTTTTTGAGCGACTTATACGGTTATTTTAAATTGCAAGATATTTAATGTTAATACAATATTCTTATTTTAATATTCGATATTCAAATATTAATAGAGAGAATGTGCCAAAACTCCTTTATGATTTTATTTTGGCACATTTCTTTTTCTTTATCTAGTAAGCTTTATCCCATTTATTTGCCAATCGTTTTTGGCTGTTCCTTCTGTGAAATTGAATGATTTAGTTTTGAGAGGTAATGGTTTGAAAGTTAGGGAAAATTCGGCTTCTCCGCTTTCAGGCAGAAAGAAATGCTTACCGGGAGTAATGCCGTCAGCCTTTTGTAATGTGTATGATGCACCTTGCTCGTCTACTAGTTTGGCATTTACACTTACTTGTATCCAGTATTTGGGTATGTAATATGCATAAAAATGAACGATAGTGGCTGTATCAGTCAATTCTACCTGCTTCACTTCAAGAATATCAGTATTGGTTGATTCAAAACTCGGATGATTAACGACTTTTCTATTGGTGTCCCCGGTGATACTCATTTCACGCTTTGGTGCATCCAAATATCTACGCATCTTTAATTTCAAGCTGCCTTTACCATAGCCCGACCACATTTTCACGATTTTGCCTTCGGGAGAGATAAGAACATAATTCGGAATACCGTTGACGTCATACACAGCATATAGTCCTGCAGTCTGTTTCAAGTCGCTTAAGTTTTGCCAAGTCATTTCATGTTGTGCAGAAGCAGCTTTCCATCTAGTTTGCGTATCTGAACTCAAACTGATGATGGTGAGTCGGTCTTTATATTGCTCTTGAATCTCTTTCATTTCGGGCAAAGCCATGATGCAGGGACCACAACCGCTGCTCCAGAAATCAAGTAACATATATTTTCCTTTGAAATCAGCCAAATGATGCACCTTTCCATCTAAATCAAAAAGATCGGCATCTGCCATGTCATCTCCTTCTTTCACCGTTTTAGGAGGGAAGAGATTAACCCTGATTTCTTGTCCTTCAATGGAAGCTTTCTGCTCTTCGTTTAATCTGTCATACAAAGCCAGTATTTCTTCCTTATTGGTAAACTTTGGATTGTACTTCAATGACATACTCAAACGGAGCAATTTTTCCATCCAGACATTAGAAATAGGGAGTTCCTTCATCAACTTTAATTCCCGTTCATTAATAATAGAAGATATACTATCGCTCTTTGTTCGAAGTACTTTTCGTTCGGTTTCTGAAGCTGAACGCATACTTCTTTCTTTGATAGCCAAGCGTTGAAATTCGTCCCATAAGTCACGGGAATCCTCAATGAATCTATTATGTTCTTGTTGTTCTTTTACCGGACTATCTACCCTCCATGTATAAATCAGAGGGTTTGTGCCCGTTACTTTTATTTTTGCGCCCGGAGTTGCATAAATATCTAACGACATTGGAGGGAAATCTGTATCGCGACACATGAGAGACAGTTGATCCATACCGCTTTCTCCTGCATTTCGCTTGAAAAAGAAAGTTCCATTACGTATCGTATCCGTACCAACTATGCTTCCTACGCGTCCATCCGTCAAAAATAAGGAAACATGAGTTCCGTCTTTCACTCCTTTTACCTCACCTTTAATTGTGTACTCGTGTTGTGCTTGTGAAACGAGACTGCCTAATAAAAAGAAGCTGCTAAATAGTAGTTTTTTCATCATCATAATATTAGAAGTAATTATACGCCACAAGGTAAAGATTTTCTTCATAGAGTGTTACTCCTTTTATTGTTCTTTAATATTTCTGTAAAAGAAAGAGGTACAAAATACCCTTTCGTCCGTCTACTTGATATGAAGAAAAAAGAACGAATGAAAATATATACTTTACTGCTTGGCGCATTGTTTGTAAGTCCTACACAGGCACAAACAATGCATGATTGGGAGAATCATCATGTTCTCCAGATCAATCGTGAACCGGCAAGAGCCGCTTTTACCCCTTTCTCTGTACAGAAAGGAGACGGCTCAATCTCTTTAGACGGAACCTGGAAATTCCGTTGGACTCCCGTTCCCAATGAAAGAGTCATGAATTTCTATCAGACAAATTTTAATGATAAAGATTGGACGGATTTTCCTGTTCCCGCCAATTGGGAAGTGAACGGATATGGTACGCCTATCTATGTTTCGGCTGGTTATCCGTTTAAAATAGATCCTCCACGGGTGATGGGAGAACCGAAAACTGACTATACCACGTATAAAGAAAGAAACCCGGTAGGGCAATATCGCCGCACTTTTGTATTGCCGACCGGATGGGAAGTGAATGGACAGACTTTTCTACGGTTTGAGGGCGTAATGAGCGCCTTTTATGTTTGGATCAACGGTGAGCGGGTAGGGTATAGCCAAGGCAGTATGGAACCGAGCGAATTTAATGTCACGAAGTATCTGAAATCCGGAGAAAATCAGATTTCACTGGAAGTCTACCGATATAGTGACGGTTCTTATCTGGAAGATCAGGATTTCTGGCGTTTTGGTGGTATTCATCGTAGTATTCATCTGATACATACACCGGATATTCATATCCGTGATTATGCGGTACGCACTCTTCCCGCATCTGTGGGTGATTATAAAGACTTTATTTTGCAGATTGATCCGCAATTTAGTGTATATCGAGGGATGACCGGAAAAGGGTATATTTTACAGGGAGTACTGAAGGATGCTTCAGGCAAAGAAGTTGCCACATTGAAAGGCGATGTGGAAGATATTCTTGATTTGGAACATAAAGCAAGCCGGATGAATGAATGGTATCCGCAGCGTGGCCCGCGTAAGATGGGACGTTTGTCAGCCATTATAAAATCACCGGAAAGATGGACGGCAGAAACACCCTATCTTTATAAACTACACTTGACTCTCCAAAATGAAGAAGGAAAAGTCGTAGAACAGATAGAACAGGCCGTGGGCTTCCGCTCTGTAGAAATCAAAAAAGGACAACTGTTAGTGAATGGTAATCCGGTTCGTTTTCGTGGAGTGAACCGCCACGAACATGATCCACGGACAGCACGTGTTATGAGCGAAGAACGAATGCTTCAGGATATTCTTTTAATGAAGCAGGCGAATATAAATGCTGTGCGCACCAGCCATTACCCCAATGTCAGCCGTTGGTACGAGCTATGCGACAGCTTGGGATTGTATGTGATGGATGAAGCGGACATAGAAGAACACGGATTACGTGGAACACTCGCAAGTACCCCCGACTGGCATGCAGCATTTATGGACCGTGCGGTCCGTATGGCGGAACGTGATAAGAATTATCCATGTATTGTAATGTGGAGCATGGGAAACGAAAGCGGTTACGGACCGAACTTCGCTGCTATTTCGGCATGGCTGCATGATTTCGATCCCACTCGTCCTGTACACTATGAGGGGGCACAGGGAGTGGACGGAAATCCTGACCCGAAGACGGTCGATGTTATCAGCCGCTTTTATACCCGGGTGAAACAGGAATACTTAAATCCCGGCATTGCAGAGGGAGAGGAGAAGGAACGCGCTGAAAATGCACGTTGGGAACGGTTGCTGGAGATTGCGGAGCGTACCAATGACGACCGTCCGGTAATGACGAGTGAATATGCACATTCCATGGGGAATGCATTAGGAAATTTCAAGGAATATTGGGATGAGATATATAGCAATCCCCGTATGCTGGGTGGTTTTATATGGGATTGGGTAGATCAGGGAATCTACAAGACATTACCCGATGGCCGTACCATGGTGGCTTACGGCGGTGACTTTGGCGATAAGCCGAATTTAAAAGCTTTCTGCTTTAATGGATTACTGATGAGTGACCGTGAAACTACGCCTAAATATTGGGAGGTAAAAAAAGTATATGCACCGGTTGAGTTGAGAGTTGAGAATGGAGAGTTGAGAGTAACCAACCGGAATCATCATATTGATTTATCACTTTATCGTTGTCTGTGGACATTATCAGTGGATGGTAAGGAGAAAGAACGGGGAGAAATAACATTGCCGGAAATAGCTCCAGGGGAAAGTAAAACAATTGATTTGCCGGCTTTCCGATCATTGAAACCTCTTTCCGATTGCCAACTGAAAGTAAGCATTGTTTTGAAATCGGATGCTCTTTGGGCAAAGGCAGGACATGAAGTGGCCTGGGAACAATTCTGTTTGCAGAAAGGAGATTTAGCTTCTGCTGATTTAATTAATAAAGGAGCGCTTCAGGTGAAAGAGGATGATAATTCTTTATTGATTAGCGGACGTGGTTTTTCTGTTCAGTGGGAAAAGAAAGTGAACGGAAGTATGACTTCCCTTATATATAAGGGCAAAGAAATGCTGACTCACTCCGATGATTTTCCGGTTCAGCCTGTCACTCAAGTTTTCCGTGCTCCGACAGATAATGACAAGAGCTTCGGAAACTGGTTGGCTAAAGACTGGAAATTGCATGGAATGGATCATCCGCAGATAAATCTGGAATCTTTCCACCATGAAAAACGTGCAGACGGGGCGGTCATTGTCCGGATTCAAACTAGTAATTTATATAAAGAAGGAAAAGTGGTGACTACTTCTGTCTATACAGTCTTTTCAGATGGAACGATTGATCTGAAAACAACTTTCTTGCCACAAGGAGTTCTTCCTGAAATTCCCCGTTTAGGTATCGCATTCTGTCTGGCGCCTGCTTATGATACATTTACCTGGTATGGCAGAGGGCCACAGGATAACTATCCTGACCGCAAAACATCTGCTATGATAGGGCTTTGGAAAGGAGGCGTTGCAGAACAGTACGTACATTATCCACGTCCGCAGGATAGTGGGAACAAAGAGGAAGTGCATTATCTGACCCTGACCGACAAACAGAATAAAGGTATTCGTGTTGACGCGGTAGAAAACGTATTTTCTGCATCTGCCCTGCATTACACCGTACAAGACATCTATGAAGAAACTCACGATTGTAATTTAAAACCACGTGCGGAAATCATTCTTAGTATGGATGCTGCCGTACTTGGATTAGGAAACAGTAGTTGCGGACCGGGTGTATTGAAGAAATATGCCATAGAGAAAAAAGAACATACGCTGCATATCCGCATCAGTAGTAAACAATGATAGCAATAAATAACTAACACAATTATAAAAGTAACAATGAAAAAAGTAACCACTTTATTATCAACCTTGGCGTTGGCAACTACCCTGGCTGCTCAAAACCTTCCACAAACGGAAAGGCAATATCTCTCCGGTCACGGATGCGACGATATGGTTGAATGGGACTTCTTTTGTACCAACGGACGCAATTCCGGCAAATGGACGAAAATCGGCGTACCTTCCTGTTGGGAATTGCAAGGCTTCGGCACTTATCAGTATGGGATCACTTTCTATGGAAAGCCATTTCCTGAAGGCGTTGCCGATGAAAAAGGGATGTATAAGTACGAATTTGAAGTTCCGGAAAAGTTTCGCGGCAAACAGGTCAATCTTGTATTCGAAGCTTCGATGACAGACACGGAAGTAAAAGTGAACGGACGCAAAGTTGGTTCCAAACATCAGGGAGCCTTCTATCGTTTTTCATACAACGTCACGGATTTCCTGAAATATGGCAAAAAGAATTTATTGGAAGTCACTGTTGCCAAAGAGAGTGAAAATGCCAGTGTGAACCTTGCCGAACGTCGTGCTGATTATTGGAATTTTGGCGGTATCTTCCGTCCGGTGTTCCTGAAGGTGAAACCAGCCGTAAACCTGCGGCACATTGCCATTGACGCAAAGATGGATGGAACTTTCCGTGCCAACTGCTACACAAATATCTCTAATGACGGAATGAGCATCCGTACACAGATTTTAGATAAAAAAGGGAAAAAGATAACGGAAACCACCGTACCCGTAAAAGCAGGAGGCGACTGGACTTCCCTGCAACTGAATGTATCTGACCCCGCATTATGGACAGCGGAAACTCCGAATCTTTATAAAGCGCAATTCTCTCTATTGGATAAGGCCGGTAAGGTTTTGCATAGTGAAACAGAAAATTTTGGTTTCCGCACGATTGAAGTACGCGAAAGCGACGGACTTTATATAAACGGAGTACGCATCAATGTACGTGGTGTCAATCGCCATAGTTTCCGTCCTGAAAGTGGCCGTACATTGAGTAAAGAGAAGAATGTCGAAGACGTTCTTTTGATGAAAGGCATGAACATGAATTCTGTCCGTTTGAGCCACTATCCGGCTGACCCGGAATTTTTGGAAGCCTGTGATTCTCTCGGACTTTATGTGATGGATGAATTGGGAGGCTGGCATGGCAAGTATGATACCCCCACCGGAGTACGTCTGATTGAAGGCATGATAGAACGTGACGTGAATCATCCGTCTATTATTTGGTGGAGTAATGGTAATGAAAAAGGATGGAATACCGAACTGGATGGAGAGTTTCATAAATACGATCCGCAGAAACGTCCGGTTATTCACCCGCAAGGTAACTTCTCCGGTTTTGAAACCATGCATTACCGCTCTTACGGAGAAAGCCAGAACTACATGCGCTTACCGGAAATCTTTATGCCTACGGAATTCTTGCATGGTTTATACGATGGCGGCCATGGTGCGGGATTATATGATTATTGGGAAATGATGCGCAAGCATCCCCGTTGTATCGGTGGATTCCTTTGGGTATTGGCAGACGAAGGTGTGAAGCGTGTGGATATGGACGGATTCATTGATAACCAAGGAAACTTTGGAGCAGACGGTATTGTAGGACCACATCATGAAAAGGAGGGTAGCTACTACACTATCAAGCAGTTATGGAGTCCGGTACAGATAATGAATACTTCTATCGACAAGCAATTTGATGGCAAATTCTCCGTAGAAAACCGTTACGATTATCTGAATCTGAATACTTGCCGTTTCCTTTGGAAGCAAGTAAAATTCCCGCTGGCAACAGATGCTTCCAATGCTGCTATTCAAGTGTTGAAAGAGGGTGAAGTGCAAGGCAGTGACGTGGTTGCTCACTCGGCAGGCATTTTGGATATAAAAACAAATATCCTCCCCAATGCAGACGCCCTCTTCCTGACAGCAATCGATCCATACGGCCATGAACTTTGGCGCTGGACTTTCCCGGTCAACCAACTGAATCAGCAGACAGAACAGCTTTCTCCCTTGTCCAGTCGTCCTGCTTATACAGAGACAGAAAATGAGCTTACTGTGAAAGCGAATAAGCGTGCGTTTATCTTCTCAAAGAAAGACGGACAACTGAAAGGAGTATCTGTAGATAACCGTAAGATTAACTTCGCCAATGGTCCCCGTTTCATTGGAGCCCGTCGTGCAGACCGCTCATTGGATCAGTTCTATAACCATGATGATGAGAAAGCAAAAGAAAAAGACCGCACATACAGCGAATTCCCTGATGCTGCCGTATTTACGAAACTGGATGTGAAAGAAGACGGAGGTAATCTGGTTGTTACCGCCAATTATAAACTAGGCAATCTGGATAAAGCCCAATGGACAATTAACCCGAGTGGAGAACTGGCTTTGGATTACACCTATAATTTCTCCGGTGTCGTAGACTTGATGGGTATTCGTTTCGACTATCCTGAAGATCAGGTAATCAGCAAACGCTGGCTGGGTGCCGGACCTTACCGTGTATGGCAAAACCGTATTCACGGAACACAATACGATGTATGGGAAAACGACTATAACGATCCTATCCCGGGTGAGACTTTCACATATCCCGAATTCAAAGGATACTTTGGTGATGTTTCCTGGATGAATATCCAAACGAAAGAAGGCACTATCAGCCTGACAAACGAAACTCCCGACGCTTATATCGGAGTATATCAGCCTCGTGATGGCCGCGACCGTTTGCTTTATACTCTTCCCGAAAGCGGAATCTCTGTCCTGAACGTGATTCCTCCGGTACGTAATAAAGTAAACTCCACCGATTTGTGTGGTCCCTCTTCACAACCGAAATGGGTAAATGGTCCACAAACCGGACGAGTCATTTTCCGGTTTATGTAAATGAATCATATAAAGGTATCCACATTACGTTGGGTACCTTTTTTATTTGGCCTTCTCACCGATTTTTCAAGGAAAAAGGCTATAAGTGGGGAATAATCATTATTTTTGTTTCGTTTTATACATTCAGATTAATGAACTCTTTCCTATGTACACAATACTAATTATAGAAGATGAACCCCGGGTTGCAAGTTTGCTGATGAACGGACTGGAGGAAAATGGCTATCAGACAATGGTGGCTTATGACGGACTGATGGGCTTACGGCTTTTTCAAACGCATACATTCGATCTGGTTATATCCGACATTGTTCTGCCTAAGATGGACGGATTTGAACTGGCGAAAGAAATTCGCAAAACCAATCCCAATATTCCTATATTGATGTTGACGGCATTAGGATCGACGAATGATAAACTGGACGGTTTCGATGCCGGTGCAGACGATTACATGGTGAAACCTTTTGATTTCAGAGAGTTAAATGCCAGAATCAAAGTGCTGTTGAAACGTGTGGCGGGTAATGCTCAGGAATTACCGCAGGAACTTGTCTATGCAGATTTGCGTATTGATCTTCAACGAAAAGATGTAGAACGGAATGGTATATCCATTAAACTTTCTCCTAAAGAATACAACCTGTTGTTATATATGGTAGAAAATGCCGAAAGAGTATTAAGCAGGGTTGAAATAGCGGAGAAAGTATGGAACACCCATTTTGATACAGGAACAAATTTCATAGATGTATATATCAACTATCTTCGCAAAAAGATAGACCGGGATTTTGAACCGAAACTTATTCATACCAAAGCCGGAATGGGTTTCATACTGACTGATAAAATATGAAGATCAGGACAACGTTGACTCTACAATATGCAGGGCTTACAGCTGCGGTATTCTTCGTATTTGTGATGGCTGTCTACTATGTAAGTGAACATTCGCGTAGCAATGCTTTCTTTCGTAATCTTCAAAGTGAAGCTATAACCAAAGCACATTTATTCCTTAAGGATCAAGTAGATGCCAAAACCATGCAGTCTATTTACCTGAATAATCAGAAGTTTATTAATGAAGTAGAGGTTGCTGTCTATACAACAGATTTTAAAATATTATATCACGATGCTCTGCAAAACGATATTGTTAAAGAAACGCCGGAGATGATAAAACGTATCCTGAAGCGAAAGAATATCAATTTCTATGTGGACGAATATCAGGCTATAGGACTGGTGTATCCGTTTGAGGGCAAAGACTATGTGGTTACCGCCGCAGCCTACGACGGTTATGGATACGCCAACCGAGATGCGCTAAGAAATATGCTTATTCTCCTATTTATCGGTGGATTGAGCGTATTGGTGGTTGTGGGGTATATCCTTTCTCGAAGCACTTTAAAACCGATACGTAATATAGTGAAAGAAGCGGAGAAAATCACAGCATCGCATATTGATAAAAGATTACCCGTAAAAAATGAACAGGATGAACTGGGAGAATTGAGTACGACATTCAATGCATTGTTGGAACGCCTAGAAAAGTCTTTCAATTCACAAAAGATGTTCGTCAGTAATGTATCTCATGAATTGCGTACCCCCATGGCAGCTCTTACAGCCGAATTGGATCTAGCTTTATTGAAAGAACGGAGCTCCGAACAATATCAGATGGCTATCGGCAATGCACTGCAAGATTCACATCGGATTGTTAATCTGATCGACGGATTATTGAATCTGGCAAAAGCTGACTATCAGTCGGAACAGATAACTATGGAAGAAGTCCGTCTGGACGAACTGTTGCTGGACGCCAGAGAGCTGGTACTAAAAGCTCATCCGGATTATCACATCGAATTAGTATTTGAGCAGGAAGCCGAAGAAGATAATGTGCTGACAATAATCGGAAACAGCTATTTGCTGACCACCGCTTTTGTGAATCTGATAGAAAATAACTGCAAGTACTCTTCCAACCGGGCTTCATCAGTCCTGATCGCCTATTGGGAGCAATGGGCAATCATTCGTTTGTCTGATAACGGTGTAGGTATGTCTGATACGGATAAAGAAAACCTGTTTAAACTGTTTTATCGTGGAGAGAACAAACATATTGCTCCTGGAAATGGTATAGGCATGGCCTTGACACAGAAGATTATCCACCTTCACAAAGGCGAACTGACCGTATCTTCCCATAAGGATGAGGGCACTACTTTTGTGGTGAAACTTCCGCATATTTAAGAAATTCTAATAGCTTTCTAATACCACTCTAATCATTCTCTAACAGCTTCCCGGTGAAGTCTTCCTTACTTTTGCATCGAATTAACAAATGCAGTTAGTAACTTAAAAAAAATTAAAGAGTATGGTATGGAAGAAAAAACTGCGTTCATCACAGTACATATTCAATTCAGAGAAAGTATTTTTGGTTGCCACACAACCCGGTAAGTCAATCTATTCATACTTACAGACAACAAAGCTTGGATTAACGTTGGGAGAAGTGCAAGAGCGACAATCCGTTTATGGAAGAAACGAAGTGGTACATGAACAGAAAAAGAATCCGTTTATCCTGTTTATCAAAACGTTTATCAATCCTTTCATTGGCGTTCTGACCGGGCTCGCCATTATATCCTTATTTTTGGATGTATTGATGGCCTATCCCGGAGAGCAGGAATGGACGGGAGTCATCATCATCTCATCCATGGTGCTGTTCAGTGCTATCCTGCGTTTTTGGCAGGAATGGCGAGCAAGTGAGGCTACGGATTCTTTAATGAAAATGGTAAAAAACACATGTCTTGCCAAACGTGCGGGAGAGCATGAAGAAGAGATCGAAATTACGGAACTCGTTCCGGGAGATATCGTGTATTTGGCAGCCGGGGACATGGTTCCTGCTGATATTCGGATCATCGATTCGAAAGACCTGTTCATCAGTCAGGCTTCATTGACAGGAGAGTCCGAACCGATAGAAAAGTTTCCGGAGGTACGGGGACAACAGTTTCGGAAAGGAAGTGTCATCGAGTTGGACAATATTTGTTATATGGGTTCCAATGTGATAAGTGGTGCGGCAAAAGGAATCGTTTTTGAAACGGGGAACAAAACCTATCTGGGTACTATTGCAAAGAGCCTGGTCGGGCATCGTGCCACTACAGCTTTTGACAAAGGCATTAGTAAGGTTAGCTTCTTATTGATTCGTTTCATGCTGGTTATGGTTCCATTTGTGTTTTTCGTAAATGGCTTTACGAAAGGGGATTGGTTTGAAGCTTTCATTTTCGCCATATCCGTTGCGGTTGGTCTTACTCCGGAAATGTTACCGATGATTGTGACTGCCAACCTTTCTAAAGGAGCGATAGCCATGTCTAAAAAGAAAACAATCGTAAAGAATCTCAATGCCATTCAGAATTTTGGAGCGATGGACATACTCTGCACTGACAAAACCGGTACATTGACCTGCGATAAAATCGTATTGGAGAAATATATCAATGCAGATGGCAGTGACGATAACAGTAAACGTATTCTCCGTCATGCTTACTTTAACAGTTATTTCCAAACCGGTTTAAGGAACCTGATGGATAAAGCGATTCTTTCTCATGTAAGAGATTTGAGTCTGGAACATTTGAAGGATGACTACACTAAAGTGGACGAAATACCTTTCGACTTTACGCGCAGAAGAATGTCTGTTGTAATAGAAGACAGGCAGGGAAAGCGGCAAATCATCACCAAAGGAGCGGTAGAAGAGGTTCTCGATGTCTGTTCCTATGCCGAGTTCAACGGACAGATTCATCCCTTGACTGATGCCTTGAAAATCAAAGCACAGATGATTAGTGAAGAAATGAATCAGCAGGGAATGAGAGTATTGGCAGTTTCCCAGAAAAGTTTTATCGAGAAAGATTGTAATTTTGCCATTGAAGATGAAAAAGAAATGGTACTGATCGGGTATCTTGCTTTTCTTGATCCTCCGAAACCTTCTGCTGCCGAAGCCATTGAACAGTTATATGCGTATGGAGTAGCAGTGAAAATTCTATCGGGAGATAATGATGTCGTAGTGAAAGCGATTGCCCGGCAGGTAGGAATTGATACCAGTCATTTTCTTACCGGGA
>ERZ791914.1147-NODE-1147-length-19503-cov-5.410788_pt1 | contig 19503 bp, 17 predicted proteins | sample MGYA00510140_ERZ791914 | MGnify/ENA primary metagenome ERZ791914 (study PRJEB30046, sample SAMN00792079) | human gut metagenome | study: EMG produced TPA metagenomics assembly of the A metagenome-wide association study of gut microbiota in type 2... | reverse complement strand
GTATCTGCATTCATATCTTCTGCAAGATATACGCCAAACTCTACGGACTTCACAACCAGTAATGTCTGTTTCTTTCCTAATTCGATCATATTTTTCCTCCAATATTATAACAAATATATGTCAGATTTTCTTCTTTTACAATTGTGCGATTAATTGTAACACAGAAAAAGATGAATGGATATAAAAAAGCCAAATCTTCTTAAGATTTCTCTTGTAGTTACACCCCGTTATCCTGTATAATGTTTGTCAGAAAAAGGTTTTTCTGAACATATTATGAATATATTGGGAGGATTTATTATGTGTGAAAATCTGAATATCCTGAAGAAACAGGAAGAACTTCTGCAATTCGATCATTTCAGCAATAATGATGCCTTTGAGCTGGGCTCATTTATGGTGTCCTATGCCAGAAAGCATAACATCACGATTGCTGTATCCATCCGTCTTAACAACGGCTGTATTTTGTTCCAGCACTGTCCGGACGGAACCAATCTTCTGAACCAGAAATGGATGGAAAGAAAATTCAATTCCGTAAAACTGATGGAACGCAGTTCTCTTTTATCCACGTTTACTTTTGAACATGATAAAGATACTCTGGAAACACACGCTTTATCCAATAAAGACTATGCATTATGTGGCGGTGGTTTTCCGATTCGCATAAAAGACAGCCAGACTGTGATCGGTGTAATCATTGCTTCGAATCTTTATCATATTTCGGACCATGAATTTATTATTTCCTGCCTAAAAGAATATCTGAACTGTCCGGATGCTCCGGCTTTTCCTTATACACTTCCGGAATGATTGGATTTCATATCTGATCCGTCCGGTCTGGCTTATCACAAAAAGCGTACTATACATTAAATCGTACAGCACGCTTTTTATTTTCTCCCGAAAGCTTATTTAGAAATCTTATTTCTTAATCTGTCCATAATAAGCATTTGCTCCGTGTTTTCTGTAATAATGTTTGTCCTGCAATTCCTGCGGTGCCGGTTTTACCTGTGGGTTGATTAATTCACATCGGCATGCCATCTTTGCCACTTCTTCCAGCACAACTGCATTATGAACTGCCTCATGTGCATCTTTTCCCCACGTAAAAGGTCCGTGATTCTTGCAGAGTACTGCCGGAACGGCTTCATAATCACTGTTTTTGAAATATTCTGCAATCAATACACCTGTATTTTTTTCATATGCTTCTTCAATCTCATCTTTTGTCAGATTTCGCACGCATGGAACCTCTCCGAAAATGTAGTCTGCATGAGTCGTTCCATAGCATGGAATGGATCTTCCGGCCTGTGCCCAGCTTGTTGCCCACTCGGAATGTGTATGTACGATTCCACCGATATTCGGAAATTCGTTGTACAAAACTACATGTGTCGGGGTATCAGAAGATGGATTGTATTCACCTTCTACTTTATTTCCCTGAAGATCCACAACAACCATATCTTCCGGTCTCAACTTATCATACTCCACCCCACTCGGTTTAATAACAAAAAGACCTTTTTCACGGTCAATTCCACTGACGTTTCCCCATGTAAATGTGACCAGTCCGTATTTTGGCAAATCCATATTTGCTTTATAAACTTCTTCTTTTAATTTCTCTAACATTTCCTTCTCCTTTTCATAAATGTTTCAACTCAGTTTCTCTAATATCGGTTTTGCCATGCCTACCGCAGAATCAATATCTGCTTTCCAGTTTTCGTTTCCGGTATACCAGAATTCAGTAACAAACCGGCGCACACCCAGATTCCACGCTTTGTTGATTGCCGCTTCAAAATCCACATGACCTGTACCATATGGCACTTCGCGGAATCTTCCCGGAAGAGTTTCTTTCAGATGCAGTGATGTAAGGTTTCCTCTGCCCAGTTCCATATCCTCCAGCACATCCGACTGATATGAAACCGCCGCATTTGTGAGGTTTCCAATATCAGGATATATTTTCAGATAGTTGGAATCACATAAAGTTACATATTTCATAGCCTTTTCAACGGTGTTCATAAACTCATTTTCCATTGTTTCAAGGCCCAGCTGAACACCTGCTTTTTCTGCAAGTTCAGAAGCTTTTTTCAGATTTTTGAGGAATCTCTTTTTTGTTTCCAGAGTTGATGGTTCATAATATACATCATATCCCGGTATCATAACTACCCTGATTCCAAGATCATCTGCAAGCTGGAGTGATTTTTCAAGAATTTCCATTCCGCGCTTACAGTACTCTTCTTTGTTATTTCCAAGAGAATATTTTGTAAGTGCACTTACACACATTGTCCTAATCGGTATTCCGACTTCATACATGGCTTTAATAATCTCAAACCGTTCTTCTTTTGTCATGTCCAGACGCGCAATTTTTTCTTCGGTCGCATCAATACTGATTTCTACAAAATCATATCCGGCCTCTTTTGCCGTCTCCAGTTTCTCTTTCCAGTTCAAAGTTCCCGGCATGGCTTTTTCATATAATCCCAGTGAATATTTTTTCATCTTTTTCCCTCTTATTTCATGGTCGGAATTTCATATCCCCATGATCTGCGCATTTCGTCCATAATCTCCATCACACGTATTGTTTCTTTGTGAGGCATCTCCGGGCATTCCAGCCTTCCCTCTTCGATTGCTTTACAGCATGCTTCCACTTCATATTCATATCCTGTAATCTGTTCCGGTGGGGTACAGCACAGTACTTCTTCATACTGGTCATTAAATACTTTGATTTTCTCCGGATTGTTGATATTTGTGATCTCAATATAGCCCTTCGTTCCGAAGATCGTACCCTGACGGTTCTGTACCGCATGGACATTACACTGCATGGATGCTGTTTTTCCACCGGCGAAAGTCATGTTGATATTGTCTATCATATCAACACCATTTTTAAAAACAGCTTCTGACTGTACGTGTTCCAGATCTTTGCCAAAAACCATACTCGCAAAGTTCACCAGATAAACTCCTACATCAAGCAGGGCACCACCTGCCAGCTGCGTATCCCAGATTCTTTTTACTTCGCTGAGTTCATATCCGAGGTTTGCTGTCAGAGATGTAACTTCTCCGATCGTTCCGTCTGCGATAAGTTTATTGATTATATTTCTGGACGGCATATATCTTGTCCAGATAGCTTCTGTGAGCAGAAGTTTCTTGTCTTCTGCCTGCTTCAGGATTTCTTTTGCCTGCTCCGCATTTACTGTAAATGCTTTTTCACAGAGCACATGTTTGCCTGCTTCCAGACACATTTTTGTGCATTTATAATGATGAGAATGTGGTGTTGCAATATAAACAAGCTGCACTTCCGGGTCTTTTAACATTTCTTCATAAGATCCATAAGATTTTGCAAATCCATATTTTTCAGCAAATGCCGCAGCTCTTCCTGCATCTCTGGCTGCAATGGCATATGCCTCCACATCATTCATTTTTGTAATGGTAGCCGCCATTTTGTTTGCAATAGAGCCGGCTCCCATGATTGCCATTTTTAACATAATCTGTACCTCCTGTTATTTAGTTTTTGAAACATTTCCATGCGCTGCTCAGTCCGTCGATCACCGCACGGTATGTGGCATATTTTTCCTCGTAAATCTCTTTGTATTCCGGTCTCGGATAAATAGTCTCCGTGATCTTCACAGTCTTTTCGATTGCTTCTCTGTAATCTTTGTAAACACCGGTTGCAATACCTGCTGCCATTGCTGCGCCCTGCGCACCGAGTTCTTTATCACCCACTACATCGATTGGAATCTGAAGTGCATCTGCAAAGATCTGCACCCATACATCAGAATTTGCCGCACCACCGGAGAGTCTTATGCTCTTTGGAACTTCACGGTTACGGAGCAGCTTTTTTACATGTGTCATATGTGAAAAAACAATTCCCTCATAGACTGCACGCAACATATGTTTCTTTGAATGATAAGCAGTGAGACCCACAAAAGTTCCCTTTGCAAGAGGATCTTCATTAGAACCATTCAGGAACGGAAGGAAAATCACATTACTGTCCTGTGGCTCGATGGATGCTGCCCATTCATTTGTAATATCATAAACAGATCCACCGTTTTCTTTTGCTTCTTTCTTTTCATAGTTCATCAAGTTTTTGATAAACCATTCCATGTTTCCCGCAGAAGTCGGGCTGCTTTCTTCGATGAGGAAATATCCCGGCATGCAGAACATGGAATTTAGTGCTACCGTACCGTTTAATACAGGTTCTTTCCGGATAAATTCATTGATGCTCCATGTACCGGCGATCATGCACATATCCTCTTCTCCACAAAGTCCTGATGCGATACCGCAGGCATTTACATCAAACATTCCTGCTGCGACCGGTGTGCCCTCCGGAAGCAGAGTCTTTTCACTTGCCTCTTCTGTGACATATCCGCAGATATCGGCAGAATATTTCAGTGGCGGCAGTTTGTCATAGCAGTCTTCCAGTCCGTACAGTGCCATCAGCTCTCTGTCATGCTGTTTCGTAACCATGTTGACCAGATTTCCACCGGAGCAGTCTGTATATTCGCTGTAAGCTTCTCCGGTAAGGCAGTAGCGGATATAGTCTTTTACCGCAAAAATATATTTTGTTTTTTCAAGAACTTCCGGCTTATTGTCGCGAAACCATGCAAGCAGGCTCACCGGCTGTACTGCTAGAATCTCCTGAAATGTTTTTTCATAAACTTTTTTATTTGTACCATCTGCATACCATTTTTCTACCTGTTCCCAGGCTCTTGTATCAGTTGACATAATTCCGTTGTAAGATGGTTTTCCATCATAGCCAACCATATAAAGACCTTTTCCTGCGCCGGAAAAAGAAATTCCTGCAATTTTTTTCGGATCGATTCCGCTTTTCTCAATTGCAGTTTTGATTGCTTGTGCGTTCACATCCCAGAGAGCATCGAGATTTTTTTCTGTGTAGCCCGGCTTCGGTGTAAGTGTCTCGGTCGGAACACTTGCCACTGAAATCTGCTCGCCATTTTCATTAAATATCGCAGCCTTTGAAAAGGTTCCTCCGTTATCAATTCCCAGTAAATACTTCATATCCATCCTCCTATATATAAAAACAGCCCAGGACACACTAATTTCCGGTATCCTGGGCAAATTTCCACAAAGATATTCCTGTTTTATTCAGGCTTACCTTCACACAGCAGTTCTTAGTTTTCAGGTACTTCCTGCGGTACACCCGGGCAGTTCGATCCGAAATGTTTCAAAACTACGAGCGGTTCTACCTTGCTGGTGTTTGTAATTGTGATTCCTTTTTCAGATGCCTGCTCTGATACGAAGAATTCATCAGAACTCTGCTGGCCAAAGTGAAGTAATGTCGGTGCCTCAGCATCGTAAACACCAAATTTTCCATGTCCCTGCACGAAGATACATCCATATGCAGCGCCGTCTTTAATTGTTACAGTCTGTCCTGGATATACGGTCAGCTCTTTTGCCGCAATGTATGGATTTGCATATGTGATCCATTTCTGTACATACTGTTCTGTTTCTGTCTCTACGATCGGTCTGCGGAAATAGTGTTTTCTGTAGTGAGGATCCACGTTCTTATCCCAGTCGAGAAGTTTAAATACATCTTCAATATCTTTCTTGTCTTCCGGAAGTTCCTCATCCAGCATTTCCGGGGGATAAACCTCACCGGATACAATGTTTTCGTATACAGAGTTTACATCAGAATTCCACTGTGGCTCATATGTCAGTACAGATGCCGGTGCATGGATAACACCTGCCGGTGTATACCAGCCTGTTCCAAGTTCTACTCTGTAAGCTCTAGAAAGCTCTGTAATTCTTGTATCATCGTCTGCAAAATGGCGGATTCTGTCTTTGATTTCTTCCGGATCAACATCCGGGTCAAATCCAAAATAAGTGTAGTTTGCTTCACCAAAATAGTTGTTTAACTGTTTCGGGAAATAGTAGTTCTCCGGTTTTCCGAGTTTTCCCACTCTTGCAGCATCCTCAAATCCCAAATGCAGATGGTGAAACAGTGGATTTTCATTGTCAAAGAATTTAGAATACATCGGCCATCCATTGTATTTGTCCATTAATTCTTTACCAACAAGTTCTTCGCCAAGTACTTTTACAGCGTTTCTCAGAGAGAATTTTTCATCGCTATCATAATCTACGCAAACATATGCCATACCTTCATCAGCTTTTGCAGTCTCACCATTCTGTGCTGCAATTGTTGATGCAAACCATCTCTCAGTAATGGAACCTCTCGCCATACCAAATGCAAAATAATCATCCGGATGAAGTTTTAATCTGTGACCTGCTTTACCGAATCTTCTCGGTACGAATGCAGGGAACAGACGGAAAACGCCTTCTCCTTTTTCGAATGTGGAACGGATAACTGCTTCATCTTCTGTTGCATCTTTTACTACAAGGTTTCCTGTTTTTTTGGCTTCTTCAAGCTTTGCATCCAGTGCATCGCCAGCTTTTTTGATCAGATCTTTTTCTGTCATGATTTTTCTCCTTTTACTCTTAAAGATTTTTTACATCTTCGAACTCTTCTCTTCCCTTTAAAATGTGGAAGGTCAGATTGTATTCTTTTACTTCTCCCGGCTCGAGGTATTTCATTGAACCGTTATTTACCGCATCTTCAATTCCATCAATCGTAGAATTTGCAGGTTCCAGACCCATAACATAGTCTCCGGCTCCCATCATCTTCCACTGAACAAGATTATCAAGAGTACTTAAGTCAATTTCGATTGCAATCCCCAAATCAAGTTCCGGATTAAATATGGCAACTTTTGAATGATTGTTTTCATCCGGTTTCAGTTTGTGGTAATAACACATTTCTTCATAATCCGAATCTGCCACTTCAGGATGCATCCAGTTTGCAATGCCTTCCTGCGCATGTTCATTTCTTGCTTTTGTTTCCAGTGCCGGTATATATACTTCGCTGTCCGGTGTAAGGATCGGGTAGCCGATATTGCAGTGATAAAGAATCATCTGGCGGACTTTTTTGAATCCTTCATTTTTTACTTTATCTCTGACTGTGATTTTTCTGTCTTTATAATAACAGCAGATTTCACGGTTCAGTGACATCTTATCTCCGAAAATGATTGCATCACGTATGGTTCCTCTGATCACTACACATGGTGTTTCGCCGTTTTCGTCGATCACATAGCTGACATCTTCTGCCGGTGTATGTGAAAGATTTCCATGAAGTCCATAAGAAGTTCCTTCGTATTCACATGGAGCCCCTGCAACTTTTAATCCACAGGTTGTCATGAATCCTGCTGTAAAGCTTTTGAGAAATCCAAGCCCCTTATCATCAAAGTATTCCGGTGCAACCACACCACATGGTGAAATAAATCCAATATTTTCTCCGCAGAAATCAAGATACGGAATATCCATTCCTCTGCTTATATTTACATCAAAATGCATACCCGAACGATTCTGAACATCCACCATTTCCACACCGGATGCCTTTCCATCTTCCATTCGAATCTTCTTTACTTTCATCAGCTGATCCTTATGTCCAATGTACTTTTTCTCCTCTTGATAATTCATTTTTTCAGCAAACCCCTTTCTGAAGGATTATGTTTCCATAACGGGATTCGTCTCCGGTCTGAACGATTACAAATGCATCTTCTGCTGTTTTATAAAATGGAAGACGATCTATAAATTCAAAATCATGGAATGCATCATCTTTGTCGTATTTGTTTAAAAGTTCTCTGTATGTTTCCCAAATCTCCGGAACCGGCTCTGTCGGAAGGTTTCTCATAAGTCTCACCGGGTTGTCGATAAAGTTATCCAGCGGAAACAGCTGCAGTATCGCTTTCAGAAGTTCCGGAATCATAATGCCGTCCATACGGATCATTTTTTTTGCATGTGCGGTTCCGGGAAAGTTAGCATCTGCCAGAATCAATACATCAGAATGTCCCATTTCCATCATTGTCTTTACCAGTTCCGGAGGTAAAATTTTTGGTATATTTCTCAGCATTTTGTGTTTCCTTTCTAATTCTGCTCTATTTTTGGTACAAAAAGCACCGCTGCAAAGTCCATTCTTTGCCAGCGGTGCCTTGCTTTATTATCCAGGTCTCATTTTGTTTTATAAACTCTTGTTACCAGTTACTCTGAATCAGAAATTATTTTGCTTCTTTTTCAGTTGTATCTTCTGCTGCTGTATCATCAGCTGCTTCGTCTGTTTTCTCTTCAGTTGTATCTTCTGTTGCTGCGTCATCACCAGAGATAGCGTCTACGCCGCCTTCAAGGTATGCATCTACGTTGTCTTTTGTAATCGGACGGAATGGAATTCTTGTATCAGGCTCAACTTCTTCGCCTTTGGCTGCTGCAACTGCAACATCAACACCAACACGTCCCTGTCCTGCGGAGTCCTGAAGAACGGATACACCATAGGAACCATCTTTAACTGCCTGAACTGCATCATCAAGACCATCTACACCACCGATGATGATGTCGTCTCTGCCTGCTGCCTGTGCTGCGGAAAGAGCGCCCATACCCATATCATCGTTCTCGCAGATGATAGCTTTCAGATCATCACCATAAGTTGTGATCCAGTCTTCTGCAAGTGCCATAGCTTCATCACGTTTCCAGTTAGCTGTCTGAGTAGCTACTACATCAAAGTAATCAAGCATTCCTACTTCTTCGAATCCGGCCATACGTCCAACCTGTCCTGACTGTCCCATAGGTCCTTCGATGATTGCTACTTTTGAACCTTTTTCAAGTCCGGATTCTTCCATGAACCATTTACCGAGAAGTTCACCGGATTCCTGGTCTGTACAGCCTACGAATGCTGTGTAATTTTTGTCTCCGATATCACCATTGTCAACGATGATCGGAACTCCTGCATCATTAGCCATGGAAACAACAGGAGCACTTCCCTCTACACTCTGTGGGATTACAACAAGTGCGTCTACGCCTGCTGCCAAAAGAGTTTCGCAGTCACTGATCTGTTTATTTACATCACCGCCTGCATCATACATAAGAAGCTCTACGCCAAGTTCTTTTGCTTCTGCTTCAGCTGCATCTGCAATAGCTGCTACGAATGTGTCAGAGTTGTCTTTTGATGAGAAACCGATCTTAATATCAGCATTGTCCTTCTCTGCTGCTGATACTGATACATTAAATGCACCCATTGTTGCGATCATAGAAACTGCAAGTAACCCACCCAAAACTTTTTTCTTCATATTTTGCTTCCTCCTTAAAAAGAAATTGTTATATTTTTAATATCGCTGTGATATTAAATTCCCCGTTATTCAGTTTTTGTTTTATTGCTTTGTTTTTTATTACGCTTTTTTGCCTTTTGTTCTCATATCCAGGAATACTGCGATGATGATCAGCAACCCTTTTACGATCTGCTGCCAGAAAGAGTTTATGTTCATCAGGTTCATGGAATTCTGTAACAGACCCAGAATCACGAAACCGATGATAGTTCCTGACAGAGAACCGATACCACCACTCATACTTGTTCCGCCGATTGCTGTTGCGGCGATCGCATCCATTTCATAAGATTCACCGGCTGTCGGCTGACCGGAACTGATACGTGCTGCAAGAATCAGACCAACCATCCATGCACAGATGGAAGACATTACATAAACCATAAGCTGTACTCTCTGTGTACGTACACCGGAAAGTTTTGCTGCGTTCATGTTACCGCCAATTGCAAATACGTAACGTCCAAAGGTTGTCATTGTAAGAATGACCAGACCAATGATACAGAAGATTACCAGAAGGATGATCGGAACTGGGATTCCCAGAAAGTATCCCTGGCCAATTACCTTAAAGCTCAGATCGGAGATCGTATACGGTTTACCATTTGAATAAACCTGTGCAAAACCACGCCCGATAGTCATTGTTGACAGCGTTGCAATAAATGGCTGGAATCCTACATAGGAGATGAGCCATCCGTTAAATACTCCACAGATAGCAGAAATCACCAGTGCTGCAAGACTTGCAAGGAACCAGTTTGTACCGCTCTGAAGCAGTGAACCAACGATAACACCTGTGATAGCAACTACAGATCCGACTGAAAGGTCGATACCGCCGGTAAGAATTACGAATGTCATACCAACTGCCAGAATACCATTAATGGAAATCTGTCTCAGGATATTAATGATGTTCTGACTTGTCAGGAATACATCTGATTTGATGCTCATAAAGGCAATGATAAAAAGAGCAACAAATACAAGTCCAAATTGTCTCAGGATCTTTCCTATATCTTTTTTCTGTGTCATTGTTCATTTCCTCCAAATGCTAAATTCATAATAGCCTGCTGAGAAGCTGTTTCTTCGCCTTCCAGCTCTCCTTTTACTTTGCCGTTTGCCATAACCATAATACGGTCACTCATTCCGATCAGCTCAGGCATTTCGGAGGAAATCATAATGATCGCAATACCCTGTTGTGCCAGGTCAATCATAATGTTATAGATTGCAGCTTTTGCACCTACGTCAATACCACGTGTAGGCTCATCCATGATCAACACCTTAGGCTCTGACATTAGACATTTTGCTAAAACAACCTTCTGCTGATTACCTCCCGAAAGACTGGATACCAGATCATCGATTCCATTCATCTTGGTTGCCATTTTTTCTGTATATTCTTTTGCAAGTTTTCTTTCCTTCGGCTTCTGAATGAATGATGCACTGGATAATTTATCAAAGTTCTGTAAAGATACGTTTTCTTTAATATTTCTGCAAAGCACCAATCCCAGTTCTTTTCGGTCTTCTGATGCCATTACAATGTGATGTTTGATTGCGTCCTGCGGATGTTTGATTGTAATCTGTTTTCCTTCCAGATAAATTTCTCCGGAATCCAGTTTGTCATATCCTACCAGTGCTCTCATGACTTCACTTCGTCCGGCACCTACAAGTCCTGCAAGTCCGAGAATCTCACCAGATCTGACTTTGAGATTTACATCTTCAAAAACACCTTTTCTGGTGAAGTTCTTAAGTTCAAGAACCACATCTCCTTTTTTCGCTATGTTGGTTGGATATCCACCCTCCAGCTCACGACCTACCATCATGTTGATCAGCTGTTCTCTGGAAGCATCTGCAACCTTCATGCAACCTATAAACTGTCCGTCTCGAAGTACAGAAACTCTGTCCGCAAGTTCAAAAACTTCTTCCATTCGATGAGAGATGTAAATAATTCCAACTTTTTTAGCTCTCAAATTATCAATGATATGGAACAGTGTCTCTGTCTCTTTTTCTGATAAAGAAGAGGTAGGCTCATCCATAATGATAACTTTGGAATTGTAGGAAACCGCTTTAATGATCTCCATCATCTGAATTTGAGCAATATTCAGATTCTTCATTTTCATTGTTGGTTTTATGTACTGATCCAGCTCATATTCAACAAGAAGTTCCTGTGTTTTCTGATTTAACTGTTTTTTCATACAAAAAGGCAGTCCTTTGATTTTTTTCTGTTCTCTTCCGAGAAAAACATTCTCTGCAACTGTCATTTCCGGAATAGGGCTTAATTCCTGATGGATCATGGATATTCCGGCATCAAGTGCTTCTCTTGCCGACTTGAATTCAACTTCTTTACCGTCAAGAACAACCTTGCCTGCGTCTTTTGTGTAAATACCCATGATAATTTTCATGAGAGTAGATTTTCCTGCACCATTTTCACCCATCAGTGCGTGGAGCTCACCTGGTTCAATACAGAGTTCTGCTCCTTTCAGTACAGTTACTCCGGAGAAAGCTTTATCAATTCCTGTGGCTTCCAGTATATATTTGCCTCCCAAGACTTTTCTCCTCCTTCAATTTTCTATTCGATAACCAGATCCGGATTTTCTGAGAAATGCTTCAGAATCACGATTGGATCTGTAGTAGATGGATTTGTGATCACAACGCCTTCTTTTGCTGCTTTTTCAGTTACAAAGTATTCGTCGTGTGTCAGCTGTCCGTAATGGATAAGTGCCGGAGATTCAATTTCCCATTTTCCGAATGTTCCGTGACCTTCCAGACAGATCAGACCATATGGTGCGCTGTCTTTGATCGTTACGGTCTGTCCCGGAAGAACTGTCAGTCGTTTTGCACAGACTGTTTCGCATTTGTAGCAGATCCACTCTTCAATGTATCCGTCTGCGATCATGTCTTCCATTGGTCTCACCAGCTTCGGTGCCATAAAACGGTTCTTATGGAAATCAGGATCCACGTTCTTATCCCAGTCAATAACATCCAGCAGGTACTCATAATTTCCGATTTCTTCTTCCGGTGTATTCTTCCACAGGAGATCTTCGCCTACGATCTGTCCGTTCAGGAGAACCGACTGATACATTGCATATACATCGGATGCGAACTGTGGTTCATAAGTACAAAGGCTTCCAGGCGCATGTAAAACTCCCGGCGGCACATCCCAGCCGGTGTCAAGATCCAACTTGTAAGCCATTGCAAGGGAAGTGATTTTGTTATCTCCCTTAGTAAAGCTCTTCAATGATTCAAGAACCTCTTCTTTTGTAGTCTCAGGATTCAGTCCGAAGAAAGTAAATGGAAATTCTCCACCGTGGTTGTTTAACTGTGACGGGAAGAAATACATTTCCGGTTTTCCGGAAGCACCAACTCTGTTCGCATGTTGATCTCTGTGATGGATGTGATGCGGTAACGGACCTGCGTTATCAAAGAATTTGGAAAACATCGGCCATCTGTGATATTTGTTCCAGAGTGTTTCTCCGATGATCTCTGCTCCCAGAAGTTTCACAACATCTCTGAGCAGAACTTTTTCTTTTCCTTCATCGTCAACTACAACGTAGCTGAGGCCTTCATCTTCCGGTGTATCCGGTCCATTCTCAGCCCATGTGGTAGATGAAAACCACCTTTCATCAATTCCACCTCTCTGACCCAGAACAAAATAATCATCCGGATGAAGTTTAATCCTTTTTCCAGGTCTACAAAATGATCTCGGTACCCATGTAGGAGCAAGTCTTAAAATTCCATTTCCCTGTTCCAGAGCTTTTTCAGCAAGCGCTTTTTTATTTTGCATATGATTCTCTCCTTTTTAGTAAAACGTTTTTCTGTTGGTTAAAAAAATAATCTCGTCGATTATTGTGCGTTTTGCACTATTTTTTTCATATTGTCCATATGTTTTAAGTGCTTTTGCCGTTTCAAGATAGGTTTATCATATCTTCGTGCACCCTATTTGTCAATTGATTTCAACGAATAATTTACGATTTGTGAATAGTGAAACGTTTTTCTATTCATTTTTCGTCTATTTTTCACAATACAATTTAGGTTTTAACCTACGCACATTTGTAAAACGTTTTTCTATCTGTTTTGATTATACAATTAATTATTTGTATTTTTGCAATTTTATCTACAAAAAATCTCCAACATCACCACCATCGGATGACATTGGAGAATCCTCTTTACCAGTCGACTAAGTTCCAGTCTTCCGGTGCATCTTTTACTGTTGATTTTCGTACAACAAGTCTTGCATTCATTTTGATGCCTACTGCATCATGATATTTCTCATCTTGTTCTTCTATTCTCTGGAACAAAATTTTCGCTGCTTCAATCCCGGCATGTCTTTTTCGGATATGTATTGTTGAAAGTGACGGTTCTACCACACTCGCCAGGAAAACATCATCATATCCCATAAGCTTAATATCTTCCGGTATTTTTTTTCCATATTCTTTCAGTACTTTCAGTGCACCGATTGCCATCTGGTCATTTCCACAAAATACACCATCCAAATCCGGTACCTGTTCCAGCAACTGTTTCATGCATGTATATCCGCTCTGATGGCTATAATCGCCATAAACCAACATGGTTTTTCTATCATAATACATATGATTTTTTGCCATACAGTCTTCGAAACCTCTCGTACGTTCCTGCGCAATCTGCAGCTCTGTGGCTCCCGTAATATGACATATTTTCTTACATCCACAGTCAATCAGATGTTGCACTGCCTTCTGTGCATTTGCATACCCATCAAAGTATACAGAATCAATTCCTACATCCGTCATATCACGTTCCATACTAACCAACGGAATTTTTTTTTGTTTATTTGCCTGTTTTCTCAACTGTGAAAAATATTTTTCCGCACTCTTATTCGGTATCGAAGATACAAAAATAATTCCATCTACTCGGCTAGCTATCAGTCTTCGAAACAGTTCTTTTTCCCTTTTGATCGCATCTTTGTCACCATATGTTCCCTGTGTATCACAAATGATGATCTGATATCCTTTTTCTACTGCAACCGAGTTGATTCCTTTTACTACGTATGGATAAAACACTCCACATACGTCTTCTGTGATCACTCCGATTGTTCCCGTTTTGTTATTTTTCATGCTTCTTGCTATCGGATTGGCTTCATAAGAAAGCTCTTCAACAGCTTTCTCTACACGCATCACCAGATCTGGGCTTACATATTTTGACTTATTCAGGACATTGGACACCGTTGAAATGGACACTCCTGCTTTTTTTGCAACATCCTTAATTCCACTCATATATTTTCCTTAACTCTCTCTGTATTCTTTTCTCATTGCCTGTTTCATTACTTCCACAGGTGCTTTCCGTCCTGTCCACAACTCATAAGCCAACGCACCTTGATTTATCAGCATTTCCATCCCATTAAAAGTTTTTAGCTTATATTTCTCTGCCTCCTGTAAAAACGAAGTTTTTAATTTATTTGGAATCACATCACATACTACCAGATTCTTCGGCAGTTCCTTGTACTGAATATCTGGTTTTTCATCATCCAGAAAACCTATCGGTGTTGCATTTACCAGAATATCTGTATCTTTCGGAATCCGAACACAGCCTTCCCATGGCATAAAGCTTCCTGCGGCAGGTGTTTTTTTGTTTATAATATCTACAAGCAACTGTGCATGGTCACTGTTTTTATTTATCACCATAATATTACGTATTCCTGCTCCGGCCAGTTCCACAGCAATAGCTCTGGCCGCACCGCCAGCGCCCAGAATCACCACATTTTTTCCTTCCATGACTACATTTCCATCTTTCAGACTTTTCAGAAAACCTTTGCCGTCTGTATTTTCACCGACCAGTTTTCCATCTTTCCAGTAGATTGTATTTACAGCGCCCATAATCTGAGCACTCTCTGAAATTTCATCCAGATACTGAAGAACTTCTCCTTTATGTGGCATTGTAATGTTGATTCCGGTAAAATTCATCGCACGCAGTCCTTTCATTGCAGCCTCAAGATCGCCGCACTTTACCTGAATCGTCAAATAGTCCATTGGTATCTGTTCTGAATCAAAAGCAGCCTGTTCCATAACTACTGTAGGATTGTCATCTACAGGATCACCCAAAACTCCTACCAGTTGTCTCTGATACTTTCCTCTCATACATATACCTCCTGTTTGTTTATTTCATTTTCTTTTTTCCATAAATTCAACAACGGCATACGGTTTATTATTCCGGTCATTTAATAAAATTTTAGTCACACCATCCGCTTCTGCCTTTCCCGGACAGATCTGATCATTTAACCGTGCCTGCTGTTTGTATTCTGCTCGCATCTGATAGATTTTATAATTCTCTGGGAGATAATCCATTGCCATCTGCACATACTGGCAATTGTTTACATGATGATTTGTATCCAGATGATGTTTTTGAACATAAAATACATCTTCTTTTGTATATTCCTTTGGTAAAACGATTTTCCGTGGGGCATAATCCATCTCCAATTTTTCTTCCAAGCCATATCCCTCTGTATCTCTTTCAGTCAGTTTGACCGGGAAATCATTCTCTCTGTTAATATAAGTCCAGAAAGTATTTGCATAGGCCAGCCGTTCACCCTCCATCGTATCCATAGTAAAATTACGAAACCCCATAAAACCACGAAAACCATACGCCCAAGTAGAAGTTCTGATTTGCTCTCCCATAGCCGGATAGCGTTCAACAATCACCTGCCATGCAGACAATACCCAAAAACGTTTCCATTCTTTCAGTACTTTTATCCCAAGTCCAACTTCTTCTGACTGAAACGTACTGCAATCCTGAAAATAATTCAGAACCCCCGGCAGAGTAAGCAAACCATTTTCACCGATCTCACTGTACCGTACTCTTCCATCAAAACTATATATCATAATCTTCGCTCTCTTTCAATGTATTTCTTATCATTATTTACATATTATTCTATATTTTACCATGTCCTTTATCTTAAGGTCAATTATGGTATTCTTAATAGAAAATATTCTGCATAAAAATTTATTTTATGCCAGAAGTATCTTTATGTTATCAGCTCATTTCAATATCCATATCCGCACCGTCCCAGTCTCCAATGCAGATGTGCTCCTTACTATCTATGCACCTTATGTGCATGAAACTTCCATCACCTTTAAATACAAGCTCCCATCAACATAAGAATTTGCGTACCGAATCATACATGCTCTGTAAAGATATCCTTACCTTGTTACAGAAAAACACTGAGATTCCGGGTCCGTTCCATGAACGTGCCGCTTACGACTGAGCTATTGAAATTTCAATCTACTTTCACACATGAGCTAGATGGAAAAACAAATTGGAGAACATCTGACAGATCAGCCTGCGATAAAATAATTTAAGGACATTGAACATGACATCCATGGCGGAAAATTACAAAATTCCTGTCGTAGATACGAAAAAAGCACCTCTTCCGAGGTGCTCAACTTAGCAGGGCTACAAGGATTCGAACCTTGAACTGACGGAGTCAGAGTCCGTTGCCTTACCGTTTGGCGATAGCCCTTTATTTGTTTTCGCTCGCTCATCGCTCGCGACGAATGTTATTATATTACAAGCATTCAAAAAAAGCAACCCCTTTTTTTAATTTTTTTTAAATTTCTCCAAATTTTTTTTCTTCATGTAAAATTTTAATGCCGTTCTACGGGAATAATGGTATAATGAAAACTACTATTTACAGTAATAAGCATAATAAGTTCACCTTAGCAAATAAAAAAGGAGAAATCAGATGAGAGCAACTAATCTGACCCTGCTCACCGATTTATATGAATTAACCATGATGCAGGGCTATTTTAAGAACCCAACCAATCAGACTGTAATTTTTGATATGTTTTATCGTGTCAATCCATGCGGTGGCAGCTTTGCGATCACAGCAGGTCTGGAACAGATGATCGAATATATTGAAAATCTTCATTTTACAGACGATGATATCGAATATCTCAGAAGCCTTCATATCTTTGAAGACGATTTTCTGGAATATTTAAGATCTTTCAAATTTACCGGGGATATTTATGCAATTCCGGAAGGAACTGTCGTATTTCCTCGAGAACCACTCGTCAAAGTAATCGCTCCGATCATGGAGGCACAGCTTGTAGAAACCGCAATCCTGAATATCATCAATCATCAGAGTCTGATTGCTACCAAAGCAGCCAGAGTCTGCTATGCAGCCCGTGGGGACGGAATCATGGAATTCGGTCTGCGTCGTGCACAGGGGCCGGATGCCGGTATCTATGGTGCTCGTGCAGCTGTCATCGGTGGATGCGCAGGAACTTCCAACGTACTGACCGGACAGATGTTTAACGTACCGGTTCTGGGAACACATGCCCACAGCTGGATCATGAGCTTTCCAGATGAATACACAGCTTTCAAAACATACGCCAAAATGTATCCAAATTCCTGCACACTGCTGGTAGATACTTATGATGTCCTGAAATCCGGTGTTCCGAACGCGATCCGTGTCTTCGAAGAAATGAGAGAAGAAGGTGTCAAACTTACACACTATGGTATCCGTATTGACAGCGGTGACCTTGCATATCTTTCCAAAGAAGCCTACAAGATGCTGGCTGCTGCCGGATTCGATGATGCTACCATTTCCGCATCCAGTGATCTGGACGAATATCTGATCGACAGTCTTAAGACGCAGGATGCCAAGATCAATTCCTGGGGTGTCGGAACCAACCTCATCACGAGTAAAGATAATCCGGCGTTCGGTGGTGTATACAAGCTTGCTGCAGTCAAAGATGCAGACAGTACAAACTTTACACCAAAGATCAAACTGTCCGAAAACACCGAAAAAGTCACAAATCCAGGCAATAAGACAGTTTACCGTATCTACAGCAAGTCTACCGGCAAGATTAAGGCCGACCTTATCTGCCTGGCTGATGAAGTTTTTGATCCAGACGAAACCATGATTATTTTTGATCCTGCAGATACCTGGAAAAAGACCAAAGTTCTGGGCGGCACCTATGAACTCCGTGAACTTCTGGTTCCGGTCATCCGCGAAGGCAAACGTGTCTATACTTCTCCTGAAGTTATGGATCTGCGTGAATACTGCCAGAAAGAGCAGAATACCCTGTGGGATGAATCCCGCCGTCTTGTAAATCCGCAGAAAGTATACGTAGACCTTTCTCAGAAATTATATGATCTCAAGAAAAATCTGCTCGAAGAAATGAGTGAAAAGGCTCTCGACTGATCAAGTGTTGCACTATGGCAGTTTAACGCGTTAATTTCCTTTATTTTTTTCAGATAACGTGCTATACTGTTATTCAGTTGAAAAAAATGTTCCTGCACAAAGGAACCATGGAGGAAATATACAATGTCTATCAAGATTAATCATGAACTTCCAGTTCCGGAGGTTCTGAAAAATGAGTACCCGCTCAGCAACGAACAGAAATCAATCAAACAACAGCGTGATGAAGAAATCCGCCGTATTTTCACAGGTGAATCCGATAAATTCGTCGTTCTGGTCGGACCATGTTCTGCAGATAACGAAGATACCGTATGTGAATATGTAAATCGCCTGAAAAAAGTTTCTGACAAAGTTTCCGATAAATTAATGATCATCCCACGAGTATATACAAACAAGCCTCGAACTACCGGTGATGGCTACAAGGGAATGCTCCATCAGCCGGATCCGGATAAGGCACCGGATCTCCTTGCCGGAATCATTGCAATCCGCAAAATGCATATCCGCGTACTTCAGGAAACCGGTCTTTCTTCTGCAGATGAAATGCTCTATCCGGAAAATCGCAGCTACCTGGATGATGTTCTTTCTTATGAAGCAATCGGTGCACGTTCCGTAGAAAACCAGCAGCATCGTCTGACTGCCAGCGGTATGGATATCCCGGTTGGTATGAAGAATCCTACCAGCGGTGACCTGTCTGTTATGCTGAACTCCGTAATCGCTGCCCAGCATCCACATCATTTCATTTACCGTGGATGTGATGTAGAAACAAGTGGTAATCCTCTGGCACACACGATTCTCCGCGGCGGCGTTGATAAATATGGCCAGACAATCCCTAATTATCATTACGAAGATCTCATGCGTCTTTATGACTTATACAGCAAAAAAGATCTGCAAAATCCGGCCGTTATCGTGGATGTCAACCATTCTAACTCCGGCAAACAGTACAAAGAACAGATTCGTATTGTAAGTGAAGTGCTTCACAGCCGCAACTACAATCCTGATGTAAGAAAACTCGTCAAGGGTGTCATGATTGAAAGTTATCTGCTGGAAGGCCGTCAGGATATCAGCGACCATATGACTCCTGGCTGTTCTATCACCGATCCTTGTCTGGGATGGGAAGATACAGAACGCCTGCTCTATGAAATTGCCGAAAAATGCTAAAGGGGGCTCAGCCCCCTTTTATTGTTCCATTTGACGTCCAAGAAATCCTGCTGCTGTTTTTAC
>ERZ791914.1122-NODE-1122-length-19867-cov-3.371492_pt1 | contig 19867 bp, 19 predicted proteins | sample MGYA00510140_ERZ791914 | MGnify/ENA primary metagenome ERZ791914 (study PRJEB30046, sample SAMN00792079) | human gut metagenome | study: EMG produced TPA metagenomics assembly of the A metagenome-wide association study of gut microbiota in type 2... | reverse complement strand
CATTTTCCCCAAACTGCTATCCCGATTGTAAAAGGATATAAAACAATAGTCTCAGTTAATAAATGAGAAAAATATCTTTTAAAATTCACCATTCCGATTAGCCAATCAACAAGTGCCGCAATTATCAGGTAGAAGACAACCTGTATAATAAAGTATATGAAATCGTCTTTTGTATTTCCGCAAATTATATTATAAACAGTTGCCAGTATAATAATAAAAGTAAAAGCAATGGATAATGAAGGAATATAAGTTTTTATAATTTTAGACATAATATCCTCTCCTTAATATATTTTGTAAAATAGGAATATATTTTCTTGATATAATCAAATGCTCACCATTACTTAGTTCAGCAAGTAATCTATGATTAGGATATGGCTTAACACTCATCAGCGACGTAATATTTAATAAAGTTCCTTTATTTATACGAACAACAGTAGTATCAGATAAATCATTTTCAAGTGCAACTAATGTTTTTTTGCACATATACACCTGATTACTGGTATATAGAAAAGTTTTCCTATCTACCGTATCGAAATATAATATTTGATCTAATGGAATATACAAAATTTTCTCTTTTGATAAAGCTTCTATTACATATTCATATTGTTGAATATATTTTATCATTTTAGATAATCGAGGAGACATTTCCTTATATGAAATGTTTACTTCTATTTCTTGAAGCTCTGGCTTTTTATGCAATTTTAATTTCAACAGATTACCTCCTTCCCTTCAGAATTATAACGAATTGATAATTCGATTTCCATTTTTTGTGGCTCAAATGCCCTATAGAATACATTAAATGCCATTGCGTATTTCTGCTTTTTATAGTTTCCATTCTTTTATTATTTATTTTTGAGCCAAAGTGCAATATCCAGAATAATCTATTCGTGAATAATAAATATTCTTAAATCCACTATTACGCAAATAATGAATTATCTCTTGTTTTGAGTACACTTTTACATCTCCCTCATTACTAAACGGGATGAATATATTCATTAACTGACGAAGCGGAAATGGTTTCCAATAATCCGTCAATAACAAATATCCGTCATTCTGTAATACTCTATAAAATTCATCAATCGCTATTTGAGGATTTGGATAGTGGTGAAAACTATCGGTACATATCAATAAATTAAATTTTCCATTTTCAAATGGCAAACGTTCAGCGTCACCTAGATAAAAATGTACATCATCTATTCTTTTTTCTTTTGCTCGTTTCAGCATTTCTTTTGAAATATCAATTCCATACAATGAAACAGTAGGATATAGTTTTCTAATAATACTTAGAATTTCTCCTGTACCGCACCCCACATCAATTATTTCAGAGAATTGTAAGGGGGATAATATATCTATAATGTGACCATATAGATTTCTTGCGTGTTTCCCATTTTTATCAGTATCATAGGTTTCTGCCTGTATATTAAAAGTGCTTTCTGATAATTTTTTATAATCTTTCATAAATAAATCCCTTTCCGCTAATATCGTTCGATATTTCCATTATAGTTATGAGCTTTTTCAAGGAGTGGGCCTTTGGCCCCCATTGTAAATGCAATATCGCTACTTCTAATACACAATAATTCATTTCCTATATCAAGATTTAACTGTTCTAATAGTTGTGATGTAAATTGAATACTACCATTTTCCTTTAGAGGAAGCCACGCATATTTTCGTCCTTTATATGTAACCAATGTTCCTTGTGGAATAGACTGTTTTTCTAACTGTGGACACTCATGTAAAATACGACTTAATTTTGACGTAGATAATAGAGGATATGTCGTTACGCAAAACCCACCCGTAACCTTACTTCCTGTAAAAATAATGATTTTATCATCATTGAGCACTTGATATTCTTCAAGTGCTTGCGTTGGAAATTGAACGGTTAAATCATCATGTATCAAAGATAGTCCAAATACGAATTTTCCGCCTTTATTTAATTGTGGCATAAGCACACTCCTTTCTCTTTCATTTTCCAGATATTCGTGTTATAATCAAACTAGAATAATATAATACCACTCTATATATAGAGTTTCTTAAATCATTGTATTTGTCAAGGAGTGTGAAATATATGTTATCAAAATCAGCTACTATGCTTTTAGGGCTTATTACTCATCAACCACTTAATGCCTATGAAATTGTTAAAACTTTAGACTACATGAATATCAAGTATTGGTTCAATATTGGAACTTCTACTGTGTATGCCACAATTAAAACTCTAGAGAAAAAGCAATATATCGTTGGTGAAATACAGAAGGACGGTAATATGCCCGATAAAACTGTTTATTCAATCACGGAACAAGGAAAAGCAGTATTTTTGGACACTTTGCGAACTTCTTTTTTGAAGTTCGATTACGATACGAATATTTTTTCTATCACAGCGTTTTTCCTTGACTGTTTACCAGAAGAAGAACAAAAGACGCTGTTAGAACAGCGTATGACCGTTTTACAAGAATATCTTGCTGGTATTCAAAAACAAGATACAGAAGAATGGGAAAAACAAGTTAATCCGTATCATGTTGCAAATCTCCAGCGTATGACAGATATTGTATTAGCTGAAATAAATGGTACCCAAAGGCTTTTAGAAATTAAATAATGGTTATAAATAAGGCTTGCGAAGCATATAGGTTATGTCGCAAGCCTTATCATTTAATTGATGATTTTCCAGTTACTATCCTTATGAAGCGTCAGCTCATACTGTGATACCTGTGTCGCCTTTGTCTGATTATCAATGAATTTTACAGCTACTTTGACTTTTACGTTGTCGCCGTCAGCCGTGAATACCGGATTGACAAGCTCGGAAAAGAGATAGTCTCCGTTTATCGGTTCAAGGGCATTTTCCTCTACATAGTAGGCAAGCTCCTTGTCCGTTGCAGTAGGGTACAGCTTAAAGAATGTTTCCAGAAACGCCGTAGCGTCATTTACTGTGTCAGCGTCCACACTGTTGTCTGCTTCCTGTGTCTTTGGTTCATAATCGGATTTTTCCATAGCGGGAGCAAGGGTCGGGTTCTGGATAATCACCATATCCCCGTCAGCGTCCACATGAACAGTCACAGTATAGGTTTCTGATACATTCCTTGTCTGGTCGCCCTCTTTTATCTGCTGATCTACTTCGTAGGTAACAGTAAAAGCGTTCTCCCCAGACTGTTCCACGTCCCAGATAAGTATGTCTGTGACCGTGGAACTGGTCGGTATATCCGTTCTCACGGTATCAACATTCAAATTCTGCAATTCCTGTGTCAGATAGGCACTGATAGCCTGTGTCCTTGCTTCGATAGCTTCCTTGCTATTGCTCCATGTATAGTAGGACTTCGCAAAGTTCTGCACAAAATTTTCTATGCCGTTGGTGTCATTCAAGCGGAGCTGTATGGTTTCTATCTCATGTGTGGTGTGCTGGTCGATAGCGGTAAAATTCTTATACACACCAAAGCTCACGCTTGCGATAAGCACCACCCAGAGGGCGATGACGGACTTCTTATGCGTCCCCACTTTCATAGTACAGACTTTCTTTTCCTTTATCGGTTTTTCTTTCTTCTTGAACATGATTTCCATTCCTTTCTATTGCTTAATTCTACCAGCCCCTATCAAATGCTGTTGCCAGTAGGAGCTTGTAAGGTCGGCGTAGCCTATCGGGTCGCCAGCGTGGTACATCTGGTTATTTCCCACATAGATACCGACGTGGGTTACATACGTTCCCGCATTGTAGGTACTGTGGAAGAACACCAAATCCCCAGCCTGTGCCTGTGAAAGCGGGATATGCTGGGTAGCGTCATACTGCGCCTGTGCCGTTCTCGGTAAGGAAATGCCAGCCTTGCCGTAGCACCATTGAACCAGTCCCGAACAGTCAAAAGAAGTGTTAGGATTGCTCCCGCCGTACACATAGTCCCAGCCTTGATATTTCAGAGCTTCATTCATTATCTTCTGTGCCAGCTCACCCGATACTTGACTGACAGTGAGATACTGGCTGACAAGCTCCACATAGAACATATTGCCGTACCCGTAACGCCAGCCACCATTGCGGGCGACAGCGATAGGGTTCGTGTAGGTGACTTTTGTTCCACCCGACTTGTCACGGGCGAAGTTCTCTGCCAGCGTAAAGCTGTGCTTTTTTCCATTGGAAGCTACATAGCCGATATATCCACCGCCATAGTTATAGGACTGCACCACGACGTTTATATCCTCTATGCCTTGATTTTCTGCTGAAGAAAGCAGGGACGCAAAATACTTGCACCCCTGCTTGATTGAGCTTTCTGTATCTAAGGAATTAGGCGGTAAGCCCATGCTCTCGGAACTCTGCATAACGTCCTCGGCTGTACCGCCACTTTCTACCTGTATGATTGCCAGCAGATAGGGGACGTACTCAGATATGCCGTATTCCTTTGCGTATTTCTCCACCATAGGCTGATGTTTCAAGACCTCTGCGGACAGGTTCATGCCCGTTACCCATGAGGAAGAGCCACCGCTCCCGTCGTCGTCCTCGGCACTGATAAGCACACCAAAGAAAAGCACTATCGCAATAAGAAATGGAAACAGACTGCCGATAAGGACGAGATGTCTTAGCTTCATTTCCTATGTCCTTTCTTTGTGGTGGTTTTCTTCACGGTCTGTTGATTTTTCTGGTAATTTGTCTGTTTCTGCTGGCTGGAAAGGGTACGCTCTGTCTTGTTTGTCTGCTTCACGGTCTGTCGCTGTGGCTGTGATACAGGTTCAGAAGTTCTCTTTTCTGTACCAGAAGCCAACGGACGCTCCTTGACAGATTGTGGCGTGGTTGGCTCGGTATGTACCTTGTCGGTCGTGACAGGACGCTTGATTTCCTGCATTTTTCCTGTATCTGCCTTTAAAGCAGGAGAAGAGGTGACAGGTCTGTCATGGGGACGGGTAGCTCCTGTTGTCGCTGATCCGTCCGTCGTTCTTCCAGCCTGTTTTGCTTCCTGTGCCTTTTGAAGCTCCATACGCTTGTCAGCGATATTCTGCCTGTGCTGTTGGAGCTTGTCGGCACGCTGGCTCTGTCTGGTTTCCTGTCCCTGCACAATGCCACGCTTGAAGTCGGACACATTTTCCTTTGCCTTTTCCTTTGCGGAGTGCAGGGCATAGGCGGTCTGGGTCGGCATATCTTTGATATTTTCCTTGACAGCCGTTGCCTTGTCCTTGACCTTGTTTTTCGTATCAAGCACCGCACCCACGGCTGACCCCGCTCGGCTTCCAAAAGAAGTATTGTCACGCTTGCGGGTCGTGCCGGCATGGGACTGTTTATTCCCAGCAGAAGAAAGAACCGCTCCCGCCATAGCCCCTGTTCCAGCTCCAACCATACTTCCTTTTCCAACCGCCCTTGCGATACGGTGTTCCATACGCCTAGCTCGGTGTCGCATGAACAGATACGGGCGACGGAATATCCTGCGTCCCATGCTCTGGCTGTCCCCAGCATTGAGGGAGAACATACTCATAAGGTCGCCCAGCTTCATATAGATACCCGCAAAGCAGACTATCTGCAAGAACGCAATCATAAAGAACGGGTAGTCGGTGGAGATATTGTAGAACATACTGGAAATACTGAAAGCCACCGTGACAATGAGCGTTATCCCCGCCCTTGTCATAATCGTATTGAACACCCGCACGATTGCCTGTTTCGCCATGTTCTCATAGCTGGGTATCATGGAGAGCAGAAAGCTGATAGGCAGGAACATGGCAAAGATGATAAATAGTATCTGGGAGAATATCATCATGCCCGTAAGCAGGAATACGAATATCGTTATCCCCAGATTGAAGATAAGCAGGAAGAACACCATTCCCAGACGGTTGATGACCTGCGGTATCGTCAGATTGTCATTGTCGTTATCCTCGATTTCCGTTTTCACCACGTCCTCACGGGTCGCCCCGTCGTCGGCAGAGGGACTAGCGGACACCAGAGCTTCCACACGGTCAGCTCCGATTTCCTCTATATCGCTGTTGCCAAATTGCAAGAGTAGCCACGGCTGTTGTACCTGTATGGAGAACAGGCTGTCCCTTATCAAGTCCACACTGTCTTTTCCCGTACTGTCGCTGTCGGGGAGCATTATCTTTGTCCCCAAGTTCAGAGAAGCCGTGGAAATATCCGAAGAAAAGTCATTGATTTTCTTGATATAGTCGGGAGCGTAGGCGATAAAGGAAGCGGACACGATAAACACTACAACGAAGTTGATAACGACGTGGAGTGCCTTGCTGGTTTCTCGCTTTATCAGTCCTGTGTAGGCAACATAGATACCCACGATAAGGATAATGAGAAGCAGGAAGCCCACATAGAAGCCCGTGCTTCCAAAACCGTTTTCCGTTACGCCAGCCAGTGTCTGTATGCTTTTCCCGATACTGTCTGCCATGTCGTTGATGAAGTCCAGCTTATACGCCTGCTGGACGACGTATCCCGTGGCGTTGGAAAGATACAGGCTGATAGTCCAGATAAAGTTGGTGATACAGTAAAGCCCGTATTGTACGGACTTTCCGATACCGTCCAGCCAGTTCCACGGAAGCCAGCCCCAGCTATTGTCCACATAGAAGTCAAGCTGGTAATTCTCCAAAGGGTACTGCGAATACAGGTTGTCCGCATTGACGGTATCATCTACCAATCCAGAAGCGTGTGCCACCGTCCCCAATAAGGAGAACAGGGCAATGGTCGTCAGTACCACAATCACACCTATCTTGAAAAAGCGAAAGAGCTTCTTTCTTGTCAGAAGCCCCTTTATCTTATCTTTCATCACTCCACCTCGCTTTTCACGGGCGGTCTGGTATCAAAGGCGTGCAATAGTTCTTCAAAGACAGGGTGTATCTGCACCACACCCACACGCCCGTACAAATCTTGAAGCAAGCATTGTCCGTTCTCCAAGTCACGAAGCCTTTTCTGGTTGTTCTCGTCGTCCTTGTCGATACCAAAAAATTCAAGGGTCTGCTTTATCTCGTTAATGTCGGTACTTCTAAAGGCAAACTTCAAGCCGATATTGTTCTTTAGGCTTTCTTTGGACACGTCCCCAGAGCTTTGCGTGACGAAGTACACGCCTGCCTGCATAGCTCGCCCTGCACGCACCAGCTTATTAGAGAGGGTTTCTCCCTGTGCCACATTGAGGAACGCCCACGCTTCATCAAGGTCAACGATTTTAAAGATACTGCGGTCTGAATGAATGAAGTCTAAGGCAAAGGTGGAAATGACAATCAGCATAGCTACAGACAGCAGTTCAATGGTCGTGTATTCCTCAAAGGTCGTGTCTTTATCTGGCAGAACAAGGTCGGCAACCTGTATGATATTGAGCTGGTTGTCCAAGCTGATAGCATTAGATACCGAACCGTCCGAGAACAGCAGATGTGCAAAGTCATAGTCCGTAAAGCTGTCGATATGGTCGGCAATATTGCGGGCAATCGCCGTGTCCTCTCTGCGTAGCTCGTCTATCACATGAAGCAGTCCTCGCTGATCGCTCTGGGTCACGGCTCGCACCGCTTTTCTAAGGACAGGGAATTTCTCACCGTCCCTAGAGGAAATCCCTGTAAGGAATGTGAGAATGTCTATCGCCAAACTTTCAGCGTCTTTTACATTCTTCATAATCACGAACGGGTCAAGAAGCCCAGCATTTTCCTTATCGCTGGTGAGATTTACGATATTGATTTCATGGGCTATCTCTGGGAGCGTTTCTTTCCAGTTGCCACGCTCGCTCTTAGGGTCGAGAATGACCGCCTGTCCGCCGAACAGGACGGAATAATAGACGATAAGGTTGTTGCAGAATGACTTCCCACCGCCCAGCGAACCGACAAAGGCAGACGTTAAAGCGTTGGTGACTGTCCCCCTGATACCCTGCGAAGCAAGGGACGGCTGTAAATAGACGTTTCTTCCCGTGTCCACGGAATAGCCGATATAGATACCTGTATTTTCTCCTAACTGCTGTGTTGCCCCGAAGCCAAGTCCAGCCAAGAAGTCCGATTTCACATACTGCACATAGTCATTGATGTAACGCTTGCTGGCGGGGAGAAATTCAGAGTGAAGCCCCAGCATATCCCCAGCAGGTCGCACCAGCTTGACGTTCAAATCGTCGTAGAAGTCCTTGACCTCATCACAGCGTCGCTTCAGCTCGTCAAGGTCGGGAGCCGATACCCTTATTACATAGGAGAGTTTATACATACTTTCCTTGCTCTGGTCTAAGTCGGTTTCCAGCTCGTCCACACTGTCCAGTGCGTCCACCACATTTGAGCTGGTTTCGCTTCCAGACTGGTAAGCGTGATTGTCCAAGTCTTTCAGCTCTTTCTTCTTGTTGCGGACAGTCGATAACGCTTTTCTGTTTCCGACGATTTCCACGTTCATGCTCGTATCAACAGGGAATGTGAACTGCTGTTGCTGGAAGTAGAATATCTCACTGGACGGGAAATCCAGCTCGCCCACAATGGCGTTGACGGTAAAGTAGGACACGAAGCTCTCGCTGTCCTCATGTTCCAGACGCAAGTATCGCTGGCTTTCCTCTATCAGACAGCGGGTAGGACGTATAAGATCGTACTGCTTGATAAGCGTTGCCTTTTTCAGCTTCTTCTTTGGAAGCGAATATTCGTAGTCCTCATACGCCACACCGTCCCTGCCGTAGATATGCTCGATAAGATACCCGAAGTCGTTCTTGTCCAAGTGACGGAACTTGAAACGGCGGGAGATTTTATTTTCCAGCAGTTTTTCCATTTTCATGTAGCGGTTGATTTCATCATCTGGCATAGAGATAAAGTCATTCATCAGCGTATGGTTGACCTCATTCAAGAACTCCTTGAACGTCATAAACGCTGATTTCTTCATACTCTCCAGACTGACTTTTTCCTCTGTCACAATGAGCTTGAAGCCGATAAAAAAGCGGTAGTCCACTTGATTGTCGCCAATCATGGAAACAAGGGCTTCCGTCTGTTCGTCTATCTTCTGTATCGCCACATCACGAAGTCGCCCCGTCACCAGCTTTTTTGACTACTCCTGTATGCTTCTTACGGAGCTTTCCGTCGCTATCTGCAAGGCGTGTATCTTTCCCTCACGGGATTGTGCGATAAGTTGACGGAAGCTGTCATGGACGATAAACTTCTGCTCCGCTGACAGAAAAGAATAGTTATACGGTATCAGCTCATAGTAGGCGAATACCTCCTTGTCCTTGTTCCAGACAAGGTTATTGTCGATATACTTAATCGGGAACATACATCACACTCCTAACCGCCGTGACAGGTTCACTGAAAACTTCCTTTTCCAGCTTCACGGCTTTTCCTGCATAGGTGGTCTTAGGTCGCAGGGCAAATGTAATCTGCGATTTCAAGAAGCTGTAAGGCTTCTTACCGTCAAAAGTCTTTTGGCTCATGAACCATGTGAGGGCAACGGGAATACCGAAGTATTTTAAAAATGCCCCCTCGATAAGCGATAACGGCGGTAAGTCCCCTAAGAGAATGACGGCAAACTCCGTAATGCCAAACCACGTTATCTGGGTAAAGGTAACGGGAAACGGGAGAGTAAAGTCGTTGATTGCGTATAAGACTTTCTCCACGTTCCAGATACCCGTGTAGCTCTTAATCTTCTTCAATTCGTTTCAGCTCCTTTCTTTCAATGATTGAGGGACAGCCCGCTTCTGGCCGTCCCCATAAAATACAAAAAGCTGTCAGTAGCGACACTTCCTGTCGCTGATCTGCCAGCACTAATATGGTATCTCGCATATCCCTCGGCTTGTTTCGATAAATGTCCCCTCTATGGATAAGTCCCTGCCGTATGCTTCATAGTCGATATAGTTCTGCAACGGTAGTGGTATCTCACCCAAGACCTGTAACTCGTCAATGAAGTAATAGGCAATATCGGTCATGTCCTCACAGTCTGGGTAGAAATAAATGTCGTCCTTGTGTTCGTAGACCTCTTCCAGACTTCCATAGTGGGAAACAAACTCGTCCAGAGCGTCGGTGATATAATCGGGAAGCTCACAAATCATCTCGTACATCTCATTGAGTTCTTGAATAGAGATATACTCCCCGATTTCAATCGGAAAGTTGTCGGTATCATGGACAGCGTATTCTTCATAAGTGCTGTTCAGCCCGATACGCTCCGCAACATCTTCCTCGTCGATAGGAAAAGAAAACCAATCCCCGATAAGTTCGCCCTCGTTGTACTTGCCAAGATTAGCGATATACACCCTCATGTCGTCAACCACAGGCACACACCTCTTTTCTACGAAGCTCATAGATACCGTGGTCGGTTTCCACAAAGCGTCCGTTGTCATCAAGGTACTGCCCGTAGGCTTCAAAATCGAAATAGCAGGTGACGTTCTCACTTAGGGAAGAAAAGTCTGGGTCATTGTTCAGAATGTGGCGGGCAATGTCCGTCATGTTCTTGCACCATGAGTAATGAATGATGTCGTTTCTGTATCGGTGCAGTTCATCTAGGTCAGAGAAATAGCACATCAGCTCCGCATAGTCCTCTTTCAAGTCAGAGGGTAGATTTTCGTAGGTATGGTACAGGTCATTGAGCTTTTCGACGGTAGTATCTTCCTGCACTTCATCAGCAAAGGGAAGCTCCTTGCCCGTGATAGAGTAATAGTCCGTATCTATATCAATCCCCAGTAGTTCTTCCACCTGTTCTGTGTCGATAGGCAGGGTGAACCAAAAGGCTCGTATCTCGCCGTCTGTTGGTTCTCTGGCTTCAATCTGCACACGCATTTCTTCCATGTTTCATCACGTCCTTTCTTTGTAAAACTTCCTGTATGACGGCGTAAGGCACACCGAATACATAGCGTGAAAAATCTTCCAACTGTTTCTTAGGGTAGGCAGACAGGCAAAGGCGTTTCATTTCAAACCAGACCGCACGCTTGTAATAGGGCAGGTCGGAGAGATACGGACACCCGATTTTTGCCTGCATATCTGTAAAAATGTCTTTCAATCAATCACTCCAATCTTAAAATTGAGTATAGAAAAAGCGGTTGATCTCCAATGGAGTAACCGCTTTTTCTATGAAGCATGAGGTTAACATAGAAATACATAATAAAAATATGCCGTAAAATATTTACCAATAAATTTTATATTCAAAGTTTAACTCAGGATTAGGAATACGCCAATGATAAGGTGAGTAAAATTTATGTTCTTTTGGTTCTTCGCTCCTTATATTCATGGGACTACTTGAAAGTTTTTGTGTATACACTTTTTTTACTGCTTCATCAAAAATATTTAAATGTATATTTAACTGCTCTATAGGGGTTATAATCTCGGTCGAAAAGAAGTTCTCAAACTGCTTTTTATCATTACTCAATATTGCCTTAATTCGAAATTCTATTTCTTCCCCCTTTTTTAATTCGTGGTCAAACACGACATTATAGTTTAAATTTGTATCACGCAAATCTAAATACTCTATCGAAACGCCATCCGTCATAGAAGATAAGGTAATTTTTTCATTAGGAAACCATGTAATTCTATTGTGAATTTTATTTTTTCCACCAACTAATACTTTAGACTTGCATGATTTTATATATGTAATACTTGTTTCGTACACATAATAGTCAACATCAATTTCAAGGTGCTGAAGATTATAATATGACGGATAGCCTGTTGATTTTCGTTCAACAACATCAGATACTCCGCTTAGTATTTCTTGTTCGGCTTCACTTTCGCTTTTATCAACTATATCTATATAAACAATTGGCGATAATAACCCTTGTAAGTCAACAGGTTCAATTCGTATTGGAATTATTCTGCGTTCATTCAGTTTTATTTGTTCTGAGAGTTTTGATGTCCACTCGGCTTCACACCATTTTGATTTCAAATAGCTTTGAGATAAAATTACAATCAACTTTTTACATTCCAATAACGCTTCGTTAATTTTGGAAACAAAATTATCTCCTGGCTTAAAATCCCACGCTTGTATAGTCACTTTATAATTGTTTTTTTCCAGTGTTTCTGCAACCCATGTCGCATAATTTAAATCAGAACCTGTATAACTCACGAAAAAATCTTTCATTATATCACTCCCTAACTGCTATAAATCATAGTTATAAAAACTGACAATTTATCAATCTATATATCCACATTATATCAGCTATTATTAAGCCATTCAATGAAATTCATAGCGTGACTATCTTTTATCCGTCACCCCCTTTCATTCCCCCTATGCCCGAACTCCCATAGGGGGACAGGTAAGTTTGCGTGACCGCAAACGATTGATTGTTACGCTCCAATGATACGGTTGAACAGCTCTAATAGCACGTCCTTGACACCGCCGGCATTGAATACCAGCCCGACAGCAATTAAGGCAATCACAAGGAAGCCGATTAACTTAGAAAACTCTCTTTTAAATCCTAAGTAGATACCGATTACCACGATTGCCATAAGCACTAAGCTCTGTGCGTTGCTTAAAAACCAGTTGTATAAGTTCTGTCCGAAATTCATTATTTATCAATCCTCGTATTATATAGTAGTAGTTTTTAGAGACCCTCTCCAAGGTCTTTTAACTATTAAGTCATAGTCCTTTTCTTTACCTCTTCTGTAGGTTCGGCTATGATATATAAGATGCTGTGGATTGGTTTATCACTCCGACCACTTGATGGTTTAAGAAAGGCTCCAACCACAGTCTCTTTGTTCATTTGTTAATCAGTTAGATACCGCATGACGGTTTATTTAGAACGAGGTTACAATCGCAAGGAGCACCCTGTGGTTCTAAAACAGTATCAAATACATTTCAAAGGAGATTTTTATGATTTACGTAGGAATTGATATTGCTAAGGATAAGCATGACTGCTTTATCACTAACTCGGATGGAGAAATTCTGTTTAAGGCATTTTCCATCGCTAACAACTTAGATGGCTTTAATGAACTTTATCAAAAGATTGCATCCGTTATGGATGATGTAACAAAAGTAAAAGTAGGACTGGAAGCCACTGGACACTACAGTTACAATCTTTTAGGATATCTCATTGATAAAGGTCTGCCCACCTATGTTATCAATCCGTTACATACTAATCTGTACAGAAAAAGTCTAAGCCTTAGACAGACGAAAACGGATAAAGTAGATGCCCGCACGATTGCTTCTATGCTCATGTCTGATGTGAACTTAAAGTCCTACTCAGACATATCTTACCACAACGAAGAACTAAAGTCATTAACCCGTTATCGTTTTGATAAGGTAAAAGAACGTGCCAAGCTGAAAACTTCCGTTTCAAGACTTGTCTGTATCTTATTCCCTGAATTAGAAAAACTTGTGCCAACTCTTCATATGGCATCTGTTTATGCAATGCTCTCTGAATTTCCCGGTGCAAAACAAGCAGCCAATGCTCACCTTACCAGACTTATCAATCTACTTTCTGAATCCTCAAAAGGTCATTACGGCAAGGAAACATCAATCACATTTAGAGATGCTGCAAGAGCTTCTATCGGCTCAAATATGCCAGCGAAATCACTTGAACTAAAACACACCATCAAGTTGATTCAGGAACTTGATTCCGAGATTGACGAAATCGAAAATGAAATCAAAATCATCATGGATAAAATCAACTCCCCGATTCTCAGTATTCCTGGAATCAGTTATCGGATGGGAGCCATGATCATTGCCGAGATTGGTGATTTCAGTCGTTTTGATTCTCCTGATAAAATCTTAGCTTATGCCGGCTTTTCGCCATCAACATATCAATCTGGACAACTGGATGGTGCTTACGCACATATGGAAAAACGTGGCTCCAGATACCTGCGATACGCTCTGTACAATGCCACCAAGTATGTCTGCCATTGGGATCCAACATTTGCAGCCTATCTTGCTAAAAAACGAGCGGAAGGTAAGCATTACAATGTTGCCATATCGCACGCTGCAAAAAAATTGGTTCGAGTAATTTATCATCTTGAAAAAACCAAGCAGCAATACATAAAAGCAGCTTAAATCTTTCTAATTCAATACTCCTTTTTGAGCACCTATCACGATGCTCTTTTTGTCATGCAGTTTTCAAGGTTCAAGGAACTCTAACTAAGTTCCAAATATATCTAAAATACATTTCTGTACTTTATTCAAAAAATATCATTTTAAGGCTTGACTTTTAATAGTTAGTCTTTCTTTTTTGATTTCTTCCATTTCTTCATCAGCCATTTTGCTGACCTGTGCGATACACATAAGGACGACACCGATACCCATTCCCAGCGATACCAGCACTAAGTCCTTGACAAGTTCTGCCATAATCTCAATTCTCCTTTACTCTGTGATAAGCTCCTCTGTGTCCGCTGTCTGCTGTTTGATTATCTGCAAGTGCTTTTCCGTCAGCTTTGCGTTGTCCTCAATCTCTTTCAGATAGCTTGTGCTGTTGCCAGCGTCTATCTTTTTCAGCATTTTCAGCGTAGGGGCGACCTGTCGGCTTATCCAGCCCAGCGTCCTTTCCAGCGTGTAAGGCTCTGGGTCTGTTGTCAATTTGATAGGCGGGCGGTCTTTCCCGATAAACCACGCCCAGCGGTCATTGAGCTTCCAGTCTGTCTTTCGCTTCTCTGGCTCTCTGTCCACGAAGCGGATATAGTGATTGATGATAGAAAATGCCGTCTGTTCTGCGTCATAATGGGTCAGCAGTTCACGGACGGCATAATAAGCTCTTTCATCTTTCAGTCGTATCTCGAAGCGGTTCTTTATGGGTGCTTCCTCAATCGGTATTCCCAGCTTTGCGTACTGTTCGTAGTTCTTCTCATAACAACAGAAGTAGACTTCTGATTTCAGAGAGCCGATATACAGCGTGTGTCCCATGCCTGCCTTGTCCTGCTCATTGTGCTTCACCAGCTCGCCGGAAGCATAGGACTTGAAAGAACGAAACAGGGAAACACATTCCTCACGGTTGCATTTGGCGGTCAGATCTGGAATATCCAGTATGCCCGCCCTGTCGTTAATGGCAAGGTCAAGGCGTTTCATCACACCGCCCTCAACCAGAGCGTCCATAAGGAAGTCGTACCAGCTTCGCTCCTGTGCCAGCAGATAGCTCTCAAACTGGCGACAGCCTTTTCCTTTCAGCTCCAGAAGCGTGCCTTTTTCCTCGTCCTGCGAAGTGTAGACGAACACATCACCCAGATAGTAATGCTCGGTGTATTTGTAGTGTCCGTAGTCCTCATGGAGCATATAGTCGATATTGAGCTTCAATATATCTTTGATAACGTGCTGTATATCCAGCGTGGGGAAACGAATACGCACATAGTCGAACAGCAGGAACATGGGAACGTCGGGATTGAATTTCTCAACAGCTTCCATGAGCTTGTCCTGCATATCTTCCGTGAGTGTTACCTTTCCCGCTTCGATACGGTTTAGGTGTTCACGGCTGATACCAGCCATGATTGCAAGCCTTGTCTGGGACACGCCGTAAGACTGACGTTTCTCTTTCAAGGCGGTTATAAAGGTGCTTTCATTCAGCCTGCATACCCCCAATCGTGAAAGTGTGATATTTTCCGCCGATTGTCACAGTCGGTCAGTAGTTTCAGAAAATCCTTTTACCAAGCGGGATTTCCAGACTTTTTGACCGTAGTTTCCAGCGGAATTGTGCCCCTCTGTTAGATACCGAGGGGCTTCTTTCGTGGAGCAGGGCAAGCCCTGCTCCACAGGACGGCTTACACGGTCTGGGTCGCTCCGCTGACCGTTCCAGCCGTCAGTGGGTCAGCCTATCCTTGTCATGCCCGTATAAACTACGATACAGTCGGTATCTCTTAAAAGGCATTTTCTGGCTATATCCTTGTCAATCTCGTATTCACGGCATACCTGTCTGAAATGCTCCCTGTCCATGACAAGAAACGTATAGCGGAAAAGACAGCCCAGCAGATTTGCCATAGGTGCGGGAAGCTCCACAGAAAACAGCAACGGCATTTCCAGATAGTCCTCTGCCAAATCTTCCAATAAATCCGACATTCTCTCATGGAAAAGTGTTTCTGGATAGTCGTCGTCCTGTTTATATTCACTGTCTGCCGTAAAAGCCAAATCGGACAGGAATTTTCCATAGCCCAATCCGATACAAGTAAGTACATTGTCGGTACACTCTGGTTCATAATGGATTTCCAAATATCCCATAATCATTCAATCTCCTTTTGTTTCTCTGGTACGGCTAGTCTTGCCAGTGCAAGAGAGCCGATAGTCTGTAAAAAATCATGCCCCTTTGGTACAAGGGGAGTGTAAAACTCTGATATGACGCTCGTTCCCACGTCACAATAGCCACGTCCCTTGATACGCTTCTGAAAAAACTGTTTCTTTACGTCGCTTCCAAAGAGCATACCGTAGCCAAGCTCGCTGATACGTCCCAAGCCCACACGGAAGTTGAAGTTATCTCTGATACCGTCGCTGAAATACTTTGCGTCGGGACGCTGGCAGGCGACAATGAGGAAATAGCCCGCCTGTCTGCCAAGCATGACGATTTTCTTTAGCTGGCTAAGTAAGCTCATGCTTTCCTTTGTCCCCAGCATTTCCAAGAACGCCACATACTCGTCAAAGATAAGGAAGCAGGGCGGTAAGCCCAGATAGGCGTAGTTCTCGCCCGTCTTGTAGTCTGGGTGGTGCTTCATTTTTTCGCTTCGCTGTACCATGCCCTCATAAAACGCATTGACACATTCAATCATATCTTCTTTGGTGTGGTACACGTTATCCATGACCGTACCCAAGTCCGCAAGGTCAGCGTTCTTAGGGTCTAAGATGTAAAGCTGGGCGTTGGTCTGCAAGAGGGCTTCAATGATTGTCAGCAGGAAATAGGTCTTTCCACCGCCAGTACCGCCACAGATAAGGGCGTGAGGGAGTGCGTCGTATTCCCATGTGAGGTTCTTCATCAGACGCAAGCCCCCGTTTTCAGCCTTTACCTCGTCAATCGTGATACGGTTCGCTATCATGTCATAGAGCAGGGTGTACTCGATATAGCCGTCATGGAGCGTCTTGTCGGTCAGCTCACAGTAAAGCCCGCTTTCCAGCTTGTCTTCCAGTCTAAGGAGCTGGTCTTGATACTTTCCTAAAGAGATTTCACAGCGGATATGGAGCAGTCCCGTGTCCATTTGATAATAGATTTTAGGAAACCAGACGATTTTTTCCCTTGATCTGCTCTGCAGGTCAGTGAAAAAACCGCTGTCCTGTACGGTCTGGGCTTCATACCACTTATTGTCCAGTATCATGCGGGAGAGCTTTTGACGGTGCAGTAGCTTCTTGAAGCTGTCATGGAAGAAGCGGTAATAAAGAAAAGCGACCAATGCACAAACACCAGTCGCTATCCCTATGGTTATGAAGTTGTATGTGGAAAGCGTCACGCCATTATCAAGCAGGCTGAAATGCTCCCAATCGGTACGCATGAGCTGTCCCATGTTCAGTAGCAGGAGAACCGCCACGAACAGGAGCAGGAGCGCACCCGCACAGAAGCGGTACACAAGGTTCTTGTCGCTGGCTCTGATACGCTTTCCTTTGTATTTGTATAGGTTCATAAACACCCCTTTCTAGATATGAAAAAAGCAGTCAATCGTAAAGACTAACCGCTTTTTCCACATGATTTGTAAGAGCTAAATTAATTTTGTCACTTCTCTTTATACATAATCTAACTATTTAATTAACTCTGCATAAAAGTTTTGATTTCAATTAATTTTTCTTCAATTTCTGTTATTTCTTTTTGAAGAGCTGATTTTGTAATATCAATTGCTGGCTGAAAAATGTTCATATTTCCCTCGAAATGATTAAATTCATTAAGAAGAGTTTTTCTGCTTGTGAAAAACACTCGGAATTCCCTCATCTTCTCATAGTTGGGGTCTGTTTCTCGACATCTAAATGCTTTTTGGATTATTTGATTTAGCATTGTCATATCGTCTGGATGAAGTTCGAAAATATCAACTAATTCTTTTTCAACTTTCATTCGAAGATGATAATATATAAGTGTTTGTTCAAGCGTATCTGCAAGTAACGGAAAAAGTTCTTTGTCAAGGATATCCAAATTATTACAATCTATGTCAAGAATATCAGTTACCCCAATGATTTCTGAACCATCAAATACATTTCCAAAAAGTTTATTATAAATCGGAATAATATCTAAACTCTGCGTACCATATCCATGCATAATATCTGATAATTTGCCATAATAATCTTCTAAATCTAAACAGATATGTGCATATCCACGGATGAATGGAATCATAGCCATAAGAAATTGTTTTTTACTATGAATTGCTTCTATCAATTGATTATCTTTATTCTGGAAAAGTGCAACTAAATGATGAAGATTAATTAATAATTTCTTTTCTCGCTCTGACACAGAAATAAATCCGTTTTCTCCATCATGCACATTATTCAAAATATAAAGATTAAAACAATTATTAAGCTGGACATCTAACAAACGGACTAAATCTGTATTATGGGTAAGGATAATTTGCTTTTTGTTCTCTAAGAATTTAATAATACAGAAAGCAATTTTATTCTTGTATACAGAATCAAAACTGGATATTGGGTCGTCCATCACTATGTAGTCCTTATTAGAATGTCTTGCAAGAAGTAGTTCAAATGCTAGAGAAATAAAATTCTGTTCACCCGTACTAAGCTCCATTTCTTTACGATCTGTACCGAGCAAATCTTTATTTCCTATTTTTAATTTGTAATTTCTATCACTTTCTTCATCCCTAACAATGGTAATATCTTTTCCAATATTTTCATTTATAACATTCTCAATGAATAAAAGTTCTTCTGAGTCAAGTTGTGGTTGAGTTTCAACTAATTGTGCATATTCGTCAAAATCATCAAAAAGGCTCGTACCATCAAAACAGTGAAATAATGCATCCACTATTTCGTTTTCTATACTATTGATAAATGCCATTAGTTCTTGTTGTAATTCAAATAAACTTATAGAATCCTCACCAGCAATAAATGCACTGACAATTCTTTTGATATCAAAAGGGTCCGAACCGCTTATAGAACTATCACGCACAATTTTATCTAAGATATCTTTCGTTTTGTCATCGAGATTATCGTAGATATTTTTTCGGTTTTCTTTTTTCCTCTCAAGAAGAATGTCACCATTAAAAGAAGGGTTATCACAAACAATACAACTATCAGAGGAATAATATTTATTTAATATTGCAATTGCATCATCGTGTTGCTCCACCAAAACAACATTCGTATCAGTTACGACCTCATCAGGGTTAATTGAAAGAATTTTTTCTATTATTTTTGCTTTTGATAAATCCGAAATAACAAATAACTTTTTTTCTTCATTTAACTCAAAAATGTGTGGTCTATTCTCCTCGTTACGAATAAATGCTACAAATGTCGTTCTATCAATATCTCTTCCGTGTTGTTTTGTGTTTACAATACTACGAACATATTGAAAGGCTTCTTGATAAACTTGTTCTTGCAAAGATTGAAGATGAACTAAAAGATAATCTCTAACTTTTGATACTTTAAACTCTGTCTTATATTTTGAAGAAAGTTTCTCATAAGCAGTTTTAAACATTGAATTGATTTTATCCCTAAGTTCATATTCTCTACGAATTTGCGCTCCAATTAAATAATCCGTAGTTTCACCACGAATAACATTCCTATTAATTTGATCCTGTATTACATGAAAAGATTTTGTTTCTGGTGTTATTACATTTCCATGTCCATCAGTTGCATTAAAAAAGCAATTTTCTTGAGATATCTCCATGGAAAGGAGATTAGCAAAACTTGTTTTTCCTGTCCCATTTGGAGCATAAACAACGGCTATTCCTCCTGCTGTTTGCATTCGTTTAAATTCAATTGTTCCATTGTGTTCTGAAAGATGAGTAAAATCATCTTCAAATATACATGAATTTTTTAGTGATGAAAAAATAATTTTCACTGAATTCCCCCCTCTAGTATTATCATATGTTTTTATTGACAAATTTCGATTGAGATTTCACCTGTTTTAAGAAATTTAATAACTGTTATATTTTATTATTA
>ERZ791914.1114-NODE-1114-length-20003-cov-3.975286_pt1 | contig 20003 bp, 18 predicted proteins | sample MGYA00510140_ERZ791914 | MGnify/ENA primary metagenome ERZ791914 (study PRJEB30046, sample SAMN00792079) | human gut metagenome | study: EMG produced TPA metagenomics assembly of the A metagenome-wide association study of gut microbiota in type 2... | reverse complement strand
CGCTGGTGCGCGCTGCCGTGGAGCATGCGGCCCGCATCGGCGCCGGGAAGGTGATGCTGACGTCGAACCCGGCGCGCGAAGCCGCTAGGGCGCTTTATCGCAAAGTCGGATTCGAAGAGGTGGAAACCACGGTTTTCGCCTTTAAAACAGATAAGTGATGAAAAAATTCGTGAAGATTGCGGCCATCGTGGTGGCCGTCGTGCTGGTGATCGCTCTGGTGGCGCCGATGGTGCTGCGGGGCAAGATCGCCGAGATTGTGAAGCGTGAGGCCAATGCGATGCTCGATGCGCGGCTCGATTTCGAGAAGCTGGACATCAGCCTGTTGCGCCATTTTCCCCGTGCTTCGCTCGACCTGAAGGGACTGACGCTGGTGGGCGAGGAGCCTTTTGCGGGCGATACGATCGTCGCCGCGCAGCGGATTTCGGTGGTCGTGAATGTGATGTCGCTTTTCGGCGACGAGGGGTTCGAGGTGACGAAGATCATTCTTTCGGAGCCTGCGCTCCATGCGCACAAACTTGCCGACGGCAGGGTGAACTGGGACGTTGTGAAGGCTTCGGAAGAGGCTCAGGGCGAAGAGGAGACCCCCGCCGATGCGGAACCTTCGTCGTTCCGCCTTTCGGTCCGCGACTTCAGGATCAGCGACGCGGCGATCCGTTACGAGGACGATTCGACGGGCATGCGCTTCTCGACCGCGCCTCTGTCACTTCGCCTGCGGGGCGACATGTCGGCCGACCAGACCGACCTCGACCTGCGGCTGACGGCCAAGGGCATGCGGCTGGTTTCGGGCGGTATTCCGATGCTCAGCGGCGCCGAAGCGGAGCTGGATGCGGTGATTGCGGCCGATCTGGCGAACAGCCGTTTTACCTTCTCGCAGAACAAACTGCGCCTGAACGCCATCGAGGTCGGTCTCGACGGCTGGGTGGAGCTGAAAGACGACGCCGTGGCCATGGACGTCACGGCCGGCTGCGACAAGGTGCAGTTCAAGGACGTGCTTTCGCTCGTTCCGGCCTTCTACACCCGCGACTTCCGCAATCTTGCGGCCGGCGGCGAACTTTCGATGGCGCTCTGGGCGCGCGGCGAAATGCACGGCGCGGCGCTTCCGGCGTTCGAACTCAGGACGGAGGTGCGCAACGGCAGCTTCCAATACTCGTCGCTGCCCAAGGCGGTGGACGGCATCAACATCGACGTCCGGATCGCCAATCCCGGCGGCGTGGCGGATAAGACCGAACTCGACCTCTCGAAATTCACGCTCCGGATGGCCGGGAATTCGCTTTCGGCGTCGGCCTATGCGACCAATCTGGTCAGCGACCCGACGTTCCGTGCCGCGGTGGACGGCCGTGTCGATCTGGGGGCCGTCAGAGAGGTGTATCCGCTCGAAAAGGGGATGGAGCTGAGCGGTCTGATTACCGCCGACGTGAAGGTTTCGGGCCGTATGTCCGACATCGAAAAGAGCCGCTACGAGCGGATCGGCGCGTCGGGAACGTTCGTCGTCGAGCGGCTGGGCCTGACCATGCCCGAACTGCCTGCGGTCCATATCCGCCGTGCCGCCGCGACCATTACGCCCGCGGCCATGACGCTCGGCGAACTCGGCCTTACGATAGGCCGGAGCGATCTGGCGGCCAACGGCCAGCTGTCAGGCTACATCGGCTACCTGCTGCGGGGCGACATGCTTTCGGGACGTCTCTATGTGAAGTCCGACCTGCTGGACCTGAACGAAATGATGAACGTCATGCCCGATTCCGCACCGGAGGAGACCCCGGAGACGTCGTCGGCCGGGACTTCCGCCGAACCGGCGCAGGCGCTCGAAGTGCCGCGCAACCTGAATCTTTCGCTCAATACCGAACTGCAGAAGGTGCTCTTCCAGAAAATGACCGTCTCCGGCATATCGGGCGAGATGCGCGTAGCCGGCGGCGCCCTTTCGCTCGAACGGCTGCGCATGCAGCTCTTCGGCGGTTCGGCGACCGCTTCGGGCAGCTATTCGACGGCGGCCGATCCGCAGCGTCCGGCGCTGAAGCTGGCGCTGGGACTTGCGGGCGCTTCGTTCTCCAAGACGTTCGACGAGCTGGAGATGGTACAGAAACTCGTGCCGCTGTTCGCCAAAACGGGCGGCGATTATTCGTTGTCGCTCGACATGACGACCGCGCTCGATCCGAATATGGAACCCGACCTGCAGTCGCTCGACGCCACGGGCGAAATCAAGTCGGCGAACATCCGTATCCAGAACCTCGAAGCGTTCGATGCGCTGGCCAAGGCGCTCGACAACGACAAACTGCGGAAAATCGAAGCCAAGGACGTCGCCGTCCGTTTCTCGATCAGGGACGGCCGGATTACGACCCAGCCCTTCGACCTGAAGATGGGCGACATAAAGATCAACATGTCCGGTTCGACGGGACTCGACCAGACCATCGACTATACGGCCAAGGTGGCCCTGCCTGCGGGTTCTGCGGGCGGGATCTTGGAGTCGGTTAATGTCGGCATAGGCGGTACGTTCACCTCGCCCAAGATCACGCTCGGCGTGAAGGAAGCGGCCGAGCAGGCCGTGAAGAACGTCATCGACCAGCAGATCCAGAAGCTCACGGGCAGCGAATCGCTCGGCGAGGAGATTCAGAAGCAGGCCGACAACCTGCGCAAGGAGGCCAAACGTGCCGGCGACAAGCTGGTCGAAGCCGCCGAAGCGCAGCGCACGAAACTTGTGGACGGCGCCAAGGAGAAGGGTGCTTTGGCGAAGCTGGCGGCCGAGAAAGCGGGCGACAAGCTGGTCGAGGAGGCCAAGAAACAGGCCGACAAACTCAGCGCCGAAGCTGAAAGACAGATCGAAAAACTCACGGCGAAGCAGGAGTAGGGAATGCTTGTTCTTTTCGCCGTCATTCTCGGAGGAATCGTCACGGGGCGCCTGCTGCAAAGCCGGCGCCTCGCGTTCGTCTCCCGGCTGATCGCCGTCATCATCTGGGCGTTGTTGTTCCTGCTCGGACTGGAAGTCGGTTCCGATCCCGCCGTCGTGGGCGGTATGGCGACGCTGGGGCGTACCGCCTTCGTGATCTTCGTCTTCTCGGTTGCGGGGAGCATCGGGGCTTCGTGGCTGTTGTGGCGGCGTATCCGGGGCCGCACTGCTTCCGGGACGGAGGGCGCCGCGGTAAATCCGGCATCTGCCGGCTCTGTTGCGGGCCGCGGATTTGGGGTCGGAGGCGGGGGCTGCGGTGCGAATGGCTTTTCCGGGAGTGTTGCGGATCAATCTTCCGAAGCGCTCCCGAATCCGGCGGCGTGTGGCGCGTCATGTTCGCCAGAATCTTCGGATTCAGCGATGAGTGGGACGTCATGTTCGCCCGAACCTTCGGAGCCGGCATTGTTTTGCGCGCCGTGTTCTCCCCAATCTTCTTCGGCGGCGTGCGAGCCGACGCCCGCGCCTGCTTCTCCGGCCTCCGAGCCGGAAAAACCGCTGTCGATGTGGGGTGCTCTGAAAGGGAGTCTGGTGATCGTCGCCTTCTTCGTCGCCGGATGCGTTGCGGGACTTTTCGCTCTTGTGCCGTTCGATGTCGCCGGGGCGCGTGTCAGCACGTATGTTCTCTATGCGCTGATGTTTTGTGTCGGCGTGACGCTGGGCCATGATGAAACCCTTGCGGGACGTGTCCGGCGGCTCGATCCGCGGCTGGCGCTGCTGCCCGTGATGACTGCCGTCGGAACGCTGGCGGGCGCAGCTCTCGCGACGCCGCTTCTGCCGCCGCTGGCCGTGACCGATACGCTGGCCGTCGGTTCGGGTTTCGGCTATTATTCGCTGTCGAGCATCTTTATCGCCGATTTCCGGGGCGCAGAGCTGGGAACCGTCGCTCTGCTATGCAATGTCATGCGCGAGATCTTCACGCTGCTGGCCGCTCCGCTGGTCGCCCGTTGGTGCGGACCGTTGGCGGCCGTCTCGATCGGCGGTGCGACCACCTTCGACACCACGCTCCCCGTCATCACGCAGGCGGCCGGAAAACCCTATGCCGTGGTTTCGATTTTCCACGGCTGCACGCTCGATTTCAGCGTTCCGTTTCTGGTGACGTTTTTCTGTACGCTGTAATTGTTGGCCGTAATAAAAATCCCCGCCGGAGCAGGGAGATAAGGTCGAATCCGGTCCGAGTCCGGACGTGCGGGGAATCGGACTGCGGGGCTGCTGCCGAGTCCGGGAGTCCGTGCGTGCGGTAATTCCGGTTTCGGCCGGGGACCTCTTGTCTTTGCGGGCCTCTTGTTTCCTGCGGGCGCTTTATTTCCGGATATAGGTCTCCAACGCCGCGACGTATTCGGCGAAGGCGTCGCGTCCCGTGTCGGTGATGCGGCAGACGGTGCAGGGCATCTTGCCCCGGAAGGTCTTTTCGATTTCGATGTAATTCGCTTTCGCCAGCTTGTCCAGCTGTACCGAAAGGTTGCCCGCCGTGGCTCCGGTCTGCTGCCGGATAAAGACGAAATCGGCGCTTTCGACCCCGATGAGGATCGACATCACGGCCAGACGCAGTTCGGAATGCAGCAGGGGGTTGAGTTCTTTAAACACGGTTCCGGCGTTCGTTGTAGCGCAGCACGATTCCCGTTCCGAAGAAGAGGATGACGGCTGCCGCAAGGGTGAGTATGAATTGGGAGACGGTCTCTCCTGCTGCTGCGGCCCGGAAGATCCATGCGGTGAGAAATGCCCCCGAAATGCTGATGAAAAGCAGTCCGGCCAGCGATCCGCTCTGGTTCGACCGGTTGGCTTCGCTGCGGCGGAACAGTTCACCCGTGACGCCCGCCGCAATGGCTGCCCCCATGGTCAGCAGTCCCATGACGGGCAGCTGCAGTCCGTCGCCCGTGGCGACATATCCCGCAGTGTAGAGACATACGCCGAGCGCATAGGCCCAGACGTTCATCAGTGTCCGGTCGTTGGCCGTGACCGTGCGGTGACTTCTGTAATGGAAATAGAGGGCGGCCAGCCCGGCGACCGTTCCGGCGAGGACCAGCAGCAGCGTCAAATCCCGGCCCGTCGTCCGCCGGACGACGTAATCCGCCGTTGTGACGGCCAGCGCCAGCGCTCCTGCGCCGAAGAAAAGCGTGCTCCGCACGAAACTCAGTTTGCGTCGCTGCGCTTCGAGCGAGCGGGCGATCAGCTCCATCGCCTCTTTTTCGGACATTTTCCGTTCTTCCATACGGCTATTGTTTCGGATGATTCGACTTGTAGTTGAGGATATGCCCCGGCACGATCATCATTGCGACGAATCCGGCGATAAAGAGCGCCGGCACCCAATAACCGGTCGCGGCGAGCGATACGGGGGCGAGGACGATCGCCGCGGCCCCGCCGACGGCGGCCGGGACGAAGCGGATGACAAGCCCCGTGATGGCTGTTCCCATGCCCATCATCAGCAGGATGACGAAGAGGATCGGGACCGGCATGTCGCCGAATACCGAGAGCAGGCTGACGAACCACGCCGTGAGACCCATTACCAGCCACACCTGACCGATTACGCGGTCGATGAAGGTGTAGACCCTGCCGCCGTCCGCCTTGGGCATCGTCAGCAGACTCAGCGCGGTTCCGAACACGGGCAGCAGCAGCCATAAGTAGTACCAGTTCCGACCCGGAAAGAGTGCGTAGGCAGCCCATACGGCGAGTGTCGTGACGACGGTCGCATAGCCCCATATCAGGAACGGCCGCCCGGCGTTGCGGACCATGCGGCTGCGGGTGTTGTCGATCATGCGGCCGACGAGTGCGATGTTTTCGGCGGCGTTCAGCGGCCTGTCTGCCGCTGCGTTGCCCGTTGCCGCGCCATCTGCCGCAGTGCTGTCCGTTGCCGCGCCGCCCTCCGCAGTGTTGTCTTTCGTCGCCTTGCCGGGCCGCGGTCCGGCCGCTTGTTTCGCGTCGCTGCGGGAGTGTCTGTACCGGTAATTGAGGATATGTCCCGGAATAATCGTCATCAGGACGAAGGCTGCCAGAAACAGTCCGGCGTGCCAGTTTCCGGTGACGACGAGCGAGACCGACGCCAGCACGATTCCGGCGATGCCGCCCGCCACGCCGGGCTTGAAGCCGATGATCAGGTTGTTGATGGTCGTGCCCAGACCGATCATCAGCAATACGGTGAATGCGACCGGAAACCGGACGACGAAACAGATCGCCAGCGTGCTTATCAGCAGGGTGGCGGGGCCTATTACGCTCCAGATGAGGTCGAGTACGCGGTCCACGTAGGTGTGCACCGAGCCTTCGGCCGCCTTGGGGCGCGTGAAGTACATCAGCGCGCCGCCCAAGAGGGGAAGCATGAACCAAAGGTAGTTCCAGCGTACGTCGCCGGTGCAGGACACTGCGGCCCATACGGCGATCAATGTCGCGGCGGTCGCATAGCCCCACGCCAGAAACGGCCGTCCGGCGTTGCGGACCATGCGGCTGCGGGTATTTTCGATCATCCGCCCGATGAGCGCCAAACTCTCGGCGGCGTCCAGCTTTCTGTCTTCCATGTCTGTCGGATTTCGGGGTTAAAGTTACGAATTTATTCCGGGTGTTCCTCGCTTTTCACCGGATGTCTGCGCGTCTTCTGCGGCGTTTCAGCCGTACGCGGGGCGGCGGTTTATTCCGCGGCAGGGTAGCGGAGGCGTATCGTCACGGTGTTCCGCTCTGCGGGCAGGGTGCACTTTTTCGCGGCATAGCCTTCGGCCGGGCCGCGTTCGTCCGTCTTCATTTTGTAGTCGCCGTCCTCGTCGTGGAGGAGCGATACCTCGGCCGTTTCGGCGTCGATGCCTTCGAGTGTTACCACGACTTCGCCCCTCTTGGCGGGCGACATGCCGTATACGGGCTGTTCACGTCCGGCGACTTTCGCCATCGCCAGAACATTGCCTTTGTCGCTGCGGATGTCCGTTACGGTGATTTCAAGGGTTTTGGCCGCGGCGGCAACGGATGCCAGCGCAAAAATGACGGTCAGGACGAGTTTCCATGCTTTCATGGTTGCGGAGGTTTTAGCGGTAATTGTTTTCGTCGTCGCAGTCGGTGAGATGCCAGACCAGCGACAGCACCAGATTCAGCCCCCATCCTGCTGCGACCCATGCCACCCACCAGTAATGGGGCGAGGTCTGCCAGTTGACGAAGGCGAGGAATGCGCAGACTACGAGGTAGGTGGTGATGCGGCGGGCGAACCAGCGGACGAAAAGGCGGCGTTTGTCCGGGGAGGTGTTCGTGAGTTCCATGCTGTTCGGTTTTTAAGATTCTTTTGTCGTGTCGTAAATATATTGCGAATATAAAGTAGTTTATATAATAAACCAAATTTTCCGGCGGGATTTTTATGGAAAAAACAGATACCTATATTAATTGCGGGGAAATTTTCCGCTTCCCACTGTTTTTCATCCGCCGAAAAATCGTATTTTTGCGGAAATTCGATACTGATCCGTTATGAAAAGAATCCTCCTGCTTTTTATCGCCCTTGCGGCCGCATGGGGCGCCGCGGCTAAAATCCGGCTGCCCGAAATCATCGGCAACGACATGGTGCTTCAACAGAATGCCGAGGTCCGGTTGTGGGGCTGGGCCGAGCCGCATGCCGCGGTGAAAGTCGAGACCTCGTGGGGCGCCGGAGCCGCCGTGAAAAGCGACGCCGACGGTCGCTGGGCCGTATCGGTCCGGACGCCGGCCGGAAGTTACGAGCCGCAGCGGATTACCTTCGCCAGCGGCGACCGCGTGACGTTCGACCGCGTGCTGATCGGCGAAGTGTGGTTCGCCGGAGGGCAGAGCAATATGGAGATGCCGCTCGGCGGTTTCTGGCAGTGTCCGGTTACGGATGCGAACGAGATCATCGCCCGCGCGGGCGCCAAAAGCGGGAAACTCCATTATGTGAAGATTCCGCATGCCGCCGCCTATACGCCGCAGGACCGGACGGCCGGAAGCTGGACCCCCTGCACGACCGCTACTGCGGCGAAATTCACCGCTGCGGGTTACTTCTTCGCCGAAATGCTCAACGACGTGCTCGGCGTTCCGGTCGGCATCATCGACTGCTCGTGGGGCGGAAGCCGCGTCGAAAGCTGGATGAGCCGCGAAGTGCTGAGCGGTTATTCGGACATCGACCTGACCGAAGAGGGAATCTCCCGCGTCGCGCAGCACCTGCGTCCGATGGTCATGTACAATGCCATGCTCCGTCCCGTGGCGGGCTATACCGTCCGCGGATTCCTCTGGTATCAGGGCGAATCGAACGTCGGCCGCTACATGGATTACGCTGCGCGGCTGGCCGATATGGTTTCGTTGTGGCGCGGATTGTGGGGGCGGGACGACCTGCCGTTCTATTACGTCGAGATCGCTCCCTTCGAGTACGGCAACGGGAAGTCGCCCTACCTGCGCGAAGCGCAGTGCCGGGCGCAGGAGCTGATTCCCAACAGCGGCATGATTTGCACCAACGATCTGGTGGAGCCTTACGAGTTTTGCAATGTCCACCCGAAGAACAAGCGGGACGTGGGCTACCGGCTGGCCTTCATGGCGCTGAACAAGACCTACGGGATGAAGGAGATCGCCTGCCAAAGCCCGCAGTACGAGTCGATGGAGATCCGCGACGGCAAAGCCCGCATCAGGTTCAAATATATGGATCAGGGTTTCAACCGGATGGCCGACATCCGCGGATTCGAGATCTGCGGCGCCGACAAGGTATTTTATCCGGCCGATGCGGTCGTCGAAAACCAGTTCGCTTTGGTCGTTTCGTCGGAGAAAGTCCCGGAACCCGTGGCCGTGCGCTACTGTTTCCACGATTTCCAGCCGGGCAATCTGGCCGATACCCGCGAACTGCCGGTCGTTCCTTTCCGTACGGACGATTTCTGAGTTTGCTGACCGTCGGAATTGCAGGACCCGGCCCTGAAAAATGAAATTCACCCCTGCCGCACTTCGCTGCGCAGGGGTGAAATCGTCTGAGACCGCTTGTCCGGCCGGTTCCTGCGTTATTTGGCGGGTACTTCCTTCAGCACCACGTCCGCCCATTCGGGATGGCGGTAGATGTATTGTGCGACGAAGGGGCACTGGGGGATCATCGGCAGTTTCTTGGCGCGGAGATCCTCCAATACGGCGCGCGTCAGCTCCGAACCGATGCCCTGTCCTTCGTATTTTTCGGGAACCTCGGTGTGCGTCAGGACGATGAATCCCTGCGCCTTGATGTATTCGATCATGGCGAGATCCCCGCCGAGGTCGAATTCGTATCGCTTTTCCGCAGCGTTGTCGATCAGTTCGTGTTTCTTTTCCATAATCCTGAGTTTTAGATGTCGGCTTTGTTTCTTCAAATATAGAGCCTAAACGGGAAAATTGCTACTTTTGCAGACAGAATATGGACAACATTTCCGACATATTGCTGGACTGGTACGCCCGGCACGGCCGCGATCTGCCTTGGAGACGCACCCGCGATCCTTACCGCATCTGGCTTTCCGAAGTTATCCTCCAGCAGACCCGCGTCGCACAGGGCATGGACTATTACCTGCGCTTCACGGAGCGCTTTCCCGACGTCGGGTCGCTGGCCGCCGCTCCGGAGGACGAGGTGCTCAAGTTGTGGCAGGGACTCGGCTATTACAGCCGTGCGCGCAACCTGCACGCCGCGGCGCGGCAGGTCGCGGAGCGGTTCGGAGGCGTGTTTCCCCGGTCTTACGACGAGGTCCGCTCGCTGCGGGGCGTCGGCGACTATACCGCCGCGGCCGTCTGCTCGGCCGCTTACGACGCTCCCTGCGCCGTGCTCGACGGCAATGTTTTCCGGGTGCTGGCGCGGCTTTTCGATATCGACCTTCCGATCGACTCCACGGCCGGAAAGCGCACGTTCGCCGAACTGGCGCAGATGCAGCTCGACAAGCGCTGTCCGGGGCGTTACAATCAGGCCGTCATGGATTTCGGGGCGCTGCAATGCACCCCGGCGCAGCCCGGATGCACCGACTGTCCGCTTGCGTCGCGCTGTCTGGCTCTGGCTGCAGGAACGGTTGCGGAGCGTCCCGTCAAGCAGTCGAAAACCAAGGTGCGCGACCGTTGGTTCAACTACCTGCACGTTACATGCGGCGACCGGACCTTGTTGCGGCGGCGCGGGGAAGGCGACATCTGGCAGGGGCTGTACGAGTTTCCGATGATCGAGACGGACCGTGCGGCGGATTTTTCGGAACTAACCGCTTCGGAAGAGTTCCGAACCGTGTTGGGCGGCGTCGAATGGCGTCTGCTGCGGAGCGTCGCAATGCCGAAACACCAGCTTTCGCACCAGACGCTGCATGCCGTGTTCCACCGCATCGAGATCTTTTCCCCGGTGGATTTCCCTTCCGTGCCGACCGCCACGCTGGGCGACTATGCCGTGCCGCGGCTGATCGACCGCTATCTGGACCGGCAGCCGTGAAAAATCCCTGCCGAGGCAGGGATTCGTCTTGTGTGCAAACGCCGCCGGGGGCGTGTTTTGTGCGTGTATCTGTTCCGTCAGCGTATCAGATACCAGATATAGGCGACGTATATCATCAGGAAGATCGCGCCCTCCCAGCGGTCGATCTGCTTCCTTCGGAAGGTGAACGCTGTCAGCAACAACAGCAGGGAGCTTAGCACCACCATCAGAATGTCGGTCGTCGTGATGCCGCCCATTGTCAGCGGGCGGATCGTCGCGCTCACGCCGAGGATCAGCAGTATGTTGGCGATGTTGGACCCGATGACGTTGCCCAGCGCCATTTCGGACTTTCCTTTGAGCAGAGATACGACCGACGAGGCCAGTTCGGGCAGTGACGTGCCGCCTGCGACGAGCGTAATGGCGATAACCGATTCGCTGATGCCCAGCCTGCGGGCGATCTCCGTGGCGCTTTTCAGGAACATGTCGCCGCCGAAAATCAGCCCGGCGAGTCCTCCGGCGATCATGACGACCGCCAGCCAGAGGGCCGCCGGCTTTTTGGCGCCGGCATCGGCGGGCACCGCTTCGGGCCGTTTCGTGGTGCGGATCGTGAACCACATCAGCGCAATGTAGAGCGCCACCATGACGATGCCGTCGATGCGGCCGATTCTGTCCGCCGCCCCCGCACATATCAGGCGGTCCGAAGTGACGGCCAGCAGGATCAGCGACGCGGCCATGCCGAAGGGAATGTCGCGCCGTATGTTGCTCCGGGTGAGGGGCAGCGGCCGGATCAGGGCGCAGACGCCGAGGATCAGAAAGACGTTGAAGAGGTTCGAGCCGACGACGTTTCCGATCGCCACGTCGCTGTTGCCCGCCGCGGCCGAGAGTACCGAGACGACCAGTTCGGGCGTCGAGGTGCCTACGGCGACGATCGTCAGGCCGATGATGAATTCCGGAACCCGGAAGCGTTGCGCGACGGCGGCCGAGCCGTCCGTCAGGAAATTTGCGCCGGCGAGAATCAGTCCCAGTCCGACGATCAGCAGCAGAATGTCCATAATCTATGCAAGCAGAATCAGGCTAACGGCCATGAGCGCCATGCCGGCCACCACGCCGTAAATCGAAATGTGAGCTTCGCCGTATTCGCGGGCTGCGGGCAGCAGTTCGTCGATCGAGATGAAGACCATGATGCCCGCGACTCCGGCCAGTATGCAGCCCATCAGCGTCGGCGACATGAAGGGCATCAGCACCAGATAGGCCAGCAGTGCGCCGACCGGCTCGGCGAGCCCCGACAGCAGCGAGAGTTTGAACGCCTTTTTGCGGTCGCCCGTGGCGTAGAAGATCGGAATCGAGACCGCAATGCCTTCGGGAATGTTGTGGATGGCGATCGCCACGGCGATTGCCACGCCCAGCGCCATGTTGTCCACGGCCGACGTGAAGGTGGCGATACCTTCCGGGAAGTTGTGGATGCCGATGGCCAGCGCCGTCATCATGCCCATGCGCATCAGTTTGGGGTTGCGGGGCTGTTTGTCCATCTCCTCGACCATGTGGGCCTCGTGGGGGTTCTCGAACGAGGGTACCAGCCGGTCGATGACGCCGATGAGCAGGATGCCCGCGAAGAAGCTGACCACGGTGACGATTATCCCCGTATGCGCGCCCCACTCCTCCGAAAGAGTTATCTGCGCCTGCTGGAACAACTCGACGAACGAGACGTAGATCATCACGCCGCCCGACAGTCCGAGCGAGAACGACAGCAGCCGCTTGTTGGTGCGGCGGGCGAAAAAGGCGATCGCGCTGCCGATGCCGGTGGCCAGACCGGCTCCGAGCGTCAGCAGCAGCGGGATGAGGATATTGTGCTCCATATTGATATGCGGTTTGTCGTTGACTTCGCAAATATAGTGCTTTTCCGGCGAAAGAGACGGAAAAACCGAATCCATTTGGATTCGGTTTTTCTGATGCCGGCATAATTGCAGCCTGTTTTATTTGTGCGCGGTTGTTCCGGTCTGTTTGCCCGTGCGCGGTTGTTCCGGTCTGTTTGCCCGTGCGCGGCTGTTCCGGCCCCTTTGTCGGTGCAGGTCGTTCCGGCTTGCCGGTCCGTGTGCGGTTGTTCCCGTCCTTTGGTTCGTGCGCGCCTGTTCCCGTCCTTTGGTCTGGACGGTTTTTTTCGCTCCGTTGGTTCGAACATGGCTTTCCCGCTCCGTTTTGCCTGATATGCCCCCAGTGCGGAGACGGGCCTGCCTATTTGCCGTGCGCCTCGCGGATCAGCCGGCCCAGCACTTCGATGCTGTCTGCGGTGATGTGCGGCTGCGGATCGGCTTTGTCGGCTACGTCGAGCGTCGTTTCGCCCGAAAGCACCAGCACGCCCATCGCTTTGGCGTTGTGGGCCATCGCCACGTCGGTGTAGATGCGGTCGCCGACCATGGCGATCTGGTCGGGCTTGAGGCCGTGGCGCGAAAGGATGCCCGAAAGCATGTTGGGATCGGGCTTGCCGAGCGTGATGTCGGGATGCCGTCCCGTGGCATGCCCGATGCAGGCGCAGATCGAGCCGCAGTCCACCAGCACCGTCGGCTGGTCGGTGGGGCATACGCGGTCGGGATTGGTGGCGATGTAGGGCACGCCCTGCGACACCCACCACGCCGCGCGGCAGAGCCGGTCGTACTGCAGCGTCATGTCGAACGCCGCGACGATTACGTCGGGCACGTCGTCGGCCGAATCCGCCGCCGATTCGAACCCGGCGGCTTCGAATTCCGAGATCATGCTCGGCGTGCCGAGCAGGAAGAGCCGTTTGGCCGCGGGGTAGTGCTCCTTGATGTAGTCGATGGTCGCCAGCGCCGTCGTATACATCTCCTCGGGTGTGGCGCGGATGCCCAGCGTTTCGAGTTTGTGCAGGTAGTCGGCGATGGATTTGGAGGGGTTGTTGGTCAGGAACGAATAGCCGATTCCCAGCTCTTTCAGCCCTTCGAGGAAGGGTTTGGTGTAGGGGAAGAGCGACATGCCCATGTAGATCGTGCCGTCCATGTCGAGCGCCACGTGTCTGATGCCGCGCAGCCGCTCCATCAGTTCGTCGTGTGTGTAAACCGAGCGGAATTTGTCGAATGTTGCCATTATTTTCGTGTTAGATTGAGATGCTGGAACAGGTAGGGATAGTCGGTTTCGATCACGTCGCATCCCGTGGGGATTTCGAGTTCGTAACCTTTGATTTTCTCGGCGTCGGTTGCCCGCCGGTCGTGGGTCGGGGCGAGCGAAATCATGCACATCACGCCCTTCTCGTGCAGCTTGCCATAAAGCTCCTGCTGGTCGGGGAGCATCATCGTGCCGACGTAGGCCATCATCTGTGACCACGGAATGCGCTCTTCGGCGTACTCGCCGAACTCCTTCATGTTCTTGCACCAGCACGAGAACATCGCCTGCGGGTCGCGGTCCAAGTAGGTGCGGGCCTGCCGGGCGTTGCGCACGGTGTACATTACGTTGGCGGGCGCCAGCCGGTTGATGAAGTCCGACATCACCTCCAGCGGCACGTCCTTGATGTCGAGGTTGAGGATGGTTTTGCCCCGGCTCCAGACGATGCACTCTTCGAGCGTCGGAATCCGGTAGGGCGTGACGTTGCCTTCGCGGTCCTTGAGGAAGAACTGCTGCAGCTCCTCGCAGGTGTAGTCCGACACCTTGCCCGTGCCGGTGGTCGTGCGGTCGATCGTGGCGTCGTGCATCAGCACGATCACGCTGTCCTTGGTCAGGCGCGGGTCGATTTCGAAGAACGAAGGCATCATCGAGAGGGTCTTCTCGAACGATTCGATGCAGTTTTCGGGATAGCCCGTCACCATGCCGCCGCGGTGGCCGCTGACGACGATCGGACGCTCCGGTGCGTACCGGAACCAGTCGTGCAGCTGGGCGCGGCTTTCGATGTCGATATAAAAAGGTCCTTCGGCCTTTTTGCCGCTTTCGGCGCATCCCCACAGCAGGGTGCCCAGCGTAAGGGCTGTCAGTAGTCTGAAAGTTTTCATAGGTGGTTTTTATCGGTTGTTTCTCGGAATCTTGTGTTCTTTCACCACATCGCCTGCCGTGTCGACTACCCGGATGTCGATGCCCTTCGCGCCGGCCGTGACGACCGTTTTGTCGCTGTTGGAGTTGATAAGGATCGGAAAGTCGGCGCCGCGGCTTAGGTCGTCGATCCATTGGTAACGGTGGTAGTGGCCGCAGAGCATCAGGTCTATGCCGCTTCCGTCGAGTATCGGGAGAAACAGCCGTTCGATCTCCAGCTCGCCGTGCCAGCCGCGTCCCTTGTTGGGCGGCATGTGGATCAGGACGATGCGGTAGGGCGCCGACCGGAACTCTTCGTCGGCGACTACGCCCCTGAGCCACTGCGCCTGCTGTTCGCGGTAAGCGTCGGCGGTCGAAAGCCCGTAATAGCGGATGTCGCTGTCGGGTTTGTCCTCGCAGCCGTCGAGTACGACGAAGAAGACGGGACCGCGGCGGAACGTATAATAACTTTCGCCGGTCGGCGTGGGAAAGTAGTCGAGCCAGTGCCGGGCGAACTTGCCGCGTCCGTCGTGGTTGCCGCGCGTCACGACGAGCGGAATGCCTGCCGGGGTGAGCAGCTCCGACGCCGATGCGAGGAATCCTGCGAAAAGCGCTTCCTCCGATTCGATCGAATTCAGCAGGTCGCCGTTCAGGCATACGAAGTCGGGCTTCTGTTTAGGGGCGTCCCCGATAAGCAGCCGGAAGACGGAGTCGCGGCCGTGGATGTCGTTCACCATCCAGAATTCCAACTCGTTCCGCTCCGGGCTGAGCGTGGTGACGGGATAGGGCGCGTGTTTGAGTATGTCGCTGCCGTAGCCCTCGCCCAATACGACCCGTTTGTTGCCTTCGTCGCTGAGCACGGCCTGCTGCATGATGCGGTAGCGGTAGGTTTTGCCCGGTTCGAGTCCGCCGACGCGCACCCGGTGCAGTTTGCCCAGACGCCGCCGTCCGAGGTGCGAGTCGTAGTATTTGGGGCGTTCGACGGCATAGAAGTGCGTTCCGTCATCGGGGGCCGTTTCGACCCACGCCGCCGCGTCCGTCGTTGTCGTCCAGATTACGGTGAATCCGTCCTCGGTCACGTTCTGGAGGTAGGGACCTCCGGCGATGCGTGCCGACGGTTGTGAAAATGCCGGACTTGCGGGTAATGATACTAAAAAGCAAATTAATAGAAATAGTGTATTTTTCATATTGTTTCTTTCTGTTGTGCTTCTGATTTACAAAAATAGGTAAAATCCCTCAGGTTCCAAAACGAAACCGAATAGATTTTGCATTTATTTCGCTTTTATTGCCGGAGGGGTTGCCCGGCGGTGGGACAGAACCGATATGGGCGGTTGTCGGTTCGGGCGGTCGCTTGCTGCGGAGAAGCCGGGCTTCTATTCTAAAGGGAATAATCCTGAAAAAGAAATCTTTTTTGCTGTTTTTGTGTTGTGGTTTTGTTGTAAAGAAATAAAAAAGGAAAAAATATAGTGCTATTTGTTGTGTGAAAACAAATAATTATATATATTTGCCTTTGCTTTGGATGCCCTTTTGTCGCTCCTATGTGAATTAATTCAATCATCAATAGTAATGAATAAAGTAGAAAGCGCTCTGTCGCGCACGACCGATACCAAAGCTCTGGTGATCGGAATCGAAACCCTTCCGCGGGTCGCGGATATGTTCAAGGAACTTTTTCCCGGCAGGCGTGCGCTTGTCGTCGCCGATGCCAATACGTGGCGGGCGGCCGGCGGCGATGTTCACCGGATTCTGGCTCAGGCGGGTGTTGCGCAGGACGAGCCGCATGTTTTCACCGATCCGAAGCTTTATGCCGAGTGGACGTTCGTCGAACAGCTGGACGGGGTGCTGTCCCGCACCGACGCCATTCCCGTCGCAGTGGGATCGGGCGTTATCAACGATCTGACCAAACTCTGCTCGCACCACAACGGGCGCCGCTATATGGTCGTGGGAACCGCGGCGTCGATGGACGGCTATACGGCCTACGGAGCCTCGATCACCAAGGACGGCAACAAACAGACCTTCGACTGTCCGGCTCCGCTGGGCATGGTGCTCGATCCGACGATCGCCGCCGCCGCGCCTGCGAAAATGTCGGCGTCGGGATATGCCGACCTGATTGCGAAGATTCCGGCCGGGGCCGATTGGATGCTCGCCGATGCGGTCGGCTCCGAACTGCTCGACGAATTCGCCTTTTCGGTGGTGCAGGACGGACTGAAGGACGCCCTCTGCGACCCCGCAGGCGTGCGTGCCGGCAATGTGGCCAAGGTCGAACAACTGGCCGAAGGTTTGCTGCTGAGCGGTTTCGCGATGCAGGCCACGCAGTCGAGCCGCCCCGCGTCGGGCGCCGAACACCAGTTCAGCCACCTTTGGGACATGGAGCACCTCAAATACAACGGCGCATCCGTCTCGCACGGTTTCAAGGTCGGCATCGGCACGCTGGCTTCGACGGCTTTTATCGAGATGCTGCTCGATACGCCGGTCGAGACGCTCGACGTCGAAAAATGCGTCGCCGCATGGAAATCGTGGGAGGAGACCGAAAAGGATATCTACCGGATTTTCGACAACGATCCTGAGTTCGTGGCCCGCGGTCTGGTCGAGACCAAAGGCAAGTATGTCGATAAGGAGGGGCTGCGCCGCCAGCTGCAGCGTCTGCAGAAGGCGTGGCCCGTGCTGAGCGGCCATATCCGCCGGCAGATCATTCCCTTCGGCGAGGTCCGCCGCCGTCTCGAACTGGTCGGTGCGCCTTACGAGCCGGAGCATATCGGCGTTTCGCGCGCCAAGTTCCGCGCCAGCTTCGAAAAGATACCCTACATGCGCAGCCGCTTTACGGTGATCGATATCGCGTTCCGCTGCGGATGGATGGAGGAATGGCTCGACAAACTCTTCGGAAAAGGCGGAATTTGGGAAATAAAGTAGCATTTGGGAAATAAAGTAGTATATTTGCTTTCTGAAACTACTAAACTTTCATTCCGAAATGACTCCTGAACAAACCAAGCGCTTCAAGTACTGGCAGACCCGTACGATCGTCGCCACGATGATCGGTTACGCGCTCTTTTACTTCGTGCGTAAAAACTTTTCGCTGGCCATGCCCGGTCTTGAGGCCGATCTGGGGATCTCGAAAACCAGTCTGGGAATTTTCCTGACCCTGAACGGCGTGGTCTACGGACTTTCGCGTTTCGTGAACGGCATTCTGGCCGACCGGATGAACGCCCGCTGGTACATGGCTGTCGGACTTGCGCTCTGCGCATTGGCCAACTTCGCCTTCGGATTCGGCGAAGACGTCTCCTACTGGATCACGGGCCAGCACGACGGTTCGCAGTTCACCAATACGATGATCCTCTTCATGGGTATCATGTGGGTGATAAACGGCCTGCTGCAGGGGACGGGATTTCCGCCCTGCGCCCGTCTGCTGACCCACTGGATTCCGCCCACGCAGCTGGCGACGAAGATGTCGGTGTGGAATACCTCGCACTCGATCGGGGCCGGTCTGGTCGTGATCCTCTGCGGGTATATCATGGGTACGCTGGGCATGAACGTCTCGGCCGATCCCGACGCCGTGGCGGCCATGGCCGCCAATCTGGGCGTACAGCCCGGTGACGCCGCGGGTATGGAGCGCGTCATGGCGGCCGCCGCGCATGCCGGGGCGTGGAAATGGTGTTTCTGGATTCCCTCCGCCATTTCGTTCGCAGGGGCTGTCGGGCTTGTAGTCTTCCTGCGCGACACGCCTTCGTCGGTGGGGCTTCCCGAATTGGAGGGCACCGAGGTCAGGAAGGAGAAGAAAGCCGCCAAAGGTGCCGAGCACCGTGCGTTCCTGATGAAGCACGTCTTCAAGAACCCGCTGATCTGGATTCTGGGTTTTGCCAATTTCTTCGTTTATGTCGTCCGCTTTTCGGTCCTCGACTGGGGGCCTTCGCTGCTGAGCCAGTCGAAGGGCGTCAGCATGGAGCATGCCGGCTGGCTCGTGGCGATGTTCGAGATTGCGGGCATCGTCGGCATGCTGGTCGCCGGCTGGGCGACGGACAGGTGGCTGAAAGGCCGTGCCCACCGCACCTGCGTATTCTGCATGGCGGGAGCCGCGATTTTCGTCTTCCTCTTCTGGCAGCTGCCCGGTGACGCTCCCGTCTGGCTGCTCTTCACGACCCTCTGCGCCGCCGGTTTCTGCATCTACGGTCCGCAGGCGCTGATCGGCATCGCCGCGGCGAATCAGGCTACGAAGAACGCCGCCGCGACGGCCAACGGCCTTACGGGGCTGTTCGGTTACGCGAGCACCGTCGTTTCGGGTGTCGGACTGGGCTATGTGGCGCAGCATTACGGCTGGAACTGGGCCTATGTCGGCATTCTCGGCATGGCGGTGGTGGGCATGCTGGTTTTCCTGCTGATGTGGGGCGCCCGTGCCGACGGTTACGATGCCGGACCGGAGCGGAATTAGGCATGTTCGTCCGCTGACGGAAAAACGATATGGACTTTCGGGTCCGAAAGTGTCCGGAGCCGGTTGCGGTTTCGGACACTTTATTTTGAAATCTGAGAAAAAAATTGTTACCTTTGTTCAGTTAACTGCTAAAAGACAGAGTAATATGCTGAGTATTGCCGAACGACACAAATACATCCTCGATAACCTGAACAAATACGGGTTCGTGCGTATTACCGACGTCGCCAACGAACTGGGGGTTACGAAGGTGACGATCCGCAAGGATGTCAAGATACTGGAAAGCAAAGGGTTGCTTTACAAAGTGCACGGCAGCGCCCGTCCCGCCAACCCCCATGTGGCCGATATGGACGTGCATGTCAAGGACAACATCAACCGCGACTCCAAGCGGCTTATCGCCCAGCGCGCCCTCGAACTGCTGGAGGATAACGATTCGATCATCGTGGCTTCCGGTTCGACGATCTATGCCTTTGCCGAGGAGATCAAGGCGCGCCAGTGGCATCACCTGAACATCGTTACGCCCTTCCTGAGGCTGGGCGTGCTGCTCAACGAGGCGGAGAATGTCAATGTCGTGCAGCTGGGGGGCACGGTGCACAAGAAGTCGCTGTCGGTGCTGGGCGAGGAGGCCGCGCGTTCGCTCGACGACTGCATCTGTTCGAAACTCTTCTTCGGCGTGGACGGCATCGACCTCGAACACGGCATCACGACCTCCACGATCGACGAGGCGAAGCTCACGCGCAAGATGATGAAGGCGTCGTCGCAGAATATTGTGCTGGCCGACTCTTCGAAATTCGGACAGCGCGGCTTCGGACGCATCTGCGCGCTGGAGGACATAGACGTCATTATTACCGACGACCGGATTTCCGAACAGATGGTCGCCATCGTCGAAGAGGCGGGCGTGGACCTGATTATCGTTAAGTAGGGGCCTCTGTCGAATATTTATTGCGGCTCTGAATTTCGGAGCCGCAATCGTTTTCAGGCGGTATGCCGCCCCTCCCAGCCGGTCGTTGCGGCATATCGTATTGTCGGAAATTAATTGGCTGCTGCCGGAAGATGTTTTCGGGTTATCCGCATAAGCCGCGGATCGGCCCGGTGTGTACGGATTGTTGAAAATTTTTTCCGGCAAAGTTTTGCACGCCCCGTAAAAATGTCCTACCTTTGCCCTCAATTACAGCGATTCCGAATACCTATGAATTGTAACCCCCTCATATCGTCAGCGCAGGCATTCTGGCAGCAGGACTATTGGTCGGGCGACGTATCCCCGGTTTTCGGTAATTTTGTTT
>ERZ791914.1086-NODE-1086-length-20605-cov-28.647786_pt1 | contig 20605 bp, 10 predicted proteins | sample MGYA00510140_ERZ791914 | MGnify/ENA primary metagenome ERZ791914 (study PRJEB30046, sample SAMN00792079) | human gut metagenome | study: EMG produced TPA metagenomics assembly of the A metagenome-wide association study of gut microbiota in type 2... | reverse complement strand
AAGTCGGGGCTTTGTGCGTAAAAGAAAGAAGGGGTGCATTTTGACACACCTTCTTATAATAATATCTCACTCGTAATGTCTGTCCGATATCACGGTTATGGCTGCTTCTTTTCTTTGTATTCCGAAGGGGTTACCCCTACAATCTTCTTGAAACAACGGCTGAAGTATTTCGGGTCATTGAATCCCGTCATATAAGCAATCTGCGAAATATTATATTCACCGCTGTCGAATAACTGTACCGCTCGTTTGATGCGTATCTGGCATATGAAATTCACAGGCGACAGTCCCACTATTGATTTTAGCTTCTGATAGAAGATAGTTCGGCTCAACAAGAGTTTTTCTGCGAATTGTTCGATGGTCAGATCCGGATTGTCCATCTGTTCTTCCATGAACTCCATAACTTTTTCCATAAACAGTTTGTCGTGCGGGGTTATTTGCGGTTGTGACGGTTCCGGAATGTCATCCGTTAAAGCTACGTCTTTGCCTGCGGTTAGCTTGGCCATGTACATCTCTTGCAGTTCTTTGCGCTGGCGTAAAAGAGAGGTGATACGGATTTTCAGGTAAGTGGAACTGAAAGGTTTGGTGATGTAATCGTCGATTCCGTGTTCCAATCCGGCGATACGGTCGTCCAAAGAAGCCTTGGCGGACAATACGATGATAGGAATGTGGCAGATATTATGGTTTGCCTTAATCTGCCCTATCATCTCCAGACCATCCATTATCGGCATCATAACGTCGCTGATAATGAGGTCCGGCACATTGTCGATGGCACGTTGCAATCCTTCCTTTCCATTGGAAGCGGTTATCACATTATAGCTGCCGGACAGACTGCTCTTGAGGAAATGCCTTAATTCATTGTTATCCTCCACTACTAATATGGAATTACAGTCGGAATCAGTCATCTCCGTTTCTTCCATGTATGCGTTTTCTCCGTCTAAACCGTTGGCTGCGGAAACGGTTTCCTGTTTGTCGTCATCCAATATGAACTCGGCTTGCATGTCTTCTTCGAACACTTTCTGTTGCAGGGGTAAGGTTACAGTGAAAGTACTGCCGACGCCGGGCTGGCTGCTTACCTGAATGCTTCCGTGATGCATTTCCACCATTTCCTTCGCCAATGACAGGCCGATACCGGAAGAGGGCTGTAGAATGTTCTGTTTCACCAAAGACTCGAAACGTTGGAATAACACACGCTGCTTGTCGGGCACGATGCCTATTCCCTCGTCTTTCACTTCTATATCGACCGATTCTTCTTTCGGGATAACCTTTATGGTAATCGCTTTGCCGGGAGACGTATATTTGAATGCATTGGATAGCAGATTAAAGAATATTTTTTCAAATTTGTCCTTATCTACCCATCCGTATACGGACTGTACAGGTGTCACCAGCCGGTAATCCATATTTTTCTCTTTGGCGATTAGTTTGAAGTTGTCCATTGATTTCCGTAACAATGAAATCAAGTCTTTCTTTTCTACTAACAGCTTCATTTTCTGGTTTTGTATCTTACGGAAATCCAGTATTTGGTTCATCAGGTGAAGCATGTGCTCGGTGTTTTGATGCACTACGGTAAGATATTCGCGCGCGGTGGGCGAGAGCGGTTCATTCTCCAGTACTTCTGCGACGGGACTGCTGATTAGGGTTAAAGGTGTGCGCAGTTCATGAGAGATGTCGGTGAAGAAACGCAGTTTGATGTCGGTGAGCTGTTTTTCCATATCTACCCGGTGACGCAGGCGGTATATGTAGAATAACACATAAACAATCGTTGCCGTGAAAAGGATAAATAGCATGGAATAGAACACCCATGCCCAGTAAGTTTCCCAGAAAGTGGGGAGTACTCGTACGGGAAGGGAATATATGTTGTCCGTCCATACCCCGTCGCTATTGGTGGATTTGACCTGGAGACGGTATTCTCCGGCCGGCAGGTTGATGTAGCTTGCCGAGCGGTTGTTGCCGGCTTCATTCCACTCTTTCTCCAATCCTTCTAGACGATAAGCATATTGAATGTGCTCGGGAGCGACATAATCAAGGGCGGCAAACTGAAAAGTGACGTTTCTTTGCGATGCTTTTAACTCCAGCGCGGCCAAATTGTCAATCGACTGCTCAACCGGATGCCCCTGTATCCTGAGGTTGGTAAAGATGATTGGCGGCACATAACTGCTTTTTTTCATCTTGTCGGGCATTACCTCCAAGAAACCTTTATCGGTTCCTAAAACAATTTGGTGACGGGAATTTATTACGGGTAAGGCTTCCGAGAAATTGAAGTCTTGATAAGTTGAATTTAACTGATAGTTCTCGAACGTTTCTTTATCAGGGTTGAACTTGGACAATGCTATCTCGGACACGAACCATAGCTGACCGGAGTTATCTTCTATCATGGAAAGCATTAAATCCGAAGCCAATCCGTCCTTCTTGTCATATCCTTTGAATTGGATATTCTCTCCAAGCAGTGGTCCGGATATGATTTTATTGACTCCTCCAGTAAAGCTCATTATGTATGTCGTATTATGCCTGTCTGTGTAAATCTGCATAATATCGTTTGCGTTCAGACTGTGAGTATCACCCGTCCGGTGATTGTTCCTGTAAAATTTGATTTCTTCGGGACGCTTGAAGTCGCTCGCAAACGTAATTAATCCGCTGGTGGTTCCTATAAAAATAACTCCTTCGGGGCCGCCTGCAATATTACGTATTTTTGTTCCGTAGGTTGTGGGGTAATTTTTCAGTTCGTTATTGCAGTTGATAAATTGTATCTCTCCATTTCCGGTTTGCTTTATCAGGTTCAGTCCGCCGCCGAAACATCCTACCCAGATACGTTTACGGGTGTCCTGGAAAATGGTGTAGATGTCGTTGCCGCTAATGCTGTAAGGCTCTTCGGGGTTGTACTGATAGTGATGAACGGAGTATTTGCCGGTATCTTGTTTTTTTAGCAAATAGAGACCGGAACCTTTGCTTCCCATCCATATGTTGTGTTCCTGGTCTTCCATGAAATCATAGATATCTTCAAAAAAATGCGCCTGTTCCTTGATGATATCACCTTGTTTGGAAAGATAGCCTTCCAAGTTCCCGTCGGGAGCATATATGCGGACATGGTTTGATTTTGATGCACTCCAGAGCCGCCCGCCGCTGTCGCGCAGGAAAGCGCGTGTTTCGGCTTCATGATCGGTTTGATTGAAATGGAAACTTTGCGGTGAGAAACTTAATTTGTAGACGCCGCGCGCACTGGCCATCCAGGCATTGCCCTGATTGTCGATGGTGTGAACTCGGACTAACGGGCTGAAGATGGATTTGGGATGATTTACATCTATTACCAATGGCTTGAGTTTCTTTTCTTTTCTGTCATAATAGGAGAAATTTCCTTCGGTGGGTAACATCCATAAGGTGTTTGTGTTGTCTTCAAAGATTATTTTACGGCTTTTGCGTTCATGTTTAACCAACTCGTCCCGGGGAGTAACCAGATGCTCTTTTTCATTGGCGGCCATGTTGAGGCGGATAATGCCCGGCGTATTCGAGAATACCCAGATATCTCCATGCCGGTCTTGATAGACGGATTCTACGTAGTTGGAGTGTTGAGTGGGAGTTTGGATGTTTATCTGACGGAACTTGTTGTTGCCGGGGGTATAGAGTATGAGTCCGTTATCTGTTGCCAATGCCAGCGTATGTTTTCCGATGATTGTCAGATTGGCGATGTTCCGGTACGGATAGGGGACATCTATGAATTTCAGTTGGCGGGTTTTGAAATCATAGCTGGCCAGTTTGCCGTGTTCGGCGGCAAGATAGATGTTTTCTTTCCATTGGATGATGTGACGGAACGGGAAGTCTGTGTCCAATGTCTTTTTCCCGACGATAGTGATGCCTTTGTCGGTCAGTACCCATTCGTCTTCTTCGGAGTCCTGAAAGACCGTATAGACTTGATTGCCTTTCAGGTTGCCATTGAAGATGGAATAAGGCGAGATGCCTTTTCCGCCCTTGCACTGTTGCTCGTCGGCACGGTAAGTATATCCGTCTTTACAAAGTATCCAGGCAATTCCTTTTTTCAGCGAGAGAATACGTATGACATGGTTCGAATGATTGAGAGACCGGGTAAGCGGTTGGAGGACGTCTATGAATTTCTCAGTTTTGACATCGAACAGGCATGCTTGTCCGTCATACGTAGTACACCAGATATCGCCGTATTTACTTTCTACAATGTTGCCTATACGGTTACTCTCGAAAGAGTAGGTCGTTTCTTGGAATATTTTGTAGTTTTTGAACGTGTAACCGTCAAACTTGTTTATCCCATTCCAGGTACTGAACCACATAAGCCCTTTTTGGTCTTGCAGAATACTCATCACGTTGCCTTGTGCAAGGCCATTACTGACTGAGAAGTATTTAATTTGGCATACCGGTTGGGAAACAACGGATAACACGACTGACAGAAAGAAGAAGAAAAAGCTAAGCCGCTTCATAGTCATTATTTTAAAGTTTAAGCAAAAATAATGAAATGCGTTCAGAAGAAAAACAGAAGGGTGGATTTTACATAAAAAATCTACCCTTTCCCTTATTTTGTCCTCTATCTTACTATGCTGCGCCTTACTTTATAGCTTTGACAAACGCTCTTCTACGCTTATGCTGTTCGGTCTTGAAATATTCCCATTGTGCCTGTACCTTGCCGTTTTGTTCCAATTCGGGGTTGCTTTCTGCAAAGACAAATCCCAGTTTCTGATAAACGGGGATTAGGTCGGAGAATAGCAAGGCGTTTACGCCCTTGTTCTGGTATTCGGGTTTCACGGCTACCAGCAACAGATCCAGCATCTTGGCACGGCGTTTCATAAACAAGGCTTTCACCAGGTGATACCAACCGAAAGGCAGCAAACGGCCATGAGATTTTTGCAAAGCCTCTGACAAGGAAGGCATGGAGATGCCTACGGCTACCAGTTTGTCTTCGGCATCTGTAACCAGCGTCACCATGCGCAGGTCCAGAATGGGCAGATACATCTTTACGTATTGGTTAATCTGGCGCTGTGACAGGGCAGAGTAACCGTACAACGGGCTGTATGCTTCGTTCATCAGCTCGAAAATGGCTTTTCCGTAGTCGCGGGCAATCTTCTTGGCAGATGAATATTTCTTGATTTTGAGATTGTATTTACGTTGGATTAGGTCCGAAATACGCTTATGCTTGTCGGGTATGGCATCCGGGATATAAATCTTGTATTCTACCCAGTCGGCATCTTTCTCAAAGCCCATGCGTTCCATGTGTTGCGGGTAGTAAGGGTAGTTATAGGTGGTTGCCATTGTGCTAAGCTGGTCGTAGCCTTCGATAAGCATACCTTCCGCATCGAAATCGGTGAAGCCTAACGGGCCTTGTATATGGGTCATGCTCCGTTCCTTGCCCCATTCTTCAACGGTATGTATAAGGGCCTCCGATACTTCGGGGTCGTCGATAAAGTCAATCCAGCCGAAGCGCACCTCTTTCTTGTTCCAGGTTTGGTTGGCTTTATGGTTGATGATGGCGGCTACGCGTCCTACGATTTTATCATCCTTGTAAGCAAGAAAGTAATCGGCTTCGCAAAATTCGAAAGCGGCATTTTTCTTCTTGTTGAAGGTATTGAGCATATCATCGTAGAGATCGGGCACCGAATACGGATTGTTTTTGTATAGTTTGTAGTTGAAGCGGATAAACTGCTTCAATTCCTTTTTCGTAGAGACCTTTTTAATTGTAATTGCCATAGTTGTATGTTGTTATGAGCCGGCAAAGATACATGAAAATCTTTAAAAACGGGTGTCTTACAGGTTATAAATGAGGAATGTCGTATATGCAACGTAGCAAAGCACCATGATGCTTCCCTCAATGCGGGTGATGGTACGCTTGGCAAAGAACAGCCCGAAGAACCAAAGCAGAATGCCGGAGCCTGCCAGTACCCACAAGTCCAGGTTAGTGATTCCGGTCAGGTGTAACGGAGTGATGGATGCACTGCATCCCAGTACAAAGAACACGTTGAACAGATTGCTGCCTACTACGTTGCCAATGGCTATCTCCGGATTTTTCTTCAAGGCGGCTACAATGGATGTGGCAAGTTCGGGCAGGGATGTTCCGCCTGCCACCAGCGTCAGTCCGATAACAGATTCGCTTACTCCCAGGCTGCGTGCAATGCCGCTTGCACCGTCAACAAAGAAACTGCCGCCGGCAATAAGTGCTCCAAGCCCGCCCAGAATGTAGAGGACAGACTTCCAAAGTGGCAGTTGCCTGATAGTTTCCTCACTGCCGGCTGTTTCTTCGGGACTGTGTGAGGCGATGGCAAAAGTATAACTCAGGAAGATAGCGAAGAAGCAGAGCAAAAGCAAGCCGTCTGTGATACTGAGAGTATTAGCCTTGTCTCCGTTCAGGAATATGTCGTTGGCACAAACCAGTAAAGCAATGGAAGACAGGATGCACAGAGGTATTTCCTTTTGCAATGTGTTCCGGGTTACGGCAATTGGGGCGAACAGTGCGGTGCAGCCCACAATCATCAGTGTGTTGAAGATATTGCTGCCCACCACGTTGCCGATGGCAATATCGGCGCTTCCTTTCAGGGCGGAAGATACGCTGACCGTCAACTCCGGAGCTGATGTTCCGAAAGCAACGATTGTCAGTCCGATAACGATATTGGGTATGCGGAAGCGTTTGGCAACGGATGCTGCTCCGTCTGTCAGTCCGTTTGCACCTAACAGGATGAGGAGAAGTCCTCCTATAAGTAATAGAATGTTCATGAAATATATTATTTTGCGCGCAAAGATAATGCAAAATTCTGATTAAACGAGCCAAGAGGAAGTCCGTTTGCGCTTGTAAATGCGGAGAATTGTTCCGAAACCGGGGCGGAAATTATATCTCCACATTATATGGTTACGCGTGACGGAAATGTAAGTACGGCTCTGAAGGATGGTGCTACGGAAAAAGAAATAATTGAAAGAAGTCGTATCGGAATGATGGTTTGGTTCTTTCCGATACAACTTCGTATAATCAGGATTTTCCTATTGACTTAAAAAACGGGTTATTTGCTGCGTGTAACAGTGTGCAGTACATTGCCTTGTTTGTCAATCATGCGCAGTTCCAGTGTTTTTTTATCGGCAGATACTATGGAAAAGCCCGGTTCGGGACTGCAAAAAACGGTACCTTCAATAGGGTTGACTTTGCGGCTGAGCGAACCTGAGGTGTTGGTGATATAATCTATATTACTGCCCGGTACGCGCACATGCTGGAAGTTATGGATATGTCCGCAGATATACATGTCTACGTTGTGCCTGCGGAGTATAGGGTCGAGCCGCGACTGCATATCCCGGCGTTCGCTTCCGTCTTTCGGTGTTTCGGCATAAATGGGGTGGTGTCCGGCCACGATTACCCAGTCTTCTTTAGCGGCGGTCAGGACAGAATCAATCCATGCGAGTTGTTGTTTGTAATCTTGTTGGCAAGCATCGGGATAAGTCTCTTTCTCATTACGGTATTTGTCTATCATCGGAGCAGTATCTATCCAAACTACCCGGATAGTCATGCCTTTGTCTTCAAAAACTTTGGTATAGTAACGTGCGGGCATTGTCCAGCGGCGGCTGATATTCGAATAATCCAGTACGGCTTGCGTGTTGCCGCGGTATTCATGATTACCCAGCAAAGGAAACCAGTCTATCATCAGTTCGGGATGGCTGTAAATCAGTTCGTAATTAGTCATCCACAACGGGTCGTTGACGGAACGTACGCCTTCAAAGTGGTGCACATCACCCGCAGCGAGTACAAACTCCGGATCTGTGCCGTTTTCCGCCATTACTCCCATCAGTTCGGCAATGGGCTTTTGGTCATAATAGCCGTTGCGTCCCAGGTCATTGGCTACATAGAAGTTGAACTTTTTGTCGAATACGGAATAATCGGTAATTTGGGCACTTGCCCAGTTGCCCAGCAGGGCGACGAATAGTAAAAAGAATATTTTCTTCATTGTTTGGATGTTATTTATTCACTGCAGAGGGTATACAGTTGCATTGTTTTTTCATTTGGTGTGTTACAAAAGAAAATGCTCTGTCTCTCTGTAGTGATGTGTTTAAAAATTAATCTTCACTCCGGCATTCACCTTTACACCGTAGTATTCGGCTTGCATGGTACGGTCTTTCGTTCCCTGGTAGTAGCGGAGAGGCTGGTTCAGCAGGTTATTGGCTTCGGCATAGAATGTAGTCTTTATTTTCTTTCCGAACGTATAGCTTGCGTTGGCGTCCATGTAGTTCACTTTGTCGTAGTAACGGTCGTAGAAAGTGCTTTCACCCATTTCATCGATAAAGTCGGAAGCGAAATTATAGCTTACGCGGATGTTCAGTCCGGCTTTCTCGAAATAGAGCGAAGCATTGGCGGTGTGTGCCGGTGAACCCGGCATACTGAGGCCTTCTTCGTTTTCGCGCCCTTCGAAGTTGAAGTCTTCTACGCGGGAGTGCGTATAGGTGTAAGTTCCGTAAAAGCCGATGCACTTCAAGGCAGGGGCGATGAATCCGAAGTCGCGTTGGTAAGAGAGTTCTACTCCGAGCAGGTTGGCGTTGCCCGCATTCTTGGGCTGTGTGAATCGAGTATATACATTGCCCTGATATTCGTAGTTGGTGCTGACTTGGTCTACGATGAAATCATCGATTTTCTTGTAGAAGATACCGGCACTGACCAGACCGATGCTGCGGAAATAATAGTCGGCGCTCAAGTCGAAGTTGTAGGATGTGGTCGGTTTCAATTCCGGATTACCGATAGTGATTTCGTTGTCGGAACGCTTGATGTTTACGCTCGGTACAAGAGCCGAGTACTTGGGGCGTGACAGTGTTTGGGTAAATGAACCGCGTACCTTGAAGTCATCGTTTACATTCCACTTTACCAGCAGCGAAGGCAGGAAATTAATGTAGCTGTTGCGCTGACGTTCGGTCTTGCCGGTGATGTCTTCGTCTGCATCGTATGTACGCCCGGTATAAGCCAGATTGGTGTTCTCGATACGCAAGCCGGACATCAGCTCTATGCGGTCTGTGATTTTTGAGTCAAAGCGGACATAGCCGGAGCTGACCGTTTCGCGTGCCTCAAAGTTACCTGCCAGTTCTTCCTGTACTTGTTCTTTCTCGAACAATGCAGGGTTGTTAAGGTCTAATGCTCCGGTGTATTCCTTGCTGGCATAGATTCCTGTCTGGTATTTGCTGTTGGGCATAAAGTGCTTGTTGGATTGGTCAACAGTATTTTTAAGGCTGTTCTCCATAAAAGCATCTTCGTCCAGTGGAGAATATTCGTAGAAGTTCACAGCTTTATCTTTGGTTTTACGAACTACCTTTGCGCCGAATTTCAGTTTGTTGCCATTCTTGAACGGGAGTTTGAAGTTGGCGGAGAATTTCAAGTCCTGCTCTTTGATGTCTTCCTGTTGCTCGGTCAGTTCTTTCAGGCTGAATTCGTCATTCAAGGTCATTGTAGAACCGTCTTTGGGAGATGCGAAAGGCTGGCGTTCGTTGCTCAGGTCTATATCGAATTTCTGTTTCTTGAGTTGGAAGTCGATGTAGCGCTCGTTGGGACGCTCTTCGCTGGCTTTGGCATAACTTGCATGCCAGTCCATGGAAAGAAGTCCGAAGAGATGTTCACCGCCAAGTGAAAAATCCATCGTGCGCTGGCGTTCCAGGCGAGCATTGCGGTTATCGGGCGTTCCGGCTTTGGTTTGTATGCGTACGGTGGCGCTGCCGTCCGGCTCAAGGTCTTTCAGGTTAGTGCGGTAACGGTTTTCCCAGTCGTTGCGGTTATTGAAGATACCTTTGAAAGTGAGTTTGTGGTTGGTACTGATGTCCCAGTCCAAAGCGGCGGAGTAGCTTTGACGTTCGCGGGTTACGTAATACTGGCGCATTTGGTAGTCGTTGACGTATGCTTTGCCGTCTTTATCCTGCTCCCAGGTAAACTCGGTGTCGTAAGAACCGGAGGGGGCATTTTGATAGGAGGCAGATACCATCAACCCTAATTTATTATTGAAGAAACGGTCGCCGTAGGTAAATCCCAGGTTCAGTTGGGCTTTTTCGCTAATCCAGTTATAGCCTGTTCCTGCGGTGGCAGCAATGCTGCGCTTATAGGGTGAGTTCTTCGTTACCAGATTGATAGAGCCGCCAATGGCATCGGCGTCCATATCCGGGGTTACTACTTTGTTTACTTCGATAGTCTGAATCATGTCGGCCGGAATCAGGTCGAGCTGTACGTTACGGGTATCACCTTCGGCAGAGGGTACACGGTTGCCGTTGACAGTTACGGAGCTCAGGTCGGCGCTTGTTCCGCGTACTTGTCCGAAGCGGGCTTCTCCCTGGTCGTACTGCACGTTGATACCGGAGATACGCTTTAAGGCATCGCCGATGTTGGAGTCGGGGAATTTGCCTACCTGGTCGGCAGATACTACATTGGTAATTCCCAAGTTGCTCTTTTGGGCGTTGATGGCGCGGCGCTGTCCCTGAAATGCGCCGCCTACAACTATTTCCTGAAGTTCGACTCCTTCGTTCAGTACCACATCTTTCTCTAAAGTGCGTCCAGCGGGAATTGTAATTTTCAGTTCTACGGGTGAGTAGCCTACATAGCTCACCTTCACTGTATAGGTTCCCGGGTCGAGGTTGGGGAAAGTGTAGAAGCCGTTGACGTCGCTCGTCACGCCTGTGTGTAGTTTCTCGATGTAGATTGAAGCACCCGGGAGAGTTTGCTTGGTTACGTCGATGATACGGCCGCGTACCGTACCTTGTTTAACGATATTTGCTTTTTCGTCGGCCATTGTCGTGTTGCTGGCCGCTGCGAATAGTAGAAGGAATAAGAATGCTCTTACAATTTGTTTCATACCTGTTATTATCTGTTAATAATCTGCGGCAAAAGTATAGGTATGGGATTACGTCTGTCTTACGGAATTTTGAAGAAACGGTAACGATAATATTACAAATCAATTGCAAATGATGCGTTAGGTGGATGTGTTTTTAAGTTTGACTTGCTTTTGACCGTACGTCAAGACTGTTTACAGGCAATCAATAACTTTTTCTCATCAGCAAGCGTCGTTGCAAACAGGTACATGTCCCCACCTTCCGCTAGTTTCAGGCGTTTTCGCAACTCGGCTACGCTGGCAGGAAAATTACGCACTGTGAGGTTGGCCTTCTTTTCCGTTCCTATTAGCTTTTTAAGTTCTTTCTTGTTGAGGCTGCTGCTACCAATGATGCGGAACTTACGTCCGGGAAAGTCTGGTATATACTCGTTGGAAGTATAAAGATGGCTGTTGGGGTGCAGTTTTTCTACATTATATATGGATGAAACGCTGCGAAACGCTCCGGCTTTTAGGATGGAGGCATTGGGTTCGTACAAATATGCTTTCAATGTGGAAGTATACGGGCATAGATGCTTTTTCTCCTGTTGGCGGGTGAACAGAAGGTCTTGAGCCTTTTGCAGTGCTGTGAGGTTGACGCAGTGAATAGGAATTTCTTCGGAAGATAAATTTGTTTCGTGTCCTAATATAAGGAGAAATTCCTTGCATTCATTGTTGACAGAAACGATGTGAGCAGCCTGTACATGCTTCAATTCGTGTAATGCAAGAGTAAGGTCCAGCATGGGAGACAGCTTGACTAGGATGTATGATGCTTTTTCAAGCAGTAGTTCTTCTAAAGCAATGACGTTAGGTTCGCACTCGTTGATGGCTATTGTTTTGCCGCCATGTCCGTCACGTCGGGCGGGGTCTATGAATATCCAATCCACGGGGTCCATCACTTGCAGATGGTGGACACTGTCTTCGTGGCAGACGGAAATATGGTTCAGGCCTAAGGCAGGAAAATTATGTCTGGCAATCTCACAAAGTACTTGTTGGCGCTCTACGTAAGTGGCTTTCCGGAAGCGGGAAGATAAAAAGGCGCAGTCAATGCCAAAGCCGCCAGTGAGGTCGGTGAAAGTATTTATTACTACGGAGGTATTATTTTCTTCGGAGTTGCGTTGTTTTGTTTTCAACAAGTGGTCTATGACCTCTGTTTTGTATCGTGCCGTCACTTCGGAGGAACATTGCTCCAGAGAAAGGTGAACAGGGTAGAGTATATTTTCATTCTTAGCCCATGTAGGTATTTTCTCTTTGGCAATTTGCCAACCGGAAATCTGTGTAATAGCGGCAGGCATATCTACCGAGGGGTAACGGTGTGCCTGTAAAGCAAGGGTTCTTACATCTTCCCGGCAGTGTGTATGGATGAAGTGGAGAGTGTCTTGGCTATATATTTCAGTCATTCGGGTCTTTTCCATTTTCGGTAAATGTTTTAAAATAAGGAACTGTATTGGCAAATATACCTTTTTTACATCTCTTTTCTAAACGTGAAAGGGTTCATCGTTTTTGTTTGCCGTTTTGGGATAATTGGTATTTTGGGGCAAAGATAATCGAAATATAATAAAGTAAACCTTACTCAGGTTACTAATCAATTGTTTCCAAAAGTTGTTATAGTTTGAATTGCTGTAAATTTACTCTTTTTACGGGTCAGTAGCTTTTTAGTGGGGATACGCATATAGTTTAGCAATGCGGAAAAGGAAGAACCTCTTGTCAGCTACGCCTCTTAGGTTTGCTCTGAACAGTTTAATTTTAGCATTGAAAGATTCTGCCATTGCATTTGAAGAACGATGGTTGTAGAAATTCAGTATTTCATCATAATTTTCAAACGAAATGAAGGTATTTGGTTCTCAGATTTCTGGATGAAAATTTTGGTGATATTTTTGTTCGTTTATACGGCTGCATTGGGATTGATTGCATATTGTGCCACTTAAAGTATCACATATATATTACTAATCATGGTTTGTATTGATTCCCATTTTTTAACTTGCCAGCACATTACTGGCAAGTTAAAAAAATGAATAAAGTTGATTGAAAATCATTGTTTTACAATTTTGTTATGCTCCTACAGCAAGTTACCATCAAGTTAAATTAGAAATTTAAATAACTAAGGTATAGGAATTCTTTTTATTTAGTATATCTTGATTCCTATTGTTTTTTAACACACCAACACTTTGTTGGCAAGTTAAATTTTCTCTTCTGAATAGATAAACCTCAAGTCTGGGCTCCAGATGGAATTCCGTTTTTGACTTTGTTTTATATGTTAACATACCTAGTGATATACGACCAAGAAATTTTTCCATTACACCAAAACGAGAAGCATTATATTTATTCAATTCATCTTTTGTAAGAGTAACATCAACCATTGGATCTTTGTATTGCATCTCTGCCCAAGATGTGTTAGCCCAAAACTCAAAGAGCTCCTTTATTCTTTTGCACACCCCTCTATTAGATGATTCAAAAGGGGGTATAGCATAATTCAAAAATAAATCATCTTTATAGAAATTATCAAAGATGAGATCTCTTTCTGATTGATGGATTGATTCGTAGCGAGTACCAATAATGATTTCAGGAAAAGAATCACGTCTAGATTTTATAACACATTCCATTAGAAGTTGTGGAATAATGTATTTTGGAACAAACTTTCCTTTATCATGTATTACTTTTAATCTTGATGCCAAAATCAAAGGTATCCACAAAAGAGTATTATCATAAATTATACTGTTAGGCTTAGGTAGAACCATGTCAAGAAATTGCAACCTATCCGTATTTTTGAATAAAGCTACATTCGAGAAATCTAAATTACATCGATTGCATTCTTCCCAACAAGAATAGATTGAAGGTGATAAGTAAAATGTCGGGAAACCGGTCAAACTATAACGCTCATTTCCTATCAAATATCGTTTATTGAAAGGAATATGGTACATCTCATCCTCCGTGTTCTTTGTATATTGTGTATAATTATCTGCTGACCTCATTCTATAAAAAGAAGTCCCAGCTTTTATATCGCATATGTTAAGATAGATTCCATTGTCTTTACCAAAATAGAGCTCATATAATTGGTCAAAAGCAGATGATCTATTACCTGATTCTACTTTTCTAATAACTTCAATTATAGAATCACATATATCATGCAACTTTTGTTTAGACTCACATACTTTGTGACTATGAAAATAAGTCTTGTTCAAACATTCAAATAGTGTAGTATATTGTATATTTAGGCGTAACACAATATCGTTATCAGAATTATCATCTATAGAACAAGCTTTCAATTTGTCATATAAGGCTTTGTAAATCATAATCCTTCTGTTTCAATAAATCATTAATTGTAGTATCTGTAAAAGTTCTCCATATTTTCAGATCTATTACCTGATAATCATCAAATAGTTGAGCTACATACTCTATTTCAAAAACTAAACGCAAGTCATCCTTATTTTCACCTAATTGCCCTTCCTTACGTGTGCCCACTCTAGCAATTTTTATCAAGTACAAGTCACGAATTCCCTTACCTTTTAAATAAGGCATAAAATAGTACAACTTGTTGAGAGCTACCTTTGACGGGAATTTCTTACCTGTATAATAAATCTTAGCAGATTTATCAAGATATTGATTGAAGTTGTCTCTCTTAACAAGACTGATGAGTACATTCTTAGATCTGTCAATGAGATATTTGCGAGATGATGCAACGTATTCACTAATATCCTCGTGAGCAAAGCTGTTATCAACAATATTATTGTCTTGATACTGTTCGAATAGATCAAGGAAGTCAAGATGAGTGAATTTTGCTTTTTTCTCAACATTAACTTCTTTTTTCTTTTCGAGAGTTTCACGGCTTAAACGTCTGCCCATAATCTTATGCCAGATAGAACGAGCTGTTTGTACTTCTTCCATACTAAGCCCCATACCCTCATGAAGTATTACTCTATCAGTATAATCAAGTATTTCGTCTGCGGTTCTTTTATGGCGTAACATTCTGTCAATCTCTGCAAACAACGTCTCGTTCTCAACGCGATAAGGCATATAGATGCCACCGACTTCACTTGGCATGAGTTCTAAACAACCACCACCAAAGTTACGACCAAGAATCTCTGCAAAAGTAAATGATAAAGAGTTATAATAACTTGCTACGAATGCTTTCTTGTTCACACCTTCTTTAATGAAAACTCGATGCATAGTATCAGTTGTGTAAGCCTTAGCCTCATTCAGTACGAATTTTGGATATTGATTGTTACGGCGGAGAAAAAGTGCATCCGAAAGCTTAATGGATGGAATTATGTACCATTCATCACGTATTCCTGTCTTGTAACCTTTGTTTATGCCTTCTTTTTCTCCATTGTTAATATAAGCTTTTACGCCATCATTGCCATTCTCTTTTACTCCAGAAGGAAAGACAAGCAAATGTGCTTTCGCACCTAATTCTACATTTGCTAGCCAATCTTTTTTCGTAAAACACAGACTATTCACCTGTACGCTTCTGCCAACCATAGGTTTTGCATATTCCTCTAGATTGTAGAGAGTTACTACAGATTTGGGTACTGTAAAGTAATCGTTGGCACCTGTAGTAATTCCAACCTCTATATTTGCATAAGTAGAAATAGAAGGCATATTATGCTTTACTTTCTCCAGCAGGTCGAGTTCTTCCTTTTCAAGGAAATAGTACGTCCACTTATCAGTATGGAAATCTATTTTCTTGTTAGGAAATTTTAATCTGCGGGGATCAAGAGTAAGTAAGCTATCAGCATCCTTTACCTCAATGTGTTCAATCAAATGTTCGTCAGTACCATTTTTTTCACATAATAACAAAACAACCTCTTGCTGGATTTCTTCAAAAACAAGATTCTCAAAAGAAATGATATTTATCTTGTTAAAGCTCTTTGCAAGATATTGACGCAATTGCTGAGCATATTTAACCATAAGGAGTTCGGATGGGATGACAAACCCCATCTTACCTGTTTCGGTCAACAACTGACTACATCCTACTACAAACGTAACCCAAGCATTGGTTAATTTTGTTCTCTTCAACTTAGAACGTTTGAATATTTCATCTGCTAACTTTTGCTGCTCAGCATCATAATATTGGTAACGAATAAACGGAGGATTTCCAACAGCTAAGTTAAAGCGTTTATCAGTATTAAGACAGAAACGATGAAAGTCTTCATTGATTATCTCTGAATCATGCAAAGGTATTGCTCGAGCTTTCTCTGCTTCTCCCACTTCGTATTCAACTGCAGTAACACTATTATAGAGTATTTTATTATTACTAATACACTCTAAGAACACACCGTCACCACAACTAGGTTCAAGTATGTTCAAATCGTTATTGCCATTAATTCCCCATTGTAGGATAAATTTGGCTATTACTGGAGGAGTATAATAAGCACCTCTCAGTTTCTGGTCAGTTGCATTTTCAATCAGCTGCATAGAGTTCTTTTATCTTAGGAATTAATGATACTTCATCATCCGTCATGCCATAAAGCATATTAATGATTTTCTGCTGTTCCTTTTTTAGTAAATCAAATTGACGTTGTAATGGTATAAGGCTTCTCCGTTTTTTCGCTGCCTTATTTATATTATCACCTAACTCAATGAGTTTCTTTTGACGATCGACAATATCATCGTGAGTATTTCGTTCATTTTGATTTGTAAAATCAATTTCTCTGATTGGTATTTGTTTCAATACCTTAGTACCACGAGCTATGTAACCACCACGGAATATCTCACCATAAAGTGAGGCAAGCCATTCTCCTTGTATTGAACCTAAGATAGCTTGTATATAGTAGATTGAATACATACTATCAGAAGGAACACTAACCAAACAATAACCAGCCGTACCACCAGATGATACTAAAGTTCCATTGTTGTCTATGGAATATTTATTAGATTGAGCTAATACTCCCACTATCATCTTTTCTTTTATTTCACACGCCTCTAAGCTTTGGTGTCTTCCGTAACGATACCATTCATCTGTATTAATTGGCTTAGGTTGAATATTCCTGGACGCCTTATTCAGTTCAGGCTTTGCAGCCATTAAGAATCCATATAATAGAGGATAGCGTCTTTGAATAATTGTGAGAGGAATCAATTGTAGATGTCCATTATTATCCCTATTATATGGAAAAATTACACGAGCATTGGGTTTAAACGTACGATAAGTGTTCATTGCGTCTGAGCCTTGAACTGTTTTGAAATATGGCTTTGTTACAACCTTTTCTACTTCATATTCATTACCGTCAAAAGCCTTAAAGGTATAGGTTGTTCGTGTTTCTGATTTTGGGACAAATACATAAATCTTATTCGCACTTGTCTGGATTCCATTGAAAATATAATCACCGCCAACAATATCCCCAAGTGGTTTCGCATGTGTAGTTACCTTCTTTAATAAAGGCAAATGTTCGTCTGTACACAATACCCAAGTACCATCATTAATTGTAATCGAAGGGCGTTCGCAGAACTTATAAGCATTTACATCCCTTACTCTCCAGCCAATGAAATCGCTTACTTCTGAATATTTAAAAGTTTCATGTTTATTCTTCTCCAAGACCATAATACAAGTATAATTTGATTTGTCTGCAAATACTTGATGTGCCCCAAATGAGGTCATGGCTTTGAGATAAGCATTATTGGCAATAAGGTTACGAAGCTCCTTTGCTGCTCCAACCTTCATAAATTTACTTGGAACTATGTATCCTAAATAACCATCAGGTTTCAAAAGATTCAAAGCTCGTTCTATAAAAAGGAAATACTTATCATATTGCTTATATGCAGTCTTATATCTATTCCTTTTTTCATAAAGAATCTTTTCTTTAGGGGTAAACGCCTTGATATCTTCAGTTTTCATGTATGGAGGATTACCAATAATTAGGTCAAAGGCTCTACCACCAAAATCAAACGGATTAATTTCAAAAACATCATTAGAAGGTACATCAACTGTACTTAAAAGACTATTACCATAGAAAATATTATTTGCAAGGTCTGGTAATATCGGATGAAATGAAGACAAAGAGTTCACATCCTCATCTTCGAGCAATTTGAGTAGCAATCCAAATTTACATGCTTCTACCGCATTAAAGTCTTTATCAACACCATAAATACAGTTAACCAATAGATTGCGTTTCATTTCGTATGGCAGCTTATAAGTACCAATACTAGTCTGAATAAGTTTACTACAATCATTTTCAATATAATAGTCAACTAATGAGTCATGGAGTACCTGATATAGCTCTAACAAAAATGCCCCTGAACCACATGCTATATCTGCACATTTTAAATTATTGATTTCGTTTGCAGTTTTATTTTTGATGATTTCAACTGCAGTTTGACGCAATATCTCACGTACTACAAAGTTTGGTGTAGTAACAATATCGCGTTCCATATTTTCAGGTTTCTTCACAATCTTAAGTTCGCCATCAACTATAGCCAATCTCTCAGCAATAAATATTTCATAAATGCGCCCAAGAATATCTGATGAAAGTACTGTAAACGAGTATGGGCTTTCAGGAAAATAAAGCTGTCTGATTATTGTCCAAAACGAGGAACTGATATTCCCAATTACCTCTTCTGAAATAAGTTCCTCAAATAAACCCGAATTATACTTATTATCCGCATCCTTAAACTTTGCTACAAGCTCTTTATGGCTGTTATGATCAGCAATAGTAAGCAGACGTTGATAGGTTTCGATATTTCTATCCTCACAAACACGAAGAAAGAGTATCTTGTTAATATAGCTTTGAACTATATCTCCTAGATAATCAATATCTAAATTAGAATCATAAGAAAGAATCTGTTTGCCAAGCATCAAACGCCATTGATTTATCTGATCCAAGAATAGTGAGTCCACTGACTGATGTACGACATTCAATTCAATGTTATTCCACACTTCTTCAAAATGCCCTGTATATACAGATTCTTTCCCTAATAATTGAAGAAGTTCATCTGCTACATTTTCATAATCAGTATAGTGATATGCTTTGATACGAGCTTTTGTCAGAGTATCTCCATCCTCAACTTTGTATGAAGTATCATAGATATATAAATCTTCAAAGTTAGATAACACAGAAATCTTAAGGTTAGCCGTATATCCATAACGTCTAACCTGCTTGGCCGGATTATCATCTGTGCTAATATCTACACATGGCTTCTTTGCCTCTAAAAAAAACTTGCGTTCCCCAAATAGACGAAATGTATAGTCAGGTTTCTTTGAATGGGTAACAGCATCAGCCTTAAGTGATTCCTCCAAAAGCACTTCACGCTCATTTGTACTTTTACCTGATATATTACGAATATCCCAACCAAGGCTCTCAAACAAAGTATCAAGGAATTCATTTCTAACCTGAGTCTCGTTGAATTTAGAGGTTCTGTAGAAATCACGATTTGCTTCGTACTTCTCTACAAGTGTATGTATAATTCTTTTTATCTTTTGAATATCCATATTATTTTTCTTTAGGAAAAACCTCCCCAAATGTTTTGTTATTATTATCAACCCATGCGGTTGTTCCTTGCATGGCTGTGGCTGTACAAAAACTAGCTGCACCTGATGGAGAATGTTTTTTAGTTGTTACATTTACGTCTTGTAATAGCGTGAGAAGATTCCCATCATCCTGGCATGCTTTCTTATTATTTCGGAAACCTTCGCGCATTATACCAATTTCCTTAGGCATACTAGACAAATCTTTGGACAGAATCTTGCTACCTGCTTTCAAGTAGTACTCATCTGTATCAGGATAATAATGTAACGTAGCGTGAACACCTATTTGATTCATATCCAAATGGAACTCATGATAATTCATAGGTTTTATGATTTCTTTGGGTTTATCGAAAATCTTACAACCATAGAATCGTGTAAGAAACAGAATATCTTCAAAAAAAGCGTTCATCTCGTTTTCCTTATGTGGCGATAATGTTTCCTTCTCAACTTTCTTGGTGTTGTCAATCTCATAGTTGGCAGCTTCGTTTGCTGCTCTCAATCCAAGATACTCTAAATATTTCACCTCACTTTTGTAAATTTCATTTGATTTAGAGATAAATACAAGTGCCGTATCCCAATACTCTTTTTTCTGCCTATGATCAATTACGCGATGAGTGAAATCATTTGTTTCACCAACATAACCAATACGCTTTCCTGTATTAGGATGCGTACCAAGAAGTATATAGAACGAGTGCTGTTTCATCCACTTATGCTTGGAACCAACTTCAGCCACCTTGTCTTTAGGTAACACGAAACAAGCACATGATCGTTGAGTACCCATATCAATGATACGCGCACCATCTAATGTATTATCGAGTAGTTCGGTATATACTGTAAGTATAGCCATAATGTTACAATTTTAGATGTAAATTACAGAGAATTGTCCCACAATCGTAGGATTCTAATAAAGTGCAGTTGTTATAATTCTTTTCCTGTTTTTGGTAATTCCTCGAAGCGAACAAGTGAATCGAGAGAAGTATCAAGTATCTTAGATATCTGCATTAACATCTCTATTGTTGGTTGTGCCGCATTAGTACACCATTTACTCACGGTAGCAGGATCCTTACCGACGCGTTCAGCAAGCCACTTATTTGTTCTGCCTTTCTCTACCAAGACAACTTTGATGCGGTTGATTTTTCGTTCCATGCTGTAGCCTTTTTTTTATGTTTAATTTGCAATATTACTAATTTCCGCTTAAGATTGTGTAAAATACAAATATTTTTTAAAGAATCAATCAATTCTATTGCGTTTTTTTCAATTTCATTGCGAATTTTAGGCTCAGCGGAAATATCTGGTTGGTAAGTTTTAAAATTAGCTATCTTTGCTTACC
>ERZ791914.1084-NODE-1084-length-20625-cov-17.608508_pt1 | contig 20625 bp, 17 predicted proteins | sample MGYA00510140_ERZ791914 | MGnify/ENA primary metagenome ERZ791914 (study PRJEB30046, sample SAMN00792079) | human gut metagenome | study: EMG produced TPA metagenomics assembly of the A metagenome-wide association study of gut microbiota in type 2... | reverse complement strand
CGCGGTCTAGGGCTGTATCCTAATTAACAACGTCCAACAAACGGGGCGCAGTTCAGATTCGTCACGGGGCTTTGTGTATCAGGTGAGATTAGCTAGGCAGTCTCAGCGAGGGTTCAAGGCTTACTTCACGGTGAAGCCCTGATCCTTGCCGTAATCCTGCAGTGCCTTCTGCCAAGCGGCGATACCGTCAGTCAGCTTCTGGTCGCCGGTGTAGGACTTGCCAAGGTAGTCGCCGAAGATGGTGCGGGCCTTGACCTCGTAGGGCAGGAACTGGTAGTCGGAGGACACGTTCTCAGCAGCCTGAGCCAGAACCTCGTTGTACTTCTGACCACCGAAGTAGTCAACGTCCTCGCCATCGGCGTTCTTCACAGTGGTGGTGTTCTTGAAGGAGTCGGACTCCATGGAGGCCTTGTCAGCCGGGAATGCACCGCCGGCCACACGGGTGGCCACGCCGTCGCCGTGGTTGGCGTACTCGATGAACTGGTAAGCAGCGTCAGCCTTCTTGGTGGAGGCGAGCACAGCCAGCGAAGAACCACCGTTCTCGGAGTTGGTGGTGGAGCCGTCAGCGGTCGGCATCTGGGTCACACGCCACTTGCCAGCGCCGTCAGCAGCGGAGTTGGCCAGGTTGGCAGGCATCCAAGCGCCAGTGAACAGAGAGGCGATGGTGCCGTCGACCATGCCCTTGAACCAGTCCTCAGACCAGCCAGCGGTCTTGGTGTCGAGCAGGCCCTCGTCCAGCAGCTTCTGCCAGAAGTCGGTGAAGGTCTTGACGCCCTTGTCCTCGGTCAGGTTGACGGTGACTTCGGAACCATCGGAAGAGGTCTGGAACGGCTTTGCACCGGCCAGCCAGGTCATGGAGTCGAAGAAGCCGGCGTCACCGGTGTCGGAGGTGATGTAGTAGTTGTCGCCCAGAGCGTGAATCTTCTTGGCGGCGTCGTAGTACTGATCCCAGGTCTTGATCTGCTCGGCGTCAACACCGGCCTTGTCGAAGACCTCCTTGTTGTAGAAGAAGGCCATTGGGCCGGAATCCATCGGCAGGGCGTAGACGCCGTCATTGATGTTCACCGAGGACCACGTGCCCGGGGTGTAGAAGTCCTTGAAATCGGAGGCACCGAGATCGGAAAGGTTCTCGAGGTGGCCGCGAATCACGTATTCGGGCAGTGCGTAGTATTCGATCTGGGCGATGTCCGGAGCACCGGAGCCTGCCTCGATGGCGTTGGACAGTGCGTTGTACTCGTCCTTGTTGGTGCCGGCGTTGGTCACCTTCACCTTAATGTTCGGGTTCTTGGCCTCGAATCCCTTGACCGTACGAGGCAGTGTGGAATCCCAGGACCACACGGTCAGCTCGACCTTCTTATCAGAGGAGCCGGTGCTTCCGCCATCCCCGGCAGAAGTGGAACCGCAGGCAGCTACAGAGGAGAGCATGGCCACAGCACCAATCAGGGCAATCGTCTTCTTGCCGAACTTCATCGTTCTTTCCTTCCTTGTTATGGGAAACGACGGGACTTGGCGTTTTGTTCCAAGCCTTGTATCGTTTTAAGAAACGGTACCACATGTTTTATGTTTACGCAAACACGACACGTCGCACCATGGTGACTAACCGCAAACCGAAGGAGATGCATCCCGCTCATGACCACTCACAACAGCCAGTATTCCGCCGAAACCACCCATCCCGACAAGCAGGAAAGCAGCCCGGCGCCGACCGCCGCCGGCACCACGGCCAGTAACGTCTCCACAACTGGCAACGCAACCACGCCGGACGCCAGCATCGCCCTCAACGCCGACGCCACTCCGGTAGCCGACGTTCCCCCGCGTCTGTTCGGCTCATTCGTAGAACATCTGGGCCGCTGCGTCTACGGCGGCATCTACGAGCCCAGCCATCCCACCGCCGACGAAAACGGCTTCCGCCAAGACGTGCTTGACCTGGTCAAGGAGCTGGGCGTCACCTGCGTGCGCTACCCCGGCGGCAATTTCGTATCCAACTACAACTGGGAAGACGGCATCGGTCCACGCGAGAATCGCCCCATGCGCCGCGACCTGGCCTGGCATTGCACCGAAACCAACGAGATGGGCATCGACGACTTCTACCGCTGGAGCCAGAAAGCCGGCACCGAAATCATGCTTGCCGTCAACATGGGCACCCGGGGGCTGAAAGCCGCGCTCGACGAGCTCGAGTATGTCAACGGCGCGCCCGGCACCGCTTGGGCGGATCAGCGCGTGGCCAACGGCATCGAGGAGCCGATGGATATCAAGATGTGGTGCATCGGCAACGAAATGGACGGCCCGTGGCAGGTGGGCCACATGAGCCCGGAAGAATATGCCGGCGCGGTGGATAAGGTGGCCCACGCCATGAAGCTCGCCGAGTCCGGTCTCGAACTCGTGGCCTGCGGTTCCTCGGGTGCCTATATGCCGACCTTCGGCACGTGGGAGAAGACCGTGCTCACCAAGGCTTACGAGAATCTCGACTTCGTCTCCTGCCATGCCTACTACTTCGACCGCGGCCATAAAACCCGGGCCGCCGCCTCCATGCAGGACTTCCTGGCCTCTTCCGAAGACATGACCAAGTTCATCGCCACCGTCTCGGACGCGGCCGATCAGGCGCGCGAAGCCAACAACGGCACCAAAGACATCGCCCTGTCCTTCGACGAATGGGGCGTATGGTATTCGGACAAGTGGAACGAGCAGGAAGACCAGTGGAAGGCGGAGGCCGCGCAGGGTTTGCACCACGAGCCATGGCCCAAGTCTCCACATTTGCTGGAAGACATCTACACCGCGGCCGACGCGGTGGTCGAAGGTTCCCTGATGATCACCCTGCTCAAGCACTGCGATCGCGTGCGTTCCGCCTCGCGCGCCCAGCTGGTCAACGTCATCGCCCCCATCATGGCCGAGGAACACGGCCCGGCATGGCGGCAGACCACGTTCTACCCGTTCGCCGAAGCCGCCCTTCACGCGCGCGGCCAGGCCTACGCTCCGGCCATCAGCTCCCCCACCATCCATACCGAGGCATACGGCGACGTGCCGGCCATCGACGCGGTAGTCACGTGGGATGAACAGGCCCGCACCGGTCTGCTGCTTGCCGTCAACCGCGACGCCAACACCCCGCACACGCTCACCATCGACCTTTCCGGGCTGCCCGGCCTGCCCGGTCTCGGCACGCTCGCGCTCGGCAAGGCGCAACTGTTGCATGAGGACGATCCGTACCGCACCAACACCGCCGAAGCGCCCGAAGCCGTCACGCCGCAACCGCTCGACATTGCGATGAACGCCACCGGCACCTGCACGGCAACGCTTCCCGCCATCTCCTGGATCAGCGTGGAATTCCACGGCTAAAAGACGGAGAGTCACGCCCGTACCAAGTACAGTCAAGTCCAATACGACCAGGGCCCGTCAATCACCATACGATTGACGGGCCTTGTCATTCACTTCGGATATTTCGAACCATGGATTCATCAGGCGCAGGCCAACGCCGGCGAGGACTCGCGCAGGGAGAGGCTATAGGGGGCCTCGATGGTTTGGGCAGGAGCGCGACTGCCGGATTCGACCTGTTGGATGATGGATTCGACGGCCAGTCGGGCGATGGCTTCCCTGCCGGGGTTAACGGTGGAAAGAGACGGCACCATGTAGGCCGATTCCTCCACGTCATCGAAGCCGATGACGCGAACATCATCCGGCACGGCAACGCCGCGTTCGCGCAGTTCACGCAGCACGCCCCACGCCAGCAAGTCATTCAAAGCGAACACGGCATCGAATTGCAGGCCACTCTCCAGCATGGTGTCCACCGCGGCCAAACCGTCGGCGCTCCCCCAGCCTTGGGTTTCGATAAGCAGACTGTCATCACAGGGGATGTCGCGCGCGGCCAGCGCCTCACGATATCCGTGGGTGCGGATGGAGCCCGACGAGAAATCGTGCTCGGGGTGGGGCACGGCACCGACTACGGCGATGCGGCGGCAACCGGCATCAAGCAGGTGATAAGTCGCGGCGGCGGCCCCTTCGCGATTGCGAATCACTACGTGCGGCGCGTTGACGCCGAACAAACGTTCACCCAACAGCACGAGCGGGTAATCGCCATCCAAAGCCGCGATATCGTCAACCGTCATCATCAGAGGGCTTAAGATGAGCCCGTCCGCGCTGTGCGTGCCCATCGATGCGATGCTTTCCAGCTCGCGGGCACGATTGTTGGTGGTGGATTCCACGATGACGCCGTAGCCATGTTGCCGGGCCTCGGCCAGAATATCCTCGGCGAGTTCGGAGAAGTACACCTGCCGCAGATCGGGAATGACCAGCTTGAGCAACCGGGTACGCCCGGAACGCAGGTTTCTGGCCGACGAGTTGACTTTGTATCCGAGCCGGTCGATGGCTTCCGCAATACGCGCGGCCATCGCCTCGCTCATATATGGCTGTTTGTTCAGAAAATTAGACACCGAGGCTACCGAAACACCGGCCTCATGGGCCACGTCCGCCATCGTCACTCTGTTTTTGCCTCGCACGGTGACCACCCTACCCGACTTTGCTGGAGATACGAAAACGACTCCCCTGCTGCGATGAGCAGCAAGAGAGCCGTTGGGTAATTAGGCGCTATGCGCGGTTTTACAGCTTGACGACGAGTACGCCGTTGGGCTGGATGGCGGCCGTGTGCTCGGACTCGTTGACCTGGGCCAGCGAGGCGACCAACGGTTCGCCTTCCACGTCCACGACCGCAACATCGTGGGTGCGGTTGAACAGGAACACGAAGTGGTTCTCGCCAGTTTCGTCCGCACGCTCGACGCGCAGCACTTCACCGCGATCGTCCTCAGCCGAAGTCTCGATGCCGAGTTCCTCCAGCAGCACGGGCAGGCTCTTGGCCAAACCCTCACGGCCGAGACGGGCACCGACGTATGCGGCCTTGCCGTCGCCGAAGTCGTTGACGGTGATGGCGGGAGCGCCGTCGAAACCGGTCCACTTATCTGCCTTGAAGGAGGCGACCACGTGAGCGGTATCGGCCACGGAGGTGATCACGTCGGCGAAATCATGCGCCACGGTTCCGTTGTCCAAGTCAAGGTGGTCCATGGCACCGGGGAAGTCGTTTCCCATCGGGGCGAATTCCTCAACGCGCACGCCCACCACGTCACGGATGGAACCGGGGTAGCCACCCAGCCAGACGTGATCCTTGTCGTCCACCAGACCGGTGTAGTAGGTCACGAACAGCTTGCCGCCGTTCGCCACATACTCGCGCACGCGGCGCGTGGTCTCTTCAGACAGGATGGTCAGGCTCGGCAGCACGACGGCTTCGTACTCGTCCCAGGAGCCGCGAACCGGCACCACGTCGGCGGTGAGACCGTTGTCCGCCAGCGCGCGGAACCACGCGAGCGGCTCGGTCCAATGGCGCACCTCCTGAGTAGGCGTGGCGGTGTGTTCCGTAGCCCACTGGGACTCGTAATCGAAGACGACGGCGACCTTGGACTTGACCAGCTTGGTGCTCAGCAGGCCCTCGTCAGCAAGCTTGTTGAGGTCGGCACCCAGCTCGCACACATCGCGGAAGATCTGGGAGTCGGGGCCCGCGTGAGGAACCATCGAAGAGTGCCACTTCTCGGCACCGGCCTTGGACTGGCGCCACTGGAAGTAGCAGATGGCGTCGGAGCCCATGGCCAAGTGGGCCAGGGAGTCGCGCACCAATTCGCCGGGTTCGACGCGATAGTTGATTGGGCGCCAATTGACGGCGGAGCTGGAGTGCTCCATGAGGAACCACGGATTCTTGCGGGCGATGCCGTCGCACAGGGAGGCCGAGTAAGCCAGCTCGTCGAAGTGGGCTTCGCCAGGCGTGAAGTAGTGATCGTTGGACACGAAGTCCACGTCGTAACCCCACTTGTCGTAATCGATGCCGGTACCGCCGGCGGAGACCATGAAGTTGGTGGTCTGCGGCTTGGGGGCGATCTCGAGCAGGGCATCGCGCTCGGCCTTGTAAAAGTCGAGCAGGGCGTCGGAGCTGAAGCGCTTCCAGTCAAGCAGTTTGCCCGGATTCATGAAGTTGCCATCGCCGATGAAGCGCGGCGGGATGATCTCGGAGAAATTGTTCATGCGCTGCGCCCAGAAGGCGGTGCCCCAGGCGTCGTTGACAGCGTCGATGGTGCCGTACTTCTTCTCGCACCACTTCTGGAAGGCGCGCTCGGCGTCTTCGGAATAGTCGAAGCGGTTGTGGCAGCCGTACTCGTTGCTCACATGCCAAGAGACCACATAGGGGTTGTCCTTGTAGTGCTCGGCCATCTTGCGGCACAGGTTGAGCGCGTAGTCAAGGAAGACCGGGCTGGTGGCGCGCCAGTGCTGGCGGGCACCGGGCTGGCAGACGTCGCCGCGGTAGTCGACCCAGAGGATCTCCGGGTGGGCCTGGGTCATCCACATCGGCGGGGATGCGGTGCCGGAGGCGAGATCGACGGCGATGCCGGCCTTGCCGAGCTTGTCGATGACGCGATCGAGCCAATCGAAGTCGTACACGCCTTCTTCGGGCTCAAGCTTGGCCCAGGAGAAGATGGCTACGGAGACGAGGTTGACGCCGGCCTGCTGCATAAGCTCGATGTCTTCGTCCCAGACTTCCTCCGGCCACTGGTCGGGGTTGTAGTCGCCGCCGTACCAGATGCGGGGCTCGTTGCCCGCAAGAGGCTGCGGCCACTTGAACTCTTTACGTTCCATGATGATTCAGTTCCTTTATTGAATTTTATCGATAATCTGCGTCTACGGGAATAAATTCCTCACGTTGCACAGACACACAAGGAGGCACCTGCACAATTCTCAACAATGCGAATATCTGCATAGGTGCCTCCTTCTGTTAGTGGTTATGCCTTTATCTCGGCTCCCTCCACCAGAAGGGAGCCAAAGTACGCTCACTCCTTGACGGCGCCTGCGGCCAGGCCGGACTGCCAGTACTTCTGCAGGCACAAGAACGCGATGACCAAGGGGATGATCGTGATCAGGGAGCCCGTGATCACCAGGTTCTGGATCGCCTGGCCGCCGGCCGTGCTCGCCTGGTCCTTCCACTGGTTCAGGCCGATGGTCAGCGGGTACCAGTCCGCGTCCTTGAGCATGATCAACGGCAGGAAGTAGTTGTTCCACGTCGCCACGATCGTGAACAGGGCCGTCGTCACGATGCCCGGAGCCAACAACGGGAGGCTGATCTGCCAGAACGTGCGGAACTCGGAGGCACCGTCCACGCGGGCGGCCTCCAGCAGCTCCTGGGGCACGGCCTGCTCGCTGAAGATCCACATCAGGTACAGGCCGAACGGGCTGATCAAACTCGGTATAATCATGGCCCACGGGGTGTTCGTCAAACCCAATTTGGCGAACAGGAGGAACTGGGGGACCGCCAAAGCGATGCCCGGCACGCTGATCGCGCCGATGATGACCACGAACACCGCGTTGCGGCCCGGGAAGCGGAACTTCGCCAATGCGTAGCCGCCCATGATCGCCAGGAGGGTCGCGCCGCCGGCGCCGACCACCACGTACAGGATCGTGTTGAACAGCCAGCGCGCGAAGATCCCGTCCTGATAGGAGAACACGGTCGCGATGTTGTCGAACAAAGCGAACGTCTTGCCGAACCCCAGGCCGAACGTGCTCGTGAAGTCGGCCTGTGTCTTCGTCGCGTTGATCAGCAGGTACACGAACGGGAACAGGCAGTACACGGCGAAGACCGCGCACAGGACGGTCAACAACGTGGAACGCCTCGGGTTGTTCACGTTCGCGAACCCGGCCTTCGCGCTGCGCTTGCGTTCGGCGGCCTCGTCGGCGGCGATCCTCTTCTGGCGGGCCTTCTCCGCCTTCCTGGCGGCCTTCTCCTGGGCCTTGAGCTCGGCGTCGGTCAGGCGACCGGCGGCCGAAGTCGTTGCTGCACTCATCACATACGCTCCTTCACGATCATCATCGATTCCTCAACACGAACAGCGGTCATCGTCACTTCATCTGCTCCTTCAGGCTGTTCAACTGGACGATGTAGGCGATGGCCATGGTGATCACGGCCATCACGATCGCCAACGCGGCCGCATAATTCGACTGGTTGCCGCTGAAGCTCAGGTTGTACGCGTACATGTTCGGCGTGTAATACGTCGTGATCGCATTACCAGGAACCATGTTCTGCAAAATGCTCGGCTCGTTGAACAACTGGAACGAGCCGATGATGCTGAAGATCACCGTGATAGCCAGGCTGCCGCGCAATTCGGGAAGCTTGATGCTCTTCACGATCTGCCACTCCGACGCGCCGTCGATGCTCGCCGCCTCATACAGGGAATGCGGGATGGTCGACAGCGAGCTGTAGAAGATGAGCATGTTGTAGCCCGTGAACTCCCACGTCACGATGTTCCCGATGCTGGCCAACAACACGGAAGGGGCGAGCACGTCGATGTCCGTGCCCAGGAAATCGTTCAACGAACCCACCAGGCCGTACTTCGCGCCGTACACGAAACCCCAGATCAAAGTCGACACCACAGCCGGCACCGCGTAGGGCAGGAAGGTGGAGATGCGGAAGAACTTCGTGCCATGCAACTTCATCGAATCCAGCGCCAACGCCATCAAAGCCGACAGGCACAGCATGATCGGCACCTGCACGCACGTGAACAAAGCCACACGACCAACACTGCTCCAGAACTGGCCATCGCCCAACAGGCGCACGTAGTTCTCGAAGCCCACGAACTTGGTGCCGCCGATCATCTGCTTCTTGAAGAACGAAATATAGACGGCATACACGATCGGCACGATGAACACGAACACGAACACCACCGCAAAAGGCCACATGAACTTCCATCCACGCCAATCGGCCTTGTGCTTATTCACACGAGCCTTGCCCGAATGCACGGGCGCAGCTGCGATATCGGCTGAAGCCATTTCCAACCCCTCTCCTTCGAAGGTTGACCAAAATGTTTGCGTTATCATCATAACACTATCTGTAACATTGTCCAATCGTGTTGAGTACCGTGTTGAATTAAGGGTTCCTCAGTCACTCTGCTACAATGGTCACGAAAACAACGATGTTATCGTTAACGTAAGCGGCCTAAGATAAGCGCTGCAAACGAAACACCGACATTAATGAGTCAAGCGAGGGTGAAATGTCGAGGCCAACACAGGTGTCCATGCAAGACGTAGCGAAAGCCGCCGACGTTTCGCCACAGACAGTGTCCCGCGTGGCGAATGGCAGCGATGCGGTGAAACCCGAAACACGCCAGCGTGTCGAAGCTGCAATGGAGCGCCTTGGATATCGTCCGAATTATGCGGCCCGAGCCCTAAAGCACGGCCGCTTCCAGGATATCGGCGTGGTGATGTTCAACACCGCCACGTTCGGCAACGCCCGCATCCTTGATTCTATTGTGGCCAACGCGGCCGATGACGATTATTCAGTCACCATCCAGACCATGCGTCACGGTGCGGAACGCACGCTTTCCGCCGCCATCGATCACATGCAGCGTCAGCCGGTGGATGGTGTCATCGTAGTGCTGGAGGAACGCATCTCCGATTTCGTCGGATACAAGCCTCCGCGAGAACTTCCAGTCGTGCTCATCTGCGAATCCGCCGCCGACCACTGCCCCACTGTTGACGCCGACCAGTATGGCTGCTCGACCGCTATCGTCGATTACCTGATGAGCAAGGGACACAAGACCGTCTACCACATTGCCGGACCGTCCACCTCGCGTGCCGCCGAAAGCCGCGCCCGCGGTTGGCGAGAAGCGTTGGAACAAATGGGAGCACGCGTACCGAGCATGTATATCGGCGATTGGTGCGCGGATTCAGGCTACCAGGCCGGCGTGGCGTTGGCCCACGACCCCGACTGCACGGCCATCTACGCCGCCAACGACCAGATGGCGTACGGCGCAATGCTCGGGTTGCAGTCAGTGGGCAAGCGTGTGCCCGAGGATGTCAGCATCGTGGGCGTCGATGATTCGCTGGTCGATATGGTCCCGCGCTTGAACCTGACGACCATGAAGCTGCGCTTTGACGACATTGGCGCCACCGCCTTCTCCATGGTCCGCCGTCAATGCGAAGGCGAGAAGATACCGGTCGGCGTCAAAACCGTAATCCCGCCGGAACTGATTGAACGCGGTTCCGTGCTCGACATCAGCTGACGAGCGGCATGCGCTGGCATCCACTGGTACCTGCCAGTGATCCACCTGCCAGTGATTCATAGGCAACGCCAGGGCATTAGTCAGACCGACATGGCCCAACGGCTGGGCGTGTCACGTCGCTGGCTGATCGAATTTGAACACGCCCGAGTCCCCAATCCCGAATTCTCCACCATTCTCAGCGCCCTGACTGAGCTTGGCTTGTCGCTGGATGTCCGCAAAACCCCGCAGCCCGCCGAACTCTATGAATGGTGACACCATGAGCGAAAACACTCTCAATGCATAAGAAATCAGATCTTAAGCGGCACACGGGAAACGAATTCGCGCTTCTCGCCTGTTATTGGATCGGTGAATCGCAGCATGCGTGCTACCAACTGCAATGGTTGGCTGAAATCGTCGTAGGGGCGCGTCTGGATGCGCGGGTAGAAGTCGTCGCCCACGATGGGCAGGCCGAGCGAATTCATGTGGACGCGCAATTGGTGGGTTTTGCCGGTGCGCGGGTGGAGTGTGTAGCGGCAGATGGGGTGATTCCCCGGATGGGGACCACCCTCCGGCGCTTCGCGCCACCTCCCGTCAGCGGGAGGGAAACAGAGGTCGCCGCGCTCGATGAGGGTTTCGGCGTTGGCCAAACCCGGTTCCTCGAATGCGGCCATCGTGCCGTGTTCCTTGGTGATGTGCGATCGGCGCAGCAATGGGAACGGGCGTGGCGGCTCGACCTGCATGATCGTGCCGAATCGCGGGCGGCTGATCGGCCGGCAGGGCGCCAGGCATTCATAGACCTTGACGGCCTGCCGGTTCTGGAACAGCATCTGATACGCGCCGCGGCAGGCCGGATCCCGCACGAACACCAATACGCCGGCGGTCATGCGGTCCAATCGGTGCGCTGGCGTGATGTCCGGCTCCCCCAGCCGCTCACGCAATCGGATCAGCGCGGTCTGCCGATACCACATGCCGCGCGGCATGGTGGCCAGAAAATGCGGCTTGTCCACCACGATGATCCGCTCGTCCTCATACAGCACGTCCATCTCAAACGGAATATGAGGCTCGTCAATCACATACCGATGTGGCTTACTCAACGGTCACGGACTTGGCGAGGTTGCGGGGCTTGTCCACGTCGTAGCCCTTGAGCTTTGCCATGTCCATGGCGAACAGCTGCAGCGGCACCACGTCAACCAGCGGGCTCATCAGCGTTGGGCAGGCGGGGCGCCAGAACACCACGTCAGCGTACCGTTCCACATCCGGGTCGCCCTGCTCGGCCACGGCGATGATGTACGCGCCACGAGCCTTGACCTCCTCGATACCAGAGATCACCTTGGCGTGCAACACATTGCGGCCGCGCTGCGGCGGCACGATGAACACCACGGGCTCACCCTCGTCCACCAGCGCGATCGGTCCATGCTTGAGCTCGCCGGCCGCGAAGCCCTCGGTGAACGTGTAGGCGATCTCCTTGAGCTTCAGTGCACCCTCAAGCGCCACCGGGTAGCCCACGTGACGGCCGAGGAACAAGAAGGAGTTGGCGTTCACCATGCGCTCGGCGGCCGCCTGGATGGTCTTGGGCTGGGTGTCGAGCACCCACTGAATCTTGCGCGGCATGTCTTTCAGGGAGTCAAGCACCTGATGAATCTCATCGCGGAACATCGCGCCCTTGACCTGCGCCAGATACAGGCCCAGCAGGTAGGCGGCGGTGATCTGCGCCACAAACGCCTTGGTGGATGCCACGGCAACTTCCGGGCCGGCGTGTGTGTAGAGCACGGCGTCGGATTCGCGCGGAATGGAGGCACCCTGCGTGTTGCAGATGGCCAGCACCTTGGACCCCTGTTCGCGCGCGTGGCGCAGGGCCATCAGAGTATCCATGGTTTCGCCGGACTGAGAAATGGCCACCACGAGCGTACGCGGGGTCAGAATCGGGTCACGGTAACGGAATTCGTGCGCGAGTTCGATTTCCACGGGGATACGCACCCAGTGTTCGATGGCGTACTTGGCTACCTGGCCGGCGTAGCTGGCGGTGCCGCAGGCCACGACGATGATTTTGTCGATGGCCTTGAAGTCGTGTTCGTCGATACGCACTTCATCAAGGGTGATGCCGCCATTCGCATCGAAGCGGCCAAGCAGGGTGCGCTGCACTGCGGCAGGGTCTTCGTGGATCTCCTTGTCCATAAAGGAATCCCAGCCGCCCTTTTCGGCGGCCGAAGCATCCCAATCCACGGTGTAGGTCTTCGGGTTTTCGACCACGTTGCCGTCGAAATCGGTGACGATGACCTTGTCGGCGGACACGCATACGGCCTGATCCTGGTCGACTTCCATGGCGCGCTTGGTGTAGGCCACGAATGCGGCGACGTCGGAACCGAGGAAGTTCTCCCCCTCGCCAAGGCCCACGACCAGCGGCGAATCATGGCGGGCTCCGACCACGATGTCCGGCTGGCGGCAGTCGGTGGCCAGAATGGTGAACGCGCCTTCAAGCATGCGGGCCATGCGGCGCACAGCCTTGAACAGGTCTGGCTTGCCTTCGTCCGCGATAATCTTGTCCACGATCTTGCCGAGCAGCTTAGCGGCCACCTCAGTGTCGGTGGCAGAGGCGAATCGGTAGCCTTCGGCTTGCAGGTCGAGACGCAGCTGAGAGGCGTTTTCGATGATGCCGTTATGGATGATGGCCACCTTGCCGTCCATGCTGGTGTGCGGGTGGGCGTTCACGTCGCTCGGCTCGCCATTGGTGGCCCAGCGCGTGTGGCCGATGCCCACCGTGGCAAGCGGCATCGGCTTACGCTCGATGTCTTCGACCAGGTTCTTCAAACGGCCGGCCTTCTTGCGCACGACCACCTTATCCATGCCGGGCGCGGTCAGCGCCACACCGGCCGAGTCATAGCCTCGGTATTCCAGACGTTCCAGGCCTTGCAGGCAGACCTCCAAAGGCTTGCCGCATGCCGTTTCAATATTTCCCGCGTATCCAACGATTCCACACATGGTTCACCAGCCTAGCGGACGATTATTGCGCAAAGCGAATCCAACCCGCCGCCTTTGCAGGATTGGAACATGCCCCTTCGTGAAAACCGTACACTGACTACCACTCAGCGTACGTTCTTCACGAGATGGGGGTGCGATTAGGCGTCGCAAAAAAACGTACGCTGAGTTCATCAGCGTACGTTTTTGGAGCTGCAACAACGAGCCTTCCTACAGCACGTGCTGCAAGAAGTCCTTAAACCTAGGCTCGGTGGGGTGGTCGATGATGTCGGGGCCGCCCTTTTCTACGACTACGCCGCCGTCCATGAACACGATCTGGTCGGCGACTTCGCGGGCGAAGCCGATTTCGTGGGTCACGCACACCATGGTCATGCCTTCCTTGGCCAAGGAACGCATGACGTTGAGCACTTCACCCACCAGTTCGGGGTCAAGGGCGGAGGTCGGCTCATCGAAAAGCATGATCTCCGGCTTCATGGCCAGAGCACGGGCAATGGCCACACGCTGCTGCTGACCACCTGACAGCTGGGAGGGGTAATAGTCCATGCGATCGCCCAGACCGACGCGCTGAAGCTCGGCCACGGCCAGGTCACGGGCGGCTTTCTTGGACTGGTGCTGCACGTGAATCGGGGCTTCCATCACGTTTTCCAGCGCGGTCATGTGCGGGAACAGGTTGAAGCGCTGGAACACCATGCCGAGGCGAGAACGCTGTGCGGCGATCTCCTTATCGTCCAGGGTCTGCAGCATGTCCTGGCCGTTTTTGGTCACGTGCTTGTAGCCGATGAGTTCGCCGTCCACCTCGATGGAACCGCCGGTCAGGGTTTCCAGCTGGTTGATCAGACGCAGGAACGTGGACTTGCCGGAACCGGAGGGCCCCAGAATCACGGTCACAGTGCCGGGCATAACGGTTAGATCGATGCCCTTGAGCACATGCAGCGGCCCAAACGCCTTGTGCACCTGCACGGCCTTGACAGCAGGAATCACGGAACCGTCAACCGCCTTGCGCACGACCGGAGCGGAGTTGGTGATGTCGTTCGTAGTCATAATTCTCGCTCCCGCCTTACGCATTCAGCCCAGCGAAGGTGGTCTGATTGATTTTGTTCACATCGTCCTTCGGCTCGCCGTCAGACTTGCCGGGGTACGGCGGATCGTATGGCGGCTGCTTGCCCTTGGTGCCCACCGGGCGGGCGTTGAAGCCCTTGCCGAAGTGCGCCTCAAGGCGGGACTGCACAACCATCAGAATGGAGGTGATCAGCAGGTACCAGAAGCAGGCCACGAGAAGCAGCGGAATCGGCTTGTAGATACGGTTGGCGATGGCGTTGGTGGCGAACTGCAGTTCGAGGGTGAACGGCACGGCGGTGACCAGCGAGGTGGTCTTCAGCATGCCGATGGTCTCGTTGCCGGTGGGCGGGATGATGATGCGCATAGCCTGCGGCAGCACGATGCGGCGCATGATGAGCGTGCGGTTCATGCCCAATGCCTTGGCCGCCTCGGTCTGGCCGGGGTCCACGGCTTCAAGGCCGGCACGCACGATTTCGGACAGGTAGGCGGCCTCGTTCAGAGCCAAACCAATCCATGCGGCGTTGAATGCGGTGACCACCACGTTGGAGTCGATGCTCCAGAACTCCACCGAGGTGAACGGAATGCCGAGGCTAATCTTGGGAATCAGCACGGCGAACAGACCCCAGAAAATGAGCTGCGTGTACACAGGCGTGCCGCGGAAGAACCAGATGAAGAACCAGCTGACGCCGCGCAGCACCGGATTGATGGATTTGCGCATGATGGCGAGAATCACCGACAGGATGATCGCCACGACCATGGAGATCACGGTGAGCTCCAAGGTATAGCGAATGCCTTCAAGCACGTTCTCGTTGAACAGGTACTTCCAGACGGTGGGCCAATCCAGTCGCGGATTGGTAATCAAGCCTTGAATGAGCATCGCGGCGAGCAGCACCACGATCACTGCGGCCACAATCGGGCCGGGGCGCTTGACCGGCAGCGCCTTGATGCGGTTGGGGATGTTCACTCCCTCACCGTCGACTTCTTTCTTCGCCATAATTTGGTTCCTTGGACGTGTTGGGCAGCCTGAACTGCAAGTTGCAACTAGCGTTGAACCTTAGTGTACGAATGGGGCGACTGTGTTACAAACAGTGCGCCCCATTCGAATTTTCGCGACAGCTTGTCGGCTATTCGACGGCCGGGTTGATTTCGGCCTTGTCCAGTGCGCCGGATTCGACGCCCCAGTGCTGGAGGATCTTGGTGTAGGTGCCGTCGTCCATAAGCTTTTGCATGGCCTTCTGCACGGCTTCGGTGGTCTGGGAATCGCCCTTTTTGATGGCGATGGCGTTCGGCACTTCATCGAAGTCCTTGCCGAGCTGTTCCAGCTGACCATCGGTCTGGGCAATGGCGTAGCCGACAACCGGGGAATCGGCGAAGAAGACGTCGGCCTTGCCGGTCACCACAGCGGTGGTGGCGTCGGTCTGCTGCTTGGAGGACTGGATGGTGATGTCTTTCTTGCCGTCCGCCTTGCACTGCTTGGCGGTCTTGTTGATGGCCTCTTCCTCGACGGTGCCGGTCTCGACGGCAACGTTCAGACCGCACAGGTCGTTCTCATCGACGTTCTTGGGGTTGCCTGCGGCCACTGCATAGCCCATGCCTGCGGTGAAGTAGGAGACGAAGTCGACGGATTCCATGCGCTCCTTGGTGATGGTGAAGGCGGCGATGCCCAGATCGTACTTGGAGCCGATGGCCGGAATGATCGTATCGAAGTTGGAGGAGACGATTTCGGTATCGAGACCGAAGATGTTGCCCATGGCGCGGGCAAGATCCATGTCGTAGCCGATCTGGGTCTTGCCGTCGGCGTCGAGGAATTCGGCCGGGGCGTAGGAGGGGTTGGTGCCGATGGTGAGCTTGCCGTCCTTGGTCACGGATTCAGGCAGCAGTGCGGCGATTGCATCGTCCTTCTTCACGGAGCTCACGTCGTAGCTGGTGATGGTGACCGACTTGGAGGAACCGCCCTTATCGGAACCGGAGTCACCCGCCTTGTCGGAGGTGCCGCAAGCCGCGGCGGAGAACAGCATGGCCACGCTCAAGGCGGCGGCCGCAATGGTCTTCAGCTTGTTGAACTGCATGATCTCTCTCTTCTTCTCTGTGGAGCCGCCCTATAGCGACTATCAACAATCAGGTATAAATATACATTATAGCGTATACATATACAAATGCTCCCGCTGGGAGGCCGCCGCATAAGAATACAACTGCTGGTGGCTGTTATGCTACAGACCACCCTCAGTCGCCTTCGGCGACAGCTCCCGCCAGCGGGAACGAACAGGGACACCTGGCAATCAGGCGGCGTCGGCCGGGTTGATCTCAGCCTTGTCGATGGCACCGGAACCAACACCCCAAGTGTCGAGGATCTTCTTGTAGGTGCCGTCGTCCATCAGCTTCTGGATGGCCTTCTGCACGGCTTCGGCGGTCTTGGTATCGCCCTTCTTGATGGCCACGGCCTCGGGCACCCCGCCGGCGTCTTCACCGAGCGTCTCCAAGGTGTCGCCGGTCTGCTTGATGGCGTAGGCGGACACCGTGGAATCGGCGTAGAAGATGGAGGCCTTGCCGGAAGCCACGGCGGTGGTCACATCGGTCTGCAGCTTGGAGGACTGGATGTCGATGGCATCCTTGCCGTCCGCCTTGCACTGCTCGTTATCCTTGTTGACTTCCTCTTCCTGGGTGGTACCGGTCTGCACAGCCACCTTCACGCCGCACAGGTTCGAGGAGTCGACCTTGTTCGGGTTGCCCTTCTGCACCACGAACGTGGAACCGGCCTTGAAGTAGGTCACGAAGTCCACAGCCTCCATGCGTTCCTTGGTCACGGTGAAGGAGGAGATGCCGATGTCGTACTTGGAGCCGACGGACGGGATAATCGAATCGAACGTGGAGGAGACGGTGTTTTCCTTCAGTCCGAACACTGCGGCCAGCGCCTTGGACAGGTCGACATCAAAGCCGACCGGGGTCTTGCCGTCCTCGGCCAGGAACTCGGCCGGGGCATAGGAAGTATCGGTGCCGACGGTCAGCGTACCGTCGCCGGCCACGGAATCGGGCAGCAGTGCGGCAATCTCGTCGTCCTTCTGGATGCTGCTGGTGTCGAAGCCTTGAATCGAAGTGCTGGACGAGTCCTTGGATGAATCGCCGCTCTTGGATGCGGTGTCGGTGCTGTCAGTCGTGCCACAGGCCGCCACGGCGATCAGCATGGCCGCGCTCAGGGCGGCGGCCGCAGCGGATTGTATTCCCTTGCTTAGAGACATTGGATTTCCTCTCTCCGGATAGTCAGCTGGGCGGGTATGTTTCCCAGATGGTTCCAGAGCGTAGGAGTGCAATGCTACGGAAGCGTTAATCGTGGGCGAAATGACCCACAACGCGGACATCCTACTCTTGGCTCCCCTCCGGAGGGGAGCCAAGGGGCGGGACTAGTGGCGCATGTTGGCGTAGCGCATGGCGCGTAGGGCTTCGCGCTTGTCCTGCTCTTCGCGCAGGGCCTGACGTTTGTCGAATTCCTTCTTGCCTCGGGCCAGTGCGATCTCCGCCTTGACGCGACCGTCCTTGAAGTACAGGCTCAGCGGCACAATCGTGTATCCCTTGGCCTCGATGCCGCGGGCGAGCTTGGTGATCTGCAGTCGGTGCAACAGCAGCTTGCGCTTGCGCTTGGGCGCATGGTTGTTCCATGTGCCGTTCAGGTATTCGGGGATGTTCGCGCCCTCCAGCCACATCTCGCCGCGGCGATCGATGGAGATGAACGCCTCGGACAGCGATGCGCGGCCTTCGCGCAACGACTTGACCTCGGTGCCGGTCAGGGCCAGCCCTGCCTCGTACTTGTCTTCGATGGCATAGTCATGCCGGGCCTTCTTGTTCTGTACGATGAGTTTCTCACCGGTTTCCTTGGGCATGTCTCCTCCTTTCGTGGGTAGCAACGCAACATCCGACGATATCACGGACCGGCCTCGAATACGAAAAAGGGTTCCTCTTCAAGAGGAACCCTTCAACCGTATATATCGGCCGAACCAACCGATCAGTGGACGAACCAGTACTGACCCAAATTGGTCAAGGTGCGGTAGTGCATGATCCACGGACCACCCCAGTTCATTTCAGAAATCTGGAATGTGCCGTCGCCATACACGGCTTCGACCACGGCAACATGGCCATAGGTACCATCGGCACCGTCCTGACCAGGCAAGAAGGAGAGCGCCGCACCGACCTGAGGGTTGTGGTCCACGCGCAAGCCGTACGAGGGGGCGCTGCGCCACCAGTAACCGCCATTGCCGAGATAGGACGGCGTGCCAATGCCCATCTGCTTACGGCGTTCATACGCCCAATACGTGCACTGGCCGGTGGCATAGGCGTTGCCGTAATCACCGTTCGATGTACCTTGGCCGCTGCTGTTGCCGCCACCGCTGGGAACCGTCGGGGTGGGGGCCGGCGTCGGTGTGGGAGTGGGAGTAGGAGTCACCGGAGTGGTCGGCGTACCGCCCTGGTTACCGGTGTCCACCCGGTTGGCGGCGTCCTGCTGCTCCTTCTGGTACTGACGATTGTAGGAATCGACCTGGGAGGCGATCAGTACGGTCTGGGCCGCCTGCTTGGCGGATTGGGAATCCAGACTGTCGATCATGGAAGACAGTTCGTTACGCCTTGCTTCGCCTTCCTGACGTAGCTTGTCCAAAGCGTCACGTTCGCTTTGCGCGGTTTCGGCGGCGGTCTGCGCGGAAGCGGCCTTCTCATCGGCCTGGGTCTTGAGCACAGCGATCTGCTTTTCGATGGCCGCCAAGCGCTCGCCACGGTTCTTCGACGTGCTCAGCGAGTTCGCGGCGGAGGAAGCCGCATTCGCCTCGTTGCGGGACAACGCGTCCCGGGACTGCATGGAGTTGACGAAGTCCTGTGTGCTGGTGGCACCCGTGACCACGCTCATCACGTCGGAAGCATTCGAGCCGTGCATCTCGTCACGGGCCAGCTGGGCCACGGCGGCGTGCGCGTCATCGTAGTCCTTGCCGGTCTGCTTGATCTGCTCCTCGAGCGTCTCCTTGTCTTTCTGTGCGGCGGAAAGACGTTCGGATGCGGCGTCGGCCTCGTCCTGAGCGGTGGCGGCATCCTCGTTGGCCTGTGTGACCTTGGCCTGCGCGGCGACAATCTTGTTGTTGGTCAGATCGTCCAGCTCAAGTACCTTATTCGCCAGGTCCTGGCTGGCACCGGCCAGCTGCTGCTTGAGTTCGGCCTCGCGCTGTACCGACGCGGCGTGCTGGTTCTGCGCATTGATCAGGTCGGAATAGGTGTCTGCCTGGGCAGGCTGTGCCGAGCTGAACGCCAGACCTCCCACACAGGCTGCGGCGGCCACCAGTGCCGCCAGTGCGGGCTTGATCACACGTACGTTCGTCATATGTGAATGGTCCTTTCGCTCACTTAAGCCAATACCATAACATGCGAACCTGAGAGGCTTGCACACGATGTCATCACATTTCTCACGGGTAAGCCGGTCGCGTTACGCCCTCAAATAACGCCGCAACGAAATGGTTGAAGCGATGATGGACAGCAGTATCGCGCCCACAACCAGGAACGGCGATATCACCAGTACCGTGAGCTGATTCACATAAGGAATCCATGTAACGGATTTCGCCAGCCAGCCGGTGACGAACACGTTGACGATAGCCGAAAGCATCAGGCACGAGAGCACCGAGCCGATCAGCGAGGCGATGGTGCCCTCCAGAATGAACGGCAGACGAATCGTCCAGTTCGAGGCACCCACGTACCTCATGATTTCGGTTTCGGTTCGTCTGGATGCGGCGGACATACGAATGGTGGTTCCGGTCAGCAGGATGGCGACCACCACCATCACGCCGGCGAGCACAGCCGTAACCGCCGTGGCTCGGTTGAGCACGGCGAACACCGGGTCGAAGATCTGGCGCTGATCGGTAACGTCTTCCACACCCTCCTTGCCAGAGAGCACTTCGGAGACCACCTGATATTTGGTGGGGTCCTTGAGCTTGAGCCAGAGGGAGTCCTGCATATCGTCCGCGGTCAGCGTACGGCCTTGGAATTCACCGTTCGGGTACTGCTTGGTGAAGGTGTTGTCGTAGAAATCCTGCTTGCTGACATAGTCGATGTTGGAGACCACGTCGTTGAGTTCATCGCGAATGGTTTTCTGCAGTGCCGTGATCTCATTGGCTGAGGGCGATTTGCCGGAAGCACAGTTCGCGGACTGGCTGGTGCCGTCGGGACATAGCCACACCACGACCTCGACCTTGTCGTACCAGTCGCCCTTGGCTTTGGTGATCTGCGCCTGAGTAAGCACCGAAGCGCCGATGAACAGGAATGAGATGAAGGTGACCAGCGTCAGCGACAGCAGCATCGACAGGTTACGGGTGAGGTTGGCCCACGTTTCGGACAGAATGAATCGTGCTCGCATGATGATCCCCCTTACTCCTTCGCGCCCTCAGCGGGTTGATCGTCGGATGTTTGGTCTGCGGCGGACTGCTCGTCGGCGGACTGCTCGTCAGCAGGCTGCTCGGCGGCGGACTGCTCGTTGGCCGGCGGTGCGGGCGGTTCCGGCGGTGCGGGC
>ERZ791914.1078-NODE-1078-length-20680-cov-5.331879_pt1 | contig 20680 bp, 20 predicted proteins | sample MGYA00510140_ERZ791914 | MGnify/ENA primary metagenome ERZ791914 (study PRJEB30046, sample SAMN00792079) | human gut metagenome | study: EMG produced TPA metagenomics assembly of the A metagenome-wide association study of gut microbiota in type 2... | reverse complement strand
CCATTACACGGGCTATTGAAGCCGCACGGGCGCTGGGTAAAAGTATCTCTTACCGACTGGTATATACAGGAAGGAAAGACGATACAAGTCTGGATGCTTCTCTCTTTTCGGACCTCGACATGAAAGCTCCTGATGTTTATCTGGGAGTGGAAAGTAGTAATCCAACGAGTTTGACAGCCGGAATCATGGTAGCCTTCGAACAGGAGCTGACGGAGAATCCGGCACACGTAGTCCTTGTGGTAGACGACTTGACCGCAACCATGAGTTGTGCCATCGTTGCCAAGAAACAAGGTATCAAGGTAGCACATCTCGTAGCCGGAACCCGTTCTTTCGATATGAAAATGCCAAAAGAAGTCAACCGCATGATTACAGACGGACTATCCGACTATCTGTTCACAGCCGGCATGGTTGCCAACCGTAACCTGAACCAGACGGGAACAGAAAGCGAAAACGTATATTATGTAGGCAACATTCTGATTGATGCCATCCGCTACAACCGGAACCGTTTGCTCAAACCTATATGGTTTTCCGTATTGGGGCTGCAAGAGGGAAATTATCTCTTGCTCACCCTCAACCGTCGCGTATTGCTAAACAACAAAGAGAATCTGCGTCAGTTGCTGAAAACAATCATTGAAAAATCTGCCGGTATGCCTATCGTAGCACCGCTGCACACATACGTACGAAATGCCATCAAAGAATTAGGCATCGAAGCTCCGAACCTCCACATAATGCCTCCGCAGAATTACCTGTTCTTCGGTTATCTGATAAACAAGGCAAAAGGAATCATAACAGATTCAGGAAACGTAGCCGAAGAAGCGACCTTCCTGGGTATTCCTTGTATCACGCTCAACACGTATGCCGAACATCCGGAAACGTGGCGCATGGGAACCAACGAACTTGTCGGAGAAGATCCTGCTCTGCTTGCCAAAACAATGGATACACTGATGCACGGTGAATGGAAACGTGGCGAACTTCCCGAACGTTGGGACGGACGTACCGCAGAGCGTATTGTACAGATACTTACGAGCAAATAACATTTACCCGGCATGTTCCATTCCGTTTCCCGGCATGGGACTGTTAGTTTCACGCCTTGAAACTAATAGTTTCAAGCAATGAAACAAAGTGTTTCACACCGAGAAACCAACAGTTTCATGCCGGGAAACAAAAAGTGTCAAGTGTCGAAACAAAAAGTGCCCTACAACGAGAGCAAAGGTTTCAAATATCGGGACCGGGAGAACAAAGTGCTGAAACAGCCTTATCAAAAGGATTAACAAAGGAATATTCCTTGGATTACCGGGCGATATATGCTTGTAAACAACCAAAAACGATGGGTAAAAAAAGTTATATATTCTGTTATCCTTAGAGTTATTTGTTAACTTTGCAGCCCTACTACAAACGTTATGATACAACGATATAACAAAATACTTATACTGTTCTTACTCGTATTGGTAGCTTCCAATGCTTTTGCGCAGCAAATTAAAGGGGTAGTCACTGATTCGGTTACCCACGAGCCATTGATGTATATCTCTGTTTACTACCAAGAAAAGAGAGATATGGGTACTATCACCAATATTGACGGAGAATACAGTCTTGAAGCCCGCAGAAACGGAGGAACACTGGTGTTCTCCGCTGTAGGTTATATCAGTAAAACGGTTCGAGTCGGTTCCAACAATCAGACAGTGAACGTTAAGTTAGCTCCGGATAATGTGCTCCTGAACGAGGTTGTCGTGAAACCTCAAAAGGAGAAATATTCCCGCAAGAACAATCCGGCAGTGGAGTTCATGAAGAAGGTAATCGAACACAAAAAAGCGCAAGTACTCGAAGTGAACGAGTACTATCAGTACGACAAGTACGAGAAGATGAAAATGTCCATCAACGACCTCACACCGGAAAAGCTCGAAAAAGGTATCTACAAGAAATATTCATTCTTAAGAGATCAGGTGGAAGTGTCGGAAACAACCAATAAGTTGATTCTCCCTATTTCCGTACAGGAAACGTCCTCGCAAACCATCTACCGCAAAAATCCCGAAAACAAGAAAACGATTATCAAAGGAAAGAATTCCAATGGTATAGAAGAATTTTTCTCTACGGGAGATATGCTCGGCACTGTATTGAAAGACGTATTTGCCGACATCAATATCTACGACGACGATATCCGATTGCTCCAGCAGCGTTTCGTCAGTCCGATCGGTAACAATGCCATCTCATTTTATAAATATTATCTGATGGACACATTGATGGTAAACAAGCGCGAATGTGTCCACCTTACTTTTGTTCCGCAAAACTCGCAGGACTTCGGATTCACCGGACATCTGTATGTATTGAACGATTCTACTTATGCCGTTCAGAAATGTACGATGAACCTGCCTAAAAAGACCGGAGTAAACTTCGTCAACCGTATGGACATCGTGCAACAATACGAGCAACTCCCTAACGGAAACTGGGTATTGGCGGATGATGACATGACCGTAGACCTGTCCTGGAATTCCAACAAAACAGCAGGCGGATTGCAGGTGGAACGGACTACGAAATATAGTAATTATAAATTCGATCCTATCGAACAACGACTGTTCCGATTGAAAGGCAGCGTGATAAAAGAAGCGGATATGCTTTCGAAAAGCGATGAGTATTGGGCGAGTGTTCGTCAAGTACCGCTGACGAAGAAAGAAAGTTCGATGGATGTATTCGTTAACCGCCTCGAACAGATACCGGGATTCAAATACATCATCTTCGGAGCGAAAGCGCTGATCGAAAACTTTGTGGAAACAGGAAGCAAAGGCCATCCGAGCAAAGTGGATATCGGTCCTATCAACACCATGATTTCGAGCAACTACATTGATGGTACCCGTTTCCGGTTAAGCGGTATGACAACAGCTCATTTCCACAAACACTGGTTCTTGAACGGATACGGAGCTTACGGTCTAAAAGACGAACGCTGGAAATATAGCGGTACGGTGACTTATTCATTCAATAAACGCGATTATGTTGTCTGGGAATTCCCGAAACATTATCTTTCGGCTTCGTACAGTTATGACGTAATGTCTCCGATGGATAAATTCCTGTTCACAGATAAAGACAATATCTTCCTGTCGGTAAAAACAACGACAGTAGACCAGATGTCGTATATGCGCGATGCCACCATTAATTATGAACTTGAAACGCTGACAGGATTCGGAGTGAAAGCCATGCTGCGCCATCGTAACGACGAGCCTACCGGCAAACTGGAATATTTGCGCAATGATGCCGCGCAAACCCGTGTGCATGATGTCACGACTTCGGAAGCAAGTCTGACACTACGTTATGCTCCGGGCGAATCATTTGTCAACTCCAAACAACGCCGCGTACCTGTATCGCTGGATGCTCCTATCTTTACCCTGACTCATGCTATGGGTTTCAAAGGAGTACTAGGTGGAGATTACAGTTTTAACCGTACGGAAGCAAGTGTATGGAAACGTTTCTGGCTCCCCGCTTCCTGGGGAAAGATTGATTGTAGCGTGAAAGCAGGCGCAGAATGGAACACGGTTCCTTTCCCGTTGTTGATCTTGCCGGAAGCTAACTTGTCCTACATCACCCAGCGCGAAACGTTCAACTTGATTAATAACATGGAATTCCTGAACGACCGTTACGCTTCCATGTCATTATCTTATGATATGAATGGAAAACTCTTCAACCGTATTCCTCTCATCAAGAATTTGAAATGGAGGGAAATGTTCCGCGTACGTGCTTTGTGGGGAACATTGACGGATAAGAATAATCCGTTTAAGAGCAACAATCCCGATTTGTTCCGTTTCCCGACACGCGACGGTAAGTTCACCAGTTTCGTGATGGACCCGAAAGTGCCTTATATTGAAGGAAGTGTAGGTATCTACAACATTTTCAAGTTGCTGCACGTTGAATATGTACATCGTTTCACTTACCGTGATAATCCGGGTATCAACAAAAACGGTATTCGTTTCATGGTATTAATGGTATTCTAGAAAATTATGCAACCTTTAGCAGAACGGTTACGGCCAAAAACTTTGGATGAATATATCGGTCAGAAACATTTAGTTGGACCGGGAGCCATCTTGCGGAAGATGATTGACGCAGGACGCATCTCTTCTTTTATTCTCTGGGGACCTCCCGGAGTAGGTAAAACAACTCTTGCACAGATCATTGCCAACAAACTGGAAACGCCTTTCTATACTTTGAGTGCTGTGACTTCCGGTGTGAAGGATGTACGCGAAGTGATAGACCGTGCCAAGAGCAATCGTTTCTTTTCGCAGTCCAGTCCGATTTTGTTTATCGATGAAATCCATCGGTTCAGCAAGTCGCAGCAGGACTCTCTGTTGGGAGCGGTAGAGAACGGAACAGTCACGCTGATTGGTGCAACAACGGAAAACCCGTCGTTCGAAGTCATCCGCCCTCTCCTATCCCGTTGCCAGCTTTATGTACTCAAATCTTTGGAAAAAGAAGATTTGCTGGAACTTCTGCAACGTGCCATCACTACGGATGCCATACTGAAGGAACGAAAAATTGAATTGAAAGAAACAACAGCTATGCTGCGCTTCTCCGGTGGAGATGCCCGCAAGCTGCTTAATATATTGGAACTTGTTGTGCAATCGGAGACGGAGGAAACAGTTGTCATCACCGATGAAATGGTGACCGAACGCTTGCAACAGAATCCACTGGCTTATGACAAGGATGGAGAGATGCATTATGACATTATCTCGGCTTTCATCAAGTCTATCCGCGGCAGCGATCCTGACGGAGCGATCTACTGGCTTGCCCGTATGGTGGAAGGAGGCGAAGATCCGGCTTTCATTGCCCGCCGACTGGTGATCTCGGCTGCCGAGGATATTGGTCTGGCAAACCCGAATGCATTGCTTCTCGCTAATGCGTGCTTTGATACATTGATGAAAATCGGTTGGCCCGAAGGACGGATTCCTTTGGCTGAAACAACGATTTATCTGGCTACCAGTCCAAAAAGTAATTCGGCATACAGTGCGATTAACGATGCACTGGAGCTAGTCCGTTCAACCGGCAATCTGCCCGTCCCCTTACATCTGCGCAATGCTCCGACTAAACTGATGAAGCAACTGGGCTACGGACAGGAATATAAATATGCACACAGCTATGAAGGTAACTTTGTCAAACAGCAATTTCTTCCGGACGAACTGAAAGACAAACGGATATGGCAACCGCAAAACAATCCGGCAGAACAGAAACATGCCGAGCGAATGATACAGTTGTGGGGAGACAAATTTAAAAAATAAGCGTTCGTAAAATAAGTCACTCCCTTCTGTAAAAGAAGCCGAAAGCAAAATAAAGCAGTAGGAAACATTATAACATATTAATAATATTGAAATTGAAATGAAGATTGTAGTTTTAGACGGCTATGCCGCCAATCCCGGAGATTTATCTTGGGAAGGTATGAAGGTGCTTGGAGAATGTACAATTTATGATCGTACAGCTCCGGAAGAGGTATTAGAACGTGCAGCCGGTGCAGAAGCAATTCTGACTAACAAGGTAATCATCAATGCAGACCACATGGCTGCACTGCCCGAACTGAAATATATCGGTGTGTTGGCTACCGGATACAATGTGGTAGACACAGCTGCTGCAAAAGAACGGGGAATCGTCGTTACTAATATTCCTTCATACAGCACCGCTTCCGTTGCTCAAATGGTATTTGCGCATATCCTGAACATCACTCAACAAGTGCAACACCACTCTGAAGAAGTGCATAAAGGTCGTTGGGCTAATAACAAGGATTTCTGTTTTTGGGATACTCCGTTGATGGAACTACGGGAAAAGAAAATCGGTCTGGTAGGACTGGGAAATACCGGATATACCACAGCGCGCGTTGCTATCGGTTTCGGTATGCAAGTGTATGCATTGACTTCCAAATCTCACTTCCAGTTGCCACCGGAAATCAAGAAGATGGATTTAGATCAGTTGTTCAGCGAATGTGATATTATCAGTTTGCACTGCCCGCTTACTCCGGAGACACGCGAAATGGTAAATGCACGCCGTTTGGGTATGATGAAGCCGACAGCTATTTTAATCAACACCGGTCGCGGCCCGCTTATCAACGAACGAGACCTTGCAGACGCTTTGAACAATGGCAAGATTTATGCAGCCGGAGTAGACGTGCTTTCTACTGAACCGCCTTGTGCCGACAATCCATTACTAACTGCGAAGAACTGCTACATCACTCCGCACATTGCCTGGGCAACCATCGAGGCTCGTGAACGTCTGATGAATATTGCAATCAGTAACCTTCAGGCTTACATTGCCGGAAAACCGGAGAATATAGTCAATAAATAAAAAGCGATATATCCGAAAGGATAGAAAAGGCTTATATATAAAAACTCCCCTCATTTAACTTCTCTACCATGACATAAAGAATTAAATAAGGGGAGTTTATTTGTTCCTACAAGAATCTCAATTCGAAATTCTATGTGGACAATTAATATGAGTGTCCTCCTTCATCCATTTCTTTCTCGGTAATTTTGTGACGATCGATACTACGCCAAGCATAGAAAATATATGCAATTACGAATGGAACAAGAATAGAGACATAGGCCATTGTCTTTAGTGTAAATTCGCTGGAACAGCTATTGGCTAAAGTTAATGAGCTTTGCAGGTCTGTATATGACGGATAATAAGCGGTATTGTTGTACCCTGCTACCAGCAATAAAGATAAAACAGTCAGTACCGTACCGATTCCCGTAAACCAGATTCCTTTATCAAACGTCTTTTTAAGCAATGTCTTTCCAATGCCGAAAAGAACCAGTACCACACCAATCAGGAATAAAGCCAACACTACCGGCATTTCGATAAAGTTAGTGAGATACTTATATGGCTGCATATAAATTTCCTGTGTATCCGGATTAACGGCAAAGCCATCAGATACCAATGTACGAATGACAAATGCCAAAAAGAATACAAGGAACAAAACTGTATTATTTCGTACTGCACGACGACATTTATCGGTCAGCTCTTTATCATCAATATTATTAATGAAATAGAGAGATCCCAACACACGGGCAAGGAAGAAGACAGCCAATCCAAGAATAACATTCCAAATGTTGGTCAGTGCATCCAATCCGTGCCAGCCATTTCCCCAATGACTGATTACCGGCATAATGGTATCTGTCATATTGGCCTTATTAATATAGAAATCAGAACCGGTAAAGAAAGTAGCCACTGCCCCACCAAGTAACACAGGACCTACCACTCCATTAATCACCAAAAAAGTCCGGTATGTCTTTTTACCTAACAGATTTCCGGCTTTACTCTGAAACTCATAACTGACAGCCTGCAATACAAAACTGAAAAGTATAATCATCCAAAGCCAATATGCACCGCCGAAACTGGTACTGTAAAACAAGGGGAAAGAAGCGAAGAAAGCTCCTCCAAATGTAACCAATGTAGTAAACGTAAACTCCCACTTACGTCCGGTAGAATTCACCATCATCTTACGATGTTCCTCGGTTTTACCCAAGCAGAACAACAAAGAATTACCTCCTTGTACAAACAATAAGAACACGAGTATGGCTCCTAACAAGGAAACGACAAGCCACCAATATTGTTGCAAAAATATATACATATAGCTAAAATATTAAGTAATGAGTAATAGGTAATTATCAATTCTCCGGTCCTTTTTTGATAGCCTTTACCATAATTCCGACACCTGCAATCAACATCACTGTAAACAGGAGCAGGAAGATAAAGAAAGTCGTTTGTACAGAGCTTACATCCAGTTTGGAGATGGCAGCCATTGTCGGCAGCATATCACGGATAGCCCACGGTTGACGCCCACATTCGGCAACCACCCATCCGGCTTGTCCGGCGATGTATCCCAAAGGAATTGTCAGCAGAGCAATCCAGTGCATCCAACGCATCTGGCTTAAATCTTTCTTATAGATAAAGAAGAGAACGACAATAAAGAACAGGATAAAGTATCCGCCCAAGATTACCATTACACGGAATGCATAAAAGTTCAGAGGAACATTCGGAACCAGTTGGTTCACATCTTTGATATATCCGTAACCGAAATATGGAATATTTTCCTGTAATACTTTATATGCAATTTGAGCATCTTCCTCATGTCCTGCACTCTTTGCTGCACGATAGGCAGCCAATGCACCGATAGCCGTTTTTCCACGTTCTATCTTCTCGGCAGCAGAAAGAGCTGTCGATCCGTCTTTCTGTTGATAACCACCCTCGATGATATTTGTAATACCAGGAACGTAGCCGTCTACATTACGTTCTGCAAGGAAAGAAAGCATGCTGGGGATTTCAAAACGGAAGAGGAAAGGATCTTTCCCATCGTTGTAAGTCTTCTTTTCCGGGTTCAACACTCCTATTCCAACCAGACCTACATTAGTGCCGCCTTCATACAGACCTTCCACGGCAGCCAGTTTCATCGGTTGCGTCTGGGCAATCTGATAACCGGAACCATCACCCGTCCAAACAGAAAGCAACGATGCTACTAATCCAAAAATCGCCCCAATCTTGATGCTGGCAAGCGCAAACTCACGATTACGTTTCTTCAGCAGATACCAACAACTGATGCCGACTACAAAAATAGCACCCAGCACCCAGCCGGACAATACCGTATGGAAGAATTTATTGACCGCTACAGGTGACGTAGCCACTGCCCAGAAATCTACCATCTCATTACGAACTGTATCAGGATTGAATTCCATGCCTACCGGATGCTGCATCCATGCGTTGGCAACGAGAATCCACCAGGCGGAAATCGTAGCTCCCAAGCCTGTGAGCCAGGTAGAAGCCAAGTGGAAACGTTTACTTACTTTGCCCCACCCAAAGAACATGACGGCGATAAATGTGGCTTCCATAAAGAATGCCAAAATACCTTCAATAGCCAACGGAGCACCGAAGATGTCTCCTACAAACCACGAATAATTGCTCCAGTTTGTACCGAACTCAAACTCCAGAATCAAACCGGTTGCCACACCAATGGCAAAGTTTATACCGAAGAGTTTCATCCAAAACTGGGCAGTCTTTTTCCAAAATTCATTGCCTGTTTTATAATACAGCGTCTCCATGATTCCCATCACCACTGCCAGTCCGAGTGTGAGAGGAACAAAAATCCAGTGGTACATGGCTGTCATCGCAAATTGGGCTCTCGACCAATCGATCAGCGAGGTGTCAATACTTTCAATCATAATCCTATGTAGTTTAAGAGTTAAAAATCAGTAGATTTACCGGGGATGGCACGTTCTATCAGTTCGTTTCCCACGTATGTTCCCTTGTCGTCATCCGTAGGATGGTCACGGAGGAAATCAGGGAAAAAGAACATTTTAAGGATGAAGAACATAACGAATAATTTCAGCAGAATGATAACCCACAGGGTACGCCCCAAGGTCATACTACGGAAGCCCTCCAAATAGAAGTTCCAGATCGTAAGCAGTGTATTCTTCATATGTTAACGTTATAATTTGTAATGAGTACAAATATACATTTTTTATAATTAAAACAAACAACTAGTCAAAAAAGTTGTGTGATTTGTTGTGTTTTTCTTCAAAAACCTGCCTATCGACAGAAAAAAAACATTTAACGGCGAAATTACGTCATCCGTCTATCGTTTTTGCGGCATATATAATATGTACGTACCTTCGTTAACAGTAAATCAATAGAAGTATGAATATGATAAATGTAAGAAGATTGACAGTGATGACATTTCTTGGAGCAGGTATGCTGTCCGGCATATCTGCCCAAGTTTCTCCGCTGCAAGTCGATACGCTGAAAGAAACGAAAATTCCGGCTCAATGGGATTTGCAGTCATGCATCGACTACGCAAAAGAGCAGAACATCACGATTCGCAAGAACCGGATCACTGCGGCCAGCACGCAGATTGATGTAAAGACAGCTAAGGCTGCCTTGTTTCCCAGTCTTTCGTTCTCTACCAGCCAGCAGGTGGTGAATCGTCCGTATCAGGAGACGAGTAGTCGGGTAAGCGGCAGCGAAATTATCAGTAGCAATAGTAAAACGAGCTACAATGGTAATTATGGACTGAATGTGTCGTGGACTCTATATAATGGTAATAAAAGACTGAAAACCATCCAGCAGGAAAAGTTGAACAATCAGGTAGCCGAACTGGACGTAGCGACTTCCGAAAATAACATTCAGGAATCTATCGCCCAAGTGTATATCCAGATTCTTTATGCGGCCGAGTCTGTCAAAGTAAACGAAAGTACCCTGCAAGTTTCTATTGCGCAGCGTGACCGCGGACAGGAACTTCTGAACGCCGGAAGTATTGCTAAAAGCGACTTCGCCCAACTGGAAGCACAGGTGAGCACAGACCGATACCAACTTGTCACAGCGCAAGCCACTCTTGAAGATTACAAATTACAACTGAAACAATTGCTCGAACTGGATGGGGAGAATGAAATGAACATCTACCTCCCTGCCCTGTCCGACGAAAATGTACTGGCTCCGTTGCCTACCAAAAAAGATGTGTACATTAGTGCATTGAGTCTTCGCCCGGAGATTGAAGCTAGCAAACTTAATGTAGAGGCTTCCGAACTGGGTATCGGTATTGCCAAATCAAGTTATTTGCCCACAATCAGCCTTAGCGCAGGAATCGGAACCAACCACACCAGCGGCAGCGACTTCACTTTCGGAGAGCAAGTGAAAAACGGATGGAACAATTCGATCGGATTGTCTGTCAGTGTGCCGATCTTCAATAACCGTCAAACTAAAAGTGCCGTACAGAAAGCAAAATTGCAATACGAGACGAGCATGTTATCCTTGCTTGACGAACAAAAAACTCTGTACAAGACCATCGAAGGACTCTGGCTGGATGCTAACAGTGCACAGCAACGTTATGCAGCAGCAAACGAGAAGTTGAAGAGTACACAAATCAGCTATGAGTTGATTAGCGAACAGTTTAATCTGGGAATGAAGAATACCATAGAACTTCTTACTGAAAAGAACAACTTGCTACAAGCACAGCAGGAACAGCTTCAAGCCAAATATATGGCCATACTGAATACGCAGTTGCTGAAGTTCTATCAGGGAGATCAATTAGCATTATAAATAAAAGCATAATAAACGAATGAAAACGAAAAAGATTATCTTAATCGCTGTGGCAGTCGTTGTGGTAGCAGGTGCAGGAATCTGGTTCTTTGCAGGTTCACCGGCCAAGCACAAAGTCACCTACGCCACTGCCAACGTGAGCAAAGGCGATATTTCAAATTCGGTCACTGCTACCGGAACCATCGAACCGGTGACGGAAGTAGAAGTCGGTACGCAGGTTTCCGGTATCATCGACAAGATTTACGTAGATTACAACTCGGTAGTAACCAAAGGACAGTTGATTGCCGAAATGGACCGTGCCACATTGCAAAGTGAATTGGCATCACAACAGGCAACGTACGATGGTGCAAAAGCCGAATATGAATATCAGAAGAAGAATTATGAACGTAGCAAAGGCTTACACGAAAAGTCACTGATTAGTGATACAGATTTCGAACAGGCCCTCTACAACTATCAGAAAGCGAAAAGTAGCTATGATAGCAGTAAGGCATCGCTCGCAAAAGCAGAACGTAACCTGGCTTATGCTACTATCACCTCACCGATTGACGGAGTAGTCATCAGCCGTGATGTGGAAGCAGGACAAACCGTTGCTTCCGGATTCGAAACTCCGACACTGTTCACTATTGCTGCCGACCTGACACAGATGCAGGTAGTAGCCGATGTGGATGAAGCTGATATAGGCGGTGTAGTAGAAGGCCAGCGTGCCAGCTTCACGGTAGATGCTTATCCGAATGATGTATTCGAAGGCGTAGTTACACAAATTCGTCTGGGAGATGCAAGCAGTACGAGCAGTACAAGCACCACCACTACAGTAGTTACTTATGAAGTTGTAATCTCTGCTCCCAACCCTGATTTGAAACTTAAACCTCGTTTGACAGCTAATGTCACGATCTATATTCTTGATAAAAAGGATGTGTTGTCTGTCCCGAACAAAGCACTGCGATTCACACCTGAAAAACCGTTAATCGGTAATAATGACATCGTAAAAGATTGCGAAGGCGAACATAAACTCTGGACTCGTGAAGGAACCACATTCACCGCTCATCCGGTAGAAGTAGGAATCAGCAACGGTATATCTACAGAAATTATCAGTGGCATTTCCGAAGGAACAAAAGTAGTGACCGAAGCTACCATAGGAGCAATGCCCGGTGAAAATGTGGCTGCTGAAGGAAATCAGGAAAGTGGCGGAGAAAGAAGTCCGTTCATGCCTGGCCCTCCGGGAAGTAAGAAGAAGAAATAATTATTCAATGTGCCAATCCGTTATTGGCACATTAACACATTATTTACGATGAAAAAAGTAATTGAAATACAAAATATCAAACGTAACTTTCAGGTAGGCGACGAAACTGTCCACGCATTGCGGGGTGTTTCGTTCAATATCAATGAAGGAGAGTTTGTTACCATCATGGGGACTTCCGGTTCGGGAAAATCCACGCTGCTTAATATATTAGGCTGCCTGGACACCCCGACCAGTGGAGAATATCTGCTCGACGATATTCCCGTACGTACGATGAGCAAGCCTCAACGTGCAGTACTAAGAAACCGGAAGATTGGCTTCGTGTTCCAAAGCTACAACTTGTTACCTAAAACGACGGCTGTAGAAAATGTGGAACTACCGCTTATGTACAACTCTGCCGTGAGCGCTTCCGAACGCCGTCGCCGCGCCATCGAATCCCTACAGGCTGTAGGATTGGGGGACCGTCTGGAACATAAATCCAACCAGATGTCCGGTGGACAGATGCAGCGCGTTGCCATCGCACGCGCATTGGTCAACAATCCGGCAGTGATTCTTGCCGACGAAGCGACCGGAAACCTCGATAGCCGTACCTCTTTCGAGATACTTGTACTGTTTCAAAAGCTTCATGCAGAGGGACGTACGATTATCTTTGTAACACATAATCCCGAACTTTCGCAATATAGCAGCCGGAATATCCGTCTGCGTGACGGTCAGGTTATAGAAGATACAACCAATCCGAAAATTCTGTCTGCTGCCGAAGCGCTGGCCGCATTGCCGAAAAACGACGAGGATTAATAATTATTCAATGTGCCGATATACTAATGTGCCGATTGCTGTACAATAAACAGGTTGGGTGACTATACCTTCAGGAAATTGCCCCATTAGTATATAGACAAATTAGCAAATTATTCATTATGAATGGAACTAATTTATTTAAGATAGCTCTCCGGGCATTGGCGAACAATAAGCTGCGTGCTTTTCTCACCATGCTCGGTATCATTATCGGTGTTGCTTCCGTCATCACGATGCTGGCTATCGGACAAGGTTCGAAGAAAAGCATCCAGCAGCAGATTTCCGAAATGGGATCGAACATGATTATGATTCATCCGGGAGCCGATATGCGTGGAGGTGTCCGCCAAGACCCGTCTGCTATGCAGACTTTGAAGCTTGCCGACTACGAAGCCTTGCGTGATGAGACAAGTTTTCTGTCCGCCATCAGTCCCAATGTTTCATCATCGGGGCAACTCATTGCCGGAAACAACAACTACCCAGCTTCCGTGAACGGTGTCGGAACAGAATACCTCAACATCCGCCAGCTGACTGTTGAAAACGGAGAGATGTTCACAGAGGCCGACATACAGAGTTCGGCGAAAGTATGTGTGATTGGAAAGACTATAGTAGACAATCTTTTTCCGGACGGAAGTGATCCGGTAGGTAAGATTATTCGTTTCAGTAAAATACCGCTTCGTGTGGTAGGTGTGCTTAAAGCCAAAGGCTACAACTCCATGGGACAAGACCAGGATGCAGTAGTGCTTGCACCATACACCACAGTGATGAAACGTCTGCTTGCCGTTACGTATTTGCAGGGAGTGTTTGCCTCTGCCCTTACCGAAGATATGACGGATTATGCTACTGACGAAATCAGTACGATCCTCCGTCGCAACCATAAGCTGAAAGCTTCGGATGACGATGATTTCACCATCCGTACCCAACAGGAATTGAGTACAATGCTCAACTCAACCACCGATTTGATGACAACCCTGCTGGCTTGTATCGCAGGTATTTCATTGGTAGTAGGTGGTATCGGAATTATGAATATCATGTATGTATCCGTTACGGAACGTACCCGTGAAATCGGTCTGCGTATGTCTGTCGGTGCACGTGGAGTCGATATTCTAAGCCAATTCCTTATCGAGGCCATCATGATTAGTATCACGGGAGGTATCATCGGAGTGATTATCGGTTGCGGGGCTAGCTGGATTGTCAAGAGCGTAGCGCATTGGCCTATCTATATCCAGCCGTGGAGTGTATTCCTTTCCTTCGCAGTATGTACCGTTACGGGCGTCTTCTTCGGATGGTATCCGGCTAAGAAAGCAGCTGATTTAGACCCGATAGAAGCCATCAGATACGAATAATTGATTGACAACCGTCGGTTGTCAATTAAAAAAATTATCTTTGTCTTTATGAAACAAACCTTTACATCCGCACGTCGTCCCCTGGAGATACTGATACACATTATCAGCTGGGGGATTATGTTCGGTTTCCCGTTCTTCTTCGTTGAACGTGGAAACGGGAACATTAACTGGATGGCCTATATACGCCATCTTGCTGTACCACTCTCTTTTATGATTGCGTTCTACGTGAATTATTTCATTCTTGTCCCCCGTTATCTGTTTCAGAGTCAGGCCAAAAGATATATCGTCTACAACATTATCTTTTTATGTGTCATCGGCATTTTGTTACATCTCTGGCAAAGCCTGACATTCGATCCGTCATTTGCACCCAAAGCCAAAAGACCGGGTATGCCTCCGGGATGGCTATTCTTCCTTAGAGATATGTTGAGCCTCGTATTTACTATCGGCCTAAGTGCCGCTATCCGTATGAGCGCGCGATGGACGCAAAATGAAGCTGCCCGCAAAGAAGCGGAACGAAACCGTACGGAAGCGGAACTGAAAAATCTGCGAAACCAACTGAACCCTCACTTTCTGCTGAATACCCTGAATAATATCTATGCACTGATTGCATTTGATTCGGACAAAGCGCAACAAGCAGTTCAGGAGTTGAGCAAACTGCTTCGTTATGTGTTATATGATAACCAACAAACGTACGTTCCTCTCTGTAAAGAGGTTGATTTTATCCGAAATTACATTGAACTGATGCGCATCCGCCTGTCGGCCAATGTACAGATGATTACTAAATTTGATATTCAGCCCGACAGTCAGATGCTTATTGCTCCGCTTATCTTTATCTCATTGATAGAGAATGCTTTCAAGCATGGCATCTCCCCTACTGAATCGAGCTTCATCAGTATTCATCTTTCGGAGAATGATAAGGAGGTGATTTGCGAAATTCGCAACAGTAATCATCCAAAGACAGTGGAGGATAAAAGTGGCTCGGGTGTGGGACTGGAGCAAGTCAGCCGCCGGTTGGAGATTCTTTATCCCGGGGCTTATACCTGGTCGAAAGGTATCTCAAAAGATGAAAAAGTATATGAATCGAAATTAAGTATCAAGATCAGAGAGTAGATTTCAAAACATTGAATATAAAAACTTTAGATATAAAATAGTATGATGTTACGTTGTGCAATTGTTGACGATGAGCCGTTAGCTCTTAGCTTGTTAGAGAGTTACGTGAATAAAACCCCGTTCCTGCAACTCGTAGGAAAGTATTCCAGTGCGGTTCAGGCAATGAAAGAATTGCCTGGCGAAGAGGTCGATCTCCTGTTTCTGGACATCCAGATGCCGGAGCTTAATGGTTTGGAGTTTTCGAAGATGGTAGATCCGCACACCCGCATTGTGTTTACTACCGCTTTCGGACAGTATGCCATCGACGGTTATCGTGTCAATGCACTCGATTACCTGCTGAAACCAATCTCCTACGTCGATTTCCTGCAAGCTGCCAACAAAGCCCTTCAATGGTTCGAACTTGTGCAGAAACCGGAAGAGATAGACAGTATTTTTGTGAAAAGTGACTACAAACTGGTGCAAGTGGACTTGAAGAAAATCATGTATATCGAAGGACTGAAAGATTATATTAAAATATATACGGAAGATGCTTCCAAACCTATTCTATCACTGATGAGTATGAAAGCAATGGAGGAACTTTTACCTTCCAGCCGTTTCATACGCGTGCACCGCTCATTCATCGTACAAAAAGATAAGATACGTGTGATCGATCGCGGGCGTATTGTTTTTGACAAGACATATATTCCTATCAGCGATAGTTACAAGCAAGTTTTTCAGACTTTTCTTGACGAAAGGAGCTAATTATTCATGAATTTATCGGTAAAAAAGTGAATTTTGTCGATTATAGTTTGTCAAAACCCGTTTTATATCTACCTTTGCAACGAACAGAAAGGGATTGTGAAATTCCAAGAATAGAATAGTTTAGTTAAGTCTAGTTTAGTTTTTGTGTTGATCGGAAGCCTGCGAGCGAGCATGAGCTTCCGATTTTTATTTTATTGATATACAGCATATTAAAAGCACAATCGAACTATTTTTCCTATCAATTAGTAGTCTATAATAGAGAGCAAAAACGTCACTTTTGACGCTATAAAATGGTCGGATTATGGTCGGAAAATTCCCGGATTAGAATCTGATTATAAGTAAATTACAATAGGATGTTAAAAAAATAATGGTCGAAAACGCCATTTTTACCCTAAAAACACAAATTATGGCTACATTAACATTGGTAATAGTTCCCGCAAAAAGGTTATCAGACGGGACACACAAAATAAGAATTCGAGTCGCACACAACTCTGAAACGAGATTCATCACCACGGATATAGTGGTAAGGGAAAACGAGTTTAAGAACGGTAAAATAGTACACCGTCCAGACAAGGATTTTCTCAATACAAAATTACAACAGCTATACAACCTTTATTTCAAGCGATACATGGAACTGGACTACCCTGATTCACTCACGTGCACGCAATTAGTCAAAATGATAACTAACCCGTTAAACGGAGAAAAGCATCGTAAGTTCGAGGATATCGTGGATGAATATCTGTCCCAAATAGATGAAGAAGAACGTACCAAGACATACAAACTCTATCGGCTGGCCACAAACAAGTTTATGCAATTCATCGGGAACGGTTCTCTCATGGAACATATTACCCCTATCAGAATGAACCAGTACATATCATGGCTCAAAAAGACAAAGCTGTCAAGCACCACAATCAACATCTACATAACCCTGCTAAAGGTTATCATTAACTATGCTATAAAGATGAGATACGTCACCTACGATATCGACCCTTTCATCACAGCCAGAATTCCATCAGCCCAAAAGAGGGAAACGCAAATCACCGTCGAAGAACTCAAGACAATCAGGGACGCCAATTTAGAGCATTACAATCTCAACGTCACACGGGACATTTTCATGCTTACTTATTATCTTGCCGGCATGAACCTAGTAGACATACTAGCATACGATTTCCGGACGGATGAAATAAACTACATCCGAAAAAAGACCAAAAACACCAAAGAGGGGGACTCCCTGATTTCCTTTTCCATTCCCGAAGAAGCAAAGCCCATTATAAAAAAGTATATGAAAAAGAATACAGGGAAAATCATATTCGGGAAATACAAGAACTATACCTCCTGCTATAACCTGCTGGCCAGGAAAATCAGTCAATTAGGCAAGGTGGCAGGAATCAGGCATAAATTCACCCTATATTCAGCCCGCAAATCTTTCGTCCAACATGGATATGACCTGGGAATTCCTCTTAGTACACTGGAATACTGTATCGGGCAATCAATGAAAGAAGATAGACCAATCTTCAACTATGTCACAATAATGAGAAAACACGCTGATAAAGCAATCAGGGAAATACTTGACAACTTGAAAAATGAATAATCACATATAAAATAAATCACTAAGAATTTGCATAATAACCAAATGCTTATTATCTTTGTAGTGTCAAATAAGAGTTCTTAATTTTAATGTTTAACTGATGAAAGATGAAGAAAAAAAAGAATTAGAACAAGAGTATGAGAATTTAAAACTTCTCGCTTCATTTCACGAGGCCTATGGGGTTCCTGAAAATGCCAAAGAACGGGAAGCGCTTATAAATGACATACTCGATCGGATGAACGAAATCCAAGAGAAATTAAAAAAGTTGTAATTAACATCCCTCCCTTCGGGGAGGGACAAACATTAAAAGCTATGATAGATTGGAATGATTGCCTGCCAACAAAAGAAATGCAGGCTGACTTTGAAAGATTCAAAGAACTAAAAACCACAGAAGAAAAAGAAGCTTTCAAAAAGGAAATGCAGGATAAATATAATAAGCTACCGGAAGCCCAAAAGGAAGCCTACAAAAAAGCATCTGAAGCTGGGCTAAAAGCAACAGTAAATGCCTGCAATGATTATATAGAAAGAGCGGAAGAAGCCATATTACGTGATAAACTTGGAGAATTGCCCGAAGCAATCTCATTCAGTTATATTGCAAAGAAATATTTTGGTAAAAGTAGAAACTGGCTATATCAGCGTATTAACGGGAATATAGTCAACGGGAAAAAGGCTCGCTTTACTGACAATGAACTCAAAACGTTCCTGAACGCTTTGAACGATGTTAGCGAAATGATTCATCAGACATCATTAAAAATCAGTTAAGCTCTTATTTGACACCATCCCTGCATTGAGCCGATGCAGGGATTTTTATTGTCTAATCGAAAAATAATTGTATCTTTGCAACATCAAGATAATACGGACATAATTCGGATTATTTTGGTTTGACTTTGGTGAGGGGGTGGTTCCCCTCACTTTTTTATTTCTACCGAACATTCTATAGTATATTATTTTCTGAAAGAATCACATTGTACAATTTTTCCAACAAATCACTAGACATATATTCGTTTTTGTTTGCCTTTTGAAACAAGACTGGTGGAAAATGTATATATTCCATTCGGCGGGATACAGATTCATCATTTATCCCCTCTTTCAATCGCACATCTTTCAACTCAAGGTTATTGAACAAATCGGCATTCAAGTATAACCTTCGTGTCTCAATTGTTGATAATGAACTAAATGAGTTAAAAAACAACAACACAAGTTCATACTTTGACAGTTGCGCTCGAAATATATTCGAATATTTTAGGGGCGAAGTGAATTCCGAAGTCATTTCCAAAATATAATAAGCATTCCTAAAATATGTGCCAAGTTGATTTTTATATGGGGCAAAACAATGATCAGCGGCTTTAGCACAAGCTTCAGCTATGGGCTTGAAATTGTTCTGTTCAAAATAGATCTTAATCGCATTTAAACAGAGGTAATCATAAGTGTTTATATGTACAGGATAAATATTAATCTTTCCTTTATATATTCCAAATTCATGCTCTGAATAAATGTTGTTAATGGCAGCATTCAATTGACCATATATAAACATCCATTGCTCTTTAGACATATTTTTGGGAATAACCCTCCTTACAAATTCCTCTTTGGAAAAATTTTCAGGAATACCTCTTCTTATTTCCAAATAGAAAGTATGGTATAACTCTACATAAATCTGTCGATAAGTTTTTTCTGGTGTACAAAACTCATTGTAAGGAGTTATTTTCCATTCACATTGTTTTTCATCATATACCCAATCTATTCTTTTCACTTGCAAGGCATCCCGATATGAAATAAAAATCCTAAGCAACTCAAAAAAGACAGCTCTATCCTCGCTATTCAAGAATTGCTGTTTATTCTGTCTTAATGTAAATAAAACTCCGACGAATGCTATTAATCCTGCAATCGCTCCTAATAGACTTCCAAACTCACCCCAGTCGGTCTGTTTATCCGCAAACTTACCTTTGGTCTGAATAAAATAGAAAGCTAAAATGACTATTATAATTAATATGAGGATGACAGTTCCCCAAACGAGCCAACCTTTTACATTTCTTTTCATTCTTATCATAAATCAAAATCTAATAAGTTTTAAAACAATATTATCAATTCAAATATAATCATGATTTTGATAAATAAAAAATATTTCCAGAAATAATAGATTCCAAAGGTACTAAAGTTTGTTCCTATTTATCACAGCAAACAATATAATATATGTGCTCACCAATTATAGCTATACTTGACTTAAAAGAAAAGTGCTCACTTTTTTATATCCTTACCGAACTTTTCAATTATATATTAGTACTATCTTATGTAACCCTTCTTGAGAGTTTGTTGATTCGTGTGTTGTTGATTGGAAGGATTACAAAAAAGGCAGCCTAGTAAGCTGCCTTTAATTCTTTCTATTACCTTTCGGAACCATCCTTAATTTGAGAGAGTGAAGCTTCCAATACCCCCTCAACATTTTCAATTTGAATAACTTCCGAAGAAGGAACATAATTATCGACATCACCAATACCACTTCTACTTATTATTCTTCCTTCAAATTCTTTTCCACTCTCCAATGTCAACTTGACCTCCTTGCCTGGTTGTAGTTTTTCTTCTTTCATAATATTTATTTTTTAATTAATATTAGCATTCCGAGCAAAAAATATGCCGGAACACATTTTCTTTGTATTCCGGCACGAAGGCACTTGTTTATACAGTTGCAAATATATATATTATTTCTCAAATATTGTATTTTTAACCATATATTTTTAATCAAGAATTGTATTCTCAACAAAATGGCTTCTTTCTTAATCCATACGCTAGCCAACAGATAATAATCAAAATAATTACTCC
>ERZ791914.1045-NODE-1045-length-21366-cov-7.821454_pt1 | contig 21366 bp, 20 predicted proteins | sample MGYA00510140_ERZ791914 | MGnify/ENA primary metagenome ERZ791914 (study PRJEB30046, sample SAMN00792079) | human gut metagenome | study: EMG produced TPA metagenomics assembly of the A metagenome-wide association study of gut microbiota in type 2... | reverse complement strand
TTTGCGAACAGACCACGCCTAATCTCGGGATAACTCAATCCTCGGGATTAGATCATCATGCGGTCTACAGTCGCCAGCGTGTGGATGATTTCCGTGAGAATGGTGTGGTCAGCACGCAGAGCGCCCGCCAGCACAAGGATGCCACCGATCTCGTCTGCCAAAAGGCAGAAACCTATGCCTATCTCATTCGTCGTTTGACTCCGTTGGAGTGTGAGCGCTTGCAGGGCTTTCCGGATAGCTGGACAGATATCCCCGGTGCTTCGGACAGCGCCCGTTATAAAGCGTTGGGCAACAGTGTGGCGATACCCTGTGTGGAGTTCATTATGGGGCGGATCGCCGCAGCCCTTCGGGCGGTATAGCTGCCTTGGTGGTTTTGCTTCCGTTTCGCATAGCTTCTTCGTTGAGTTTGGTGAATAGCTTTCCATGACTTCTTCCGATATGCTTTGCTTGCAAAATCAAGGAAAGGAGCAGAACGATGGCGGGCAAAAAGAACCTCTGTGCCATGATCCCGGCAGAGCTTCACGCAAGGATCATGGCAGAGAAAGAAGAAATGAAGCTGGGTACACTGGCGGAATATGTGGAGCGCATCTTCGCAGAACACTTTGAAGGAGGAAACGATATGCAGACAGAACGCACCCTTGCGGTGAAAATCTCCGCAGAACTCTTCGACCGACTGAAAGAGTATCTGGAAAAGAATCACCTGAAGCAGAAGGATTTCATCACACAGCTGATCCAGCAGGCGCTGGATAACGCAGAAGAATAATCAACCCACTGGATGGCCGCAGGGAAACCTGCGGCCATCTCTATTCTCCGGAGGTGAGAGCAATTTATATTTACCCTGATAATTTGACCGCAAAAGCCATGCTGTGGCTTTGGGAGCTGCGGGACATCGGCATCATCGGCGTGGGACTTCTTCTCTCTGTTCTGGCACTGACCCAGACAGGCATCGCCTTGCCGCTGGTGCTGACGGCTGTTTACGCTTTCCTCAGCATCCGGTTCGACGGCACCAGCATATTGGATTTCCTCAAATATGCCGCCGCGTTCCTGATCACAAAGCAGCAATTCTATGATTGGAGGTTGGAGTCGTGAGTAAAAAGCAGAAAAAGGATAAAGCCGCCTGCTCCACACGGCAGCTCATGGGCATTGAGGAGATCAAGGACTACTGCATTGCCACCCGTATGGGCAATCTCGTGTTCTTCATCATCAAGCCCACTAACATCTCCGTCCTGCCGGATTCCAGCATCAGCGCCCGCATCTATGCGCTGCTGAATGTCGTAAAGGGACAGGCGGAGATCGAGATGCTGGCGCTCAATTCCAAGGAATCCTTTGAGCGCAATAAGGACTTCTATCGGGAGCGTCTGAGTCAGGAGGAACTACCCGCAGTTCGCAGACTGCTGGAGCAGGACAGCAAGCATCTGGACCGCATTCAAGTGCTCATGGCGTCCAGCCGTGAGTTCTATATTATCATCCGGCTGCGCGGAGAACAGGAGTCCGATGTGTTCTCCTATCTTTCCCGCATCGAGCAGAACATCAACGACAACGGCTTCACGACCCGCCGAGCCACCGAGCAGGATCTCAAAAAGATGCTGGGGGTTTATTTCGAACAGAACGTGACGACGGAAAAGTTCGAGGACTTCGACGGTGACCGTTGGGTCATTGTTGGCGAGTAAAGGAGGGATCCATTTGGCAAAGAAAGCGAAAAAAGCAGCGCCGCAGAACCGGGAGACTGCAGGCATCAAATCCTTTCTGGATATGATCGCGCCTTCCGTGGTCAAGTTCGAACCCGATCACTTCATCTGCGGCAATACCTTCCGCTGCGTGTGGGCGCTGCGGGAGTATCCCACGCAGACCGATGAGCAGGCTATTCTCCGGCATCTGGGTGAAAAGGATGGGATCACGCTGCGCATCTACACCCGTCAGGTAACGCCTACCGAGGAAAGGCGCATCATCCAGAATGCTGCCAACAAAAACCGCATGGGCAGCTCCAACACCAATGACCTTCAGCAGACGATCACGGCGGAAAGCAATCTGCAGGATGTGGCGTCGCTGGTGGCTTCCATGCACCGTAACCGAGAGCCGCTGCTCCACTGTGCGGTTTATATCGAGCTGACCGCTTCGGATTATAACACGCTGAAACTGCTCCAGACCGATGTGCTGACGGAACTGGTGCGGAGCAAGCTCAATGTGGACAGGCTCCTGCTCCGTCAGCAGCAGGGCTTCTGCTGTGCCAGTCCCGTAGGATACAACGCCTTCGGCCAGCAGTTCGAGCGTGTCCTCCCGGCAAGCTCTGTGGCGAATCTTTATCCCTTCAACTACAGCGGTAAAACGGACGCAAAGGGCTTCTATGTTGGACGGGACAAGTACGGCAGCAACATCCTCGTGGACTTCGACCAGCGCGACGAGGACAAGACCTCCGCCAACATCCTCATTCTCGGCAACTCCGGCCAGGGCAAGAGCTATCTTATGAAATTGCTCATCCTCAATCTGCTGGAGTCCGGAAAGTCCGTTATCACGCTGGATGCCGAGCATGAGCAGCAGGAAATGTGCGAGGCCGTGGGCGGCTGCTTTGCCGACCTTATGGCGGGAAAGTACATCATCAATGTGCTGGAGCCGAAATGCTGGGATGACGGCGGTGACCCGGACGATACGGCAGCACCGGAAGCCTTCCGCAAAAGCACTTTGCTGGCACAGCATGTTTCCTTCCTCAAGGACTTTTTCCGTGCCTACAAGGATTTCAGCGATGCGCACATTGACACCATCGAGATCATGGTGTCCAAGCTCTACGCAAAATGGGGTATCACGGAGCGGAGCAACTTCCGCCGAATGCGACCGGAGGACTATCCGATTCTCTCTGACCTCTATAACCTGATCGAAGAAGAATTCAAAAGCTACGATCCCAACGCCCATCTGCTCTATACGGAAAAGCTCCTGCAGGAAGTGCTGTTGGGACTGCATTCCATGTGCAAGGGTGCGGACGCACAGTTCTTCAATGGACACACCAACATCACCTCCAGCCGCTTCCTCGTTTTCGGCGTCAAGGGAATGCTGAGTGCCGCTAAAAATGTCCGCAACGCCATGTTGTTCAATGTGCTGTCCTTCATGTCGGATAAGCTTCTGACCGAGGGCAATACGGTGGCGGCGCTGGACGAGCTGTATATCTGGCTGTCCAATCCCACGGCCATTGAGTACATCCGCAACTGCCTCAAGCGTGTGCGCAAAAAGGAATCCGCCATGTTGCTGGCATCGCAGAATCTGGAGGACTTTGATCAGGAACAGGTGCGCGAAATGACCAAGCCGCTGTTCAGCATCCCGCCTCACCAGTTCCTGTTCAACGCAGGCTCCATTGACAAGCGCAGCTACATGGAGATGCTCCAGCTGGATGAGGCGGAGTATAACCTCATCAAGTTTCCCCAGCGCGGTGTCTGTCTGTACAAGTGCGGCAACGAGCGGTATCTGCTGGAGGTACATGCGCCGGCATATAAGGAAAAGCTGTTTGGAACGGCGGGTGGTCGATGATGGCAGTATCTGCAGGCATGATCGCAAAAGCCGCAGTGACGGTGCTCTCTAACGAAAAGCTGCGCAAAGGCGTGGGATGGACGCTGGTCGCAATTCTCTCGCCAGTCATTGTACTCATCGCACTTCTGTGTTCCATTGGCTCCGGAGGTGCGGATCACAACAACCAAGCGGTAGCTGCAGCCTTCTATGGCGTGAGTTACTCAACAGAAGTACCCGCAGAATTCCGGTATCATATTGAGGAGATGCGTACCGCTTTTTCTCTTCTGGATTCGGCAGTGGCTTCCGTCAATGGACAGACGGAAAGCGGAAACGGCCTTGACCCGATTCGGATCAAGGCCGTTTTTTATGCCCTCTGCTTTGGCGAGGATGCGCCGTCCGCACGGGCGGCAAGCCGCTTCGTAGAATGCTTCTACACTTGGGAAACCCGTACCCGCACGGTAGATATCGAGAACGACGATGGCACGGTCACCAGCACGGTAGAAGAATACACCGTCGCTGTTCCAGTCTCACTGTATCAAGCGTATGCCAATCTGGAAGCAGAGCTGGGCCGGACGATCACAGAGGATGACAAGAGCAATATCAACCACATTTATTCTATGATTGCCGGCGCTGCGGGTGGTGGGAATTACAGCGGTGAATTCCTTCGCGGAGATGGCAGCAGTATCGACTTGGACATCTCAACTTTCACCGATCCCAACAGTAAAAACGCCGCTGACCTTGTAACCTACGCCACCCACGCATGGGAATCCGGTTGGGGCTATGTCTGGGGAACCTATGGCGATATGCTGACCGAATCGCTCTTTGCCTACAAACTGGATCAGTATCCTGACGGTGTCGGCAGCTACGAAGATTTTATCCGTGCCAACTGGCTGGGCGGCAGGACCACCGACTGCGTGGGACTCATCAAGGGCTATGGCTGGTTGTCCCCGGAAACGATGACCATCGACTATGGAACTCACGGAATGCCGGATATTGGTGCCAACCAGATGTACTACAGTGCTACGGAGTCCGGAACCATCGATACCATGCCGGATATCCCCGGTCTTGCCGTTTGGCATGACGGGCACATCGGCGTTTACATTGGCGGCGGTCAGGTTGTTGAAGCTATGGGTACCAAGTACGGTGTTGTAAAAACAGAATTGGCCGGCCGAGGATGGACGCACTGGCTGAAGATTCCGTACATCAATTATGACTGAGGAGGTACAACATGAAAAAAGTAAATATCACTCTCACCTTTGACGATGACAAGCTGGATGCGCTGGAGTTCTCTTTGAAAAAGGAAAATTCCTCCGTGCAGAGTCGTATGGAGGATGCACTCCGGCAGCTCTATGAGAAAACTGTGCCGGAGCCGGTGCGGGAGTATCTGGACAGCAAGACTGTACCTGCTGCCAAGCCCAAGCGCACTGCCAAATCTGCCGCACCCAAAACGCCGAATAGTGAGCCGAAGGCCATGGCAGCCGTGGTGAAGGAGGGCAACTGATATGTCACAGCAAGAAGAAATCGTTCTGTGGATCGACCAGCGATGGAAAAGGGCCATTGAGAAACATCTCAATGATGAAACTTTGCAGGAGCATCTGGAGAATGTGCTGGATGAGCTTTGCAATCAGCTTCCGGAACGGGAGTATGAGCGCATCAGCCGTGCAATCCAATCGGAAGCTGCCGCACAGCGCGCAGAGGAGGAAGCAGCCCGCACTTATGCGGCCTACCATGTGACGGAGCGTGGTCAAGAATGGTACTTCAAAACCTCGCCCGGTGAGGAGCTGTTGACGGTCGGGAAAAAGCTGCGCAGTTACATCACCAGCGAGAAAGCTGCTGTGCCGGATTTGTTTATCAAAATGTTTGCAGGCGGTCGTCCCATCACTGCGGAGGAATACAATGCGCTGACCGCTGTACGCATGGAGAACACCGGAAAGGTATGCGGTGTGTTCGATGTGAACTTCGACAAGCGTGAGTTCTCCGCTGTTCACATTATGGATGGTTGGCAGACTTGGGCGATGCGGGATGTGTCCGTGGCGTCATACCATGCAACGAGGTCGTACTTTGCTTCGGCAGATGAGCAGTGGCGCAAACTGCTGAATCATCTGAATGGCAAAGAGATCACCTCGGCAGGGCATCTCTCTGCACAGAATTTTTCTTTCGGTGAGGAGATTATCGAATCGGACGGAAAGCTCAACTTTTATCTGCAGGCGGACTTCGATGTGGATGCTGCCTTCGGTACATTTGTCTGCACCGATCAGAACGATGACTGGCTCAACATCTACGCCAACTATGATGTGGAACAGGAGCGTCTGTGCGACACACTGGAACTGAACCTCTGCAAGGGAGACGGTTCGGAAGAAAGCTGGAGTTACCCTCTCAATGCTGCCGAACAGGACGTCCTGCTCCGCAAGACGGAGGCGTTCTGCCAGCAGCAGACCGGCATGAGCCTGCACGAGTACGCCCGACAGCTTCGGGACAGTGAAACGCAGGCTCCTGAGATGCAGATGTAACCGCCGTGTCCGCCCCTGTGGGCCGCTGTGTGCGCTTTTTACAGGCAGCCCGAGCGAGTACCCCACCGTGGGGATTTGGGCGGGCTTTGAACCGCTTTGTGGGGATATCGGCATCCGACGAAAGAAAAGCAGGAGAAAGAGCCGGGGACAAAGCACCCCGGCTCGACCCACTTCTGCCCGCAGTGCGGGCAGTTTCCGGCTTTTTAGGCTGGGGACAAAATAGTGCCTTGCGGGGCGGCTTGGACCCTATAAACCGGAGAATCCCCGTGTGACAAGGGGTTCCGGCGGATACAACACGGAAATAAGGAGGAATTTATCAATGGAACACAACGACAAGATCAAAAAGGCTTTCTGGATCACTGAGGATATGGACAGAGAGATCGACATGCACCTGAAGCTGGATAACTGCAGCAGCCGAAGCGAGTTCGTGATGAATGCGCTCAAGTTCTATGTCGGCTACTTGAACACGAAGAACGCCAATGCGTTTCTGCCTGAAGTACTCTCCGCAACGCTGACCGGAACGCTGGACGGTTTCGCAGGCCGCATCAGTTCTCTGCTTTTCAAGCAGGGCGTGGACATCAACCTGATGGCGCAGATCATTGCCTATGATACCGACATCGATGAAGGAGCGTATGAGCGACTGCGTGGCAAGGCCATCCGTGATATGAAGCGGACCAATGGCCGTATATCCTTCAAGGATGCACTGGACTTTCAGAAATCGGTGTAAGCGATGGCGAAGCTCGTACAGAAGAGCGGCTATATCAAATCAGGGAAAGCCAGCGGGTACATGCGCTACATTGCTACCCGTGAAGGTGTGGAGAAACTGGCCGGAAACGGTTCGGTCACAAAAGGTCAGCGTGAGCTGATTCAAAAACTGCTCACGGACTTCCCGGATGCGGTGGAACTGTTTGAGTATGAGGACTACTGCAAAACACCCACGCTTGGTACGGCTTCCGCATTCATCACCATGGCGTTGGATGCCAACCTCCACGGAATTGATTCGGAGAGCGGATATATGCAGTACATCGCTACCCGCCCCCGCGTGCAGAAGCACGGAAGCCATGGCCTGTTCAGCTCAAGCACTTCCGTAGATCTCGCTTCGGCAATGTCAGAGCTGGAATCGCATGAGGGAAATGTGTGGACCATCATCTACTCGCTGCGCCGTGAGGATGCCGCTCGTCTGGAATTCGACAACGCCGATGCGTGGCGCACGCTCCTCATGGAGAGCGCACCGACGCTGGCAAAGTCAATGAAGATATCGCTCGATAACTTCCACTGGTATGCCGCCTTCCATGACGAAGGGCATCACCCTCACATTCACATGATGGTCTGGTCCGATGATCCCAAGGAAGGCTTCCTGACCAAGGACGGGATCGCGGCGATGCGCTCCAAGCTGACCAATGCTATCTTCCGAGATGAGATGCAGCAAATCTATGAGCGCAAGGATGTGGCCTATTCAGATTTGGTGGAGGCGGCGCAGAATGCTATGCGGGAAATGATCAGTCGGATGCAGCGTCAGATCTGCGACAGCCCGATCATCGAGGACAACATGCGTCAGCTTGTGCAGGCACTGGAAACGACTACTGGAAAGAAACAGTATGGCTATCTCAAGAAGCCGCTGAAGCAGCTCGTCGATACCATCGTGGATGCACTGGCGGAGTTGCCGGAAGTTTCTGAGTGCTATAAGGTATGGAATCAGATCCACGAGGAACTGAACGAGTGCTACGGTCACAGTACCCCGTGGGAACGACTCCCGTTATCCCAACGCAAGGAGTTTCGTAAAATCAAGAACGACATCATCCGGGAGGCCGAGAACATTCGTCTCGGCCTCCCAACCTTTGAGGATGAAAGGATGCAGGATGAGCCGGAGCCGGAAAGTCAGAAGGCAGAGCATCAGTCCTACCGTGTGTACGAGCAGGCGCAGCGCTATCTCGCCGCAAAGGCTGTTCTGCAGGACATCTATGCGCTGGATGCGGAACACACAGAAGCGGTCAAAGCGCTGGAGCAGCTCTGGGAGGAGGGATATACCGTTGCAGCACATCAGCTTGGTAAGTTCTATCGGGATGATCTCTCTACCTTGCGTGACTACGAAAAAGCAGAGCAATGGTTTCGGTGCTCGGCAGAAGCCGGTAATGATTTCTCGGAATACGCCCTCGGGAAGTTGCTCCTCACGCAGAAGCGCACAGTAGAAGCTCTGGAATGGTTGGACAAGGCCGCAGAACAAGGCAATCAGTTTGCACGGTATCGGCTCGGAAAGATTTATCTCACCGGTGAGCCCGTGCCGAAGGATGTGGAAAAGGCTCTTGCGTACCTGACAGCCTCCGCTGATCAGGGAAATCAATTTGCACAGTACGCCTTGGGCAAGCTGTATCTCTTTGGGAGGGATGTTCCTCCGGATCGTGAGCAGGCCAGAGAATGGCTGATCCGAGCCGCGGCACAAGGCAATGAGTATGCACGATTTTTTCTCGACCGCTTTGACCAGTTCCGGGATCCGTCTGTCATGCTGGCAGCAACCAAACTACTCCATCACATGAGCAGGATATTCCAGAGCAATTCCGTTCCACCAAGTAACCCGGCGGGGATCCGCATCGATTCCAAACGCCGCAGGCGGCTTATGGAGAAACGTATGGCTATGGGTCACAGGGCGGATGATCACGAGGAGCAGACGCAGTATCAGCAGAGTATGTAAAAAAGGAGGACTCCATGTCAAGCTATATTCATTTCACCGAAGAACAGAAACAGCGCGCCGCCGCAGTGGATCTGGAGGAGTTCCTGCGCTGCCGCGGTGAAAAGCTGCTTTCCTCTGGCAGAGAAAAACGTCTTGCCAGTGACCACAGCGTGACCGTCCGAGGCAACGAATGGTATGACCATGCGGAGGAGCGAGGCGGACATGCCGTCAGCTTTGTGCAGCGGTTCTACGGCCTTAGCTACCCGGACGCAGTGACAATGCTGCTGGGCGGTGAACTGGGAACAGCGTATCCCTCTGCCGGGGAACGCACAGAGGAACCTGTGAAACCATTTGCACTGCCGCCCGCCAACAAAGATATGCGCAGAGTGTTTGCGTATCTCATCAAACATCGCAGCATCGCAAGAGATGTGGTGGCGCACTTTGCCAAGGCTGGGCTTCTGTATGAGGATGCCGAATATCACAACGCCGTGTTTGTTGGTACGGATACAGATGGTGTTCCCCGCCACGCCCACAAGCGCAGCGCCAACAGCTACGGAAAAGCCTTCCGCTTGAACGTCGAGAGCAGTGATCCACGATACAGCTTCCATCATGTCGGCACAGACAGAAGCCTGTATGTGTTTGAAGCGCCCATCGATATGCTGTCCTTCATCACCCTTTATCCGGAGAACTGGCAGCGGCACAGCTATGTAGCCTGTTGCGGCACATCCATTCAGCCGGTATTGCAGATGTTGGAACAAGTGCCGCAGCTCGACACCGTCCTGCTCTGCCTCGATAACGATGAAGCTGGTCATCAGGCCAGCCGCCGGATGCAGAATCAGTTAGAGGTGCGCTATTCCGTGGAGCGCCTAATCCCGGAAAACAAAGACTGGAACGACGATCTGACCCTGAACAGCGAAAACGCTCAGGGCCTTGCTATGAATGAAATGAGGTGAAATGTTGAACGCAAGTATCTGGATACTGATCGCAGCGGGAGCATCAATGTTCCTTGCCATTGGTGGGCTGTCCATGATGTCCCATCACTATACCCTTGGCAATATCAAATCCCGCACTGTGGGCGATGGGCAGCACGGCACAGCCCGATGGGCCAACGACAAGGAAATCAGGCAGACCTATGCTCATGTGCCCTTCAAGGTCAGAGAGTGGCGCAAAGGACAGAATCTCCCCACGGAGCAGGGATTGATCCTCGGTTGCAAGGGGCAACCGCAGGAGCTCACCGCACTGGTGGACAGCGATGACATCCACTGCCTTATGATCGGCGCCAGCGGTATTGGCAAGACCGCATTTTTCCTGTATCCCAATCTGGAATACGCCTGCGCCTCCGGCATGAGCTGGCTGGCGCTGGACAGCAAGGGTGATCTGGCCCGCAATTACGGCACGATTGCGAAAAACTGCTACGGTTATAATGTGTCCGTCATTGACCTGCGAAATCCGACCCGTTCAGACGGCAACAACCTGCTGACACTGGTCAACCGCTACATGGATATCGCAAGAAAAGATCCCAAGAACCTGGCGGCTCGAGCCAAGGCGGAGAAATACGCCAAGATCCTTGCCAAAACCATTGTCAATCCGGATGGTGATGACAGCAATCGCGGACAGAATGCCTTTTTCTATGATGCGGCGGAGGGCTTGCTCACTTCGGTCATTCTGATGTTGGCGGAGTTTCTGCCGCCGGATAAAGAGCATCCACAGGAACGCCGGCACATCGTCTCTGTATTCAAGCTGGTGCAGGATCTGCTGGAACCCAGCAAGGTAAAGGGCAAGAGTCACTTCCAACTCCTGATGAGCAAGCTGCCGCCTGACCACAAGGCCAGATGGTTTGCGGGTGCAGCACTCAACAGTGCGGAGCAGGCCATGGCCTCTGTCATGTCCACAGTGCTTTCTCGCCTCAATGCGTTTCTGGACTCGGAGCTGGAGCAGGTGCTCTGCTTTGATAGCGCCATTGATGCGGAGAAGTTTGGTTCTGAAAAGTCTGCCATCTTTCTCATCCTTCCGGAGGAGGACACCACAAAAAACTTCATGGCGGGCTTGATGATTCAAAACTTGAGTCGAGAGCTGTTTGCCGTGGCGGATGAGAACGGTGGAAAGCTGCAAAACCGCGTGGTGCTGTTTTGCGATGAGTTCGGTACCATGCCGCCGTTCGATGTTCTTCCGCTGTTCTCTGCAGGCCGTTCCCGCCACCTGACGCTGGTGCCGATCATTCAGTCTTTGGCACAGCTTGAAAAGAACTACGGAAAAGAAGGAAGCGAAATAATTCAGGACAACTGCCAGGATACCATCTTCGGTGGCTTCGCACCAAACAGTCAGACAGCGGAAGTGCTATCCAAGGCGCTCGGAAACCGCACTGTCTTGTCTGGATCGGTGAGCCGGGGAAAGAACGATCCCAGCCAAAGCCTGCAGATGATGGAGCGTCCACTACTGACGCCAGATGAGCTGAAGTCTATTCCCAAGGGAAATTTTATTGTCCAAAAGACGGGACAGCATCCTATGCGTACCCGCCTGCGACTTTTTCTGGAATGGGGTATCACCTTCGAGGAGCCTTATATCGTGCCGGAGCGGGCAGATCGTGCGGTAGCCTATGCCAACCGTGAGGATTTGGAGCGAAATCTTCCGCAGTCAAGCAAGGCAGAGGATGCGGATGTGCGCGGAGCCTATGCCGTTTCCGGGCGCGGAGGCATTGCCCATGAATCCGCTGTAGAGAAGTCTCGGCGCAAGGGCGGAAAGCAGATGAAAACCTATGGCGAGGAGGATCTATGAGTTACTTTGGAACGATTTATGCCGACACTGAACTGCCCTCCAGAGCGAGGGCGGTTTATATGTATCTGCGTGACCGCGCAGACAGCGCAGGAAGCTGCTGGCCCGGTATCAAGACGATTGCGAAGGATCTGAATCTGTCCCGCTCCACGGTCAAGCGGGCATTGGCAGATCTGGAACGGCGTGGATACCTGCAAAGGATTCTGCGTTACCGTGATAATGGGAGCAGCACATCTAACCTGTATTTCGTGCAGTAAGGCAACAGAAAAGCGCAGTCCTCCGCCAAGGGAGGACTGCGCCTGTTTGCTGGACCCAGGGGTGGTTCATGATGGACCGCCCAGAAGGACTCACTCTATCGGAGACTTAATACAGAGAAAGATGAAAATGCAGTACCCTCAATGACCGAATCAAGCATCGATAGTGTAGTCAATTCGCCAAATGAAGAAAACAATTCGCATGTTTAAAATAATAGAGAACAACTTCCTCAACCTCTTGTTTGCAGAAAGTATAATCAGGTTTATCCATGAAGCACCCTCGCCCACAAATGTGATTATACTCACAGCGGCTACAGGGTTTGTTGCGTTTTTGATTCATGCTAAATAAGTAAGAGCAACCGCTTTTATCAATATGAATACCAGACGAGTTAACTGTCCCGATAAGCGATTTAGAATTCTGCGGGCAACAGTAAAGTATATTGTTTTCAAAGTCTGCGACATAAGTATTTTCAATGTCACAACGAGATTTGTCGACTCCGTTTCCGGATAAGAGTGCAGAAAGCTTTCTGGCTGTTTTGCAATTAATGATGCACCTCTCTAAATGATAAAGAGAGTCTAAGTGAACATATTTTTGTAAAAGCTTTAAATCAATATGAGAAGTAGCACAGTGTAAAACTGGGTTCAAAATAGTGTCTATTTCATTGATATGATACCTTGAATGCAAAAATGCAAAAAGATTGTCAATCTCATCAAAGTTGCCATCATCAATATTAATTTGACAGATCCAGTTAGCATTGATGGACTGCAAATAATCAATATTGCCTATAATTTCATCAAACGAACCGGTTTGCCCCTTCCTCCGGCGCTTATTATGAATTTCTTTTGGACCATCGAGTGTAATGATTGGTATTAGACGGTCTTGAAAATGAGAAATCAAATCTCTATAGCTTTGGGAAAAACATCCGTTAGTGAACACATGGAAAGTGACATCGCTATTGTTGAGTAAATATAAGACATTCTCGTATTGCGAATCAAGGAACGGTTCACCGCCAAACATATAAAAATCAGTATTCTTTCGGCAAAGTAGTTCGCAGACAGCTGCTTTGAAGTCAGCAATATTAATGGGATTTATGCCGCTTTTAGAATCATTGTTTTGAAAGCAGTATATACATGACAAATTGCAAGAATCTGTTAATTTAAAATAAACACGCCCGTTGACTTGTGTTGGACTGGAATTCAGCTTATAAACTTGGCCACGATCATAGAGTTTCATCTTGCGAAGGTCAAATGCCATATTTACACCGTTAACGCAAAACTGGAACATATATACCACCCCTCTGATAATTCTACTTATACCAAGATGTTTGCGCTTCCCACAATTGCCTATACACTGAATTGGGCGATTGAAGAAGATCGCTATGCCTTCCTTCTTCAATAATACGGCCATTGTCCATTACATAAACGTAATTGAGTAACTTCGAAATACTCAAACGATGTGAAATTACAATGAGAGTTGTATCTGGCGTCGCTTGCTGCAGTATTATTTCATTAAGGCGCTTCTCATAAAGTGGATCTATTGCAGATGTCGGCTCGTCAAGGATAAGAACACTTCCTTGGTGATAAAACAATCGAGCCATGGCAATTTTTTGCCACTGTCCTCCGGAAATATCTCTATGCCCGAATTCGCGCCCCAGTATTTCCCCGGAGGGAATATCTGCTATGTCAAGGAGTTCTGAAAGGCTACGGATTAGACTTGGATCTTTGGGGTGTATCTCGCTTAATGCAATATTCTCATCTTTGGTAAGAGCATAACACTGAAAATCTTGCAGCATAACACGAGTATAGCGAGACTGTAATCCAGAGGCTACACCGGCTGTTGGATGCAGGAGACCTGATAAAATTTTGGCCAATGTTGACTTGCCAGCCCCATTCACACCAACAATTGCAATCTTATCTCCTGGATGAATCAAAAGATCAATGTTCTGCAGAACATTTTCGCTTGATGTCGGATAAGAGAATTCCACATTCTTAAGTTGAATTGTACCAGCATCGCAAGCGATTTCAGAAGGGAAATCTGATTTAATTTCCATAAACTTGAAATACGGCTTGACAAGCGTAGTAAATTCTGAATAGTACCCTATTACTTCGAATAGCTCGCCATATTGCGCTTGCAGAAACAGAGCTACGGAAATTGTAGTGATAAAGTCAGCGTAATCAATGTTGCCAATATAATAGAACCAACTTGCAGAAACATAGATGCCCGCAATTGCAATGAGTCTAATCAGAGCAAAACAAGCACTCAATTTCAAAAGTTTTCTGTCCAGCGCAAATTCTATTTCTTGAAATTGATTTGTAGTGTGCAACCATTTCGCTTTCAACAAAGGATAGTTTCCAAAAACTATTCTTTCTTTTGCGGATTCAATGTTCGTAATGTGCTCCCATCGTGTACGCTCTTCCTTTGCGACGATTGCTAACTCCTTTTGACGCTTGCTGCGAAGAATACCTTCACAAACTTGCTCACTAAGAGATGGCATTGCAGTCAGAAAAATAAAAACGAAAAAAAGTGGTTTAATTGAGGCGGCATAGCTCGATAGAACCAATATGCTAATTGAAATAGAAATGAACTCAATAAGACATTCGGCTACACGATAAATATTTGTGCTTGCAACTTTGGCTTCCCATAAGCTATTATAAAAAGATGGATCTTCATAAAATCGCATATCGATTTCACCGGTTTTTTTGTGAAGCAAAAGCTTTATTTTCTTTTCGAATGTTAAGATAGCCCCAAATTGGACTGCAACACGCTGATAGTACACGGTATATGCTTTAGTAAGGATCAAGTAAATAGCGTACATTGAAAGTGGGAACACGAGTGCGGATAGAACTTGCGGCGAGTTAGAGGATGCCTCTACATAGCTATAGATGCTACGGCTCATTGACATTCCGAGCAAAGGAAGAACTGCCATAAAAATAGATAGAGCCAAACGGAAAGCAAAATGAGTAGGCATCAGTTTTAATGCAGTTTGCAAGCACTGCAAAGAAACATTCCGACGATTATTCATCAATGTACATCTCCCGTTGAGTCGAATACAATTTGTTGTAGATCCCGTTTAACTGCATCAGCTTTTCATGCGAACCTGCTTCACAAAGAACGCCATTATCCACCACGAGAATTTCATCCATATTGCGAACGGCCCCAAGACGGTGCGAAATAAAAATGCATGTCCTATCCTCTAATATGTCCATACATATTTCGTAAATTTGCTTTTCACTTATCGGATCGAGGCTGGCCGTTGGCTCATCAAGGATTATGACTTCTGCGTTAGAAAGACAAGCTCGTGCAATCGCCAATCGTTGAAATTGACCCTTTGAAAGAAGCGTGCCATCCTCTGTTAATAGTGAAAGCGGTGTAGCTAATCCATCTTTCAACGGTGTACAGCCAAAGCGGGAAAGAATATCAAGAAGTAATTCATCTTCTATTGAAGGATCATTACCCATTAATAGATATTCGCGTACAGTAATAGGATAAATTTGAAAGTCTTGAAATATAGCCGTCTTGGATGTCTCTATGGAAATGATAGTGCCTTCCGTCGGAGCGTAGAGCTGCAAAATCAATTTTGCAATAGTGGTTTTTCCTGCACCATTTACACCAACAAGGCCGTAATGCAAACCTCTTTTGAATGAATACGTGAAATTTGAAATTACCCGCAAGTCATTTGAAGCAGGGTACGAAAAGCTTACGTTATTGAAGACGATAAGTTCGTCGCCAAGATTACTACAATCGCCACTTTTTACAGGAGATGTACGATATTCAGTAGGCTCCAATTTCAAAAAATCATCGAGTTCTTGTTTTAGTGCATTAAATTCTCGCAGCGAAAAAATGCTTTCCGGGCATTCCGAGGCAGCATTGAGAAGTCTGGATACAAGATCAGTAATTGCAGCATATGCGCCAATTGAAAAAGTAAGCAAAGCCTCTGGCCGTGCAAAGTAGAACATTGTAAAAATAGATATTGATATTGCAATGCCTTCAACAACAGCCTGACCGCGGAACCTTAAGAGACCATTTTTTCGATTAGCGTGCCAAGCTTCGTCAAAAGCTTGTGAAAACCGACAGTCCATCGCCTGAGAGGTGTGATATATCCTACGTTCATAAGCGTATTCCCTTTTTGTTTGAATATCAGAAAAATAGTTGTATCGACGGGCATTAGACATATATTTCGACCAAAACCCAAATGTCACTTTTGAAGTTCTGATGTTAAAATAAAATGCGATGCTCAGAAGAAATAAAAAACATAGAATCATTGCAGGTTGGGTGCGTAAGAGAAGTGCGCACAATGCTAATAGTGTAAGTACTAAACTGATGATTTTACAGATGAAATACGCTCGGTCAATTGATTTTTGGAAGAATTCTCTTGCCTTATACAGAATTTCACGTGTACTCGCTTGTTCAATTATAGCTAAAGGCAGAGTTGAACACTTATCAGCTATGACTTCATCAGCATGGTATTTATAGGATTTCCTTATGCGTATCTCAACTGCTTGTCCAATAATGAGAAGAAGATTTTCTATCAGGATTAAAGTCACAACGAGTACGATGCTTGAAAGGGCAGCGCTATTTTGAGTTGCGGCAATATCGTTAATGAGCTGCATACGGATAAACACACAGCCTAATTCAACAATGCAAACGGCAATATTTAGTAGCAATATTGTTGGGAAAAAGGTCTTAAATTTTCGCAACATATATTCCTCATTTCTTTATTCGTAAAAATAAGAAAGTCCCGTCATATCAAAGGGGGTACATAAACGTTTTCCATTGACTGAATTGAACAAAATGCAACCGCCAAAGCAGTCCGGGAGCAACTTACAATTGAGGCACTTGGAATCGGAGAAACAATCTGCAGCTTTATACCAGTCAATCATTTTTGCTGCGTCTATCTCAAGATCGCCATTTTCTGTGATATCTCCTACTTTCCCGTTTTGCAAGGACATGGTATTGACACACTTCCAAACGCCCAAATCAGGAGTGAGGAAATAGACACCTTCATCACAACAAGCCTCACAGGATCTGTTAAAATATCCATTTGTGGATACTCTAAATCCAAGTTCAGCCGCCATGTTATAGTACTCCATTAAATCTTCAACACTATTTGTATTCTGTTCATGGTAACATTCAGTCGAATATACTGCACGGATAATGACTGTGACATAGTGCCGTATCGCTTCGTCGACATGGGACAAAGCATTGCGAATTTCATCGACACCATTACTCTGCAGATTAATTCTCAAATAAAAAGTGGCATTCTCCTGTTCGTAGTATTCTGCTAAATCATGGTTTATAATGTGCATCAGTAAATCGAATGAAGGGGCTCCGCTCCCTTTAAACGCTCTGGTCTTATTATGACTATCAATTCCACCATCAATGGTAATCTGTAGTGATCGGCAGTGATGCTGCACCAACGTGTGAACGACATCTTTATTCAGCAGAGAACCGTTCGTAGTTATCGAAGTAGAGTATGAAAAACGTTGTTCTTCAGATAAAGCTTTCGTATAATTTAAGAAATTAGAAAAATTTTCAAATAGAAGTAAAGGCTCTCCGCCGAATAGGCTTAGCTCGACATGCCGATAAAGATGGAAATGCTTTTTTGCGTATTTTTCTAAAGAGGAAAAATACCTCTCAACAGTTTTTGTGGCTCGCTGTGGAACAGTGGTGTTTGCACCTCGTTGTGGGGCCTCGAAGCAATACGGGCATGCAAAGTTACATTCAAATGTTGGAGTCAAAATGAGGGTCAAGTCGGTGGCATTAAAGAAGCTCTTCTTATAAATGAATTCAAGCGCTTTCAATTCGTCAAAGTTATCTTCAACAACGAATCCGTTTTCGATAAGGACGGTAAGGTCATCTTCTTGGAAAAACTGCTCAACATTGGTTAAGGTTGAATCTTCAAAAGGAAGTGCAGTATCAGATACCCTTAGAAAAGCTTTTGTGACAGAATTATAGACATAGGGGTTACCGTTGATTCTGCGAAAAACATTGTAATTGCTGAATTTCATTGCGATTTTCCTCCTTTTAGTCGGTTAAAGTGGAAGCTTCATGTTTTTTAAAGCGCACGTAAAAACATTGTAAAAGGGTATGTAATTGCCGCAGATGAAGAGAGCTATTAACTATGATTATATAGAAAATTATTCAAAAAACAAGGCTTGATACACAACGAATTATATGCTATAATAACAAAACAGATAAGGTAGACTGGAAGAAGTCTCTATCATTAATGTGAAGCGACAGAGATAAATGATTATTTAGTGTTTGAGTACCGCTGTTTGTTCATTAGGGCATAGCAGATGGCATCAAGACTTTTAAAACAGGTCAACTCACACAATTTGCAAACATAACAAATGATTGGAGGGAATTACATGATTGAGATTATCAAAGCAGCTCGGACTAATCTTGCAAACCAGATTAAGAAGATGATCACCGATTCTCAGCCCATCCATATTTCGGCACTGGATGCTTGCCGGTGTACGGGCAATTGTCCTGGTATTTGCTAAAGTAGCGCTGTAATTACACTCAAGGGGTATTTTTTTCACTGAGATTTTCAATTGAGTGTATTTGCAAAGTAGCATACTGATAGAGCTTTTCCTAATGAATTATAGGTACTTGAATAATATCGCAAACTCATTTATAGCGGAGCGACTGCCTTTTCCGAAAGGGGAGGCAGTTGCTTTTTTTATATGCACATAAGTCAAGATGATGTTATCGTAATTTAGTAGTATTAATCTTACGGATTTGTGCAATTGGGTGGTTGCAAAAGTGAATATCAATCCTTTAAGAAAAGCTACGCAACTTTTTTCATACCTCTATTTATGACACCATAAGTGATACACATCATTTGATTGCCATATACCATACTGATGAGTTCTACAAGGATAATCAAATGAGGTGTAAACTAATAACATAGTAGGTGGTATATATGTTCAATGCACAAAACCGAATCCGGCAGCTGATGGCCGAGCGTGGATGGACTATTTATCGATTAGCGCAGGAATCTGGCCTGTCGCAGACAACGATCAGCAATATCTTCAAGAGAAATAACCAACCGTCCCTACCAACGGTAAATGCGATTTGTGACGCTTGCGGAATCACACTGGCGCAGTTCTTTACGGAGAACGATACGGCAAATTCACCTAACGCCAAGAGTGAATTAGATAATAGTGTTGCGGCTCTCAAGGAGGATCAGCGCGAGGCGCTTGCCGCATTCATCAAGACAATCGTATAGTACATAACCGCTCAGCCATACTGTGCGGCTCACAGCAGAGGCTGCCCGAGTTACATTGGACAGTCTCTGTATTTTTTTACAAATCAAAGGGGGCATATTCATGGGCAACAAAATCATGCAGGAAACCACCCCGCTTGTTGAATGCAGTGCATTTCATCGTGGAATGAGCGTGTTGGAGGCCAGTCTGCGAAACACCGAGGATTCAGAAACTATCATCAGTGGCCTTCTGAAAGGTGCAGCTGAGTTTTATGGCGCATCAAGAGCCTCTGTGGTGGAAGCTGACTGGGATCTTGGAATCGGCGTTATTACCTATGAATGGTGCAAAGATGGTGTGTCGGCGCAGAGAGATATGCTCCAGTGCCTGCCCATGGAGAAGTTCCCGAGATGGAGGAAAGCACTTCGGGCCAATAAACCGGTCGTGACTTCTGACTTGCAAAGATTAGAGAACGTCTATCCAGATGAAGCAGCCTTCTTTCGGGAATATGGGGTGACTACACTGCTGGCGGCACCATTCTCCAAGCGGATTAATCAGGGATTCATTGCCGTGGACGACCCGACTCGCTACACGGATGACCCGGTTTTCCTATTCATCGCCTCCTATGCAGTGGTTGTGGAGCTCAACGAAATCAAACAGCAGCAGTCTCTATTGGCTGCAACAAAAGCCTCAAAGTACAATCCGGAGGACATCCATATTAATTTCTTTGGTGGCATGGAGATCATCAGCTCCAAAGGGACATTGACCGGAGAAGATATTAAAGCGGACCAGTGCTACCTGCTTCTGGCATATCTCATTCTGAACCACAAAAAGAATTTCACTGTTGACACACTGGCAGAGATCATCTGTCCATACGACGAACTCGATTCGCCATATAAGGTCGTCAATAATATCGTTTACCGCCTGCGGCGTACTCTTTCCGTCATCGGGCTCGACAAGCTGGTCATCGGGAAGAATGGTACATTCCAGATCAATCCCAACTTCAATATCCATACGGATTTCGACCGCTTTGAGGATGCCTGCATTCAGTTGAAAACAGAAGAAAACCCGGATATGCGGCATTCCCTCTACCACAGCGCAGTCGATATGTATAAAGGACAGTTGCTCCCAAGATGTGAACATGAACTGTGGCTGATGCAGCTGTCCATGTACTATCAGTCGTTGTACCTGCAGATCACCAAGGGATATGTCCGGCTGAAGATGGAGTGCAAGGATTATATCCTGGCGCAAAAGACGGCTATTGATGCTCTGCGCTTCGACCCGAAAGACAGCGAACTGAACATGTATGCGATTCTCTCCATGGGGTTTCAGGGAAACCTCTCTATGGCACAGACATACTACACGGCGGCGAAGCCCTATCTGGCGTTAGAGCATACCGAGGTCATCAAGAAGTATTTGAACATAAAATGAGAGCAACTTGAGGTTGTTCCGGAGGTTGCAGCTGAGGTTGTAGCAGAGGTTACGCAGTAGGTTGCTCCAGAGGTTGCGGAAGAGGTCGTACATGAGGCTGCCCAGTAGGTTGCAGCTGAGGTCATAGAAAAGTCATACAGGAGGTTGTCCAGCAGGTCACAGCTGAGGCTGCCCGCCCGTTATCATTGGTTATCGGATGCGTCCGATAGATGATGCGGGCGGGTGATTTTTTTGCTGTGCAGAAGACGATATTACGCCGTTGGTCACCACAAGGCCGGTTTGCGCCCCTTGTGCACGGATCTGTACGGCCCTCCTGCGCCGCGAACCGTCTATCATTCTAATATTGCGTCCTGCTCCCGGAGCCATTGTGCTCCGGGAGCTTTTTTGCATTTCGGGGCACTTTTGCCGCGCTGCCGTGGCCCTCCGTTTTCGAGATTTGATTCGCCACCAAATCTTGAAAAAACGGAGGAGCAATATGTTCAATCGAAAGAGCATCTACGCTCTCAATAAGAAAGATCCCAACGCCATCGTCTATACGGATGCTGATGGTAATTTGATTCGCCTGACCCGTGATGACTTTTCCAACGAGGAGGAGTTCCTGCGCTGGAAAAAGATATCCGATATGGATTATCACGGAGAAGAAAAAGTTGACCACCTGTACTATGATGGCACGCTCCCGCTGGAGAGCTTGGCTGAGGAAGTAATTGCGGTTCCGTCCGCCGAGGAAGGTTACATCACAGAAATTGATCTATCCGAAAGACATCTTCTGGAGAATCTTTTACTGGAAGGAATGGGAACTAAATTGACCGAACGCCAGCGAACGAGGCTCTGGCTCTATTGCATAAATGGAGTAACAGCGGCAGAGATTGCATCATTTGAAGGCATAGCACAACAGAATGTCTCAAAGTCAATCGCTTCCGCAAAAAAGAAATTGAAAAAATTTTTGAAAAACAGGGTGTGAAACCCTCCTTTTTCCCGCGATAGGTGAAGGGATAATTTTTCTCCCTGCTATGAACCTTGATAAACACCG